>Ga0209617_10000199_pt1 | contig 25086 bp, 23 predicted proteins | sample LakEriepJuly2011_2_FD_187459 | JGI IMG/M metagenome (GOLD analysis project Ga0209617, IMG submission 187459) | Freshwater microbial communities from dead zone in Lake Erie, Canada - CCB epilimnion July 2011 (SPAdes) (version 2) | ecosystem: Environmental > Aquatic > Freshwater > Lentic >...
GAAGGCATTGCTCGTGGTCTCGGTGGAGCTCGACGAGATCCTCGGGCTGGCGGACCGCATTTTGGTGATGAATGGCGGCGAGATTATGGGTGAGTTGGCGCGCGCCGAGGCGACGGAGGAGAAGATTGGGCTCATGATGGCCGGTGTCCGCGGGGAGGGAGGCGCATGAGCGCGCCCGGCACACTGCCGCGCTGGGCGGAACTTGGCTTGCTGCCGGTGATCAATCTGGTCGTCGCGCTGCTGATCTCGGGCGTCGTGATCAAGCTGCTCGGTGAAAGCCCGGTGGCGGCATTTAAGCTCATGGCGGCGGGATCGGTGGGGACGCAGGAGGGCATCGGTTACACGCTCTACTACGCGACGAACTTTATCTTCACCGGTCTGGCGGTCGCGGTCGCTTATCACGCCGGGCTGTTCAACATCGGCGCCGAAGGTCAGGCCTACATCGGCGGGCTCGGCACGGGGCTCGTGTGCCTGTGGTTGGGGGCGTGGCCGTTTTGGGCGGTGCTGCCGCTGGCCGTGCTGGCGGGTGCGGGGTTCGGTGCGGTGTGGGCGTTTATCCCGGCCTATCTTCAGGCGAAACGGGGCAGCCACATCGTGATTACGACGATCATGTTCAATTTTATCGCCGCGTCGCTGATGACCTATCTCTTGGTCAACGTGCTAATCAAGCCGGGCCAGCAGTCGCCGGAGTCGCGGGAATTTGAGGTCAACGCCTGGATGCCCTCGGCGACGGACGTGCTGGCGCGGGTGGGCGTGGCCTTTGCTGCGACGCCGCTCAACCTTGCATTCGGTTTCGCTTTGGGTGCGGCGGTGCTGGTTTGGCTTTTGGTGTGGCGCACGCGCTGGGGCTACGCGCTGCGAGTCGCCGGCGAGAACCTGGCGGCGGCAGTCTATGCCGGGATTTCGCCGCCTCGGATCATTATGGGCGCGATGTTGCTGTCGGGCGCATTGGCGGGAGGTGTAGGGCTGAATGAGCTGATGGGTTCCCAGCACCGCATCTTGATGGATTTTCCGAGCGGAGCGGGGTTTGTCGGTATCGCGGTGGCGCTAATGGGGCGGAACCATCCGGCGGGGATCATGGTCGCGGCGGTGCTCTTCGGCGCGCTGTATCAGGGCGGATCGCAACTCTCATTCGATCTGCCCAAGATCAACCGCGATCTGGTCGTCGTGATCCAAGGCCTCGTCATCTTGCTGTGCGGTGCGATGGAGAACGTGTTCAAGGCGCCGTTGGCGGCGGTGTTTGCCAAGTTTGGCGCAAAGCAAGGAGTCGGCTGATGGAAACCTACACGCTCATCGTTTTGCTGCTCGCAGCCACGATCCGGGTGGCGACGCCGTTGTTGTTGGCGGCGATCGCGGGGCTTTTTTCGGAGCGCGCGGGGGTGATCGATCTCGGGCTTGAGGGAAAAATGCTGGGCGCGGCGTTCGCCGCGGCGGCGGTTTCCGCGACGACGGGCTCGGTGTGGTTTGGGCTGGGTGCGGGCATCGCGACGGCGGTATTTCTCGCGCTCCTGATCGGCTTCGCTTGCATCACGCACAAGGGCAACCAAGTCGTCGCGGGCATGGCGGTCACGATTATGGTGGTGGGGCTCGGTCCCACGCTCGGGCTCGCGTGGTTTGGGCTCGGGGGACAGACGCCGCAGCTCGACGGCGCTGGCCAACGTTTTATGGGCATCGCCTGGCCGGGCGCCGCTGCGGCCAAGGAAATGCCGTTTCCCGGATTGCTCTACTCGGAGCTGCTGAGCGGGCAGAACTTGATCGTGTATTTTGCGGCGGCTCTGGTGCCGCTGAGCGCGTGGATTTTTTACCGGACCCGATTCGGCCTGCGGCTGCGGGCGGTGGGCGAGAATCCGCACGCGGTCGATACGGCGGGTATTTCGGTCAACGGGCTGCGCTATCGGGCCGTCGTTATTTCCGGGGTTTTGTGCGGTGTGGCGGGAACGTATCTTTCGACGGCGGCGAGCTCAGGTTTCGTGCGCGACATGACGGCGGGCAAAGGCTACTTGGCGCTGGCGGCGTTGATTTTTGGCAAATGGAAACCGGTGCCTACGCTGGGCGCGTGCCTGTTGTTCGCCTTTACCGATGCGTTGGCGACGCGACTGCAAGGCGTGGCGTTGCCGGTCGTGGGCGTGATTCCGGTGCAGTTCATTTTGGCGCTGCCCTACGTGCTCACGGTGTGGTTGCTCGCCGGCTTTGTCGGCAAAGCGGTTGCACCGCGGTCGATCGGCGTGCCTTATTTCAAAGAAAAATGAATTCCGCCGACAGCGTTCAGTTTCGCCTAGCCCGACACCTTGCGCGAAAACCCGACGTGACACGGGCAGTGTTTGTGGCCGCAAACGCCACCGTGGTGGGCGATGTGGTGCTCGGACCTTCGAGCAGCGTTTTTTACGGTGCGGTGTTGCGCGGTGATATTCAGGAAATCCGGATCGGCGAAGGGACCAACATTCAGGACAACGCCGTGGTGCATCTCGCCGATGCGCACGGGGTGCAGATCGGGGCGTGGTGCACGATCGGCCACGCGGCAATCATCCACGCCTGCACAATCGAGGACGAGTGCCTGATCGGCATGGGCGCGACGGTGCTCGATGGCGCGCGGATCGGGGCGCGGAGCATGGTCGGGGCAAACTCGCTCGTGCCACAGCGTTTCACGTGTCCGCCGGGGTCGATGGTTTACGGCTCGCCGGCGAAGGTGGTGCGGCCATTGACGGAGGCCGAGCAACAAAGCCTGAAGCCGTGGGCGGAAAAATATATCGCGGTCGCCAAGGCGCACGCCGAGCTGGAGCGGAAGTAGAGGACGTAAGGCAAGTAGGGCGAGGTCTTCCAGCCGTCCTCCGCTCAGATATAGACGCACGGCGGTAACGCGGAGGGCGCGTCGAAGGCCTCGCTCTACTTTTTTTCCAACTCGAAGAAGGTGTAACGGAAATGGGCGTCGTGGCTTTCGCGCCGGGTGAGCTCGTGCCACGGCAGGTGCCGCCACTCAGGGAAGAACGTGTCACCCTCTACGTCGGCGTGGATGAGCGTGAGCGAAAGGCGAAGAGGTCGGTGGGAGGCGAGGGCCTCGGCGTAGATCCGTTCGCCGCCGCAGATCATGATCTCGCCCGGAAGCGAGTCGGCGATGGTAAGGGCCTCAGGGAGTGAAACGGCGACGCGGACGCCCGTTTGGGCGAGGGCGGGGTTGCGCGTGATGACGACGGGCTGGCGGCCATCGGCCCGCGCGTGAGGCCAGGTTTGGTAGCAGACGCGCCCGAGGACGACGATCTGACCGGCGGTGGCGCGGTGGAAGTGGGCGGTATCCTCTGCGATGCGCCACGGGAGCTGACCGGCGCGGCCGATGACGCGGTTTACAGCGCAGGCAACGATGAGGTGGAGAGGCTTGAGCACGGACACAGGCCGAGGAAAGGGAAACGGCAGGAAGTTACACGCCAAAGAAGCGGTGGCGTCGTCGATTCTGAGCGTGTCTTCCGCGCGTTTTTTTCGTTCGCTGACGTCATGAAAATCGGTGTCCCCAAGGAAATTAAGATCGGTGAGACCCGGGTGTCGATGACCCCCAGCCTGTGTCGGCGCTGCGTCGCGCTTGGCGGCGAAGTGTTGGTGCAAAAGTCGGCCGGCATTACAGCGGGATTCACTGACGCCGAATATCGGGCGGCCGGCGCAATGGTGGTCGCATCGGCGGCGGCAGTCTGGGCGGCGGCGGATCTCATTTTGAAGGTGAAGGAGCCCTTGCCGGAGGAGTATGGTCGGCTGCGGACGGGTCAGATGTTGTTCACGTATCTGCATCTCGCCGCGGGACCGGAGTTGGCGAAGGTGCTGTTGAAGAAAAAAATTCTGGGCATTTCGTATGAGACGGTCGAAGGGAACGACGGCTCGTTTCCGTTGCTCAAGCCGATGTCGCAGATCGCTGGACGGCTCGCGATTCAGGTGGGCGCGTATTTTCTCCAATCGCAGCATGGTGGCTCGGGCGTGTTGCTCGGCGGCATTCCCGGCACGATGCCGGGGCATGTGGTCGTCGTGGGCGCGGGCAACTCGGGCGCGCACGCGGTGCAGATGGCGGCGGGCATGGGGGCTCGCGTCACGGTGCTCGACCTCGACCCGCGCAAACTCGAGGCGCTCGATTCCGAGTATCGCGGGCGGGTGGTCACGTTGATGTCGAATCCGGCGAATCTGGAGGCGAGTGTAGCCGACGCGGATTTGTTGATCGGGGCGGTGCTGATCCCGGCGGCGAAGGCGCCGGTGGTGGTGTCAAAAAGGATGGTCGCGCAGATGCGGCCGGGCAGCGTGATCGTGGACATCGCGATCGATCAGGGTGGTTGCGTGGAGACAATCCGCCCGACTTCACATGAGGAGCCGGTTTATAAGCAGCACGGGGTGATCCACTATGCAGTGCCGAACATGCCGGCGCTGGTGGGCCGCACGTCGACGCTCGGGCTGACGCAGGCGACGGAGCCTTTTGTGGCGACGCTGGTGCAGAAAGGAGTGGAGCGCGCTCTGGCCGAGCATCCGGGGCTCGCCAAAGGCGTGAACACCCGCGACGGAAAAATCGTCTACGGCGCGGTGGCGAAGGCGCTGGGGTACGAGTAAAATTGGATGCACGCCCCGCTCTTGATTGTAGCCGTTTTGGGAGCGATCGTCGTTGCCCTCATTATCGCCCCATCGTGCCACCAGAGGAAAAATCCACCTCGGAGTGGAAAAAAAGGGGGCGTCCGTGGCGGTGATTTTTAGACCGGCGGTGACTAACGTTGTCGGCGAGAAATGGAGTTTATGAGCTTACTGCTAAAATTGGCGGTTTTTTTGTTGTTTGGCCTTTTGCTCCAAGCGCAATCGATCCCGGCCGGGCCGGCGCAGTTTATCGCGTCGAACGACGGCGAGCCGCTCACGGTCTTCACTTACAAGCCGCCGACTTACCGGGGCGGGCCGCTCTTTGTGATTTGCCACGGCGTCGGTCGTAACGCGGAGGAATACAGAAATTTTGCGATCACGCTCGCGGAGCGTTTTGGTGTCATCGTGGCGGCGCCACTGTTCGACCGGGAGCGTTACCCGTCGGCGCGGTATCAACGCGGGGGGCTTTTAAACTCCGAGGGTGTCGTGCAGCCGCGCGAAGCTTGGACCTATGCGGCGATTCCCCGGATCGTGGCGGAAGTGCGGGCGAAAGAAGGCGCGGCGTTGCCGTATTTCTTGATCGGTCATTCGGCGGGCGGGCAATTTCTCGTGCGAATGGCGGCGTTTTTTCCGGGCGAGGCCGAGCGGATCGTGGCTGCGAATCCGGGTTCGCACCTGTTTCCGATGCGGGATCAAAACTTTGGTTATGGTTTCGGCGGGCTGCCGGCGGAGTTGAGCAACGATGATGTGATCCGGCGCTATCTGGCGGCGCCGCTGACGATTTTTTTGGGGATGGCGGACAACACGCCGGAAAACAGCTTTGACGACAGCCCGGAGGGAATGCGCCAAGGGCCGAACCGGCTGGCGCGGGGCCGGGCGTGTTTCGCGGAGGCGCAACGCCTCGCGCGGGAGCGCGGCTGGGCGTTCAATTGGCGCAAGGTTGAGACCCCCGGTATCGGTCACGCGGCCGCATTTATGTTTGCGGCGAAGGAAGCCGGGGACGCGATCTTCGGCGCGGCCAAAAAATAAGGCCGGTCCGCGGGGACCGGCCGAATGAAGCGAGTGCGGCCGGGGGAGGCCGTGTTGCCGAAGCGATCAGGCTGCGACGATCGTGATGCTCTCGACGCCGACGCGCTCGATGGGCGTGCTCTTCTCGCCGCCGCCGCCGGATTTGGTGGGGACGGTCGCGAGTTTTTCGAGGACGTCGTCTCCGGCGATCACCGTACCGAAGGCGGTGTATTGGCGGTCGAGGAACTTCGCGTCGCCGTGGCAGATGAAAAATTGCGAGCCGGCCGAGTCGGGGCTGGAAGAGCGGGCCATCGAGAGGACGCCGCGCACGTGGGGCTTGGCGTTGAACTCCGCTTTGATCTGCCAGCCGGGACCGCCGGTGCCGGGCATACCTTTTTCGCCGACCTTGGTGTTGGGGCAACCGCCCTGGACCATGAAGCCCTTGATGATGCGATGAAAAGCGGTGCCGTCATAAAAACCGGCGCGGGCGAGTTTCTTGAAATTTTCAACCGTCTTGGGGGCGACGTCGGGCCAGAACGCGACGGTCAATTCGCCGTAGGCGGTCTTGATGATGGCGTTTTCTTGGGCGGGAGTGGTGGTGCTCATTTGGATAAAGGCGGAGCGAACCGGGAGCGTTTCTGAGCGGCAAGAACCAATTTGCCCGTGGCTCGCGACCTGCTTTAGTTGCGGTATGATTCCTCTCTTCCGTGCGATTTTGGTGATCGGCTGTGCAATGACCTCGCTGGCGGCGGCGGAGCCGATCCGGCCGAAAGTTGTCGTAGTGGCGATGTTTGAGGCGGGAGCGGACATCGGCGACCGGCCGGGTGAGTTTCAATACTGGGTCGAGCGTGAAAAGCTGACGCAGGTGCTGCCCTTTCCGCAGGGTTTTCGGGACCTGCGCACGAACGCGGACGGCAGTGTGTTGGGCGTGGTGACCGGCGTCGGCACAGCGAAGAGCGCGGCGACGATCATGGCACTGGGACTCGATCCGCGGTTTGATCTTTCGAAAAGCTATTGGCTCGTCGCGGGGATCGCGGGCATCGATCCGGCGGACGGACCACTTGGCTCGGCGGTGTGGGCGGAGTGGGTGGTTGACGGTGATCTCGGGCATGAGATCGATGCGCGCGAAATCCCTGCGGGCTGGACGACGGGATACATCCCGTTGCGGAAAAAAGAGCCTTATCAACTGCCGGCCGATCGCAGCGAGGGTGAGGCCTATCGGCTGCAACCGGGTTTGGTGGAGTGGGCTTATCGACTGACAAAGGACGTGAGCCTCGGTGACACTGAGCCGATGCAGAAGCGGCGCGCGCTTTACACGGGATTCCCCAAGGCCCAAAGTCCGCCGGTCGTGATGAAGGGCGACACTCTTTCCGCGATGACCTACTGGCACGGGAAGCACCTGAACCGTTGGGCCAATGATTGGGTGAAGTATTTTAGCGACGGGGCGGGCAACTACGTGACGACGGCGATGGAGGATACGGGAACGTTGCAATCGCTCACGTTTTTAGATCGGGCGAAACGCGTCGATGTGAAGCGGGTGCTGGTGCTGCGCACGGCGAGCAATTTTGACATGCAACCGGCGGGTGGCGACGCGGCGGAGAGCTTGAGCGGGGAGAAACTTGGACCGGGCTACTCGGCCTATTTGCCGTCGCTCGAAGCGGCGCATCGCGTGGGCAGCGTGGTCGTGCACGAACTCGTGCGGGACTGGTCGAAGTATGAGTCCACTTTGCCGGCGGCGAAGTGAGCGGACGGCGGCGCGGGCGAGGCAATCCAGCTAAAATGCCAGATGGATGGCCACGTCGCTGCGCTCCTCGCCATGACAAACCGCGTGCATCGGCTCCTGCACCCAACGGCCCGACGTTGGTCCTGCTCTCGCCCTGACAAACGTCTAGAAATTAAGGGACGTTGGTGTAACCGGAAGTGAAGTCGACTGACTCGCGGATCGCGTGGCACGGGCCTCTTGCCCGGTCGCTCCCGATCCTATGGGCGGGACGCCCATGCCAATTCGATCGCTGACTTCACTTCCAGTTACACCCACGGCGGGCACGGTTTGGTGATCCTAATTTTTCCGGCGGCGTTTGGATTTCCCCTCTGCATCAGTGTCCACTCGGGTTCACCCGTGGTTTCCTGCCGCATCGTTCCGGCTCAAGGGCAGCGTCGATCGTAACGGCGCTGCCGGTTGAAACCATCCACGGAAAGCGCAGGATCAGGGCAGCCTGCCGCCTTCGGACTCGATTCAGTTAAACTCGGCGTCAATGAATTCGCAGAAATAGTGGATCAAAAAGAGATGAGCTTCCTGGGTGGAAGGGCCGTGGTTGCCGGGGACGATGAGATCGACGGTGGCGAGGCCCCGGGCTTTGCCGCCGCCGCGGCCGAGGAAGGCGATGCTGGGCAAGCCAAGGCGCTTCGCTTCGGCGAGGGCGGCAAGAATGTTGGCGGAGTTGCCGCTCGTGGTCAGGACGATCAGCAAGTCGCCGGGACGGGCGAGGCCGGCGACTTGGCGCGAGAACGCGTGTTCGTAGCCGTAATCGTTGCCGACGCAGGTGAGCAGAGAGCCGTCGGCGGAAAGGGCGATCGCGGGGAGGGCGCGGCGATCCTTGGCGTAGCGGCCGACGAGTTCGGTGGAGAAGTGGGCGGCCTCGGCGGCGCTGCCGCCGTTGCCGCAGATGAGCAACTTTCCGCCGCCGCGGAGGGTCTGGAGAATGAGGCCGGTCGCCGCGTCGATCTCGGCTTGGATCGCCGGCAGCGAGTTGAGCGTGGCGTTGGTTTGCGCGAGGGCGGCGGCCAAATTCATTAAAACGAAGGTGCGAGTAGCGCGCGGCGAGTAGCGAGTAGAAAAACGACGCAAACGATGCTCGCTACCCGCTGCCCGCCATCCACTAATTTTTCCTCCATGCGCCTGCGCACGCTCACTCTCCGGCATTTTCGCAATGTGGCGTTTGCGCGCATCGAGTGCGAGGGAAGGCGGCAGTTTTTCGTGGGCGCGAACGGGCAGGGAAAAACAAATCTGCTCGAGGCGGCGGGGTTCCTGACGGCGGCCCGGTCGTTTCGGACGACGGACAGCGCGACGCTGCTCATGCACGGGCAAACGACCGCCGCAGTGGCCTGCACGGTGGAGCATCCGCAGCTCGGCGAGACGCAGATCACGATCAAGGTCCACCGGCACAACAAAGAAATCTGGTGCGATCAGGCGCGGGTGATGCGACTGGTGGACTACCTTGGGAAATTTCCGACCGTGGTGTTTTCGTCGCAGGATTTGCAGTTGGTGCGCGGGGCGCCGGCGGCCCGGCGACGTTGGTTAGACCTCACCTTGGCCGCGATGAACGGAGTGTATCTGCAGGCGCTGCAGACTTACACCCGGGCGCTGGCGGAGCGGAATGCGTTGCTTAAAAAAGGGGGAGCGGTGGGGGCGCAATTGGAAGCTTTTGAAAAAGTGCTGGCGCCGGCGGCGGCGGAATTGATCGCGCAGCGCACGGCAGGTTTGAACCAACTAGGGGCGAGTGTGGCCGAGGCTTATGGACGGCTGTGTGACGCCGGGGAAAAGGCGACGCTAATCTATGAGCCGGACGTCGCCGAGGCCTCGGCCGAGGCGTTGCTGGCGCGATGGGAGTCGGGTCGCGCGCGCGATCTCCAGCTGCGTTCGACGACCACGGGGCCGCACCGGGATGATTTTGCGCTGAAAGTGGCGGACCAAGTCGCGAAAGACTTTGGCTCGGAGGGACAGCAACGCTCGCTAGTGCTGGCTTTGCGCTTGGCGCAGGCGGCGTGGTTTCACGCGAAGAGCGGGATGAGGCCGGTGTTGCTGGCGGACGACGTTCTGGGGGAACTCGATCCGGGGCGGCGGCGTAAATTTTGGGCTATGATCGACGCCGATTCACAGGTGCTGGCGACTGGCACGAGCCTGCCGGATGCGGAGCTAGGGACGTGGCAGATCTTTCGGGTCAAGAATGGGGATTTTCAACCGGAGGCACAGGTTTGAGCCTAACTCTTGAACAATGGGTGCTCGCGGTGGTGGCGGCGCTGCTGGTGGGCGTGGCGAAGACGGGGATCGCGGGGATCGGGATGTTGTTTGTGGTAATTTTTGCGCAGATTTTGCCCGCGAAACAGGCGACCGGGCTGGTGCTGCCCCTGCTGTGTTTCGGGGATCTAGTCGCGGTCGCGGCTTACCGGCAGCATGCCGCGTGGCGGCACGTGTGGCGGCTTTTTCCCTGGACGGCGTTGGGCGTAGTGGTCGGCTATTTTGTCCTGAGCCGGATCGGCGATCAGGACATGCGGCAACTGATCGGCGGGATTGTGGTGACGTTGGTGGCGGTGCATCTGTTCCGGCGGTGGCGGGCGCGCGGTAAACCGACGACGCCGGGCGAAGCGGAGGCGGCGCACCCGATCTGGTTCGCGCCGGTGATCGGAATTTTGGCGGGGTTTACGACGCTGGTGGCGAATGCAGCGGGGCCGTTGATGGCGGTGTATCTGTTGGCGATGCGGCTGCCGAAGTTGGAATACGTGGGGACAGCGGCGGTGTTTTTTCTTCTGCTCAATCTCTTTAAAGTGCCGTTCATGGTGAGTCTCGGGCTAATCACCCAGCCGAGTTTTGCGCTCAACCTCTGGCTGGCGCCGGCGGTCTTGGCGGGGGCGCTAGTGGGGCGAAAGATTCTGCCGCTGATCAACCAAAAGATGTTTGAGAATCTGGCGTTGTTTTTCTCGGCGGCGGCGGGTTTGCGGCTTTTACTCTGACTATGGCGCGCATGACAGTGAGGGAAATGTGGGCGGCGAAACTGGCCGGGAAAGCCGTGCCCGCGACGGCGCATTCGGGGGTCAACGAGGCGCAGGTGGGCGCTGGGTTTGGGCGCAAGGTGCCCTTCGTCGGGGTGGTATTGGGGATCGATCCTTCGCTGCGCGGCACCGGGCTTGCGCTGGTTGAGTTCACGGTGGGCCGGGGGCCGCTGTTGCTCAGGTGCCAGACGGTGAAGGTGCATCCGAAGCGGCCGATGGCCGAGGCGCTGGCCGAGATTCATCGGGCGGTGACCGCGATGATCACGGGAGCGGGCGTGCGGCATGTCGCGATGGAGCAGACGATCTTCGTGCAAAATTTCCAGACGGCGCAGATTCTGGGCGCGGCGCGCGGGGCCGCGATGGCGGCGGCGGCGTTGCATGAACTGCCGATTTTTGAATATGCGCCGTTGCGCGTGAAACAGGCGGTCGTGGGCGCGGGCCGCGCGAGCAAGGAGCAGATGGCGCGCACGGTCATGGCGATGCTTGGTCACGGGCGCACGTTGGCCTTTGACGAAGCGGATGCGGCGGGCGTGGCGTTGTGCCACGCGTTTACCTGGCGGGAGTAAGCGAGCGGCCGCGGGCGTCAGCCGACCACGGCCTTGATCGCGCGACCGAGATCGGCGACGCGGTAAGGTTTGGTCAGGTAGCCGCAGAAGCCCAAGTCGAGGTAACGCTGGACCATTTCGTCGTTGTCGTAGCCGCTGGAGACGATGGCGCGGACTTCGGGGTCGAGCTTTTTGAGTTCGCGGAAACAGGTTTCGCCATCCATGCCCCCGATGATGGTGAGATCCATGACGACCGCGTCGTAGGGACGGCCGATATTGAGGTAGCGCTCGTAGAAAGTGATCGCTTCTTCGCCGTGCTTCGCGAGGTCGAACTTGTATTCGAGACGGGTCAACATCGTGGCGGTCAGCGCCGAGATTTTTTCGTCGCCAGCCATGAACAGGATGCGACCGGTGCCAAAACGAAGGGACGCCGCTTTGCGGGTCTGGAGCTCGACGGGGCAGTTGGCGCGGGGCAGGTAAATCGTGAAAACGGTGCCGACGCCGAGGCTGGAGTCGACGCCGATGACGCCCCCATATTTTTGGACAATCAAACGGACGGTCGCAAGGCCGAGACCGGTACCGTGTTTCTTGGTGGTAAAAAAGGGGGCCCAGATGCTCTCAAGATACTCGGGCTTGATGCCAAAGCCGTTGTCGCGGGATTCGAACTCGACGTAGTCGCCGGCGGGGAGTCCGGGGATTTGCTCGGCCGACACGGTGACGTTGCGGGCGCATAGTTTGACGCGGGCGGCGTGGGGCGCGGGCGGCATCGCCTGCAGGGCGTTGATGACGAGGTTTTGAAACACTTGGAGTATCTGGGCGCGGTCGACCAGAATGGGGGCGGTCGAGGGAGCGACTTCGACGGAGACGACCGCGACCGAACCGGCGCTAGCGATTTTAACGGCATCATCGAGGATCTCTTTGACGGTGACGACGGTTTGGACGCCGGTGCCGCCTTTGGAGAATAGCAGCAGTTGCTTGGTCAGGCCCTTGGCGGTGAGACAGGCTTGCTCGGAATCGCCAAGGGCGGAATTATCGCGGTGGTCTTTCGCGAGAGACACGCCGCCAAGGATCGTGGTGAGAAGATTGTTGAAATCGTGGGCAATACCGCCGGCGAGCAGACCAAGCGATTCAAAGCGGTTGGCTTTGACGAGTTCGTCGGGCGTGAGGGTGAGCTCGTCGGGGTCGCGGAACACGACGATGGCACCCCGGGGCTTTTGGTCGGGGCCGTAGGAGGCGCGGGCGGTCCAGACAATGGGCACGGCCGCGGCGGAACCATCGGAGAATATGAGCGAATGTTCTACGATCAGCGGTAGCGGATTTTCGGCCGCGATGGCGCGCTCGATCGGGTCATCGCCGGGTCGGCCGCTTAAGCGGTTCACCAAGCGGAACACATCGGCGAGCGGAGTGCCGATCAGGGTTGCGGCAGTGCCCCGCAGGAGGCGGGCGGCGGCGGGATTGGCGAAAAGAATTTTGCCCTGGGGGTCGGTGACGAGAATTGCCTCGGCCATGGTGGCGAACGCCTCGGTGACAAAAGCTTCGTCCAAAGCGGCTTCGGAGCGGGTTGCGGTCGGAGCCGAGGGGGAGCTGGGCAAGGCGAGGGCTGCGTCTTCGGGGAGTTCACAGATGAAACCGATGATGCGGACGAGATTGCGTTTGCGGCTGAGGATGCGGTGGGCGCCCAAAAGAACCGGCACAAGTCCGCCGTCGGCGGCGCGTAGCGTGGCGGGTTCGACAAATGTGGTGCAGCCGGGAGCGCGATTTAGGAACCACGTCTCGAGGCCGGCGGCGGCTTCGCCGGTCGGCAGACTCAGACCGAAGCATGCGACGGGATTTGCCTGAGCCGTCGCGGCGTCGTGGCCCAGCAGGCGGCACCATCCTTCGGAGAGCCAGTGGCTCTCGTGGGCGAAATCGAACTCGAACGCGCCGAGCGGTCCGTTGGCGCCCCCGAGGTCTTGGAGCCGAGCGTCGTTGGTCAGGCTGGCTTCCTCCAGTTCGCGGCGTTCGGTGACGTCGAGGCAGAAACCGGTAACGCGTTCGAATTCGCCGGCGGCGCCGACGTGTTGGAGGCCGATGCATTGCAGCCAAACGTAATCTCCGCGTTGGTGTTGCATACGAAATTCGACGTTTATGCGCCGGACGCCGGCAGGGTGTTTGCGGCCAAGGAAAAACGGGGCCGCATCGGAATCCTCGGGGTGGATAGCTTTGCCCCACGTTTCCTGATGGTTGGGCAGTTCGGCATCGACGTAACCCAAAAGCTTTTTCCAAGCGGCCGAATAGAAGATGCGATCGGCCTTGAAATTGAGGTCGAAGAAACCGGCGACGTTGTGCTCAAGCAGCAGGCTAAGTCCGTCGTCGCGAGTGGCGGGGTTGGCCGAGGCGACCGGGGGATTTTGGACGACCGCGATGTAACCGGCAGCAGCGCCCAATGCGGGCTCAAGCCTTACGAGTTGGTCGAAGGGGGCTCCCTCGCGGGGTTGGATGCTAAGGGTTGCGCCGCGATCAAGCGTGGTCGCGAGCACGATTTCCCACTGGGCTTCGAGCAAGTCGGCACTCTCGGATATGACTTCGATGTAGAAGAGTGAAGAAAAGGCTTCCCCGATCAGCTCAGATTCAGAGACCTGCCAAAGGGCGAGGGCCGAGGCATTGGCGGAGGTGATGAGGCCCTTCGGGTCGACCAGCAGTACCGCCGTCGCGGCCGGTTTCCCGGCATTTGCGGCGTCGGCGAGTGGGGTGGATGGAATGGCGCTCACATCTAAGATTCTTGCGGATGCGACCAGTTGTAACGGAGTTTGGCGAGAAAATCGAAAGCGACCAAAGAACCGCGTCAGGGATTTAACCAACGGCTCGAATTTTCCCGGGTCAAATCGCGGGGTTGAGCCGGGGGGATTATTTCAGGGGTTGACCTTACCTCGGAAAACTTCCGGTGGTTTTGCATTGCCGCCTGAATGGCGGCGCGGCGGTGTTTGGATTTCCTATTTTTTCATGAATTCACCGCGCAAACCCGTCTTGTTGATCATCCGTGATGGTTGGGGAAAGAATCCCCACTCCGAGCAGAATCCGTCCAACGCGGTCTACTTGGCGAAGAAAGCCTGCGATGATGCGTTGCAGGCGAATTATCCGCACACCCTCGTTTCGGCGAGCGGTCTCGATGTGGGGCTGCCCGACGGGCAGATGGGTAACTCCGAAGTGGGGCACGAAAACATCGGCGCGGGCCGGATCGTGGATCAGGAACTCGTACGGTTGAACAAACTTTTTTCGGAGAAACAGCTCGCGGGCAACCCGGTGTGGCAGGCGGCGGTCGCGCGGGTGAAGGCGTCCTCGTCGGCGGCGAAGTTGCACGTGATGGGCATCGTGTCCGATGGCGGGGTTCACGGAATGCTCGAGCATCTCTACGGGATTTTGCAGCAAGCGAAGGACGACGGGCTGACGAAGGCGCAGGTGTTCATCCATGGCTTCACGGACGGCCGTGATACGGCGCCGCAAAGCGGGTTGGCTTTTGTCGAGCAAGTGGAGGCGAAGTGCCGCCAGCTCGGGGTCGGTACGATCGCGACGATTTGCGGCCGCTTTTGGGCGATGGATCGCGACAACCGCTGGGAGCGCGTGCAAAAGGCCTACGATATGTTAACGGGCAAGCGGGCGCTGGCGACGGCGACGTGTGCGGCCGACGCCATCCGGAGTTATTATGTGAATCCGCTCAGCCCGACGCAAAATGGGGATGAATTTGTGCCGGCAACCTGGATCGTGGGCGCGGACGGCAAGCCGCTGGCGACCTTTGCGAATGGCGATGCGGTGTTGTTCTACAACTACCGGGGCGACCGACCGCGTGAGATCACCCGGGCGTTCGTGATGGCTGACTTCAAGGAGTTCGACCGCGGGGCGAAGCTCGATCTCTACTTCGCGACGATGACGGAGTATGAAAAAGGCCTGCCGGTTCACATCGTTTCGGGCAAACCGGCGAAGTTGAAGAACATCCTCGGCGAAGTCGTGAGTGCGGCCGGGATCGGGCAGTTTCGCTGCGCCGAAACGGAGAAGAATCCGCACGTCACTTTTTTCTTCAACAACTACCGTGGCGAACCGTTTCCTGGTGAAGACCGCGCCTGTCCGGCGAGTCCGAAGGTGGCGACCTACGATCTGCAGCCGGAGATGTCGGCGACCCAAGTGACTGCCGAAGCGAAGGCGGCGATTTTGTCCGGGAACTACGGATTCATCGCGGTGAATTATGCTAACCCCGACATGGTGGGGCACACCGGCTCTTTGCCCGCGACGATCAAGGCAGTCGAAGCGACCGATGCCGGGGTGGGCGAATTGCTCGCCGCGATCGCGCAAGTCGGCGGCAAGGCGGTCGTGTGTGCGGACCATGGAAATGCCGAGCAGATGTGGGATCCGATAACACACGGGCCGCACACGGCGCACACGCTCAATCTCGTCGAAGTCTTTGCGGTGGGCGAGGGGTTCGTCGCGGGAAAAACTAAGATGCGCACCGGTGGCCGACTCGGCGACATCGCGCCGACGGTGTTGCACCTGATGGGGCTGCCCAAGCCGTCGGAAATGACCGGGGCGAGCTTGGTGCTCGAGTGAGCGTCTAACTCGGTCGCTGCGTCTCAAAATCTGTTTGCCCCGTCGTTCACGGCGAGGCTCTCTCTCTTTTTTGCCCGCCCAACATTCGCCTATGAAACGCTCTCACCACTGTGCCCAGCTTACCGCGGCCGAACTCGGCGCGACCGTCTCGTTGCTGGGCTGGGTTGACTCAATCCGCGACCACGGCGGCATCCTCTTTATCGACCTGCGCGACCGCAAAGGCATCACGCAGGTGATGTTCGATCCGAAGGCCAACGCGACCGTCGGCGAGCAGGCGGCGCAGCTCAAGCCGGAGTCCGTGATTGGTATTTCCGGCAAGGTAGTGGCCCGCCCTGAAGGTACCGTAAACGCGGCGTTGCCCACCGGTGGAATTGAAGTCGAGGCCACCGAGCTGACGATTCACAACGCCGCGGACACGCCGCCGTTCCCGCTCGATGATGTTGGCGGCGACAAGGTGAACGAAGATCTGCGCCTGACGTATCGTTATCTTGATCTGCGCCGGCCAAAAATGCGGAAGAATCTCCAGGTGCGCCACAAGGCGGCCAAGTCCATCCGCGATTATTTCGATGCCCAGGAGTTCATCGAGGTCGAGACTCCGGCGCTCTTCAAGAGCACGCCGGAAGGCGCGCGTGAGTATCTCGTGCCGTCGCGAATTCATGCCGGTCAGTTTTACGCGCTGTCGCAGTCACCCCAGCAGTTTAAGCAAATCTTGATGGTGGCCGGGGTGGAGAAGTATTTCCAAATCGCGCGCTGTTTCCGCGACGAGGACCTGCGGTCGGACCGCCAGATGGAGTTCACGCAAGTGGATGTCGAAGCGTCGTTCGTGACGCGCGAGGACATCTACGCACTGTTCGAGGGGATGTTGACGAAGCTCTGGAAAGATGTGCTTGGGACCGAGATTCAGACGCCATTTCTCCGGATGCCGTTTCACGAGGCGATGAACCGATTTGGCGTGGATAAGCCCGATGTGCGCTTCGGCCTCGAGCTCATGGATTTCACCGAGCTCTTTAAAACCTCCGGATTCAAAGTCTTCGCCTCGACGGCTGCCAGCGGCGGCGCAATCAAGGCGATCAACGCGAAGGGGCTTGCTGATCTCACGCAGGGTGAACTCAAGGCCTTGGAAGAGATCGCCAAATCGCTCGGCGCGAAAGGTCTCGCCTTCATCAAAGTCGAGGGCGGCGAGTGGAAATCTCCGATCGTAAAGTTCTTCTCGGAAGCCGAGAAGGCGGCTCTGACGGCGCAGCTTGAAGTGGGTGAGGGCGACATGATTTTCTTCGCGGCAGCGCCGTGGGAAAAAGCCTGTGCGATTCTGGGGCGGATCCGACTCGAGGCGGCGCAGTTGCTGGTGAAGCGCGGCAAGATGACCATTCGCCACGATGACTGGAAATTTTTGTGGGTGATCGATTTCCCGCTGATGAGTCATGACGAGGCGGAGAATCGTTACGTGGCGACGCACCATCCGTTCACCGCGCCGGTGCCGGAGGATGCCGCTTACCTCGACAGCGATCCGAAAAAGGTCCGAGGGCAGCACTATGATGTGGTTCTAAACGGGATGGAGCTCGGCGGCGGCTCGATCCGCATTCACAATCCTGCGATGCAGAAGAAGATTTTTGAGGACGTGCTCAAGATCCCGGCGGATGTGGTGGAGAGCCGGTTCGGCTACATGTTGAAGGCGTTTACCTACGGCGCGCCGCCCCATGGCGGTATCGCCTTCGGGCTCGACCGCATGTGCGCGCTGCTGTGCGGCACGACGAGTATTCGTGACGTGATCGCTTTCCCGAAGACCCAAAAAGGGCAGGACCTCATGGCCCAGAGCCCGACGCCGGTGACCGCCAAGCAATTGAAGGAACTCCACATCGCGACCGTGATGCCCGAGTGAGGCTCCGGCAGGTTATTTGGTTTCATTGGCATACCCTCTGCTTAGTGAGGGATCGAGCTGCGCTCGAAAGCGCGCGCGGCGAAGTCACGATGTCACCTGCGTCAGCCATCCGTCCAAATTATCACTTCGGCGACCAGCTCGCGTTCAACGCGGGCTTGCGCTGAAATCCCCTCAGCCCTAACCAAAGCCGATCTCGAACAACACCTGCATGAAACTCATCATCGCCATCATCAAGCCGTTCAAACTGGAAGAGGTAAAAGAAGCCCTCGCCGAGGCCGGCATCGAGGGAATGACTGTGACCGAAGTCAAAGGCTTCGGCCGCCAGAAAGGGCACACCGAGATTTATCGCGGCAGCGAATACACCGTGGACTTTCTCCCGAAGGTGAAAATCGAGATTGCGGTGGCGGATGACATGGCGGCCAAGGCCGTCGACGCGGTGGTAAAATCGGCGAAGACCGGGAAAATCGGCGATGGTAAGGTGTTTGTCCTCCCGCTTGAAGATGTGGTTCGGATTCGGACCGACGAGCGCGGGGAGTCGGCGGTCTGATTCGCTCCTCTTTTTATTTTTGAGCCGGCCTTCCTCGGAAAGCCGGCTTTTTTGTGGGGTGGATTGACGTGGTTCTAACCGGAGACAGGCGAGCTCGGCGGAGAAAGCGGCGCAGCTGCCACCGAGGGACGTGAGGCGGCCTGTTTTTGCGATGATCGCTTCGGCGAAAAAGAGTGGCGTTGCGACCGGGACGCCGGGCACCGTCTGGCGTAACGATGGATTATCTCTCGCTGATTGACCGAAGCCGCACGCTCTACAAACGCTCGGATGTGACGCCGATTTTTGCGCAGCCGGCGGCGTTTGCGCGGTTGGTCGAGGATCTTGTGCGACCGTTTGAGGGCGAGCGGGTGCAACTCGTGGCGGGGCTTGACGCGCTGGGATTTATTTTGGGCACGGCGATGGCGTTGAAACTGGACGCGGGATTTTTGCCGATTCGGAAAGGTGGGAAACTGCCCGTGCGGCATGACCGCGAATCGGCGGTGGATTACCAGGGCAAAGAGAAGATTCTCGAGTTGCGCTTGAATCCGTTTCCGGCGGGCACCCGGGTGCTGCTGGCGGATGACTGGATCGAGACCGGGGCGCAGGCGCGGGCGGCGATTGCTTTGATCGAACGGGCGGGCGGCGTAACCGTGGGAATCGCGGCGGTGGGGTTCAGGCGGAATGAGCGGACGGCGGGATTGTGGGCGAACTACCGCTGTCACGGCGTGTGGCCGGAGCAGGTGTGACGTGTCCAGCGCGAGTGAGGACCGCAAGAAGCGTGGCGAGGGCGCGGCGTCCGGCGGGTTTTACAAAGGTCTCGTTCGGGCCGTGGGTAAACCGGGGCGGCAGCGCCGTGCGTTGGGAGCGGGTTCCCGGACCACAGACAAGTGGCAGCAGAATCTCCCGATAAGCCGGGGTGAGTGCCGAGGTGATGATGGTGGCATCGGATGCGCCGGGGTTGCGATCAAAGGCGACCGCGCCGGCGTCGGCCGCGGCGAGGCAGGCCACGCCGACGGGGGATGAGGCGCAGCGTTCGGTGACGTCAAAGCCCACGGATTGAGCGAGGGGCTTCACCGGGGTGTAGTCGTAGGGCGCGAGCTCGGCGAGGGTTGCGGCGAGCGGAAAGTTGCCGCGTTTGGTGAGCGTGAGTCGATGAGCCGCATCGGGCGTGGAACCATGGGCGAGGCCGATGGACGAGGGAACAGTGCCGTGAGACCGTTCGTCGCCGGCGCTGAGTAGGGTGGAACGGTCCGCGGCGAGGAGGGCGGCGAGGAGAGGATTTTTGTCGGGCGGTGCGGTGCAGACATGGCCCTGCGGCGGATGATCGGTCCACACCCACTCGGAAAGCGGTGCAATGATGGGCGTGATCGCAACCGGGCGCCAATGGGCCAAGGCGAGCTGGGCGGCGCGAAGGGCGACAAGTGGGCCCGTAAGACGGACCGTATAGCTGCTGTTTTCGGCGGCATAGACCAACGGCAGGTAGGGCGATTCGGAGCGAATCGTGTTCTCCAATACCAGCAAGGTGCTCCCGGGAGTGGGCGCAGGCAGGCCGGAGCCAAAGGCCCCGCCCAAAGCAGTGCCCGTTTTGGGCCCAGAGCCCTCTTCTTTGAAGGTAAAGGTGAAGACGATGTTTTGAAGGTCCAAGGCACCGCCCGCGGCAAGTTCGGCGAGCCAGAGTTGGGTGGCGACGCCGGCTTTGCAGTCGTTGACCCCTTGGGCGACGAGTTGGTGTTCGTCTTCGAAGGCCGGATGCGGGGCAAACGGACTGGTCCAGATCGAGGGGTTGGCGGGAACGGTATCCACGTGTGCGCTCAGATAGAGAATCGGCGCAGATGCGATGATCTCGGCCGGGACGCAGATCAGGTTGCCGGCCGCGTCGCGGTTATGGCGATAGTTGGGGAGCGAGCGGGTCATGCGCCGGTGGACCGTGTCCATGATCGCGGTCACCGCTTCGGGCGCGGTGAACGGCGAGGGTTGATCCACCAAGTGGCGGAGTCCGGCGAGGTAGCCTTCAAATTCAGCCGTAGAAACTTCAGGAAGGAAAAAGGAAGAAGACCTGGTCATAGTGAGAAGCAATGCGGGCGGTGGACGCTCCGTCGCGACCGAAGCGGCGTCAACCCAGAGCCGGAGAGGGCGCGGTGCCTGAGTTAGTTCTGGATTCGTGGCGGGCATCGGGCGTAGTTGTGACTTCTTTCAACATGATCAAACGCGGCCTCCTGAATCCCCAACTCTTGGCGCTGTTGGCGCGGGTGCGGCACACGAACTCCCTGGTGATAGCGGACCGTGGATTTCCCTTTTGGCCCGGGATTGAAACGGTGGATCTTTCGCTCGTGGACGGCGTGCCGACGGTCTTGCAGGTTTTGGCCGCGGTGCGCGAAAACCACCATTTTACCGAGGCGTGGATGGCGAAGGAGTTTGCTCGTGAGAATACGGGGGCCACGCGGGCGGCCTTCCAAGCCGCATGGGCCGGACTCAAAGTGAAATCGGAGCCGCACGTTGAGTTAAAGCGCCGGGTGCCGGGCGCGATCGGCATCATTCGCACGGGCGATACGACTCAGTATTCGAACCTCGTGCTGGTCTCCGGCTGACCGGCAAAACGGCGGTTGCGACAGGGTTTGCCGTTGATTTCGAAAAACGTCCGGCGTTTTTATGATGGGCCCATGAATACGCCTACGGATTTCCTCAACTCGCTTTTTTCTCTTCGCGGCAAAGTCGCGGTCGTCATCGGAGGCACGGGTGAACTGTGCGGCGCGATGGGCGAGGGCCTCGCGGCGGCAGGAGCCGAAGTGGTGCTCGTGGGCCGAAACGAGGAGAAAGCCAAGCCGAAGCTGGAACGCATCCACGCGGCGGGTGGAAAGGGCTATTTCGTATCGGCCGAGGCCAGCGAAAAAGTCGCGCTGGAGCAGTTGCTCGAGACGGTTTTGCAGCGATCGGGGCAGGTTGATATAGTGGTCAATGGTGCGGGTGTGAACTCCGCGACGCCCTTTCTTGAAATCGCCGAGGATGAATTCGACCGGATTGTGCGGATCAATATGAAGGGCGTATTTTTGGGCTGCCAGATTTTCGGCAAGTATCTCGTCGCGCGGGGCCAAGGCGGTTCGATTATCAATCTCGGTTCGATGTCGGGCGTGGTGCCGCTTTCGCGGGTGTTTACCTATTCCGCGACGAAGGCGGCCGTGCACAATCTCTCAAAGAATCTAGCCCGCGAGTGGGCCACCCAGAGGGTTCGGGTGAATACCATTGTGCCCGGTTTTTTTCCGGCGGAGCAGAATCGCAAGATTCTATCGCCCGAGCGGGTGACTTCGATCATGGGCCACACCCCGATGAAGCGTTTCGGTGAGGCGCGTGAGCTAGTTGGCGCCACGCTACTGCTCGCCGGCGATGGCGCGGGCAGCTTTATTACAGGATCCGAGATTATTGTGGATGGCGGCTATCACGCCATGACCATATAAATTTTGGCATACGATATAGAGGCTTGCACGCATCGTATAGAAACGCTGTAAAAATGTTGATGATCACCGATAAAATTAAAGAACTCGAGGCGACCAAAGCCAAAGTCGCTTCGTTGGAAGAATCGATCGCAAGCCAGCTGAATAAAGAGTTGTCCGAGCTGCCGGCGAAGTATGGTTTCGAGTCCGCTCAAGCGTTCGTCAAAGCGGTCGCCGCGGCGACGGGCGGTCGGAAGAAAAAGCGTGGCGGCAAGGCGGCGAAATCCGAAGGCGGCAAGCGGCGGAAACGCGCCAAGATCACCGACGAAATCCGCGCCGAACTTAAGAACCTCGCCGAGGCCGGAAAATCCGGGTCTGAGATTGCGGCGGCTCTGGGTATTTCGTTACCAAGCGTGCAGAATATCAAGAAGGCACTCGGGTTGGTGAAGTCGCGGAGCTAAGCGCGACCTCGAGGCAGATGACTCAAGCCCTCGCGGGGACGCGGGGGCTTTTTTATGGCCGCTGCCCGGACCTCCCGCAATGGAGGTTCGCGCTGCGCTCGGGCCGGACGATCAGAGATCGGCGTGGGCGGGTTCGGCGCTCAGGTTGCGCCACCGGGCGAGCACCTGCCGATGGATGTCGTTCGGAGCGAGACCGTAGGACGCGCGGAGGACGCCGTTGCTCGAACCGTGTTCAACAAATTTGTCGGGCCAACCAATCCGTTCAACGGCGGTGGAGCATTCGGCGTCTTGCAACGCTTCGAGCACGGCGCTGCCAAAGCCTCCGGCGAGCACGTGGTCTTCCATCGTCACGACGAGCGGGACCACGGTCGCCTGGCTGAGTAGGAGCGTGCGGTCGAGGGGCTTGATGAAGCGGGGGTTGACCACTCCGACGGAGAGTTGCTCCTCGCGGGCCAAGCGTTCGGCGAGCGCGAGCGCATCGGCGATCATGGGGCCGAGTGCCCAAATCATGATATTGGAGCCTTCGCGTAGGACCTCGGCGTGGCCGACCGCCAGGGCGGCGGGTTTGGCCTTGATCTTAACGCCGGTGCCGGCGCCTCGGGGATATCGGATAAAGCCGGGGCCTGGGAGCTGAAGGCTGGTGTGGAGCATGTCCACGAGTTCGTCTTCGTCCTTTGGCTGCATGATAGTCGCACCCGGGATGCAGCGGAGGTAGGAAATATCAAAAAGGCCGTGGTGGGTCGGGCCGTCGGCAGGTGAAAGTCCGGCGCGGTCCATGCAAAAGGTGACCGGGAGATTCTGGAGGGCTACGTCATGGATTACCTGGTCGTAGGCGCGCTGGAGAAAAGTCGAGTAGATGGCGCAGACGGGGCGAAAGCCTTTGGTGGCAAGGCCGGCGGCGAAGAGCACGGCATGTTCCTCGGCGATGCCGACATCGAAGAATTGCTTCGGGACTTCTTTGGCGAGATGGATGAGGCCGGTGCCGCTGGGCATCGCACCGGTGATACCGATAACTTTTGGATTGGCTTTCGCAAAGCGAACGAGGGCATGACCGAAGACGTCCTGAAGGTTGGGCGGCGCACCCGGGACGGACCGGCTTTCACCGGTGACGGGATCGAAAGAGCCAAGGCCGTGAAACTTCTCGGGCTGGGCGAGGGCGGCTTCGAGGCCACGGCCCTTTTTAGTGAGAACGTGAATGAGGACGGGTACGTCGGCGTGCCGGGCGAATTCCAAGTTCTTTTGCAGCGACTCAAAGTCGTGTCCATCCACCGGTCCGAGATAGCGCAGGCCGAATTTTTCAAACAGGGACGACTCGACAAAGAAATCCTTCGTCTCGCGTTTCCACTTATGATAAACGCGGTTCAAGCTTTCGCCGGCGGGGAAGCTTTTGAAGAAGCCCTCGATGTCGTGGTGCAGCTTGTTGTAAGTGGAATTGGTGCTGAGGCGGTTAAGGTAAGTGGCGATAGCGCCGACGTTCTTGGCGATGGACCACTCGTTGTCGTTGAGGACGACGATCAGGCGCTTGGTTGATCCGACGATATTGTTGAGCGCCTCGAGGGTGACACCGCAGGTGAAGGCAGCGTCGCCGCAGACCGCCACGACATGCTCGGAGCTTCCGCGCAAATCGCGGGCGGTGGCCATGCCGAGGGCGGCGCTCAGGGCGGTGCCGGCGTGGCCGGCACCGAAGCTGTCGTGCGGACTCTCGGCGCGGTAGAGAAAACCGCTGGTGCCGCCCGATTGGCGGAGACCGCGGAAGAATGCACCTTGGCGGCCGGTGAGGAGCTTGTGCACGTAGCCCTGGTGGGCGACGTCGAAGACAAACTGGTCGTTGGGTGTGTCAAAGACCCGGTGCAGCGCGATGCTGAGCTCGACGACCCCCAAGTTGGGACCGACGTGGCCGCCGTTTTTGGCCGTGACGGTGATGATTTCATCCCGAATCTCCTGCGCGAGCTGCGGGAGTTGGCCGGCCGTAAGGGCTTTGACGTCGGCGGGGCCGTGAATGGTTTCGAGAAGTCGGGCGGGAGGAACGTTCATCAGGTCTGAGGCGGAAAATCTTAAAAAATTAGGACTCGGCGGTGGTCTCAAACTTCGTAAACGAGGCGCCATCCTTATGTTTTTTGAGCTGTTCGATCTTGAGCTCCGCGTCTTTCAGCCGGGATTCACAGACCTTAAGCAGCTTGGTGCCCTGCTCAAATTTAGCGAGCAGGTCGGCTAAAGGAACATCGCCGGATTCCATCGTCTCAACGGTCGCTTCGAGCTGCGTGAGGGCGGCCTCGAATGAGAGTTTGGATTCTTTGGTTTCCACCAAAACAACATGAGTGGGGCGGCGACGGATTCAAACAATCTTTAGGGCCGGCCCCGCAAAAACTCTGGGGGCAGGCGTTTATTTTAATGGGCCAAGCGGAGGTTGCGCTTGCGGGCCGCATCGGCAGGGTCGGATGCAGCGGGAGTGTTTCCGCGCCATCGCATGTTATTTAATTTTCTCCAGCGTTACAGTGTCGGCTTATGCTCCATGGGGCGGCGGGCGATGGGTCGGGGGCGGACGTGGTTGCGTGCGCGGCCAGCCTTGGCGGCGTGGATTTTTCCGGCCGACGATGATTCGCCGGAGGCGCGGTTTCGGGAATTTAACGGCTGGTATTTCGCCAATTTTCATGAGCAGGAAAAGATGTTGGCCGACCGGCCGCGGATGAATTTCTACCACGCGGCGATCGCCCGGCACATCCAACCGGGTGACCGCGTGATCGACTTGGGGACGGGCACGGGGATTTTAGCCGCGTTTGCCGCACGGCGTGGGGCGGCTCACGTCTACGCGGTGGATCACTCGGAGATTTTGCGTCACGCGAAGACCTTGGCGGTGGAGAACTCGATTCAAAACGTGGAGTTCATCGCGCTGCACAGCTCGAAGTTGGAGACGACGGAGAAGGTCGACGTGATTTTGCATGAGCAGATGGGTGACTGCCTCTTCGACGAAGCGATGGTGGCGAATGTTTGCGACCTGCGCGACCGCTTGCTGAAGCCCGGCGGGCTGATCTTGCCGAGCTGTTTCGATCTCTACTGCGAGCCGGTGAAATTGAGCGACACCCGGCACGTGCCTTTTATTTGGGAACTGGAGGTCCACGGATTCGACTATTCGTCGTTGGGTCGGCACCGGCCGCAAGAGCCTGGCTATTATCACCTGCGGAGCTGCGACCCGAACTACGTGGAGCACTTTCTCGGCGAGCCCGAGCCGGTGCTCTCAGTGGATCTGCACACGGTCCAGGAGTCGGAGGTGCCGTTGGAGCTGAATTTCACGCGCACG
>Ga0209617_10000201_pt1 | contig 24973 bp, 16 predicted proteins | sample LakEriepJuly2011_2_FD_187459 | JGI IMG/M metagenome (GOLD analysis project Ga0209617, IMG submission 187459) | Freshwater microbial communities from dead zone in Lake Erie, Canada - CCB epilimnion July 2011 (SPAdes) (version 2) | ecosystem: Environmental > Aquatic > Freshwater > Lentic >...
GACAACTGGTCCCAAGGTGGGTGGAGTGAAGCCCCGGACTCGGGACCAGTTGTCGTAGGGCGCATCGAGTATTTTTGGCGGGTCGAAAACTTTGCCGTCGAAGGAAGGCTCGATGGCTCGGATGCGGACCTCAACGGGAGGATGGGTAGCCCAGAGGCCGCCGAATATGGAGCGGAAACCCTGGGCGAAAAAGAAATGACCGATAGCGGCGCTCTTGGCGTGGTCGAGGGAGGAGCCCAGCGCGTAGCCGGCGATCTTTTTGAGCGCGCCGCCGATACCGGCCGGGTTGCGGGTGAACTGGACGGCGGCGGCGTCGGCGAGGAATTCGCGTTGGCGGGAGACGGCGGCCTGGATGAGGCGGCCAAAAAAATAGCCGACGTAGCCGATGACGAGCAGACCGAGGCCGGCCGCGCCGATCGCGGCAATGATGCCGCCGGAGTTTTTACTGTCGCGCGACGAGCCGAGCCGGCCCCGGCCGAGGGAAGAGATGATACCTCGGCCGATGAGACCGAGGACGAGGATGCCGAAGATGAGCGACGTGAGGCGCAGGTTGAGGCGCATGTCGCCGTTGAGAATATGGCTGAACTCGTGGGCGACGACGCCTTGGAGTTCGTCGCGGGTGAGTTTTTCCAAAGTACCGCGCGTGACGGCTACGACGGCATCGGCAGAGGTGAGACCGGCGGCGAAGGCGTTGATGGCGGGCTCGTCGTCGAGGACGAAGACGCCAGGCATCACGATGCCGGAAGCGAGGGCCATTTCCTCAACGACGTTGAGCAGGCGGCGTTCGGCGAGGTCGGTGGTGTGCGGATCGACGCGGCGCCCGCCCACGCTCGCAGCGACGGCGGAACCACCGGCGGAGAACTGGTGCCATTTATAAAGAGAGGCGAGGCCGACAACGGCGAGGGTGCCGAGGGCGACGAAGGCGAAGATCTGAGGCTGCCAAAGCGAACGTTGAGAGTTGAGAGCGGAGAGCTGAGCGTGGCGGCCGGAGTGATGACGCGGGGGATATTCTTCGGGGAGATGATGCGTGACCCAGACCGCGCCGAAGTAGCCGGCGGCGATAGTGCCGAAGACGGCGAGCGAGAAGAGCGCAACGAGCCGCGACGTGCGCTTTTTCGCGCGGGCTTGGGCTTCGAAGAAGTCCATGCTCGGACTTAATTTTTCCCGAGGGGTCGATCAACCGGGTCGAGCACGACGATCAACGCCGTCGCGACGGGGCCGAGGATGAGGCTGGCCAAGAACCAATTCAGGCGGGAGCGATTTTTTGATTGGGCGAGCCCGGCGTTGATGAAGGCGAGCGTGCCCCAGCCCACGTAGAATTCGGGCGGCGGAGTTTTTGGGGTCATGTGCGGGACGGGAACATGGGAGGGCCGTTCGGAGACCGGCCCTACTTCGAGTGTCAGTTGAACGAAACCTTTGGCGCGTTGCGCTCGGTGGGGTCTTCGATCTTGAAGAGTTCAGCGGGGAGGAATCCGAACATGCCGGCGAAAATCACGTTGGGGAAAATCTCGCGGGCGGTGTTGTAGGCCATGACGGCGTCGTTGTAGGCCTGACGCGCGAAGCCGACTTTGTTCTCGGTCGAGGTGAGCTCCTCGGTGAGCTGCATCATGTTTTGGTTGGCTTTGAGGTCGGGGTATTGCTCGGAGACGACCATGAGGCGGGAGAGGGCGCCGCTAAGGCCGGCCTCGGCGGAAAGGAGGCCTTTCATCGCGTTGCCATCGGCGGGATTTGCGGCGACGGTGGACGCAGCGGCGGCGGCAATGTTGCGGGCTTTGATCACGGCCTCGAGTGTGGTGCTCTCGTGCTGCATGTAGCCCTTAGCGGTCTCGACGAGGTTGGGGATGAGATCGTAACGGCGCTTGAGTTGAACATCGATTTGGGCGAAGGCGTTTTTGAAGCGATTGCGAAGGGCGACGAGGCCGTTGTAGATGCTGGCGATCCAAAAGCCGGCGATGAGGAAGACGGCGAGGATAACGCCGAGGACGATGAGGATGAGCATGGGAGGGGGGGGTGAGAGTGGGAGCGCGGAGTTTCGAACGTGGTGGGCGGCGCGGATGAACCTGGTCGGACGATAGGTCCAAGCAGGCGTCGGGCGAGGCGGAACTGGCCACATCGCGATTGATTGTTGGCCGAGGTCGAGCACGTTGGAGCGGAATCATGCGTTTTTGTCGAAGCTCGACTTTTTCTCTTTCTTGGGTGGCGGCGCTTGCGGTTTTGCCGTGGACGTTGGCCCAAACTGAAGCGCCGTTGAACCGAGTGGTGCCACTGGCCAACACGATTGAAGCGGGGTCAACGAGTGGGACTGCGGTTTTGACGGCGTCGGCGGCGCAGCGGGCTCACGAACTGGGATTCCCGGTCACAGCGGCAGAGCTTTACCGCGTGGCGTTGGCCGATCCCGGCGCAGACCGCGCGGCGCTGACCTTGGGTTTGGCCACGGCTTTGCTTGACGAAGGACGCGCGGCGGAGGCGGAGAAGGTGCTGAACGAATTTGTCGGCCTGCGGGGCAGTGCGTGGCAGTTGCGCGCAGGGTTGGCGGCGCTAGCCCTGCGCAAGATGGGTGCGGCGGGTGCGGCGGTGGCAGCGGTGAAAGAGACGGAGCTGATCGAAGGGGATCGGGCTTGGTGGTTTTTCGCGCAGGCGTTGTTGGCGGGCGCGGCGGGCGATGTGAAAGCGACGAACAAGGCGTTCGAGCAGGCGCAGGCGGCCGCCGGATCGGATCTCGCGCGCACGCGTTTTCGACTCGAGGAAGAGTGGTCGCTGTTGCGGCGTAGCGGGAGTGGTAATGAGGCCCAGCTCGCGGAACAGCGGCAGACCATGGAACGGTCGGCTGGCCAAGCGCTGGGTTTTCTGGCGGCCCGGGGGTATGCCGCGAATCTCAATGCGCTCGGTCGAAAAGCGCAGGCGATCGCGGTCATCAAGCAGCAGCTGCTGATTTTGCCGCGGGATGAACGGCAGTATTCCGATGATTTTCGTTTGTGGCTCGGATTGATTGCGGGTGCGGGGGAAGGGGAGGGGCGCGTGGCCTTGAGCGAACTGGTTGCGACGGGCAAAGATCCGGTGCGGCAACGGATGGCGCTGCGGTTACTGGCGCAGGCCTCGGAGCTAAATCTGGCGCGCGGGCAGTTACGGGCGGAATTGGGGCGGCTCATCGCGTTGGTGCCGGCCCATCCTTTGCAGGAAGATTTTTATCTGTATCGGGCGAGTTTGCTACTGGGCGACAAGAGCTATGCGGCGGCGGAGAATGATGCCCGGGCTTTGTTGGAAAAATTTCCCGGATCGGGGTTGAAGGCGGAAGCGTTGGCCGTGTTGACCGGAGCGGCCTGGGAGCAGCGGCGTTACCGGTTAGCGGCGGATAGCGCAACGCGCGCGGCGGCGGCGATGGCGGCGGGCACACGGCGCGCTGAATTGGGCGTTTTGGTGGCGGAGGCGTGGTTTCGGGCGCAGGATTTCAGATCCGCGGCCGATGCCTATGCGGCGGTACTGATGGATCCACCGGCGAATTTGACCGGGGTGAGATTGAGCGAACTCAAGTTTCAGCGGGTGCAAGCGGAGATCGAAGCGGGCGCCTTGGATGCGGCGAAAACGGCGCTCGATGGGCTGGTGCGTGAGCCGGAGTTTCGCGCTGAGGAGCGTTGGAAAGCCGAATGGAATCTGGCGCGGGCCCTCCAAGCGGGTGGAGCGGGAGGAGCGGCGGCGGCGCTCGAGCGGGTGGAGCGGCTTTTGGGCGGCGAAGTCGATCCGGGCCTATCGACGGACCTGAAAGCGCGGCTCGAGTGGTTGAGGGCGCGATTGACGTTGGACATTACCCCGGCGCAGCCGGCGAAGACTTTGGAATATCTCGTCATACTGGAGAAGACTCTGGCCGGGGTGTCTCCGGCGATGGGCAAGGAAATCGCAAGCTCCGCGGCCGTGGTAAAGGCGCAGGCGTTCTTCCGGCAAAACAACGAGGCGGCGGCGCTGGAGCAGTTACGAAAATTGCGGGTAGAGTTTCCCGAATCCGAAGCGGCGGCATCGTCTTACCTCGAGGAGGCGGACTATTATGTGAAGCAGTTCAAATTAGTGGAAGCGCAGCAACTCTACACAAAATTGGCGGACGACTTCCCGAAGAACATCAATGCTCCGTATGCGCTGTATTTTGCGGCCTTGCAGGCTGAAGCGAGGGGTGAGGCCAATCTCGCGGAGGCCAATCGCTTGATCGAGGATTTGGTGAAACGTTATCCCCAAAGCGACCTAGTTTTCGCGGCGCGACTAAAGCAAGGACACCTTTTGCGAAAGCTGAATCAGTTTCCGCAGGCGCAGCAGGCCTACGAGGATTTGGTAAATAATTTCGCGGCGAGACCGGATGTGGTGCTTGCGCAGTTGGCCTTGGCGCTGACGCACAATGCGCAGGCGGCGAGCGATCCTGCTCATCAAGAGAGCGCGCTCGCATTGCTCGAAAATCTTCGTGATCGGGTGGATGCTCCGGTGGATGTGCGGGTCGAGGCGGGATTTAATCTCGGGGCGGTGCTCAAGCAACGCGGTGAGGCCGAGAAAGCGGCGACGGTATGGTGGCGAGATGTTGTGATGGCCTTTTTGATCGAGCCGAAAATGAGAGCGCAGCTGGGGGCAAAAGGGCCCTATTGGATAGCGAAAACCCTGTTGGAGTTCGGCGCGTTAAGGGAGCGACAGGGAAATTTAGAGGAAGCGAAAAAGGCCTGGCTTCTGATGCTGAAAAGCGGGCTTCCGGGCGCGGGTCAGGCCACCGAAAAACTCGCGGCTTACGGGGTGCCCGCGCCCGCGCAATGAAGCGGGCGATGAACCTTTCGCGTTTACGCGGCGTCGAGAATAACGTGTAGTGGGTGGCTTTTCGCGATGTCTGCTTACAATCTAACTCTTTTTGCCAAAGGTGGACCGATGATGTGGGTGCTCTTGGCCCTAGGAATATTGGCGCTCTTGCTGGTCTTTGAACGGTTGCTGTTTCTCCATCGCGGCCAGATCCGGGCGACGACATTCTTGGACGGAATAAAAAACAGTCTCGCCAAGCGCCGTCTGATCGAGGCGTTGACTCTTTGTGAAGAAACACCCGGCCCGGTGGCGGCCGTGGTTAAGGCTGCGTTACTTCACGTCGACGCGAACGCGGACACTATGCGTTTTCACGTTCAGGAAGCTGCGATTGTTGAACTGCCGGCCCTTGAGCGAAGACTCGGAAGTATCGCGACGATTGCCCAAGTTGCGCCGCTGGTTGGCCTGTTAGGGACGGTTTTGGGGATGGCGACAACGTTCTTGGCGTTTGAACGAGATTACATGAGTGCAAGTGCCTTGGCGACTGGGATGTGGCAGGCGCTCCTGTGCACTGCAGGTAGTTTGATCTTGGCGATTCCTGCCCATGTGGCGCACCACTTCTTAAGCGGGCGGGTGCGATCAATTGTGCGCGATGTCGAATGGTCCGGGAACGAGATTATGCGGTATTTGCAAAATGACTATCGCGGCCTCAAACCGATTGGGAGCGAAGCCGTAGAGGCCGCAAATCGGGAAGGACCAAACTCAGAGGTGCCACAATGATAACGAGGCCGCTGAATCTTTTGGGGCATCTAAAGGCAGAACCCGCGCGTCTCGACGCGATGTTCTATGTAAACGTCGGATTGTTGGCCGTGTTCTTCCTGATGTTTGGTTCGCGTTTTGTTTTGGCGCCCGGATTGGGCGTGGATTTTTTGGTTCCCACCGTAAAAGGAGCTTCCAAGGGTGCGCGAACAACCACACATCAAATTACAGTTCAGCGTTCGGGCCAAATCCTGGCCGATGATGGATTGGTAACGAACAGGCAGCTAGTGGAATGGCTGCGTCGCGAGAAATCTAAAACGCCCAAGCCCTCGCTGTTGATTTTGGCGAGTGCAGGCGTTCCAAGCGATGAACTGGCTGAAATCTTCAGTTTGGCGCAAGGCGCAGGATTTTCCGTGATATGGGGAGCCCTGGATTCAACGGCCCCCGGAGCGGGCCCACAGTGAAGAATATAGCGGGTGAGAAACTGCGCTGGTTGGCGGCGGGCTGCGGCACGACCATTATCGGATTTGGGCTGCTCTTTTGGTTCGAAGTGCCTTCGGCGTCGTCGGACCAAGCTGCGGGAAGTTTACGCCTCGAAACGTTGGTCGTTCAACGCGTCGTGGCGGATGAAGCGGCTTTACTCGATAAAACCCCTTTGTTTTTGCCGACCGAATGGAACACTTCAATTAAAGATGTTTCGCTGCCGAAAACCGGGGGAGTGTTCGCTGATTTCCCGTCAGCCTTTGCCCACAAGGAGGGAGACCAAAGCTTTGGTGTTTTACGTACCGACCAAGAGGGTTTCAGCGGTGCGATTCTAAACGTAGAAGGGCCAAATTCTGCGTTTCTTTCTTTTGGTCAAAAAACGCAAAGTTTGCAGGTGACGCGCAGAGAAGTAGGATACTTGGAGGTCTATTCGGCAAAAGACGGAATTGCCGTTATTCGGAAAGCTCTGACGCTCGATCTGCCGCCAGGAACAATCAACTGGTCCCCGATAGAATTGATGGCGGTGGTTTCAGCGGCAGGACTTGTCGGCCCGCCTATTTCGATTACTCGATCCGGACTGGATGAGGTTGATCTTTATTTTGCCGATTTCTTGGTCAAAGTGTTCCGCATCGGTGAGAAACTGTCTCCCGGAGTTTATCAAATCGTCGTAGGACCTTAGTTTCTGCTAAAAACGACAAGTTTGCTGTTGACGACGCAAAATGCCCACAGCAAGTTAACCCTTCATTTTCGTTTTTTGGCACGGTGTCTTAGTCTGCCCAGATAGCTCAGTTGGTAGAGCACGTTCTTGGTAAGGACGAGGTCGCCGGTTCGACTCCGGTTCTGGGCTCCATGTCATAAAACAACGTCGGATTAGCTTCTACGACGATAATTCAGAAGTAACATTTAATCCAAATCAAAACACCCGTATCCCATGGCTAAAAGTAACTTCGAACGCACTAAACCGCACGTCAACGTTGGCACGATCGGACACGTCGATCATGGAAAGACCACGACGACGACTGCAATTCTAGCTGTTCAAGCCCGGAAAGGTCTAGCGGAAGTCAAGAGCTACGCGGACATTGCAAAGGGTGGAACCGTGCGTGACGCATCCAAGATCGTCACGATCTCTGTGGCGCACGTTGAGTATCAAACCGAAAAACGCCACTACGCCCACGTTGATTGCCCGGGCCACGCCGATTTCGTCAAGAATATGATCACTGGCGCTGCGCAAATGGACGGTGCTATTTTGGTTGTCTCCGCTGCGGACGGTCCAATGCCCCAAACCCGTGAGCACATTTTGCTCGCGCGCCAAGTAGGGGTTCCAAAGATCGTAGTCTGGCTCAACAAAGTTGATCTCATCGATGACAAGGAACTCCTCGATCTGGTTGAGATGGAGATTCGTGAGTTGCTCACCAAATATCAATTTGACGGTGACAACGCGACCATCGTACGCGGCTCCGCTACGGCGGCGCTCGACAACAAGCCGGAAGGCAATGCGGCAATCACCGCCCTCATGGACGCCATCGATAAAGATATCCCCGAGCCGATTCGTGAAAACGATAAGCCGTTCTTGATGTCGGTTGAGGATGTTTTTTCAATCACCGGCCGCGGCACAGTTGCTACCGGTCGAATCGAGCGCGGTTCCTGCAAAATCAACGAAACCGTTGAGATTGTTGGTCTTAAAGACACTGTGACGACCGTGATCACGGGTATCGAAATGTTCCGTAAGCTTCTCGACTCGGGTCAGGCTGGAGACAACGTTGGTATGCTCCTTCGAGGCGTTGAAAAGGACGGTATTGAGCGGGGTCAAGTCATCGCAGCCCCTAAGTCGATCAAACCGCATAAAAAGGCAAAAGCTGAAATTTACGTCCTCTCAAAAGACGAAGGTGGTCGGCATACGCCATTCTTCAACGGTTACCGTCCTCAGTTCTATTTTCGGACGACGGATGTTACGGGCATTGTGAATCTTCCCAAAGGGGTTGAAATGATCATGCCTGGTGATAATATTGCGATTGAGATCGACCTCATCGTTCCAATCGCGATGGAGACGACGCAAAAATTCGCTATCCGTGAAGGTGGTCGCACAATTGGTGCAGGTCGCGTCACGGAAATTATCGAATAAGTTCGATTAAAAACCTTAAACTCGACTCTGCCGAGGTCTCGCAACGGGGCCTCGGCGGCGTCGTCTAAGAAAGCCCATCCCACAGGCGTGTAGCTCAATTGGTAGAGTAGCGGTCTCCAAAACCGTTGGTTGGGGGTTCGATTCCCTCCGCGCCTGCCAAATTTAAGTCCATGAAAAATCCGTTTCGCAGCACTCGTATCTTTATCGGTGAAATGGTTGGCGAGCTTCAAAAAGCTTCTTGGCCGACGCGCACGGAGTTGCGAGATTCAACAATTGTTGTCGTGCTCGCTGGCGTATTGCTCGGTGTTTTCACCAGCATCAGCGACTTCGCCCTTATCAATGTCGTCGACCTGCTCACGTCTTGGGTTAGCTAATCCAAACAAACATGTCTGCCACTCCTCTGATTCCTTCTATGGCTCAATGGTTTGCGTTACATACGCTTTCGGGTCAAGAGAACAAGGTCAAAGCCTACATCGAGAAATTCAAGAAGGCGGAAGAGCTTGAAGATCACATCTTCGAGGTCTTGTTGCCCACCGAAGTGGTGTCCGAGGTAAAGAACGGCAAAAAGTCAACCAAGGTCCGCAAGCTCTATCCAGGCTATGTCTTTATTCAGATGTGGCTCTATGGTGAGGACAAGAAGGTCATCAATAAACCTTGGTATTTCGTCAAGGAAGTGGCTGGAGTAATCGGTTTTGTTGGCGGTGAACGACCAGCGGCGTTACAGCCCTCGGAAATTGTTGAAATCCGGTCCCGGATCGAAGCGGCCAATGGGAAGGAAGTTCCGAAGATTCAGTATACTGTTGGCGAGGAAGTGAAAATTACTGACGGTGCCTTTACTAGTCTGACCGGCCGAATCGATGAGATCGACCCTGAGCGGGGTAAGCTGAAGGTTTCTGTCTCCATCTTCGGGCGTTTTACTCCGGTTGAGTTGGAATACTGGCAGGTCCAACGAAACACCGAATAGACTCATTTCTCTCCTCTCCATTACGCGACATCTGTTAACGCACCCGATTTAATTCTATTTTAAAATGGCTAAGAAAATTCAAGGTTACATCCGCCTCCAACTTCCTGCCGGTGCTGCAAATCCTGCTCCTCCGGTGGGGCCTGCTCTCGGCGCTCAAGGCGTCAACATTATGGCGTTTTGTAAGGACTTCAACGCCCGAACCAAGGATCAAAATGGAATGATCCTTCCCGTAGTAATCACGGTTTTTTCGGACAAGAGTTTCACTTTTATCCTCAAGTCGCCGCCGGCATCTGTGCTTCTCAAAAAAGCCGCAAACATTGCGAGCGGTTCTGCGCGACCCAACCAAGACAAAGTCGGTAAGGTGTCCAAAAAGCAATTACTCGAGATCTACAAACTCAAGGCCAAGGACTTGAATGCAAAAGACAATGAGGCAGGCATCCGGATCATCGCAGGCACCGCCAGAAACATGGGCATCGAAGTCGTCGGTTAATTTTTTCCTCCAAAACAACAACTCACCGCGGGAGTTCCACTCGGAACACTTGCACCGCAAGGAGTCATCATGAAGAAACAAAGTAAACGTTATCGTAGCGCCCAAAAGGTCGCTGACTTATCTAAAGAATACTCCCTCGCCGAGGCCGTATCGATTTTGGGTAAATTCCCAAAGGCAAAGTTCGATGAGACCGTTGAACTCTCTTTCAAGCTTGGCGTAGACGGCGCCTCTGGAGATCAAAACGTTCGTGGAACCACCCCGTTGCCAAATGGCTCGGGCAAGAAAGTTAGAATCGTGGTCTTTACAGATAATCCGGCAGCTGCGTTGGCCGCCGGAGCCGATACGGCGGGATTGGCGGATATCATGCAGAAGATTAATGAAGGTTGGCTAGAGTTCGACGTAGCTATCGCCACGACTGAGGCAATGAAACAAGTTCGCACTCTTGCTCGTGTGCTCGGTCCAAAGGGCCTCATGCCAAATCCGAAGAGCGGAACGGTGACCGACGATATCGCTGCCGGAATCAAGGCCGTGAAGGCCGGTCGGGTTGAGTTCAAGATGGATAAGGCTGCGATCATCGGAGTGGGTGTAGGTAAGTGTTCGTTTACCGCCGCGCAAATCTTGGAGAATGCGTCGACCGTGATTGATGCCGTTGGCAAGGCAAAACCCGCTTCATTCAAGGGCGGCGTCTTTATCAAATCTATAACTTTGTCCTCCAGCATGAGCCCCGGCGTTCGCGTCGCCTCAAGCGAGTTCAGCAAATACTAAACGGAGCCTGACCCATGAGACCCGAAAAAAATTATCTGATCGCCGAAGTTGAGACGCATCTCAAGAAATCCGAATACGTTATCTTGGCTAATTTTACCAAGGTAACTGTCAGTGATGTGGCTGACCTTCGTGCCAAACTTAACGCGGAGAAGGCAGAGTTTCACGTGGTGAAGAACAGTTCACTTCGCGTTGCGGCCAAAGCACTGGGTCTCCCTGAGATCGAAACGGCATTGACCGGCCCGACCGCGGTTATTGTCGGCGGGAAAAACCCGGCGGGTGTGGCTAAGGTCCTCAAGAAGTTCTTCGAAGACAAACAGAAGCTCGAAGTGAAGATCGGCGTGCTCAACAAGAAGTTGGTGAGCGCGGCTGATTTGGCAAAAATGGCCGACCTCCCTTCTTTCGAAGCTCTTCGTTCCCAATTCCTCAGTCTTCTCATCAGCAACGCTGGAGCTTTCGTCCGCGTGTTGGATGCGAAAGTCAAGAAGGAGCAACCGGCAGCATAACTTTCCTGTGGCGCTGCTCTTTATGACAGTGCCATGGGTTAAAATACATCCTTTGGGTGAGCTAGGAGACTCGTCTCTTAAACGTGTTTCACTTTTAGAAACCGCTAGTAATCCCGAGAAAATACAAACATGAGCAATATCACTAAAGACCAAGTAATCGAGTGGCTGTCCGCACAAACCGTGCTCGACCTCGCAACCCTCGTCAAAGACCTCGAAGGCAAGTGGGGAGTCTCCGCCGCCGCCGCTGTTGCCGCCGCTGGACCTGCCGCCGGTGCGGCTGCTGCGGCTCCTGTTGAGGAGAAAACCGAATTCAACGTGATTCTCTTGGAGGCTGGCGCAAACAAGATTGGCGTCATTAAGGAGGTCCGTGTGATTACCGGTTTGGGCTTGAAGGAAGCCAAGGATCTCGTCGAGGCCGCTCCGAAGTCCGTCAAAGAGGGCGCCAATAAGGCTGACGCCGAAGAGATTAAGAAAAAACTCGAGGCCGCCGGCGCCAAAGTCGAACTCAAGTAATCACTTGGTCGACTTAGTTGGCATTGATTTACAAATCTATCGAAGGGATTGCGCTATGCGTGCTCCCTCCGATGGGTTTTTCTCTGTTCTTTCGTCAGGTTCCCGCGCGGGGCGATTTTAGCCCTGTGTATCCGTTCCCTCGTTAATCACCTCCTCCGGAAATTCCCATGGCCGACCGCACACATCCCGAACGCACAAACTTCGGAAAACTCCGCGAAGTCATTCAGCCGCCGAATCTCATCGAGATTCAAATCACGTCCTATCTCGAGTTCCTGCAGAAGGGAATTCCCGAGAAACAACGTAAGCCTCAGGGCTTGGAAGCCGTTTTTCGGGAGGTTTTCCCGATCCATTCCTACGACGAACGTCTGGTACTGGAGTATGTTTCCTACAATTTGGGTGACTCCAAAAATACCGAACTCGAGTGCTTGCGCGAAGGGATCACTTATTCCGTGCCGCTTTACGTGAAGCTGCGGTTGCGCGAAGAAGATTTCATTAAGGATGAAGATATATACATGGGCGAGATCCCGATGGTGACTGAACGTGGTTCCTTCATCATCAACGGCGCAGAGCGCGTCGTTGTCTCCCAGCTCCACCGTTCGCCTGGTATCGCCTTTGAAGTCACACCGCACCCGAACGGCAAGTTGCTGCACTCTTTCCGGATCATTCCCGACCGCGGGACTTGGCTCGAGGTTCAGTTTGACAACAATGATTTGCTTTACGTCTACCTCGATCGTCGTCGTCGCCGCCGAAAATTTCTGATCACGACTTTGCTCAGGGCAATCGGCTATTCGAGCGATATCGATATTTTGAACCTCTTTTACGAGATCAAGGATCTCAAGGTTGTTAAGGCTTTGGACCTCGAGAACGTTTCGACTCTGGTGTTGGTCGAAGATGCGATCGACGCACAGCAGGGGGTGGTTTTGGCGCGCGCCTTTGAACCGCTCACGAAGCAGATCGTGCGGACTTTCCAGAAGCACGGAATCTCTACGATTCGCGTGATCGACACGACTGTTGACGAGGGGGCGCTGATCCGTGCGCTCAAGAAAGACCCGACTCGCAACGAGGAAGAGGCACTCAAGGAAATCTACAAACGTCTGCGTCCTGGCGAGCCACCGACGACGGCGAATGCTAAGGCCCTCTTGAAGCGACTGTTCTTTGATCCTAAGCGCTACGACCTCGGAAGGGTCGGCCGTTACAAGGTCAACCAAAAGCTCGGTCTCAAAGTGACGCTCGAGCAGCGCATCATCGAGAGTGGCGATATCGTCGCGGCGACGAAGTATCTCGGTCGGCTCAAGAAGGGGGAAGGCGTAGTTGACGATATCGATCACCTTGGTTCCCGCCGCGTGCGCACCGTGGGTGAATTGCTCGCCAACCAGTGCCGCGTTGGCCTCAGTCGCACCGAGCGGCTGGTTCGCGAGCGGATGACCATGTATGATCAGAGTGTTGACTCTATCACCCCGCAGAAGCTCATCAATCCGAAGGCTCTTACGACCGTTATCCGTGACTTCTTCGCCCGGAGTCAGCTCTCCCAGTTCATGGACCAGATCAACCCGCTCGCGGAAGTGACGCACAAACGTCGCCTCTCGGCACTCGGGCCAGGTGGTCTCAATCGCGAGCGCGCCGGTTTCGAAGTTCGCGACGTTCATCCGTCACACTACGGGCGCATTTGTCCGATCGAAACTCCCGAAGGTCCGAATATCGGCCTCATCAACTCCCTTTCAACTTATGCCCGGGTGAACGAATTCGGTTTCATCGAGACTCCCTACCGGATCGTTAAAGACGGCCGTGTCTCCGACAAAATCGAGTATCTCACCGCCGACCAAGAAGAGGCCAAGGTTATCGCCCAGGCCAACTCTGAGCTCGACGATAAGAGTAACTTTATCGGCAAGGTCACCGTCCGCCAAGACGGTGAATTTCTCGAAGTCGCAGCCTCCGAAGTCCATTATATGGATGTCTCGCCGAAGCAGGTCATTTCGATTGCGGCCGGTATGATTCCGTTCCTTGAGCACGACGATGCCAATCGCGCGCTCATGGGCGCAAATATGCAACGCCAAGGCGTGCCGCTTCTCCAAGCCGAGTCGCCGCTTGTTGGCACCGGTATCGAAGAGCGCGTCGCCCGCGACTCAAAGATCGTAGTCGTCGCCGACGAGGCTGGGGTTGTCGCCTCCGTTGATGCCAAGCGCATTGTCGTCACGAAAGATGGCGAGTTGCCGCGTAATCTGAAGCACGATCCGAAAAATCATGTTTTTATCTACGAGCTGCGGAAATTCATGCGCTCGAACGCCGGCACATGCTTCAATCAGAAGCCGATCGTCGCGCTTGGCCAGAAGATCAAGGCGGGCCAGATTATTGCTGACGGTCCTTCGACGGACAAAGGCGAGATGGCCCTCGGCCGAAACGTGCTCGTCGGTTTCATGCCTTGGAACGGTTACAACTTCGAAGACGCTATCCTCATTTCGGAAAAGGTTTTGAAGGAAGACATTTTTACTTCGATTCATATCCAAGAGTTCGAGGTCAACGCCCGCGACACGAAGCTTGGGCCGGAGGAGATCACCCGCGACATCCCTAATATTGGCGAAGAAGCGCTCAAGAATCTCGACCATAATGGTGTTATCCGGATCGGTGCGGAAGTGAAGCCTGGCGACATTCTCGTCGGGAAAATCACGCCGAAGTCTGAGACCGAGCTCGCCCCTGAGGAAAAGCTGCTTCGCGCTATCTTCGGTGAAAAAGCCGCCGATGTTAAGGATACTTCGCTGGTGGTTCCATCAGGCGTTGGTGGCATCATCATGGACGTAAAGATATCCTCCCGGATCGACAATCAAGAGGAGAAACTCTCGCCCTCTGACCGCCGCCGCCAAGGCAAACAAATTCAAGAGGAATACAAAACGCAGATCGATAAATTGCGCGAAGGCCTGACTGAGGCGCTCTCCAATATCCTGCTTGGCGAAAAAATTCCGCTCGACGTGATCAACGGTGAATCTGGTGAAATCATCATCCCAGCCAATCGAAAGATCACGAAGACTCTTCTCCGGCGCCTCGCAGCCGTATCCAAGCACGTCCAGATCGATCCTTCGCCGGTTCGGATCAAGATCATGGAGATCATCGGCGGCTACCAAACGAAGTTCGATGAACTCGAGACTGACCGCGAGCGCAAGATCGGTGCGGTTGAAGCTGGAGAAGGCTCCGGTGACGGCGCGATCAAGCAGGTCAAAGTCTATGTCGCCACGAAGCAGAAGCTTGAAGTCGGAGACAAGATGGCCGGTCGCCACGGTAACAAGGGCGTGGTTGCGAAGATTGTTCCCGAAGAAGATATGCCGTTCCTCCCGGATGGCACTCCAGTCGAAATCTGCTTGAACCCCCTCGGCGTGCCCTCGCGCATGAATGTCGGCCAGGTTCTGGAAACGCATCTCGGTTGGGCTTGTAAGAAGCTCGGCCTGAAAGTCGCGACTCCGGTCTTCGACGGTATATCCGAGAAACGCGTCCGCGAATATCTCAAGGAGGCCAAGTTGCCGACTTCCGGCAAGAGCGTGCTCTTCGATGGTCGCACCGGCGAGAAGATCGACCAGGAGGTCGTGGTCGGCTACATCTACATGATGAAGCTGAATCATCTTGTATCGCACAAGATCCACGCTCGTGCGGTCGGCCCTTACTCACTGGTCACGCAGCAACCGTTGGGCGGCAAGGCCCAATACGGCGGCCAGCGCTTTGGCGAAATGGAAGTCTGGGCGCTCGAAGCCTACGGCGCCGCGCACACGCTCCAGGAACTCCTCACCGTCAAGTCCGACGACGTGCAGGGCCGCACGAAGATCTATGAGTCGCTCGTCAAGGGCGACAACACCCTGGTCGCCGGAACGCCCGAGTCGTTCAACGTTCTCATTAAGGAAATCCAGTCCCTCGGCCTGGATATCAAACTCCAGAAACGCGACTCGCTCAGCTACGGCTCCTAAGCCACCGCCCGAGTCCCGTTCACCTTCCACAAAATTCAGGAGCTAAAGCCATGATTCAACCCGCCGAAACCGCCGCCTCCAACCGTGATGAAGCCCGCGCCGCTCTGGGCCTCGAAGAGAGCCCGTTCGACTGCGTGTCCATCACCGTCGCTTCGCCCGAGACCATCCGCAAATGGTCCAAGGGCGAGGTGAAGAATCCCGAGACGATTAACTATCGCACGTTCAAACCCGAGCCAGGCGGTTTGTTCTGCCAAAAGATCTTCGGGCCCGTGCGTGACTATGAGTGCGCGTGCGGCAAATACAAACGCATCAAGTATAAGGACGTTGTCTGCGATCGTTGCGGAGTCGAGGTCACCATCGCCCGCGTCCGCCGCGAGCGCATGGGTCACATCGAGATGGCTGTGCCGGTTACGCACATTTGGTTCCTTAAGTCCATGCCGAGCCGTCTCGGTTTGTTGCTCGATATGACCGCACGCTCCCTTGAGCGCGTGATTTACTACGAGAACTACATGGTCATCGATCCGGGCAAGACCCCGCTCGAACTCAAACAGCTGCTCACGGATACTGAATATCGCCAAGCTCTCGATGAATACGGCGCGGATTCCTTCGTTGCCAAGATGGGCGCCGAAGCCGTGCGTGATGCGCTCGTCAAGACCGATATGGAGGCCACCGTGGCCGAGTTGCACGAGCAGATGCGCGCGACGAAATCGAAGCAGATCAAAAAGAAGCTGTCTAAGCGGCTGAAGGTGATCCAAGGCTTCATCCACTCGAAGTCTCGTCCGGAATGGATGGTCCTCGAGGTGTTGCCGGTGATCCCGCCCGATCTTCGTCCGCTGGTTCCGCTTGAGGGCGGCCGTTTCGCGACCTCCGATCTCAACGATCTCTATCGCCGAGTCATCAACCGCAACAACCGGTTGAAAAACCTGATGCAGCTAAAGACGCCCGACGTTATCATCCATAACGAAAAACGCATGCTGCAAGAGGCCGTCGACGCGCTCTTCGATAACGGTCGCCACGGTCGTCCAGTCACGGGCGCCGGTAACCGTCCGTTGAAATCCCTTTCGGATATGCTGAAGGGCAAGCAGGGGCGTTTCCGCCAAAACTTGCTCGGCAAACGCGTGGACTACTCCGGTCGTTCCGTCATCGTCATCGGTCCCGAGCTCAAGCTCAGCCAATGCGGTCTGCCCAAGAAGATGGCGCTCGTGCTCTTCGAGCCGTTCATCATCCGCCGGCTCAAGGAACTCGGCTTCGTGCACACGGTCCGCGGGGCGCGCAAGATGATCGAGAAGAAGTCACCCGAGGTCTGGGATATTCTCGAGGAGGTGACCAAGGGCCATCCGGTGCTGCTCAACCGCGCGCCGACCCTCCACCGACTTTCCATCCAAGCGTTCGAGCCCGTCCTGATCGAAGGCGAAGCCATCCGAGTTCATCCGCTGGTCTGCACCGCCTACAATGCGGATTTCGATGGCGACCAAATGGCCGTTCACGTGCCGCTGTCCCTTGAGGCCATTCTCGAGTGCAAGCTGTTGATGATGGCGACTAACAACATCTTCTCGCCCTCTTCCGGCAAGCCGATCCTCACCCCGTCCCAGGACATCGTTCTCGGCGCCTATTATCTCACGATCGAGCCGCGCACCAAGCCGGCGAAGGGTGTTCGAGTGCCGCTCCTCAGCGGCTTGCACGAGGTGCTCTACGCGAAAGCAGACGGAGCACTCAAAGTTCATGACTGGGTCGAGGTGCCTAATCCTGACTTCGGTCAAGACACCGTCTACGGCAACAAAGAGAAAAAAGTTCTTCGCTCTACCGTCGGCCGCGTGATCTTCAATCAGATCTGGCCTAAGGAATTGGGTTTTGTAAACTTTCCGGTCCCCAAGGCGAAATTGGGCGACCTGATCCTTAATACTTACAAAAGCGCCGGTCACTCGATGACGGTCGAGACCCTAGACAAACTCAAGGAGCTCGGTTTCCAAACCGCGTTCCAGGCGGGTATCTCGATCGGTATCGATGACATGATCATCCCAGAGTCGAAGAAAGCGATCGTCACCGACTCCCGCAAAAAGATCACCGAGGTCGAAGCCCAGTTCAACAAGGGCACGATCACCGACGGTGAGCGTTACAACAAGGTCGTCGATATCTGGACCGCCGCCACCGATCAGATCGCGAAAGAAGTCTTCTCGAAGCTCCAAACCAACGAAGGCAAGACCGAGGTAAACCCGGTCTACATCATGATGGACTCCGGCGCGCGAGGTAACAAACAGCAGGTCCGACAGCTTTGCGGCGCCCGCGGTTTGATGGCCAAGCCCTCCGGCGAAATCATCGAACGCCCGATTCTCTCGTCGTTCCGAGAGGGTCTCACCGTCCTCGAGTACTTCATTTCGACCCACGGCGCCCGGAAGGGTCTCGCCGACACCGCGCTCAAGACCGCCGACGCCGGCTACCTCACGCGTAAGTTGTGCGACGTCGCCATGGACGTGATCATCTGCGAAGACGACTCCGGCGCCCGTGATGGCGTTTGGAAGAAAGCGATCTTCGAAGGTGACGACGAAATCGTTGCGCTTAAGGAACGCCTAATCGGTCGTTGCTCCAGCGACGATGTCTACAACCCGCTCAATCCGTCCGAACTCATCGTCGGGTCTGGCGAACTCATCACCGAGGAAGCCGCTTCCAAGATCGACGACGTCGGCATTGAGCGCGTCAAAGTCATGTCCCCGCTCACCTGCACGAGCCCGGCCGGAATCGACGCCAAATCCTACGGCATCAATCCCGCCACCAGCCGCGTTGCAAAGATTGGCGATTCGGTCGGCATCATTGCCGCGCAGTCGATTGGCGAGCCCGGCACGCAGCTCACGATGCGTACCTTCCATATCGGTGGCGTCGCTTCCGGCGGGTTCAAGACCCCTGAGATCCGCGTCCGATCGGCAGGCATCATCAAATATAAAGGCCTGCGTCTCGTGCAGACGGCCGAGGGCGGCAATATTGCCCTGAACAAGACTGGCACGATCCAAGTCATCGACAACGAGGGCAAGGAAATCGAAAACTACAACATTGTGGTCGGTTCCTTCCTGCACGTCGGCGACGGCGAGAAGATCGGCAAAGGCGATATCCTCGCGCAATGGGATCCTTACAATGTTCCCGTTCTCTCCGAGAAGGGCGGTTCGCTGCACTTCAAGGACATGATCCCGGGGGTTACCGTAAAGCGCGAACTCGACGAATCGTCGGGCCGCATCGCCACGGTAGTTATCGAGCACAAGGAGGACCTCAATCCGCAGATCGAGATCCGCGACGCGAAGAACAAGGCGCTCGCCGCCTATTCGATTCCCGTCGGCGCCCAGATCGCCGTCAACGAGGGTGACACCATCGCCCCCGGCGCGCTCCTCGCCAAGACGCCCCGTCAGGCCTCGAAGACGAAAGATATCACCGGCGGTCTGCCCCGCGTCGCCGAGCTTTTCGAGGCTCGTCGGCCGAAGGACGCGGCCGAGATGGCTCGCATCGACGGCGTCGTCGCCTTCGAGGGCACGGTCCGCGGAAAGCGCAAGTTGGTTGTGAAGAACGAGGAGACTGCTCAAGAAGAAGAGCATCTCATTCCGACCGGAAAGCACATCATCGTGCAGCCCGGCGACGTGGTCCACAAAGGCCAGCATCTCACGGAAGGCTCCGCCGATCCTCATGAGATTTTGGAAATCCTCGGGCCGTCCGCGCTCTACGATTTCCTGATTTCGCAAGTGCAGGAAGTTTATCGCCTCCAAGGCGTCACGATTAACGACAAGCACATCGAGATCATCATCCGCCAGATGCTGCGCAAAGTTCGGATTACCGATCCGGGCGACAGCGAATACTTCTGGGGCGAGCAGGTAGATCGCGCCGCATTCCTCGCGGACAATCGGCGCATCGACGAAGCTGGCGGCAAGCCGGCCGAAGCGGAACCGATCCTCTTGGGTATCACCAAAGCCTCGCTCGAGACCGAAAGCTTCATCTCCGCAGCCTCCTTCCAAGAGACGACCCGCGTCCTCACCGACGCTTCGACCCTTGGCAAGGTTGACCTCCTGCGCGGCTTTAAGGAGAACGTCATCATGGGTCACTTGATTCCGGCGGGCACTGGCCTGCCGCGGTACAAGAAGCTCAAGATCAGTTTGCCCTTTGGCGCGGAGCTGCCGGCCGACGAAAATTCGGTGGCCGAGGTCAGTGCGGGTTGAGCCTTGGGTTGTTAATTACTCCAGCCACAGTCGAAGCCGCGGATTCGTCCGCGGCTTTTTTATGGACACTCGTCGTCTGCGATTACGAGGCTTTTTTGGGTATTATGCCGGCGGCTGATGGTTCCTAGATTTTCGAAGGCCGTCCGCTTGCGGACGCACCGAGCGCCTGCAAGCAGGCGGCCTACCGCCTGAAGTCTAAATATAATCAGGCGTTGGTATTAAGGTTACCTTTCGTTTCTCGTGACCATCGGCTGTAGTCGCGCGGATGCGATCCGAGCTGCGGCGCCGAGGTTCAACTACGGCTCGCCGTAGGAAATTTCAGCGGGGCCGCAGCTAATCCAAAAAATGTTGTTCTCGTAATAGACAGCATCGCTGGGCTTGGGTAAGATCAGGGGTTAGTTATTTTCGCCCCGCTGTCTTTTACCCTTATGCGCCGTATTTTTTTCTCCATTTCCGCAGTATCGGCTGCGGCAGTTTTGCTCGCCCATGCCGGATGCGGCACTAGCCAAGTCGCCCCCGACGCCGCCCGCCCGACCGCGGTCGCTGCTTCAGTCCCCGTTGCGGCGCCGGCCAAAGGGCCCGCGAAACTTTCGTTCAACGAGCACATCCAACCGATTCTCGCCGAGAACTGCTTTCATTGTCATGGGCCCGACTCCGGCACGCGAAAGGCCAAGTTGCGGCTCGACCGCGCCGAATTTGCGACCGTTGACCGCGGTGACGCCGAGGCCGCGATCGTCCCGGGCAAACCCGGCGTGAGCCCCTTGATCGAGCGGATGCTCGCCACCGATCCCGACGAGATCATGCCGCCGCCCGAAGCGCACAAGACGATGAAGCCGGCCGAGATCGCGTTGCTCAAACGCTGGATCGCCGAGGGCGCCGAGTATCAGGAGCATTGGTCGTTTCTCCCGCCGGTCGTGAAGCCGCCCGCGCTTCCTTCCGGCTCTCAGCTCTCAGCGCTCAACTCTCAAATTCCGGCTAATCCCATCGACGGCTACATCCTCGCCAAACTGCGCGAGGAGAACCTCACTCCGAGCCCGCCCGAGTCGCCCGCACGGCTGCTGCGCCGGGTCACGCTCGACCTGACCGGTCTGCCGCCCACGCCGGCTGAGCTCGCGGTGTTTGCCCGCGATCCGTCACCCTCCGCTTACGAGCGCGCGGTGGATCGCCTGCTCGCGAGCGACGCTTCAGCCGAACATTTTGGCCGCCAGTGGTTAGATGCCGTGCGCTACGCCGACACCCACGGCATCCACATCGACAACTACCGCTCGATCTGGCCCTACCGCGATTGGGTGATCAACGCGTTCAAGCAGAACATGCCGTTTGACCGGTTCACCGTCGAACAGATGGCCGGCGATCTGTTGACCGATGCGACCGTCGACCAAAAAGTCGCCTCCGGTTTCAACCGTTGCCTGCCCACCACGAGCGAGGGCGGAGCGATTGCGGCCGAGTATGAAGCGATCTACGCCAAGGATCGGGTCGAGACGATGTCCACGGTGTGGCTCGGACTCACGACCGGTTGCGCGGCATGTCACGACCACAAATTCGACCCGATTAGCACCAAGGATTTTTACGCGCTGACCGCGTTTTTCCGCAACAACACCATGCCGGCGATGGACGGGAATATTTCCGACACGCCGCCGAGTATGTTCGTGCCGGCGGTCGCGGACCGGGCGCGGTGGCCGGCGTTGCAAGGCGAGATCGCGGCGGTGAAGGCCGCGCTGAAAGACCGCACGAAGGGCTCGGACGCAGATTTTGAAGCGTGGCTCGCTTCCGCCAAGTCCCTCGCGCCGCTGCCTTCGAAGCGTTACGTGCGCCAGATCTGGCCCAAGGTCGGTTCGGTCGATGGCGGTCCCACGGTGGCCGGTCCGTTTGGCGAAGCCCCCAAGATCGACGGGCGCGACCAAGTCCTCGCGCCGCCGGTGGCCATGACCCGGGAAGGCGCGGAAAGTTTCGGCCTGCTCGTCCGCGTCTCTGGGACGCCGAGCGGCCCGCTGCTTTCCTGTCTGGAGCCGGACGGCAAGGCGAACGGCTGGGAGCTGTTTTTGGAAGAAGGTAAAATCGGTCTGGTATTCACCGACGGTAAGAGCGGGGTCAGTGGCCGGGGTGTGGCCCGAACCGCGCTGGCTCCGGACCAGTGGCACCATGTGTTTCTCAGCTACGATGCGGCGTCGCAGCGCAGTCGCTCGATCGACGTCTTCGTGAACGGTGGGGCGGTCGCGAATTCCGGCGAAGTCAGCCGCTTTCCCAACGACATCGTGCCGACGGCTCCCCTGCGCCTTGGCGCACGCGCGGCCGAGACGGGCCAGCCGGCGGTGACGCTGACCGGTGGTGGAGTCTGGGTGCAGGACGTGCGGCATTACAGCGGCGGTTTCCTGCCGGCCGATTCAAAACAAGTGGTCTCCGACAAGCCCGGGGCTGACACGGTTGCGGTTTACAAGGCGTTCCTGGCCGCGCCCGCCGAGCGCACCGATCCGCAGAAAGAGAGCCTGCGCACGCATTACCTCGCGACCGCGGATGCGCCGTCGTTGCCGCTCGCGGCGAAACTCGACGGCCTAATGGGCGAGGATGATGCGATGCGCGCCCGCGGCGGCATCACCCTCGTGATGGAAGAGAAGAAAGGCACGGCACCCTTTGCCCATGTGCTCACGCGCGGTGAATACTCCCAGCTCGGCGAACTTGTGCCCGCGGCGACGCCGGCCGTGCTCCCGCCGTTGCCGGCCGACGCGCCGCTCAACCGCCTCACATTGGCGCGGTGGCTCGTCGATCCGAAGAATCCGCTGACGGCGCGCGTCACGGTGAACCGCGTGTGGCAAAACTTCTTCGGCACCGGCCTGGTTGAATCCTCGGGTGACTTTGGCGTGACGGGCACCCGACCCACGCATCCGGAGCTGCTCGACTGGCTCGCCGTGGATTTCCGTGATTCTGGCTGGGACTATCGCCGGCTTGTGCGCCAACTGGTCATGACCTCGACCTACCGCCAGTCGGCGGCGGTCTCGCCCGCGCTGCTTGAGCGCGACCCGGCCAACGTTCTGCTCGCGCGTGGCCCCCGCTACCGGCTCGATGCCGAGCAATTGCGCGATCAAGTCCTCGCGGCCTCGGGCTTGCTCGTGACGAAACTCGGCGGCCGCCCCGTGCGTCCTTACCAGCCCGAAGGCATCTGGGAAGAAGTAGCGATGAAGCAATCGACCACGCGTTTTTACAAACAGGATGTCGGCGATGCGCTCTACCGCCGCTCGCTCTACACCATCCTGAAGCGCACCGCGCCGCCGCCGGCGATGGACATCCTAAACGCGCCGAACCGCGAGGTCTCATGTGTGCGCCGCGACCGCACCAACACGCCGTTGCAGGCCCTCGTTACGCTGAACGAGCCGCTCTTCGTCGAGGCCTCGCGCGCGCTGGCCACGCGGGCATTGCACGTGGCCTCTTCGGTCGATGCGCGGCTCGATTTTGTGTCGTTGAACCTGATCGGCCGTCCCTTTGAAAAAGCCGAACGCGCGATCGTCCGCCGCACGCTGGACGACTCCCTCGCGAGTTACCGCGGCAATCCGAAGGCCGCGCTTGAATTGCTCGATGTCGGCGAGTCGCCCGCCGATACGAAACTGCCCGCGCCCGAACTCGCCGCCTGGACGCTCGTCGCGAGCCAGGTGCTTAACCTTGATGAATCGCTGACCAAATAACCGCCATGACCCCCCTTCCTCCTGACTGGCAGGCCACGTTTGATGCTTACAATGCCGCGCTCACGCGTCGGCAGTTTTTCCGCAATTCCGGCACGGGACTCGGCGTGGCCGCGCTCGCGTCGTTGCTCGGTCCGCGTTTGTTGGGCGCGAACACCGCCCCGGCGGACACGCTGCGCACCGCGATGACGGAGCCGTGGAAAATCGCGCCCAAGGCCAAGCGGGCGATCTATATCTCGCTCATCGGCGCGCCCTCGCAGCTTGACCTCTTCGATTACAAGCCCGCGCTAAAGACCCGCTTCCGGGAAGACCTCAAGTCCTACCTCGGCAACCAAGGCGAGCGCCTCACCGGGATGACCTCGGGCCAAGCTTCGTTTCCGCTCGCGCCGTCGATCTTCAAGTTTGCGCAGCACGGCCAGAGCGGGATGTGGATCAGCGAGCTGCTGCCCCACATCGCGAAGATGAGCGACGACCTCTGCTTCATCCGTTCGATGAAGACCGACGCCATCAACCACGAGCCGGCCAACCAGCTCGTCTACACCGGCTCGATGCAGAACGGCAAAGCCTCGATGGGCTCTTGGCTCTCCTACGGTCTCGGTTCGATGAACGAAGATTTGCCCTCTTTCGTCGTGCTGCACGCGAAGCACTCCAGCCCGTTTTCCAACGTGCAGGCGATCTCGTCGCGGCTGTGGGGCAGTGGCTTTCTCCCCGGGAAATATGCGGGCGTTTCGCTGCGCACCCAGGGCGACCCGGTGCTCTACCTCAACGACGCGCCCGGCATCCCGCGCGAGTTACGCCGCCGGATGCTCGACGGTCTTGGCGAACTCAACCGCCGCAGTTACGAACAGATCGGCGACCCCGAAATCCAGACGCGCACGCAGCAATACGAAATGGCGTTCAAAATGCAGAGCAGTGTGCCGGAGCTGGCCGACATGTCGGGCGAGAGTGCCGCGACCTACGATCTCTACGGCGAGTATTCGCGCACGCGCGGCTCCTTCGCCAGTTCGGCGTTGATGGCGCGGCGACTGGTCGAGCGCGGGGTGCGCTTTGTGCAGATTTTTCACCGCGGCTGGGACCAGCACGGCTCGTTGCCCCGCGATCTCGCGGCCCAGTGCAAAGACGTGGATCAGGCGTGCTACGGACTCGTGCAGGATTTGAAACAACGCGGCATGCTCGACGACACCCTGGTGATCTGGGGCGGAGAATTCGGCCGCACGGTTTACAGTCAGGGCACGCTGACCGAGACGAACTACGGGCGCGACCACCACCCGCGCTGCTTTACTATTTGGATGGCGGGCGGCGGTGTGAAACCCGGCACGGTTTACGGCGAGACCGACGAAATGTCTTACAACATCGTGCGCGATCCGGTGCATGTCCGCGATCTGCACGCGACGATTTTGCATCTGATGGGGATCAACCACCACCGCTTCTCGTTCAAGTCGCAGGGCCTCGATCAAAAACTTACCGGCGTCGTCGAGTCGAACGTGGTGAAGGGGATCTTGGCGTAGGGGCCGGTGGTGGGAGCGAGCTTGCTCGCGACCTGGCCAACGAGTCGCGAGCAAGCTCGCTACCACAGTGGGCTCAGGGGAGCGGGACGCCGGGGCCACTTTCTCCCTGCGGCGGACGGGCGAGCTTGAGGTAGGCCTCGGCGCAGCGGCGGCCGAACTCGCGGCCGGGGGGCTATCTCGCCCATAGCAGGGAGCAACTCTACGGGCGCGCCGCTGGGGGCGCGATAACCGCGTGGGGGCCTAAAAATCGAAGCCGCTCGTCAGGAGAAATATTCTGGGCTCGGGATATTG
>Ga0209617_10000202_pt1 | contig 24952 bp, 14 predicted proteins | sample LakEriepJuly2011_2_FD_187459 | JGI IMG/M metagenome (GOLD analysis project Ga0209617, IMG submission 187459) | Freshwater microbial communities from dead zone in Lake Erie, Canada - CCB epilimnion July 2011 (SPAdes) (version 2) | ecosystem: Environmental > Aquatic > Freshwater > Lentic >...
CATCCGAACGCGAACGAAAGTGGATCGGCGAGCGCCGCGCGAGATGCAATGTCTCCACTCGTCTCGATCGTCACGCCGAGTTTCAATTCGGTCGCGTACATCGAGCGCACGATTCAGTCGATTCACGGACAGGGCTATCCGCGCATTGAGCATGTCGTGATGGACGGCGGCTCGACCGATGGCACACAAGAAATCATCGCGAAACATCGAGAAAAGTTTGCTCACGTCGAGAGCGGGCCAGACAGCGGCATGTATGACGCGATCGATCGCGGCTTTCGCCACACGACTGGCGAAATCATGACGTGGCTGAACTCCGATGACGAGTGGTTTCCTGGAACGCTGAAGACGGTCGTGCGCATTTTCCGCGAGTTTCCTGACGTTGAATGGATCACGTCTGGATTTCCTTCCGCGATTGACGCCGAGGGCGCGACGATCGCAACATCGCGACACTACGGATTCACGCGGCTCGCTTCGCGACAAGGTGAATACCTCTCTGATTGTGAGTGGTACTCAAATGGCTTTATCCAGCAGGAGTCGACGTTTTGGCGTCGCTCGCTCTGGGAACGCGCCGGCTCACGGCTCGACACAAGCCTCAAACTCGCGGGTGATTACGAACTCTGGTCGCGATTCTTCGACCATGCGCCCTTGTGGCAAGTGGAAGTTCCGCTTGGTGCTTTTCGTCGGCGCGCAGGCCAACTCTCGCAAGTTTCGCACGATCGCTACATCGAAGAAGCGCGCCGCGTTTTCGAGCGTGACGGAGGTCGTGCGCCGTCGAAGTGGAGTTCCGGTTTGCGGGTGGGCTTCCGCCGTCACGCGCCGACAAAGCTGCGGCAACTCGCGTTTCGCCTCGGCGTCGCACATCCGCGCTCATTCATTGGTTACCACTGGCACGAAGATCGTTGGATGAAGTGGACGTGCTGATCTCGAACACGCGCGCAGACGCATCGTCGAGCGTTGTGTCATCAGGCTCCAATCCCCAGCGCACGCAATCAAAGAGCGCGGTGCGAACTCGATCAATCTCGCGCACGGGGATCGCATCGGCGATTCCATCGGCGCGGTCATGCTTCACGCGATGATGTCGAAGCGCAGGCTGTAAGAACTCAGCGACGCCACTTTCCGCACGCCCGACGTCGATCTCGCCTGCTGGCAAAAGCGCGCCAACGCGGCCAACGACCGTCCGCCAGTCGCCCATCAAGAGATCAATGCTTGCAAACGTCCGCGGAAGGTCGCGCGTGTGCCGCTCAGCGAGAAGCACGTGCTCGAGCCACGCGCGCTCTGCGTTTTCTTGCGTAAATCCACACTGTGCGAGTTCAGGTCGCCGCAGCAAACTCGCAGCGACTTCTGCAGGTTCGCGCAGCATGTGCACCACCACAACGCGTCGACCTGTGCGCGCGAGGACGCGCCGCCACAGCGGCATGAGCCGTGCGATACGTGGTTCTTTCACAAGCCATGGCGCACGCGCCGCAAAGATGCCATCACGCCACTCATCGCGCACGATTTGGAGCAGTGCATCTTCCGCGCGTCGTGCATCGCGCGACTCAAACCATGCCGGATCAATCGGTTCACCTGCGAGCATCGTGGTGCCGATTTGGTGAAACAGTCCCTCATGAAACTCAATCAGCGGACGCGACTCCCAATACCCAAGATCGTTGTCGCCAGCGACCGCTTCAAAGAGTGTCTTCGGCAACGCACAACCCGCGAGCGCGAGGACGCGCGCGAGTGCCGACGTACCGCTGCGATGCATCCCAAGTACGAGGACGAGGTTTCGGCGTGCGATGGTGTTCGCGAGCTTCCGCAACGTTTTTTGCCGCTTTCCGTTCGTGCGTCACGCGCGGTAGTAGCGCGCCATCTGCTGACCGCGCGGATGGTTCCACGCGCCGATATTCTCGAACTTCCATCCAGAGTCCGCACCGAACGAACGCATGTCGTCGGGGAGGTAATAGAAGTTCTCACGCGAGTGTGATTGCGCGGGATTTCCGTACGCCTGATCGCGCAAGAAGTAGGTCGCGAACACTACCGTCGTCGGCTTTGAAACGGTTGCGATCGCCGCGAGCGATCGTCGAATGTCGTCCGGCACGAGGTGGGTGAAGATCGACTGTGCAATGACGAAGTCAGGTTTCTTCGTGAACTCCGAAAGATCAAAGCGCCCGTTGATCACGAACTCCGGCCGACGCTCGGTGAAGCGCTCGTGGCCGAGTTCGTTCATCACGCCCATCGCCACAAGATCAAACGACTTGTCGAAGCCGAGATAGTGGCCTGCGTCGAGGTACGGAATGAAGTGAATTCCGCCGCGCAACGAGCCGCATGCGAAGTCGAGCAAGACGTGCTGGGGCTGCAAGCCGCGTGCGCGAAGGAAGTCAAACTGCAGGCGCCCGATGCGCTCCCACATGTCGCCATCGCCGCCAATGAAGGTGCGATGTCCGAGCTTCCTCACGCCGAGTGCGTCGTCCGTTGCGTCCATGGCGCGAGTCTACAACGAAGCGCGCTCGATGAACGCCGGCGCCGTCGCCAACGCGCAGTAGCCTTGATGCACATTGACGGCCTCGCTGACGACCTCAATCGCGATCGCGTCGACGAGTTTGTGCATCGATTGCTCTTCCAGCCGACTGCGAATGCCTGCGGTGACGAAGTATCGACCTGGCAAAAGCAGCATACGAAACGGAATGCGCATGGTCAGTTTTTCGCCACGCCTCGCGGAGAGCCCTTCTGCGCCGTCGCGCGAGAGGAAGCCTGCGAGGGTCACGCCGGCGGCGTTGCGCAGTTGAATACCCAAAATCACGCCCTCGGCGTCGCGCTCAAACTCCGCGCGGAATTCAGCGACGTACTCCTCGCCAAGTCGCATGCGATTGACGCGTCGGCCTTCGGCATTCTGAAATGAGATCGACGCAATCCGTGCGCCGTTCGGCGGATACTCAATCGGATCCTTCACCTCGAGCGATGGATCGTAATGATCATCTGGCCTCGCACCCGCTGCGCTTGTCGCTTCATTCGCCGCTTCAACCGTGGGCGCACGTCCCGCGCCGCCTTCCGCGAAAAGCAGCGCGTTGTAGCGGCGCATCACGTCGCGCGGTACGCCCGCTTCAAGAATGCGGCCTTGCTCGAGCAATACCGCGCGATCGCAGAGTTCAAGCACAGTGCCTGCGTTGTGTGTCACGAGCAAAATGGTCGTACCGCGCGCACGGAGCTCCTCGATTCGCGCGTAGCACTTGCGTGCAAACGCTGCGTCGCCAACCGCGAGAATCTCATCCGCGATGAGGACGTCAGGGTCACTCGCTACTGCAACAGCAAACGCGAGTCGCGCGAACATGCCGCTCGAATACGTCGAGACTGGATCGTCAATCGCGTCACCAATTCCGGCGAACTCCAAAATCGCCGGCAGCTTCGCGTCGATTTCAGCGTCGCTGAGCCCAATGAGCGATGCGTTCAAACGAGCATTTTCGCGTCCGCTGAAGTCGGCATGAAATCCCGCGCCAAGTGCGAGGAGTGGCGCAAGGCGACCCTTTGTTTCCACAGTTCCCGCAGTCGGACGCATGATGCCGCAGAGAATGCGTAGCAACGTCGACTTGCCGCAGCCGTTTCGCCCAACGAGCGCGAGCATTTCTCCGCGGTGGACGTCGAGGTCAATTCCATCGAGGACAACATGACCACGCGACGCGGGGTGTCCCGGTGACGCATTTCGTCCGCGCAAGATTCGCGCGAGAAGTCCGCCACTCGGCGCATGCGCAAACGCCTTGCGAATTCCGCGCATACGAACAACCACCTCGCGGGCTTCTCCCGTCGATCCGCGTGCGCTTTCGGTGGTGTTCGTTTCCTCACGCGACATCGGCAAACCCACTTCGTGCCCGCATGAACGCGGCGTACCCGAGAAGACAGACGCTCAATCCAAACCCAGTCACGATCGCGAGTGCGAGCACGTCGGGAGCAGAGCCGCCGAAAAGCGCTGACCGCGAGGCATCGACGATGGTGCTCGCAGGGTTGAGCCGAACGACCCATTGAAACGCGGGCGGTACAGCGTCAAGCGCGTAGAAAACAGTGCTTGTGAAGAGGACGGCCGTGCAACCGAGCCCAACGATTTGCGCGAGATCGCGCACGTGGAGTCCAAGCGCCGAGAGTGCCCATGAAGTCCCGAGCGCGAAGAGTGCAACTGGAATCGCGAGGAACGGAAGCCAGAGTGCGGTGAGCGGGGGAGCTCCCGCGAGTGCGAAGTGCGCGAGGAAGAGGACGGCCATCGACATGGCTGTTCCAAAGAGCGCGCAAACCACACTGACCGCCGACAAGACTTCGATCGGGAAAACAATCTGCCGCACGTAGACGAGGTTGTTGCGCACGAGGCTCGGTGCCGCCTGCACGACCTCGGTGAAGAGGTGCACGAAAATGAGCCCAGAGAAGAGCAAGACGACGTACGGCGCGTGGCTCGCGGCGGATGTCGCCCCGTCACTCCCCGTCGGAATGCGCGCGCGGAGCACAGTTCCGAACGCAAAGCCATAGATCGCGAGTGTTGCGATCGGCGTGGCGATCGCCCAGATCGGTCCGAGCAATGATCCGCGCCAGCGCGCGGCGAGATCGCGTCGCGCCAGACGCGCAATCAGCCGCCGATGCCGCCAAAGACTGGCGAAGGGATTGAGGTTCGTCGCATGTGGCGACAACGCCGATTGCATGAAGCGAGTGTACCAGTGCGACGTGGGCACTCGCTCGGCGAAGCACGCTCGCGCACGGCTCTTGCGTTCATCGCCGGTTCATCGTCGAGAGAACGCCGGACGAGCACCGAACGAGAACCGATCCATCACGGATCAACCATCGACCACGCGGGGCCAGCGTTGCGAATGAACCCCGACGTTGTCCGCGTCAGACCATTCATCAGCCAGCCGTGCACGTCGCCGTTGAGCGAGTTGCGCCAGACGACATCGCGTCGTCCGTCGCCGTTGAGATCGCGGAGTGTTTCGACGCGCCACTGCGGCGCGATGTACGAATGCATGGTCGCCGAGCCAGCGCGCGTCGCGCCGTTCATGAGCCAACCTGCCACGGAACCCGAGGTGTGACGCCACACGATGTCTGCTTTCGAATCGGCGTCGAGATCACCGATCGCGCCAACAGTCCACGCAAGCGGAATGTTCTGGTTGATCCCTGAAAGAGCACCTTGGGAGCGAATCGAAAGCCCATCCAGCAGCCACATCCGCGGCGAACCCGACGACGTGCGCCAGAGAATGTCGCGCAATCCGTCGCCGTCAAAGTCGCCCAAACCCTGCGCGACCAAACCGCTCGAGTTTCCGAGCGAACCAACGGCGAGGCGCATCGGCCCATCCATCAGCCACGCTTCCACAGCTCCAGTCGACGTGTCGCGCAAGATGATGTCGCCGCGCGCGTCGCCAGAAATGTCGCCGATACCGACGACGGTCCAGTTCGAACCAAGCGGCCCTGAAACCTGCTCTTCTTGCATGAGCGTGGCGTTTTCGAGAAGCCAGGTGTGCAAGCGTCCGGTGTTGACATCGCGCCAAAGGATGTCGGCGGTGCCGTTGCCATCGAGATCGCCGGTGGCTTCGCAGCGCCAACCGGAAGGCAGTTGACCGCCCAAATTGACACCCGCCTTGCGCGTGAGGCCTTGCATCAGCCACGTTGCGACCAAGCGCGAGTTCGGATTGACGAAGATGACGTCGCCACACACATCGTTGTCGATCTTGTCGTCGACGTACGGCGCACCGAGTCCGGATCCGTAGTAGAAGTTCTTCGAGTGCGACGCGAAATCAAGCGCGCCGCTGTTCGCGTAGCCAATGGTCGCCGCGAACTCGAGTCGCAGACCAGGCTCATAGTCGGCGGCGCTCACGACGAACTGACCGAGGAAGACGCGATGCTCCACGCCCGCGAGTCCGTAGGAATTCGTCGGGGGAAGGTTGTACCAACCTGCACTTTGAATCGAGGAGTTCATCGTGAATGTCGCGTCGTCGAAGTCCGGGTCGGCGACGGTGCCGTTGAGGAAGTCGCCTTGGCGCGCACCGATGGTGACGTAGGTATCGAAAACCCACTGCTCGCCTGGCGGAAGAAATCCCATCGGCAGCATGCTCGCGGGGTACTCCTCGATCGGATCGCTCGCTTGCAAGAATTGCACCTTTGACCCTTCAAATCCCGCGCGTCCGACGGCAGCCTGCACATCGAAGATGTTGAGCAGTCGGTCGGTTGAATCATCGAACAGCGCATACACCTCAAGCACGTGGTAGGTGTCGAGATCGCCCTCAACCACCGACGACGTACTTGCAAAGCCGAGGAAATCGGCTTGCGAACTTTGAGCGATCGCGCCAGAGAGCGCGAGTGAAAGAATCGTTGCGGTGGTGACGTGGCCGCGCATAGGACGAGGGCTTCCTTCCGTGCTGCGAAAGTGCAGTTGTGAAAGCCATCGGCGGTGTGCGCGCAGCGATTGATGCAGACTGCGCGGTCTATGCGCATTCGTCCACGGGAAGGCACCCCATGAGGCCCGTGCGATCTATGCAGGCGGGGCCGATATGAACAGCGCCTCGGAAGTCCGAGGCGCTGCGCGAGGTTGCAGATTTGAGGAATCCTTCGCCGTGCCTTAGTCCGCGGAAACCGCGATCTCTTGCACCTGTCCGGTTGAGGAGACGATTTCGACCTTCCACTCTGGTCCGCTGTCTTCGCTCTCCAGTTCAACCGCGTGCGCGGACCAACCTGGACGTGACGCGAGCACTTGCGTGATCGCGACCGACGGCGAGACATTCACGGAGCTGAGGATCGCGATCGCGTCTTCGTAATCCTCGAGTTGCGCCGACGAAGGCGTCCATGCGAAGGTTGATGCAATCGCGAGCGTCGAGGCATTGATCAAGACACGTGTGAACTGACCCGTGACGCCATTCCACTGAAGGACTTCGAGGTAGTCGGTCGAACCTTCGCGCTCTACTTCGGCTTCGAGGACTGGCAACGTGGACGAAGACATCGCCGCGTTGAGTGCGTTCACAAACGTCGCACCTGACACGGTGTCGTCGCCGCCACCACCTCCGCCCGACGAGCCGCCATTGTCATCGTCATCATCGTCATCGCTGCCGCCGTGGTCGTCGTTCCAGTCATCGCCGTTGTCGTCGTCGTTGTTGTCGTCGTCGCCATTGCCATCGTGGCCGCGGTCGTCGTTGTAATCGTCATCGCTCAGGATGCTCCACGTCGACGTTGCGTTGCGGACAAAGCCGGTCGACGACTTCGTGAAGCCGCTCATGAGCCACGCGTGCACGGCGCCAGTTGCTTTGTTGCGCCAAACGAGGTCATCGTCGCCGTCACCGTCGAGATCGTTCATCGATTCGACACGCCACTGGAGGCCGACGGTGGCCGCAATCGATCCGGCAGTTCCAACGCTCGCACCATTCATCATCCAGCCTTGCACAGCGCCGGTGGTCTTGTTGCGCCACACGAAATCGTCGTCACCGTCGGCATCAAGGTCACCGGTGCCGACAAGCGCCCACGCGACCGGCATCGCCGGCGCGCCTGCCACCGCAACGATCGACGTGACCGATCCTGCGCCCATGATCCACGCGCGAACCACGCCGCCGCTATCGCGCCAGAGGATGTCGGTGCGGCCATCCGCATCGATGTCGGCAACCGCCAAGAACTCAAGAGTTGTTGCGGTTCCAAGTGTGATTCCTGCGAGTTTCGTCGAACCGCTCATCTGCCAGAGCGCGACTTGGCTCGTCGATGTGCGACGGAAGAGAATGTCCGCGCGACCGTCGCCCGAGAAATCCGCGACTGCGAGCACGCGCCAGTCGTAACTCAGTGCATTCGAGAGCATTGCGTCGGCTGTCACACCTGCGGTCGACAAGCGCCAGAGACGCAACGCGCCGTCACTCTTGCGACGCATGACCACCGCAGTTCGACCGTCACCGTAGAAATCACCGCAGCCATCGAACTGGAAGCCGCCGCCGTTTGAGGTCGCCGGCGAGTACGCGGCATCGCGCGCGAGCCCGTTCATCGACCATGAGGAAACCTTGCCAGCGGTCGGACTGAACCACACGACGTCGCCGCTTGCGTTGTCATCGATCGACGAGCGCACGTACTCGAGCTTGTAGTGGAAGCCACCGCCGCGCTGCGCGGCAGTGTTGGCCGCATCGGGTGCGCCAACCATCACGCGTTCGCCGGCGATGGCGACGGATTGACCGAAGTGACCGTTCGCGTATCCGCTTGTCGAAGCGAGTTTGAAGTTCGTGCGCCACACTTGATCGGTCGAGCGACGGAACGTGGTCGCGCTTCCAGCGCCGCTCACGCCACGCACGGTGTCCGACGGAGCGCCGACAATGACGCGATCGTCGTAGGCCGCAATCGACGCGCCGAATTGGTCGCCCGCCGCGGCGTCTTCTTGCGTCACGCGCGCGGTTTGTGGCCAGTTGGTGTCGGTCGAGCGCGTGAAGATGAATGCAGCACCTGCGCTTACCGCGCCCGCAAGCGCGTTTGGCGCGCCAACGAACGCCCAGTCGCCGGCGAGAGTGTCAGCAAGGGCCACCGACGTACCGAACGCGAGTGCGCCCGCTTCAACTGAGGCGAGCTCGGTCGCGAGCGTCCACGTGCCACCGGAATTGCGGAAGAGGTGCGCGCGGCCCGCGCCGCCCGACGTTCCTGGCGCACCGACCAGCGCGCGCGACGAACGCATCGCAACCGACGTGCCGAAACGCGCGTTGGCCGCAGCGCTCGCCGCCACCAACTTCGCCTGCTGCGACCAGATATTGCCAGTCGTATTGCGGAAGACGTAGGCGGCACCCGCGTCGACCGCACCTGCGTCGGCGGTTGGCGCGCCAACGACAAGCGTGTCGCCCTTGATCGAAACCGACGCGCCGAACGCGTCGCCGTTCGCGCCGTCGGACGCGGTGACCTTCGCGACTTGGCTCCACGACGCGCCAACCTTGCGGAAGATGTAGACGGCGCCGGCATCCGACGCGCTACCTGGGCCAGCGGGTGCCCCGACGACAGCGATCGAGCCATCGATCGCGGTCGCGGTACCAAATCCGTCGCTGGCGGCTCCATCAGAAGCGCTCACCGTCGCGGCGAGGTTCCAAGAATTACTCGAGCCGCGCTCGAAGATCGAAGCCGATCCCGCCCCGACGCCCGGTGCCCCAAAGACGGCGACACCGCTCTCAACCGCGGATCCAGCGCCGAAGCGCTGCGACGCCGCGACGGACGCTGGCGAAAGCAGGAGGCGTTGGTTTCGCGTCACGGTTTCCTGCGCGAGGGCCGGTAGCGCGATGACGAGCGCCATTCCGGCGCCGATCGTCGGGGCGAGCGCGGTGAAAACGGTCAGCGAGCGGCGGGTGTGCGTAGGTTGCGGCATGAGTGCTCCTCAGACAGCGAGTGTCGGCAAGTTCGTGGCGAGTCCCACAGGAGCACCGTCGACCGCGCTTGGATACGTCGTCCCAACTCAATTCTCATATTTTCTTCCGGCCACTGCCGTCGAAATGGCGTGCGAAAAATGAAAACCGCCCCCGCCGAGAGCCGGCGGGGGCGGTGGAGCGCACTGGATCGATTGCGGAGCCCGACCCAGTGGATGAGTGCGTCTTTACTGAACCGGCGACCATGCGGAGCCGGCGCTGCGGACGAAGCCGGAGCTGTCCTTGGCGAGGCCGTTCATCAGCCAACCGTAGACATCGCCCGATCCGACGTTGCGCCACAGGAGGTCGTCCTTGCCGTCGGCGTTGAGGTCAGACGTTCCGATGATCGCCCAGTTGTTTGAGACCGACGTGGTCACGGTGCCGCCACCAACGCGCGAGAGGCCGTTCATGAACCACGCAGCGACATTGCCGTTGTTGGCGTTGCGCCAGAGCACGTCCGCGCGTCCATCACCGTCGAGGTCGGGCATACCTGCCACGCCCCAGTTGGTACCGACGAACGTAGTGTTCGAAATCTCAGCGTTGGATGCCACGGTCAGGCCGTTCATCTTCCAACCCACGATGCGATTCGCGTTGGTGCGCCAGAGGAGGTCGTCCTTGCCGTCGCCATCGAGGTCGCCGATGCCGAGGAACGTGTTCGAGCTGGCGTTACCGATCGTCGCGCTGGAGATCAACGCGAGACCGTTCATGATCCAACCGAGCACTTCACCCGAGTTGCTGTTGCGGAAGAGGCAGTCGCCCTTGCCGTCGCCGTCGATATCGCCGGCGCCGAGGAACTGCCACGAGCTCGAAAGCGCCGGAGCGAGTGCACCCTGCTCAATCACGTTGCCGGCGTCCATGAGCCATGCGCTCACGATGCCCGTCGACGGATTGCGCCAAATGACGTCGGCGCGTTGATCGCCGTTGAGGTCGGTTGAGCCGAGCACTTCGATGCCCGCGGTCGGATTTTCATCGGCGTTTGCCGCGGATTCACGGGTGAGACCGTTCATGAACCAGAGAGCAACGCGCGACGAACCGTCGTTGTACCAACAGACGTCGGCCTTGCCGTCGCCGTTGAAGTCGTCACGCACAGACGTCGGCGTCAACTGCGACGGCAGCGCGTACTGAAGGTGATCGACGCGCACTGGGATTTCAGCGAAGACGCTGATCGCGACGATGCCCGTTGCGTTCGAGTAACCGATGAAGGAATCGTCGGTGGCGATGTTGTCGGCGCTCAAGATGTTGAACGTCTGCTCGACGGTGGTTCCGTCAGCGAGTGCAACGACAAGCTTCACGGGCACAGGAATGACCGCGCCGCTGAGATCTTCGAGTCCATTGGCGCCGGTGATGACGATGCCCGCGTTGGTGACGGTGCCGCCAAGGACCTTCGAAGAAAGTCCGAAGGTCGCGCTACCTGGGGCGAAGACTGGCGCGTAGGAGCCGAGAGCGAGCGACTTGCCGCCGGCGCCCGTGCCGTCGAGTGACGCGTCGTCCGCGTCCACCGAAGAACCATTTTGTTGCACCGCTGGCCCGATGATCGTGAGACCCTCACTCGCCGTGCCAACCTCGAAGTCGTTGAGGATGGGCGACGACGTCGCGAATGGGCTGTTGGAAAGGCTTCGGTACCCGTCGACTCGAATGAAGCCGTCGCCGCCTGCAAGCGAAGGCAAGGCTGCGGCTGCAGCGAGTGTGGCGCCGAAAAGAACCTCGCGACGAACGACATGAACGCTCAAAATTCGATTCTTCATTTGTGCATGCTCCCTTTTGCCTACTTCGTAGGCCTCACCGTTGGCCGCGCGGTGCGGGCCAACTCCCTCGGTCCTGTCGCATCGCTCCCTCCGCGGAGACGACACAACAACAACTCTCGTTTCGCAACACCCAAGAAATCGGTGTGATGCGAGACGTGAGATCTTCCCTGATCTCGACGAAAGGCGTTCCCTCGGCGCTCAGGGTACACGATGGAAGTTCGCGAGTTCGCGACTCCTTCGTAACTTTTCTAATCTGTCGCCGAATTCATCGAATGCGAGCGCATCGCGCGAGGTTGGGTCAATTTTCCTGCGGAGAGATTGCGCAACTGGCACAACCCGCACAAGACGCGCAATCCGTACAACGTGTCGAAGAGGCGTCGTTGATCATGCGTTGATCACGCGCTTCGTACATTGCGATCACGCCGAATCGCGATGACGCGCAAGTCCGAGATCGATCATCTTCCGATAAAGCGTCGAGCGATCGATCCCAAGCGCAATCGATGCGCGAGTTCGGTTCCAACCGTGACCTTCGAGTGCGAGCAAGATTGCTTGACGTTCGCGCTCGCGAAGCGACGAAGCGAGCACTTCAGGTCGAGCGCTTGGGCCCTCAAGGGGTCCGGCCGCAGCGCGTACACCGTCGTCCGAAAACGTGGGTGGCGAAAACGTGGGTGGCGAAGAGGTGGTGGGCGGCCGAGAGTCAACAAGCACCCGCGGCTTCATCGAGGTGGCTGCCAGCGGCATGGGCGCCTTTTCACCGTCGTTCGTGTCGGAGCGGAGAACGCGCTCGGGGAGATCGCAGACATCGATGCGAGCGCCCTGACAAAGGATCGTCGCCCGCTCAATCGCGTTCTCAAGTTCGCGCACGTTGCCTGGCCAACGATGTGCACGCATTGCACTCATCGCTTCGGGCGTGAACCCGAGCAGCGTGCGGTTTGCATCTGCGCTCTTGAGTCGCAGGAAGTGCTCTGCGAGCGACTCGATGTCATCGGGGCGTTCGCGAAGCGGCGGGAGACCGATCGTGAGCACATGCACGCGGTAGAAGAGGTCTTCGCGGAATCGTCCTTCGCGAACGAGCGCTTCGAGCGGCTGATTCGCCGCAACGATCACACGCACATCGACATCGATCGACTCTTCGCTCCCGACCGGCTCGAACCGTTTCTCTTGCAGGACACGCAACAGTTTCAACTGCATCGCGAGTGGTGCAGAGTTGATTTCGTCGAGGAAGATCGTTCCGCCGTGTGCGGCGAGGAAGCGGCCTTTCTTGTCAGCGATCGCACCTGTGAACGCGCCGCGAACATGGCCGAACAATTCGCTCTCGAGAAGCGCGTCGGGAATCGAGCCGCACGCGAGTTCGACGAACGGTCGATCGCGGCGATCACTCGCGGCGTGGATCGCGCGCGCGAGCATGCTCTTGCCTGTGCCCGACTCGCCCTCGATCAGTACCGTGGAACGCACGTTGCCAGCGGCATCCGCGAGTTCGAGCGCGCGGTGCATTTTGGCGTCTGAGCCGACAATCGCTGAGAGGCCGCCGGAGCTCGCAGAAGTACGGGCGTGTTGTCGGCCGCGAAGACCCTGTCCTTCGCCGGCCATCGCGGCGCGCATCGATGCGCGTTCGAGCGCTTGACGCACGTCGTCGCGCGCGAATGGCTTCGGGAGCACGTCGGCCGCACCCGCACGAACCCAACGTAGAACCGCGCGAACCGTGACATCGGATGCGGTCACCACCAGCGCAACGCTGCGATGGCTCGCGTGGAGGCGCTCTGCGAGGACTTCAAGTCGACCATCAATGGACTGAGCGTCCGCAACAACAACGGCGCTCGGCGCTCGCCACGCGAGGTCGCATGCGCTGTCGGTCGTACGAGCGAACTCGACGTGACATCCGAACTCGCGCGCGGCGGCGGCAATCGCTTCTGCGGCGTGCAGATCGCTATCGAGGACAACCACCTGCGGCCGTGTGGACGACCCTTCATTTGGGGAAATCTGTGCAGGACCTCGATCCGCCGACATGCGTGCTTACCTCTCGCGTCGCGCTTCATGACGCGACCCGTTTGACACTCGACTCCTGAGCGAGGGGAAAACCCGCTCCAACGCTCGCTCCGACTTACGAGAACTTCCCCTTCGACATCGGCCGGAAGTGGGCCGACTCGGAGCGACGGTGAGGAGATTTCGATCCGAGGTGCGCGACGGGCGTTATTCGGACGCAGAAAGAGGATCGGCAGTCGTTTCGCCGCCGTCTCTCGTCGGCCTATGGACCTGCTTTCCCAAACCTGTCACGGGTGAGATCGCCAAATCTGCGAGGAAGACTGTCATACTGACCGATCCGGGACGTTGTCCCGCGCACGAGCTTTTGGTGCGGTTGGCTTTTTGGGACGCCACTTTCCAAAGTGCTTCCAAAGGGTCTCCATAGATTCTCTCGGGTGTCCATCGACGAGTTGCTGGCGTTCTTCGATCTTGGATGGCGGTTTTGAAGTTTGCCCCCACCTCGTTCAACCGCTCTCGCGCTGTGTCTCCCGCGCGTCTGCAGTTCGTCGTTGGGTGCGAGGCGCGTCGCTTCAGCCACCCGGCCATCGTGCGTTTGGCTCTAGATTGACAGACACGGTTGGCTCATCACTCACTTGTTTCATCTCGGTTCCTTCTCTCGCCCCGCGCAGGAGTCCCCATGAAGACAGCTTTCTCACTCGTCACGCTCCGATCCGCCCTCGTCGCCGCTGTCGCGCTTGTCGCAAGCGAGACGCTCGTCCTCGCCCAATCTGAACCGCCAGCCGGTGGTCAGGGTGGCGGCCAGCAAGACGGCGGTGGCCGTGGTGGTCGTGGGAATGGTGCCGGCGGCGGTGGCGGTGGGATGGGCCGCGGTTTCGGCGGCGGCATGGGTCGCGGCATGATGGGCGGTATGGGCCGCGGCATGCAGGACATCCGCGAGGCGATGACCCCCGATTTCGAGCGCAGCGACATTCGCATTTTCGTGCGTCAGCTCAACCTGACGGAAGACCAGAGCGGCGTGCTTGAATCGCTCTTCGTCGACTACGAGACCGCGTACCAGCCCGAAGCCGACGCGATTATGTCGGCGATGACCGACATCGGTCGCAACATGATGCGTTCCTTCATGACGCCGGAGCGCCAAGAGCAGATGCGTCAAACGTGGGAGTCGGTGCAGCAAGAACTCCAAGCCGCCGAAGCAAACGGCGCTATGGACGAAGACGCGCGACGCCAGTTCATTCGTGAGCGCATGCAGGCAGCGACGGAGAAGTTCGCGCAGACCGCTGAAGCGACCGGAATCGATGCGGAAGTCAAGGCCGCGATGGGCGAGTTGCTCGACAAAATGGAAGCGTGGCAGTCGCGCAAGACGCAACTCCGCGACAACTTTGCGAGCGGTCTGAAGGCCGTGCTCGACGACGATCAACTCTCGCAGTGGCCCGCATTCGATCGTTTCCTCGTGCGCGAGAAGTCGCTCCCGCGCGGCCGCATTTCCGGTGAAACCGTCAATCTCTTCCTCGTGGTCGATGACCTGCGTCTTCCGCCAGAGGAGTTCACGAAGCTTGAGCCGCTCTTCAACGATTACGAAGGCCGTCTCGATGCGGCGCTCCGCGCACGCAACAGCTACATCGAAGAGTCGATGCCGCGCCTCTTCAAGGCCGTGCAAGATGCCGATGTCGACGGTGCCAAGCGCATCTTCCAACGTCAAGCGGAACTTCGTTCCGCCGTGCGCGACGTGAACGAGGAGTATCGCAATGCCATGGTCGGCGCACTCGGTGAGGGCTCCTGGTCGAAGCAACTCGACAAGGCCGTGCTCACGGCCGGTTGGGATCGCATCTATCGCGCAACGGCGACGGAGCGCATGTTCGACGAGGCGATGAAGATCGAAGGTCTCGATCCTGAAGTGCTGCAGTCGATCGTCGATCTCTACGGTTCGTATCGCACGGAAGTCACGACGATCAATGACCGCCTGAAGAACCTCGCAAAGAGCGAAGAGCCAGCGTCGATCGTTCGTGAAGGCGAGCGCTTCGTCGGCATGGTCTCCGGAGGCGTCTCAGGTATGGCGCGCAACATGGGCCGCGGTTTCGGCGGTCCCGGCGGCGACAACGCGGATGACCCAATGCGCAAGGCGTTCGACGAGCGCAGCGCGGTGGGTGAGCGCTACCAAGAGCGTTTGAAGGCGCTTCTCACCCCAGAGCAGTGGGAAGCACTGCCGAAGGGCCGTGGTCAAGGCGGCGGCGGCGGTGGAGGATTCGGAACGGCGGAAGGCATGCAACGCATGCTTGAGCGGATTCCGGAAGATCAGCGCAAGCAACTCATGGAGCGCGTCGACACCAACAAGAACGGCACCATCGATGAAAGCGAAATGAACGGCGTGCGTGAGTACATGCGCGAGCAGTTCCAGAACATGGGTGGTGGCGGTCGCGGCGGCCAGGGCCGCGGTCAGGGTGGAAACCAGGGCGGCAACCAGGGCGGTTCGCCCGACGCGTAATCCGCCCGGCGGGATCTTGAGCAGCCAAGAACTCCCGAATTCCCTGTGACCCAAACTGGTTCACCCGAATTCTGGGAGATTTCGAACCAATCGACGAGGCGGGGCGCACATCTCACTGTGCGCCCCGTTTCCTTTTTACCGCTCCACGGCCCCAATTTCGCGAGCCTCACTCGCTCCGCACCCGATGACCGCTCTTCGATGCAAAAGGATCGGATTTCCGCGCTTTCTGCGCTGCTTGAACCGTTGGCCGCTCGCGGCGAGCCTGCCTCACCACCCTCGGAAGAGCGGTTGGCCGAGGCGCTCGTGCTTCTCCGCAAGCTGATTTTTCCGCCACTCCGAAATGGTGTGGAGCCCCGTGGTGCACGTGTCGGGACGGACCCTGCGTTGGAGAGCGGTCCGGAGTTGGCGCGGGCTGTCGCTCAGCACTTCGAGGAGCTGACGAAGGATTCCTTTCATGCCTCGGGCCGCCCGTTTGATCCGTCGGTGGTCGAACAATTTCTCGCCGCGGTTCCCGCGATCGCGTTGCGTCTCGAGTCCGACGTTCGCGCTGCGTATCGCGGTGATCCCGCCGCGCAAAACGAACTGGAAATCATGGTGTGCTACCCCGGGGTTCGGGCGCTCTTCGTGCACCGATTCGCGCACTTGTTGGACGCGCTCGGCGTGCCGCTTCTTCCCCGCATGATGTCGGAGCTTGCGCATCGAGAAACCGGGATCGACATCCATCCTGCGGCCAAAATCGGCGACGAACTCTTCATCGACCATGGAACCGGTGTGGTGATCGGACAAACGGCCGTCATCGGGAACCGATGCCGCATCTACCAAGGCGTCACGCTCGGCGCGAAGAACTTTGAGCGTGAAGCCGACGGCTCGCTTCGCCGTGGCTATCGCCGACATCCGACGCTTGAAGACGACGTGACGGTCTACGCAGGCGCAACGATTCTCGGTGGAGACACCGTGATCGGTCGCGGAGCGGTCGTCGCCGGCGGCGTCTTTCTTACGCAGAGCGTCCCTGCAGGCCATCTCGTCACCGGGCCGAAACTTCAGCTGCGTGTCCTCTCGATGGAGGGTGGCATCTGAAAGTCCGGTTATCGCTCGCGAAAAGCAGGTCAGAAGTCCTTTCAAGAGAAGCTGATACTTCTCCAAGAACCGAACGCGTCGAATCGACGTAGCGACCCGCCATCGGGGAATCTCTCAAATTTACCGTCTCAAAATTGCCATCGACCGGGGGAGTCTGTCGATAGCCCACGGCCAAATCTCGGCATCGATTACGGAAAGCCCATATGCATTACGCCGTCCGTCACTTCGCGTTGGTACCGATTCTCTCTGTCGCGGCCGTTTCGAGCGTTGCTCGAGCGGGAGGCGAGCCAGAGGGACCCGCCTTCGAGGAAATTCTCTGCTGGGGCGGTGATTCGCCGGAGACCTGCGGCGTTCCACGGATTCCGAATGACCTCATTGTGCAGTCGGTGTCGCTTGGCTTCGGCCACGGCGTCCTGCTCTTGTCGGATGGCACCATCCGGCTCTGGGGTCTCGACGAGGACGGTCAAGCGACGCTTCCCGAGCTTTCGAAGGGCGTGACGTTCGCCGCGGTTGCCGCGGGTTCATCCCACAACTTCGCGCTCTTGAGCGATGGCTCGCTCTTCGCGTGGGGCAAGAACAATCTCGGTCAGACGAACCTCCCCGCACTGGGCGGCCTGACAGCGACGTCGATTGCAACCGGTGAGAATCACAACCTCGTCATTCGTTCCGACGGTTCGGCCGTTGGCTCAGGTTTCAACACGAGTGGCCAAGCGACTCCTCCGGTGTTCGCGGCACCCGCGCTGCAGATCGACGGTGGCTTCGACCACTCTGCGGCGCTTCTCAGCGACGGAACCATCGCCTTCTGGGGTGACAACTCCGAGACGGAACAAGACCTGCCAGCTCTCGGCGGGGGTGAGTCGTACACCGACGTCGCGTGCGGCCGCAACTTCACCGTCGCACTCAAGTTGGATGGCACGCTCGTCGCTTCCGGCGACGCGGCGTACACCACGATCCCCGCCGTTCCCGGCGGAAACTCGGTGATTTCTGTCTCCGCGAACTTCGTCAACGCGGCGTTCGTGACCGACGACGAAATCGTCGTCGTGTGGGGCGATGACTCGAACGAACAGTCCACTCCGCCAAACTTCCGCCCGTACGAACTCAAGTCGATCGCGATTGGCAACAAGTTCTTGGTTGCCGATGTCGAGCGTGACTGCGACGAGAACGGCGTCGCGGACCGCACACAAATCGCGGCTGATCCAACGCTCGATTGCGATGAAAACGCGGAACTCGATTCCTGCACGCTCATCGACGATCCGACGCTCGACTGCAACGACAATGACATTCTGGACGTCTGCGATATCGACGGCGACACCGAACTCGACTGCGACGGCAACGGCCGCTTCGACTCGTGTGAAATCGAAGCAGACGCCGACCTCGATTGCGACGGCGACGACATCCTCGACAGCTGCGAAATCGCCGAAGATTCATCGCTCGATTGCAACGGCGACGGCATTCTCGATGGTTGCGCGCCCTCCGCGACCGGCATTAGCTCGGTGCAGGTCACGCCGATCGGCCCGACGTCGGTGGTCACCGCAAGTGGAACCAACCTCGCCGACCCAGTGCTCGATGTTCGCGTCGAGATCACGATCAGTGCCGACCTTGGTGGTCCCGGCGAGTACATGATCTTGCGCCTCAACGACACGATCATCGATTACGTCTACACCTCGGGTGGTGCAAATTGCCCGACCAATCAAGACGTCGAAACCATCTTCATCGACAAGGATCTGTGGCTTGGTCTCGTGCCAGATGGCGACGCGGAACTCACGCTTCGCGCTTCGCCGCTCGTGAGCAATCTCGAGTGCCCAACGAGCAACGCGCGCATCGTCGCGACGTGGACGTGGGAGGGTGCCGACTGCAACCTCAACGAAATCCCAGACCTCTGCGAATTGCGCGACGGTTTGGTTCCTGACGCGAACGACAACGACATCCCCGATTCGTGCGAATACAGCGCGAAGGACGACCTCGATGGCGACGGTCAGGGCGACCTGATTTGGTGGAATCCTGACACCAAGGCCCAGCGTTTCTGGATGCTCGGCGGTGCGGGCATCGGTGATGACGGTCCGCTTGTCGGAGGTCCAGACGAAGGGTTCATTCTCATCACCATCGGCGACTTTGACGGCGATGGACGCGTGGATCTTCTCTACCGAAATCCATCCACCAACAAGTATCGCATCCACTTGATGGATGGAAACAGTGTGGTGGAAAAGGGCAACCTGCCGGGAACGATCGGCTCTGTGTGGACGGTTCTTGGAACGCCGGACCTGAACGCAGACGGCAATGCAGACATCGTCTTCTACAACACCAACACGAAGGCTGTGAACGGCTGGATCATGAATGGTCTCGTCCGCGGTGCCAACGGTCTTATCCGTACGGCGACCGGTCTGACGTTTGAGGCGTTCGGTGACATCGATGGCGACGGTGACGACGACTTCATCTGGCGCAACGCCAATGGTGGCATTCGCGCATGGACGATGGCCGGATTGACTGCGACCGAGGCGGTAGTTCAGAGTGGAACGCTCTTGAGTCCATCGGTTTGGATCTGCGCCGGCGCTGGCGACTTCAACGGCGACCTGAAGTCGGACATCGTTTGGCGACGCATCGCCGACGGCCGCGTCTTCCTCTGGACGATGGACGGCACGACGCGTGAATCCAGTGAGGAAATTCTGCCGGCAACTTCCAATCGCTTCGAGATTCAGGCGATCGTCGACGCGAACGACAACATGAAGGCTGACCTCGTCTGGCGTGACACGCAGACCGGTGACGTCTTCATCTGGCTCATGGACGGTGAGGAACGCGTGCTTTCGAACCTCGTCCGTCGCATCCCGGCGCCTTGGAAGATCGTCAACACGCCGTGATGAGAAGCGAAGTCGTCGGTTGCTCGGATTGAGAAACTGTGTGAACGAGGACCGCGCTGAAGAACCTTGGTTTGAAGATACACACGCGCCCGGCTTCGGTCGGGCGCGTGTCTTTTTCCGATCTACTACGCTGCGCACATGGAGCAAGGACGCTCATCACTCGAAGGTCGAGATCCCGCGACTCGCTCGCGACTCATCGTCTCGATCGGTTTGCTCGGCTTCGTGAGCGGCCTTCCCAATGTGTTGCTGAATGACACGCTCTCTGCGTGGCTCTCCGATTTAGGCTTCAGCCCGAAAGACATTGGCTGGCTCTCGCTCGTCACGCTTCCGTACGGGTTGAAGCTGCTTTGGGCGCCGCTTCTTGATCGCTTCGCGGCGCCAGGCTTTGCGTGGCTCGGCGCGCGCCGCAGTTGGATCGCACTTTTCTCGATCCTGCTGGCGATCGCCTTTGCACTCCTCGGTTGGGTTGGCCCCGAAAGTGCCGCGGTCTCGGTGCTTCCCGCCGCAGTCATTGGGTTCGCGATTGCTGCACTCTCTGCAACGCTCGATGCGGCGGTCGACGCGCATCGAACCGATGCGGCAAGTGGGGGAGAAGAGGGACCTGCCGCGAGTGCCTACGTGCTTGGATTCCGCGTCGCGTTCGTTTCGATCGGCGCGGCGATCCTCATGCTTCATGGCAGGATCGCGCTGCTCTTCGGTCCCGAAGGTGACGTCGCGGCGCGCGCATTGGGATGGCGCGTCGCGGTCGCGGCGGGTGGCGCTGCAATGCTTCTCGGCGTACTGGCCGCAGCACTTGCGCCGGAGCCCGCGCGTCAAGGCCGTCCAACGACGATCCGTCAGGCGGTGATCGAGCCGTTTGTTGCCTTCGTGCGCGCCTTCGGTCCGCGCATCGCGGTTGTGCTCTTCGTCGCGCTTCTCTTCCGGTTGCCGGATCTCCTCGGCAATCGGATGACGATGCCATTTCTCCGGCAGGAGCTCGGATTCAGCGTCGAGGCCATCGGCACCATCCGACAGTTTCTCGGGTTCGGGATGACCATCCTCGGCGCGGTGGTCGGCGGTGTTCTCGTCAAGCGCTGGGGGCTCTTCCGTGCGCTCGTGGTGTTTGGGGTACTGCAGATCGCGTCAAACGCGGGCTACCTGCTGCTTGAGGCGTTCGGCCGGGGCGAGACAGCGTGGGCGGGCGTTCTTCCAGGCTTCGGAGTCGCACCGCAGCCGCTGTTCGTGCCGCGTCCGTCGCTTCTCGGTTTTGCAGGACTCGTCATCGTCGAGAACCTCTGCAACGGGCTCGTGAGCGCCGCATTCGTCGCCTACTTCATGACGATCTGCGAGCCGCGCCTCGCCGCCGCGCAGTACGCGATCCTCTCCGGACTCATGTATCTCGCGAGTTCGCTCGTGGCCTCGACCAGCGGACTGCTCGTCGAACAACTTGGTTATCAGGGGTTCTTTCTCGTATCGATCGTGGTTGGAATCCCGCCGCTTCTCGCCCTCCCATGGGCGATGCCGCGGTTGAGTCAGGCCGGATCGGAGCCCTGAAGAGTGTCGCGGCGGCCCTATACTCGCCGCCCCGAAAGTTCAGGACTACCCATGACCACCCAAGACCGCTACGGCGCGCGCGCCTCGATCGATACCGCTTACGGCCCCAAGCACTACTACCGGCTCGACGCCCTCGCGAAGTTCGGCGACTTCCGCAAGTTGCCGATCTCGATTCGCGTGTTGCTCGAGAGCTGCCTGCGCAACTTCGATGACTTCGTCGTGACCGAGGAGCACCTGAAGGCGCTCATGAGCTACGACGCGAAGAACGTCGGCGAGAACGAAATCCCATTCATGCCCGGCCGCGTCGTGCTGCAGGACTTCACTGGCGTGCCGTGCGTCGTCGACCTCGCCGCCATGCGCGCTGCGATGAAGCGCCTCGGCGGCGATCCGAAGTTGGTCAACCCGCTCGTCCAGTGCGACCTCGTCATCGACCACTCAGTGCAGGTCGATGCGTTCGGTTCGAAGGTCGCGCTCACGATCAACGGTGAGAAGGAGTTCGAGCGCAACATGGAGCGCTACGAGTTCCTCAAGTGGGGTCAAGGCGCATTCTCGAACTTCTCCGTGGTACCGCCCGCGACGGGCATCGTCCACCAAGTCAATCTTGAGTATCTCGCGAAGGTCGTGTGGGAGAAGGACGGCGTCCTCTTCCCCGACTCACTCGTCGGCACCGATTCGCACACGACGATGATCAACGGACTTGGCGTCGTTGGTTGGGGCGTCGGTGGCATCGAAGCTGAGGCGGTCATGCTCGGCCAGCCGATTTACATGCTGATCCCCGAAGTTGTCGGCGTGAAGCTTGTTGGAAAGCTCCCCGAAGGTGTGACCGCGACCGACCTTGTGCTCCGCGCGACCGAAATGCTGCGAAAGCACGGCGTTGTGAACAAGTTCGTCGAGTTCTTCGGGCCAGGTCTTGCCGAGATGCCGCTCGCAAACCGCGCCACCATCGCCAACATGGCGCCGGAGTACGGCGCGACGATCGGCTTCTTCCCCGTCGACGAGCAGACACTCGCCTACATGCGCCTCTCGGGTCGACCTGAAGGTCTTGTGAAACTCGTTGAGTCGTACGCGAAGCAGAATGGCTTCTGGCGCGAGGACGATTCGAAGGTTGTCTACTCGAGCGAACTCGAGCTCGATCTCTCGACGATCGTGCCTTCGCTCGCAGGCCCCGCGCGTCCGCAGGACCGCGTCGCGCTGAGCGATATGCAGTCGGGTTGGCGTCGTGATCTTGGAAAGATCTACAACAAGGGCGCGAGCGCTGCGACTCCGAATGCGACATCGATGACTGCCGCCGATGGCGTGAGCGTGCGTGATCAGGAAGGCAACGAGTATCAACTCAAGCACGGCTCCGTCGTCATCGCGGCGATCACGAGCTGCACGAACACGTCGAACCCGAGCGTCATGATCGGCGCTGGTCTCGTCGCGAAGAAGGCAGCTGCGCTCGGTCTCACACGCAAGCCGTGGGTCAAGACCTCGCTTGCGCCAGGCTCGAAGGTCGTCACTGAGTACTTGGACGCCGCGGGCCTGACCGCCTCGCTTGACGCGGTCGGTTTCAACACCGTCGGCTACGGCTGCACGACGTGCATCGGCAACTCTGGTCCACTTCCCGACCACATCGGTGCTGCGATCAAGGAAGGCGATCTTGCGGTGACGAGCGTCCTTTCGGGCAACCGAAACTTCGAGGCGCGCGTCCACCAAGATGTGAAGGCGAACTACCTCGCTTCGCCGCCGCTCTGCGTTGCGTACGCGATCGCGGGCACGGTCGACATCGATCTCCAGAAGGACGTCATCGCAACGACCAAGGACGGTAAGCCGGTCTACCTCAAGGACATCTGGCCAACGGCGAAGGAAGTGGAGGACGCTGTCCACCAGTTCGTGACCCGTGCTCAGTTCGAGAAGGAGTACGCCGACGTCTTCAAGGGCTCGGATGCGTGGCAGAAGATCGCTACCGGTGGTGGCGAGATGTACTCGTGGGACGCGAAGTCCACCTACATCCAAGAGCCGCCGTTCTTCGTCGACATGAAGAAGGAAGCGGGAACGATCGCATCCGTCGCGGGTGCGCGCTGCCTCGCGAAATTGGGTGACTCGGTCACGACCGATCACATCTCGCCCGCTGGCGACATTAAGAAGGATGGCCCTGCGGGCAAGTTCCTCGTTGAGCATGGCGTCACGCCTGCGATGTTCAACAGCTACGGATCGCGCCGCGGCAACGACCGCGTCATGACCCGCGGCACGTTCGCGAACACGCGTATCAAGAACGAACTCGCACCTGGAACGACCGGCGGCGTGACGACTGATTTCACCGATGGTCAGGTGAAGTCGATCTACGACGCGAGCGTCAACTACAAGGCGAAGAACATCCCGCTCGTTGTCCTTGCTGGTAAGGATTACGGCATGGGTTCGTCGCGCGACTGGGCTGCAAAGGGCACGTTCCTCCTCGGAGTGAAGGTCGTCGTCGCCGAGAGCTTCGAGCGCATTCACCGCTCGAACCTCGTCGGTATGGGCGTCATGCCGCTCACGTTCCTCGCAGGTCAAGATCGCAATTCCCTTGGGCTCAAGGGCGACGAGAATTTCGACGTCCACATTCCGTCTGACCTGAAGCCACGTCAGCAAATCAAGGTGATCGCGACGCGACTTGATGGAACGAAGATCGAATTCAACACGCTCTGCCGCGTCGACACGCCGGTCGAAGTGGAGTACTACCGCAACGGTGGCATTCTCAATACGGTGTTGCGTCGCATGATGGCTGCCAAGTAATCACTCGCAACGAATAGACCACCGCGGAGGCACAAACGTGTCTCCGCGGTGTTTTTACGGATACGCGTCAACGCTGCGTTTCGACACATCCTCGGCGCTATGTTCGATTGCGTAGACGAGTTTGCCGGATTGGCTGCACCGACTTTCGTTGCTGGCCTCGGACCACCATTCGTCGCTGTCCTTGCATGCACGTGTTGTCGTTAGGAGGGAAAGATGGATCGTCGATACGTTGGATCGGACTTTTGGCCAAACGAAGGGCTCGAGCACACGCGCGCTCGGATACCTAGCCAAGGCGTGGATTCGGTTCGGCAAGGACCGAAGCCTCGGCTGAGCCGGAGTCTCATTCCGCGCATCGCAAAACTTGAACAGCACATTCTCGGCAGCCGACTTCCGGACCCGAGAGTGCTGATGCTCGCTGAAGATTGGCAGCCTGAATCGGTCAGCCACGCGTGTGTTCGCTGTGGAGTCACGGTGTCGAAGTACGAGTGCGGAGTAGGAGATTGCGGTGAGTGCCGTCGGCGAGCCTCACGCTTGCACGCCACTGTTCGTTTGGGTCGATACGCGCCGCCGCTCTCGCAGTGGGTTCCGGCGGTGAAGAGCCGTTGCTGGGTTGCTATGGCACACGTGCTTGGTGAGGCGCTTGCGTTTCAAGTACTGGCGGCGGTCGACGAGAATCGCCTCCCGATGCCAGATGCCATCATTCCCATGCCCGTGCATTGGTCGCGGGCATGGATGCGCGGTATCGATCACACGCGAGAGCTTGCGGACGCGCTTGGCGCGTCGCTCAACCGACCGGTGAAGCGACATCTGCGGGTGCGGCTTGCGGTGCGCCAGGCAGGGACAACGCGAACTCAACGTCTCGCGAATCGTGGTCGCTACGAGTTTCGGTATCCAAGTCGCTGGGCGCACCCGGCGGCGGCCTTGCTTCGTTTGGTCCTCCGCTCGCAGGCGGGAAGCCACACATCAGGGGGCGGCCATGGACTCGTCCCGCTCGCGAACGCACATGTTTTGTTGGTCGATGACGTCCGCACCACCGGCACGAGCAGCGAAGAAGCGGCCGACTGCCTCTTGAAACAGGGTGCGAAGTCGGTTTCTCTCGCGGTGTGCGCTGTGTCTGATCCGCCGCGCCGAAGCGGCCTGAGGCGCAAAGATCCGGAGAAATGAAGGTAGCGAGTC
>Ga0209617_10000203_pt1 | contig 24842 bp, 24 predicted proteins | sample LakEriepJuly2011_2_FD_187459 | JGI IMG/M metagenome (GOLD analysis project Ga0209617, IMG submission 187459) | Freshwater microbial communities from dead zone in Lake Erie, Canada - CCB epilimnion July 2011 (SPAdes) (version 2) | ecosystem: Environmental > Aquatic > Freshwater > Lentic >...
TCGATGAATGCTTGGTAGGCCGTGTTGGACTTGAACCAACGACCAAAGGATTATGAGTCCTCTGCTCTGACCAACTGAGCTAACGGCCCCCAGAGGTGATGCGCGATTGTAGGGTCCTGGGCGGCCCATCCGGGCTGTCCAGGCTCACTTCTGGCTGAGGGCGTTGGACACCAACCGCGACGTGATGTCCACGATCTCGATCATGCGGTCGTAGGCCATGCGCGTGGGGCCGATGACGCCCAGCGTGCCGACCACCTGGCCGTCGATCTGGTAGGGCGCCGACACGACCGAGAGCTCCTCGAAAGGCACGATCTGGCTTTCGCCGCCGATGTAGATGTTCACACCCTCGGCGCGGCTGGAACCGTCGAGCAAGCGCATCAGCTGGGTCTTTTGCTCGAACAGGTCGAACATGCGGCGCAGCGAGCCCAGGTCGCTGGAGAAATCCTGCACCGTCAGCAGGTTGCGCTCACCAGACACCACGACGTTGTCGGTGCTCTCGGCCATGACCTCCCCACCCGCCTGCACCGCGGCCTGCATCAGCGAGGCCATGTCGGCGCGCAACTGCTCGACCTCGTGCTTCAGGCGCTCGCGCATCTCCTCGATCGACAAGCCGGTGTAGTGCGCATTGAGCAGGTTGCTGGCCTCGACCAGTTGGGACTGGGTGGGATCCTGGGCGGTGAAGATGACGCGGTTCTGCACATCGCCATCGGGCGCCACCAGGATGACGAGGATGCGGCGCTCGCCCAGGCGCAGGAATTCGATGTGACGGAACACCGTGGCCTTGCGCGGCGCCGTCACCACGCCCACGAACTGCGACAGGCTGGAGAGCATCTGCGCGGCGTTCGAAATCACGCGTTGGGGCTGATCGGGCTGGAGCTGGTCGCGGGTCTGGTGGGCCAGCTCGTCGAGGCTGAGCGGGCGCGCCGTCATCATGGTGTCCACGAAGAGGCGGTAACCGCGCGCCGTGGGCACCCGCCCGGCCGAGGTGTGCGGGCTGACGATGAGACCCAGCTCTTCCAGGTCGGCCATGACGTTGCGGATGGTGGCCGCCGACAGCTCCAGGCCCGAGGCCCGCGAGAGCGTGCGCGAGCCCACCGGCTGCCCATCGGCGATGTAGCGCTCCACCAGCGCTTTCAAGAGGTATTTGGCCCGGTCGTCCAGCATGGTCTTCATTCTAGATGGCGCCCGCAGCACATGGCAGGCTCGCCCTGTGGATGTCCTGATCTGACACAGCCACTGTGGTGTAATTCTTCGCATGTCTCGCCTGCATCCCTGCCGATTCCGCCACGCCGCCCTGGTCGGCAAATACCAGGCCCGCGGCATCCGCGCGGTGCTGGAAGACGTGGCCCATTTGCTGGTGCGCGCCGGCCTTGACGTCTCGCTGGAGGCCGACACGGCGCTCAACACCGGCATGACCGACTACCCGGCCCTGTCCATCAAGGAGATCGGCCAGCAGTGCGACGTGGCCATCGTGCTGGGCGGTGACGGCACCATGCTGGCGATCGCCCGCGAGCTGGCGCGCTTCAACATCCCGCTCATCGGCATCAACCAGGGGCGCCTGGGCTTCATCACCGACATCCAGCTCAAAGACGTGGCCACCGCTGTGCCCTTGATCCTCAGCGGTCAGTACGAGGAAGAGCACCGCGCCATGCTGGAAGGCGCCGTGCTGCGCCCCCACAGCGATGGTGAGCTGGAAACCATCTACGAGGATTTCGCCATCAACGAGGTGGTGGTCAGCCGCGGCGCCACCGCCGGCATGGTCGAGGTGCGCGCCGAGGTGGACGGTCAGTTCATCGCCAACTACCGCGCCGACGGCCTGATCGTGGCCTCGCCCACGGGTTCGTCGGCCTATGCCATGTCAGCGGGTGGCCCCATCCTGCACCCGGCCCTCGGTGGCTGGGTGGTGGTGCCGATCGCCTCGCACACGCTGTCGAACCGGCCCATCGTCATCCCTGACACGGGCACGGTGACCATCGAAATCGTGGCGGGCCGCGACGCCAGCATGAACTTCGACATGCAAAGCCTGGCCAGCCTGCTGCACGGCGACCGCGTCACGGTGCGCCGCTCGGCCTACACGGTGCGCTTCCTGCACCCGCAAGGCTGGAATTACTACGCCACCCTGCGCCGCAAGTTGCGCTGGAACGAGGGAGTGAGTTGAAACCATGCTGCGCCGCCTGAGCCTGCGTGACTTCGTCATCGTGTCCGAGCTGGACATCGAGCTGGGCGCCGGTTTCACCGCGCTGACCGGCGAGACCGGTGCGGGCAAATCCATCCTGATCGACGCCCTGCAACTGACGCTGGGCAGCCGCGGCGACGCCGGTGTGGTGCGCGAAGGCGCCACGCGGGCCGACCTCACGGCCGAGTTCGACGTCTCCCCTGCCCTGGCCGCGCAGCTGCGCCCCTGGCTGGAAGAGGCCGGTTTCGACACGGCCGAGCTGGACGAGCACGGTGGCCGCCTGCTGCTGCGCCGCGTGGTCGATGCCCAGGGCAAGAGCCGCGCCTGGGTCAACGGCAGCACCGCCACGCTGACGCAACTGCGCGAGCTGGGCGAACAGCTGGTGGACATCCACGGCCAGCACGCCTGGCAAAGCCTGACCCGCGCCGACAGCGTGCGCGCCCTGGTCGATGCGCAAGCCGCGGTGGACACCGCCGCGCTGCAAAGCAGCTGGGCCGCCCGCCGCGAGGCCCGCCGCCGCCTGGACGAGGCCCGCGCCAAACAGGCCGACCTCGAGCGCGAACGCGAGCGCCTGCAGTGGCAGATCGGTGAGCTCGCCAAACTGGCGCCCCAGCCCGACGAGTGGGAAGCGCTCAACGCCGAGCACACGCGCCTGAGCCACGGCCAGTCCATCCTGGACGCGGCCCGCGTGGCACTCGACATGGTCTCCGAGGCCGAGCTCAACGCCGAGGGCCTGACCTCGCGCGCCATCGACGCGCTCGACGAGGTCGCGGGCGTCGAGCCCCGCCTGGTCAACGCCCTGGAGGTGCTGCGCGAGGCCCAGGCCCAGTTGCAGGATGCCGCGCACAGCCTCAACGGCGTGCTGGGCCACACCGAGCTGGACCCGGACCGCCTGGGCGAACTCGATGCCCGCCTGTCGGCCTGGATGGGCCTGGCGCGCCGCTACCGCCGCCAAGCCCACGAACTGCCCGAGCTGTTGCAGGCCTGGCAGGCCGAGCTGGCCGAGCTCGACGCCGCCACCGACCTGGCCGCCCTGGAGCGCAGCGCCGACCAGGCCCACGCCGCCTGGCTGAAAGCCGCGCAGGCGGCATCCAAGCTGCGCAAGCAGGCCGCGCCCCAGCTGTCCGAGGCCGTCACCGCGGCCATGCAGACGCTGGGCATGGCCGGTGGCCGTTTCGAAGTCGCCCTCACGCCGCAAGAAGAGCCCCAGCCCTGGGGCCTGGAAGCCATCGACTTCCTCGTCGCTGGCCACGCCGGCAGCACGCCTCGGCCCCTGGGCAAAGTGGCCTCGGGCGGCGAGCTCTCGCGCCTGGCGCTGGCCATCGCCGTGACGGCCTCGCAGCAGGCCGCCGCACAGCGCGGGGCCCAGGTCGCCACCCTGATCTTTGACGAGATCGATTCGGGCGTGGGCGGTGCCGTGGCCGACACCGTGGGCCGCCTGATGCAGGACCTGGGCGCTGCGCAGGACGGCCGCAACGACGGCCGCCAGGTGCTGGCCGTCACCCACCTCGCGCAGGTCGCGGCCTGTGCCCACCACCACCTGCTGGTCAGCAAATCGCTGCATGGCGGCCAGACCACCAGCGACATCCGCCCGGTCGCCGACGAGGCCCGCGTGCAGGAAGTCGCCCGCATGCTGGGCGGCGCCGTCAGCGACACCAGCCTGGCCCATGCTCGCGCCATGCTGGACGCGGCCCACACACAGGCTGACACGCCGGCCAACGCAGGCCACAGCCCCAAGCGCCGCAACAAGGAAACCGCATGAGCAAACTCGACCTCGTGCTGCTGACGGGGATCTCCGGGTCCGGCAAGTCGGTGGCGCTCAACGCCCTGGAAGACGCCGGCTACTTCTGCGTGGACAACCTCCCGCCCGAGCTGCTCAGCGGCATGATCTGCCTGGAAGAAGCCCGCGAACCGGCCTTGCGCCGCCGCGTGGCCGTGGCCGTGGACGTGCGCAGCGCGCACTCCCTGCCCCACCTCATGCCGGTGCTGGAAGAGCTGCAGCGCGACGGCCACAAGGTGCGCTCGGTCTTCCTGGACGCCACCACGGACGCGCTGGTGCGGCGCTTCTCCGAAACCCGCCGGCCGCACCCGCTGTCACAGGTGGTCTCGCCGGTGCCACCGTCCGCCGCTGGCGCCCCGGCGGCCATGCCGCGCCGCCGCGCCAGTGACAACGACACCACCCTGGCGCCACCGGCCGATCAGGTCCTCATCGAGGCCATCCGCACCGAGCGCGAGTTGCTGAGCCCGCTGCGCGAGGTCTCCACCGTCATCGACACCTCGCTGCTGCGCCCGGCCCAGCTGCGCGCCTGGATCCGCAACATCGTGCAGGCCGCGCCCTCGCGCCTGACGCTGGTGTTCGAGTCTTTCGCCTTCAAGCAAGGCGTGCCCATGGACGCCGACTTCGTCTTCGACGTGCGCATGCTGCCCAACCCCTTCTACATCAAGGAGTTGAAGCCGCAGACCGGCCGTGACCAGCCGGTCATCGACTACCTGTCGCAGCAGCCCGAGTCGGCCGAACTCATCGCGCAGATCGAGGCCTTCCTGTTGCGCTGGCTGCCGGCGCTGGAGGGCGATCAGCGCAGCTACGTCACCGTGGCCATCGGGTGCACGGGCGGACAGCACCGCTCGGTGTATTGCGTCGAGCAGCTGGTGCAGCGTTTTGCTCAGCGAGGGGTGGTGCTGGCTCGCCACCGCGAACTCGACGCCAAATGAAAAAAGGCCCCGAGGTGGAACCCGGGGCCTTCGGTGAGCGAGGGCGCGTCAGCCCTTCATCGCGTCGCGCAAGGCGGTCTTGAGCTGCTGGCCGATCTCCGGCTTGCCCGCGAACGGGTCGGTCGGGTTGCGGCCCTGCACCACGTCGTCCAGGCGGGTCTGCACCATGCCGAGCGCCTGCGGGTGGGTGTAGATGTAGAACTGGCCCTTCTCGATGCCATCGAACACCAGCGCGGCCGTGTCTGCGGCCGTGACCTTGCCCGAGGTGACGGCCTTGGTGCTCATGGCCTGGGCGATCATCTGGCTGGCCGTGGGCTTGCCTTCGCTGCGCATTTCCTTCGGGCGGTTGCGGTGCGACAGGTGGATGCCCGTGGGCACGAAGTACGGGCACAGCACCGAGGCGTGCACCTGCTCCGTCACCAGCGCCAGGTCCTGGTAGAGCGTTTCGCTCAAAGACACCACGGCGTGCTTGCTGACGTTGTAGGCGCCCATGTTGGGCGAGTTCAGCAGGCCGGCCATCGAGGCCACGTTGACCATGTGGCCCTGGTAGGCCGGGTCCTTCTGGGCGGCGGCCAGCATCAGCGGCGTGAAGATGCGCAGGCCGTGCACCACGCCGAACAGGTTCACGCCCAGCACCCATTCCCAGTCGCGCTGGGTGTGCTCCCAGATCAGGCCGCCATGGGCCACGCCCGCGTTGTTGATGACGATGTGCGGCGCGCCAAAGCGCTCCATGCACAGGTCGGCCAGGGCTTGCACGTCTTCGGCGCGGGAAACGTCACCGCGCACGGCGGCCACTTGGGTGCCGGTCTGCTCGCCGGTGGCGCTGAGTTCGGCCACGGCCTCGTCCAGCGCATCCTGCTGGACATCGGTCAGCACGAGGTTCAGGCCCTTCTGGGCGGCCAGGCGGGCCAGCTCCAGGCCAAAGCCGCTGCCGGCGCCAGTGATGACGGCGGTCTGGCCGCGTTTCAAGGTGAGGTTCGACATGGTGAGGGTCTTCTGCTGTGGGGTTGGATGCTTGCGTGCGTGGCTCAGACCAGCTTGACCAGCTGCTTGCCGAAGTTCTTGCCCTTGAGCAGGCCCAGGAAGGCCTCGGGCGCGCTGGCAATGCCTTCGGCGACCGACTCGCGGAACTTCATGCGGCCGGTGGCGACCATGCCGCCGAGCTCCTGCATGGCCTCGGGCCAGACCTCGGGGTGCTCGCTGACGATGAAGCCTTCGAGCTTGAGCCGGCTCACCAGGATGAGCGAGGGGTTGGCCATGGGGATGGGCTGGCCGCTGTAGCCGGCGATCATCCCGCAGAAGGCAATGCGGCCGAACGCGTTCATGCGCAGCATCACGGCGTCCAGGCCCAGGCCACCGACGTTCTCGAAGCAGCCGTCGATGCCGTTCGGTGCGGCCTCCTTGAGCGCGGCCGAGAAGCTGCGCAGGTCGGTGAGCGCCTTGTGGTCCAGGCAGGCATCGAAGCCCAGCTCCTCTGTGACGTAGCGGCACTTGTCCGGGCCGCCGGCAATGCCCACCACGCGGCAACCGCGGGCCTTGGCCAGCTGGCCGACCACGCTGCCCACGGCGCCACTGGCCGCACTCACCACGATGGTTTCACCGGCCTTGGGCGCGATGATCTTGACCAGGCCATACCAGCCCGTCACGCCGGGCATGCCGACCGCGCCCAGGTAGGCCGACAGCGGGATCTGGCGGGTGTCCACCTTGGTGATGGCACCGCGCTGGCTGGCGTCGATGACGCTGTATTCCTGCCAGCCGCCCATGCAGACAACCGCATCGCCCACGTCGAAACGCGGGTGCTTGCTGGCGACCACCTCGCCCACCGTGCCGCCAATCATCACGGCGTCCAGGGGCTGGGGGTCGGCGTAGCTCTTGCTGTCGCTCATGCGGCCGCGCATGTAGGGGTCGAGCGAGAGGTAGTGGTGGCGCACCAGCACCTGGCCCTCGGCCAGTTGCTCGGCCGTGGGCACGGGCGCTTCGACCAGTTTGAAGTTCTCAGGCGTGGGCTCGGCGGCGGGGCGCGAGGCCAGCAGGATCTGGTGGTTGACGAGGCTCATGGGGGGCTCCGGTGACAGGTGAACGTGGCTCAAACAGGGTTCAGTCCGAGCCGGTATGGCGCGCCAGCGGCTTGACCTCGCGGTCTCCGACCGGCAAGGCGCGCAGGAACTTGAAGGTGCCCGTGGCATGGGCGCACAGGCGGTCGTGGGCGTCGAGGACCCGGGCCTCGGTGAAGGCCATGGAGGCGGTGGTGTGCAGCACCGTGCCAATCACGCGGATGCGGCCTTGTGCAGGTCGCATGAAGCTGGTCTTCATCTCGATGGTCACCAGGCCCGGGCCACCGTCAGGCTGGTCCAGGTGGCGGCTGCGCGCGGCATGGGCCATGGCCACGTCCATCAGCGTCATCTGCAGGCCCCCATGGGCCACGCTGAAGGAGTTGGTGTGGCGCTCCTCCACGTCGAGCGTGATCTCGGCCTCGTCATCGGCAAAGCGCTGCAACTCGCAGCCCAGGCCGACGATGAAGGGGATGTGGACGGGAAAGGGGATGGCCATGCCTCAGCCACCGATCAAAGCGCTGACGCCGCCGTCCACCGCCAGGATCTGCCCGGTGATGTGCTTGCCCGCCTCGGAGGCGAACAGCAGCGTGACGCCCTTGAGGTCCTCGTCGTCGCCCAGGCGCTGCAGCGGTGCGGCCGCGGCCAGGCGCTCTTCGCCCACCGTGGCCAGCACGCCCGCCGTCATCTTGCTGGGGAAGAAGCCCGGCGCGATGGCGTTGACGCGGATGCTGAGGTGCCCCCACTCGCAGGCCAGCGCCCGCGTGAAGTTCACCACCGCGCCCTTGCTGGTGTTGTAGGCCACCGTCTGCATGAAGGGGTGGTTGCCGCCCAGGCCGGCGATGGAGGCCAGGTTGATGATGCTGCCCTGCTTGCGCGGGATCATGCTGGCCTTGGCGATGGCTTGCGACAGCAGGAAGTAGCCGCGCACGTTCAGGTTCATGACCTTGTCCCAGGCTTCCAGCGGGTGGTCTTGCGCGGGCGCGCCCCAGGTGGCACCGGCGTTGTTGACGAGGATGTCCACGTCGCCCACGCGCTCCAGGGTCTCGTCGGCCAGGCGCTGGATGTCTTCCGGCTTGCCGGCGTCAGCGGCGATCCAGCGGGCGTCGATGCCCACGTCTTGCAGCGCCATCACGGCCTGCTCCAGGTCGGCGGACTTGCGCGAGCTGATGACGACCTTGGCCCCGGCCTCGCCCAGCGCGTGGGCCATCTGCAGGCCCAGGCCGCGCGAGCCACCGGTGATGAGGGCGGTCTTGCCCGTGAGGTCAAAGAGTTGCTGAACGATGCGAGGTGCGCTGGTGGGGCTCATGGGTTGTGACTTTCCAGGCAGGTCAAACAAAGTAGTCCAGCACCTGACGGCCAGCGGCCATCTCGCGGATCTGCGCGACCACGCCCTGGTGGTGCGGGTGCGGCTGGTAGGCGGCCAGCGCGGCGGCATCTTCGAAGGTGGACACCAGCACCACGTCGGCGTTCGCCTCCAGGCCTTCGGTCTTGATGCCCACGTCGAACTCGTGCATGCCGGGCACCAGGCCCTTGCAGGAGTCGAGCAAGGCCTTGACCTTGGGCGCGTCTTCGGCGCGCTTGAGCTGGAACATCACGATGTGTCGGATCATCGGTCGGCTTTCAATCAAAGGGGGTCAGAACCAGTCGGCCTGGGCTTGCGCACAGGTCAGATCGCGGCGCGAGACCACGCCCAGCCAGGCGTCGATCTTGGGCAGCTCGTAAGAGAAGAAGTAGTCGGCGGTGGCCAGCTTGCCTTGCAGGAAGCCAGGGCCCAGCGGGGACTGGTCCCAGGCGCCGGCCGCTTGCGCCGCCTTGGCCGCCAGGGCCAGCTCCAGCCAGACCCAGGCCAGCACGGTGTGGCCAAAGGCCTGCAGGAAGGGCGTGGCATTGGCCAGGGCCTCTTCGGGCACACCGGTGGACCAGGCCGCCTTGGTGGTGGCGCCCACCTTTTGCAGGGCTTGGGCCAGGGCGTTGGCGTGGCCGGCCAGACCTTCCACGTGGCCCGCCTTCTGGATGGTTTCGCTGATGCGCTCGGCCAGCACGCCCAAGGCCTTGCCACCGTTCATCACCACCTTGCGGCCCAGCAGGTCCAGGCCCTGGATGCCGTGGGTGCCCTCGTGGATCATGTTGAGGCGGTTGTCGCGCCAGTACTGCTCGACGGGGTAGTCGCGCGTGTAGCCATAGCCCCCCAGGATCTGGATGGCCAGCGAGTTGGCTTCCTGTGCCCACTCCGAAGGCCAGCTCTTGGCCACGGGGGTGAGCAGCTCCAGCAAGAGCCCGGCCTTCTCGGCCTCTTCGCCCGTGCCGGTTTGTTCGTCATCGAGCAGCTGGGCGCACAGCAAGCCGAGGGCCAGGCCGCCTTCGGCGATCGCCTTCTGCATCATCAGCATGCGCTTGACGTCGGTGTGCTCGATGATCGGGATCTGCGGTGCGCTGTGGTCCTTGCCACCGGCGCCCATGCGTCGGCCTTGCGGGCGCTGCTTGGCGTAGTCCAGTGAGTACTCGTAGCCGGCGTAGCCCAGCATGGTCGCGCCCAGGCCCACGCTGGTGCGGGCCTCGTTCATCAGCGTGAACATGCACTTGAGGCCCTCGCCCTCCTTGCCGATCAGGTAGCCCACCGCGCCGGCTTCGCCGTTGACGGGGAACTTGCCTTCACCGAAGTTCAGCAAGGTGTTGACGGTGCCGCGGTAGCCGCACTTGTGGTTCAGGCCCGCCAGGGCCACGTCGTTGCGCTGCGCCGTGATCGAGCCATCGGCCTTGACCAGCTTGCGCGGCACGATGAACAGCGAGATGCCCTTGACGCCCGCCACCGGCTTGCCATCGGGCCCGGGGATCTTGGCCAGCACCAGGTGGACGATGTTTTCGCCCATCTCGTGCTCGCCGCCCGAGATCCACATCTTGTTGCCCTTGAGGCGGTAACGCTGGCCCAGCGGGTCTTCGCGCCAATCGACACCACTGCCGTCACCGGCCACATCGGGCACAGCGCGCGTGGCGATGTCCGACAGGCTGGAGCCCGCCTGCGGCTCGCTCAGGCACATGGTGCCGAAGGTGCGGCCTTCGAAGCCGCCCTTGGCGAACACCTCGACCTGCTTCGGCGTGCCGTGCGCCAGGATGGTGTTGGCGTTGCCGCGCGTGAGCATGGGGTACGCGGCCAGCGAGACACTGGCCTTGTAGAAGAAGCTCATGGAGGCGATTTCCACCACCGTGGGCAGCTGCATGCCGCCCACCTCGGCGTCCTTGCTCGCCGCCATCAGGCCCGACTCGTTGAAGGCGGCCATGGCCACCGCCGTTTCCTTGGGCAAGGTCACGGTCACGCCGTCGAACTCGGGCTCGTGCGTGTCGGTCAGGCGGTTGAGCGGCGCGAACTGCTCTTGCGCGATCTTCTCGCTGAGATCGAGCACGGCGGTGAAGGTCTCGCGGTTGTGCTCGGCGTGGCGCTCGCGCTGGCACAGGCTTTCGGCCTGCAGCCAGTCGTAGAGCAGGAAATCAACGGTGGCGCGGTGGGTCATGGCGTGCTGCTCACATCAAGCGGTGAAGCCCTTGCCCTCTGCGGCCAGCTTGGCCAGCAGCGGTGCGGGGGTCCAGAAGGCGGGGTCGCCATTCGGGTTGGCCGCGAAGCCTTTCATCAGCTCGACCACCTTGGGCAGGCCCAGCATGTCGGCGTAGAGCATGGGGCCACCGCGATAGACGGGGAAGCCGTAGCCGGTCAGATAGACCATGTCGATGTCCGAGGCCTTGGAGGCGATGCCCTCTTCCAGGATCTTGGCGCCTTCGTTGACCATGGCCAGCACCAGGCGCTGCACGATCTCGTCGTCAGAGATGGCGCGCGGCGTCACGCCCTTGTCGGCACGCACCTTGTCGATGCAGGCCTGCACCTCGGCCGAGGGCACGGGCTCGCGCTTGCCGGCTTCGTAGTCGTACCAGCCCTTGCCCACCTTCTGGCCGAAGCGGCCCAGTTCGCAGATGGCGTCGCCCACGGGGCTGTAGATGACGTCGGGTTGCTCGATCTTGCGGCGCTTGCGGATGGCAAAGCCGATGTCGTTGCCGGCCAGGTCGCCCACGCGGAAGGGGCCCATGGCCCAACCGAAAGCCTCGGCGGCCTTGTCCACCTGCTGCACGGTGGCGCCCTCTTCCACCAGGAAGAAGCCTTGGCGCACGTACTGCTCGAACATGCGGTTGCCGATGAAGCCATCGCACACGCCCGAAACCACGGCGACCTTCTTGATCTTCTTGGCCACGGCCATCACGGTGGCCATCACGTCCTTGGCGGTGTGCTTGCTGCGCACCACTTCCAGCAGGCGCATCACGTTGGCGGGGCTGAAGAAGTGCAGGCCGACCACATCGCCGGGGCGCTTGGTCACTTCGGCGATCTTGTCGACGTCCAGCGTCGAGGTGTTGGAGGCCAGGATGGCGCCGGGCTTCATCACGGCGTCCAGCTGGGTGAACACCTGCGACTTCACGCCGAAGTCCTCGAACACGGCCTCGATGACCATGTCGGCCTGGGCGATGTCCTCGTAGCTCAGCGTGGTGGTGAGCAGGGCCATGCGCTGCTCGTACTTGTCTTGCGAGAGCTTGCCCTTGGCGACTTGCGCTTCGTAGTTCTTGCGGATGATGCCGACGCCACGGTCGATGGCCTCTTGCTTCATCTCCAGCAGCTTCACGGGCACGCCGGCGTTGAGGAAGCACATGGTGATGCCGCCGCCCATGGTGCCGGCGCCGATCACGGCCAGCTGCTTCACCTCGCGCAGCGGCGTGGTCTCGGGCACATCGGGGATCTTGCTGGCGGCGCGCTCGCCGAAGAAGGCGTGGCGCAGGGCCCGGGCCTGGTCGCTGGTGACGAGGCCTTCGAACACCTTGCGCTCGAAGGCGATGCCGGCGTCCAGGTCAAGCTTCGTGGCGGCTTCGACGCAATCGACACAACGCTGCGGCGCTTCCAGGTTCTTGCGGGTCTTGGCCAGCTCGGCGCGGGCCTTGGCGAAGGCGTCTGCATCGGCCGGAGCAGCGACGCTCAGGTCACGCACCGAGGGCAGCGGGCGCACATCGGCCACGCTCTGCGCGAAGGCGATGGCGGCAGGCAGCAGGTCGCCATCGACCAACTGGTTGAACAGCTTCTGGCCGGGGGCGGCGGCGAGCTTCTCGGACGGCACCGAGGCACCGGTCGTGATCATCTGCAGGGCGGTTTCCACACCCAGCACGCGCGGCAGGCGCTGGGTGCCACCGGCGCCCGGCACGATGCCGATGTTCACCTCGGGCAGCGCGATTTGCGCGCCCTTGGCAGCGATGCGGTAGTGGCAACCCAGGGCCAGCTCCAGGCCGCCGCCCATGGCCACGCCGTGGATGGCGGCGACGACCGGCTTGGCCGATTGCTCGACCGCAGCGATGGTCACGTGCAGGTCAGGCGCGGCGAAGGCCTTGGGGCTGCCGAATTCCTTGATGTCGGCGCCACCGCAGAACACCTTGCCCGAACCGATGATGACGACCGCCTTCACGGCCGCGTCGGCGTTGGCTTGCGCCAGACCGTCGACGATGCCGGCGCGCGTGCTCTGGCCGAGGCCATTGACGGGGGGGTTGGCGAGGGAGATGACGGCCACGCCGTCGGTGACTTGGTAGGTAGCGCTCATGGCAATGTCGGTGGCGTTCGGTGGAAACACACGGACCCCGACATCCCCTCGCCATGGGTGCCATGACGAAGCGGCCGGCGGCGTCCGCTCAGCGATCAGATCAATTCTGACAAGAAGCCTTGTAAGAATGCCGATAGATTCTGACACAGGCGCTGCAGCCATGCACTGAGGCGCGTTATCCCCCTGGTGAAAACACCTAGCGGGAGTGGCGCGGCCGGGCTCGAAGCCCCAAGCTGCAGGCGCGCTGTGCCGTGACGGGATGGTGGCACGGATGGGCGCTGGCGCCGACATTCAGAGGCGAGCGCAGGGGCATGGGAGAGAGGTGCGCAAGCGAGAAAGTGCGGGCCGCCGCGCGTTTTGAGCGGCATGCCAGCCGATGTGGGTGGCGCGCAAGCGGATGTGAGCGGGCCACGCCCCAGGGAGGTGCGTGCGCCGTGTGGGTGCGCTCGGCGCGCAAGGCGATTCAACCCGCCGCGTGTCGCAGCGTGACTCGGCCACCGGTCAATGTGAGCCAAGCGCAAGGCAGTTTGGGTGGCGCGCGAGTGGGGGGAACTCGGCGCGCCGGTGAAAACGGGCGGTGCTTGGGGAAAAACGGGTGGCTGGTGGCTTGGGACGGGCGAAGGCCCGCTCAGTGCTGGCGGCGGGAGGTCGGGCGTGTGAGCGCGATGGCTGAGGACGAGCCATGCCCGAGTGGATCGAGGCGGCGCCTCCAGCGCCATGAGCGGCTCGTGCCCAGGCGTGAGGTGCGGCTGGCACGACATGATTTGCGACCGACCGGAAATACAGTGTCAGTGCGGCATCGCCACCGGCGCTTCAGGCGATTGACCTTGGGATTGGGGCTCGGGTAGGCTGTGGCGCATTCAATGACATGACACAGGGGAGAGGCATGCTGGGAAGCAAATGGGTGTTGGACTGATTGCAGGCAAGGTTTTCGCAAACATGCGCCATGGCGAAAACCCAGGATTCGATATCAGCAGAATCACCGCACAACAGGGAAGCAAAAATGTCAGAGAAAAACTGGTTCAAGATCGAAACGACCAAGGATAAAGACAGCACGTATCACTACTACGGTTCCTCTGAACTCAGCTTGGAAGAAGTGCTTTCCTCTTTGGAGCAAGGTCACTATGTGCGACTGGATGATCTGCTCTACATGGAGCGCACTGAGTACAAGCCTTGGGCTGAATGGGACAAATCCATGAATCCTTTTGTTTGCATAAACGCAAAGTGCGTTGTCACCGTCATGCAGTACAAGGGCGATCCACGAACAATACCGGCCAGGTGAAAAATCTGTCGGCAGGCCAAGCCAAACAGCAGCTGCAACAAAATGGGCGGCCCCATGGCCTTATCTTCTGCCACCAGCCCAACCGAAGGTTCAGCACGGACAAAATTGCTTCGTATTTTTACCGGTTGATATTGGCACCAGGACTGTTCATCACCAGGGAGATTCAGTGAAAAAACAAACCAAGCTTTTCATCGCGGTTGCATGCCTAGGCGCATCCGTCACCGCGAATGCAACATCCACCGCTCTTGCTGAGAAATATTTGCGGGCAACTCAGACCCCCGAGATGGTTCAAGCACAGGTTGAAGGCTACACAGATCAATACACGAAAGGACAAGATGCGACTTATCGAAAGCGTGTCCATGACTACCTGGAACGCGTCATGGGCTGGGCGGCCCTGAAGGATCAGTACGTGGCCTTGGTGAGGGACACCTACACAGCGCAGGAGATCAATGCGTTCTTGCAGTTCATGGACACGCCCTCCGGGCGAACCATGAAGGCCAAGAACACAACATTTGCGAACAAACTCGCAGCAATCGCGGCAAAGCGCGCCCAAGATGTTGCCACGGAGCGGCAGGCCAGCACTGAGCCAGATTCTGGCGAACAGCCAGACGTCAACCCCAGTGAGCTGAACATCAACAAGGTTGAAAAGTTTCAGTCAGGCGATCAGGTTTACTTCACCGGCGAGATCAAGAACAACAGCCAGAAGCAGGCTCGCGGCGTCAGCATCGAGGCCAACCTTTTTCTCGGTGAAAAGTTTGTCGATCAATACTCAAGCTATGTGAGTGGCACCATTCCTGCTGGCGGAACGAGGCTTTTCAAGATCTCCTGCAGCTGCAAGGGGGTACCGCCAGCAGAGCATGACTCGTTCAAGCTTCAAGTCATTGCCGGCTACTGAACTGCTGTGCAGCCGGCCGAATTTGTCGCTGCAGGAGACGCCCATCCGTCATCTCGTTTCGGCGACGCTTGATGGGCGCCCCTGAACTTGGGCGTCATGCCTTCCCAAAAATGCACATGCGCCTTTCCCCCCTGGTCGCCGCTTCACTGGCAATCGCTTGCGCACTGGGTCTCAGCGCTTGCAAGGAGCAAGGGCTCTATGTGATGCAAAGCGCTTCTGCTGCAAACGCATCAAGCTCACCCGCATCACCCAGCATGGTCTTGCCTCCTGAAGTGGACCTGCACGTTGCTGAGACATTCGTGAAAATCGCTTACGGGCTCCATGAAGGGCAACGCTTTCAGGCCACGGAGTTCCTGACCCCCAGGCTCAGGACTTCTCAGGCTGCACCGCTCATCCGACTGGTCACGCATTACAACGAATTTGATGGGGAGCGGGTTGCAAACGCCGTATCCAGTCTGAAGGGCCGAGTCTCAGGGGTCGAGTTTGGGCGCGAAGGATCACCAGTTCTGTACATCGAGCTGCCCTTCTGGACGCATCAAAGAGAGGAAGCCAATCCAGCGGAGAAAGGCGCCAAGATCAACGACGCACAGAGCGATGCGTTCGCGAACGAGCTGAGAGCGCTGTTCGTCGATCAACTCAAAGCAGACGAGTTTTCGGTCAATCGCCGGCGCGTCCGGATCTGGTGGGATTGAGCGAATGAGCACCTCTGGACAGAATCGGGCTGAGGCAACGCGTTGCCTCCCTCACTCCGTGCAACAGCGCTGATTGGCGCGTGAAGTGCAACACCTTGGCATGAACCCCTCCCACCCCGCCATGTCCCGCGCACGCGCCATCCAGCGCGTGAAAGACCGCCTCACGCGGGACTCTTTCCCGCGCATGCAGATGGCGCTGATCGTGGCCCTCACCGGAGGGTTCGGTCTGCTGGCCTCGTTCACCCTGCTGCACCTGGGCGTGGACGCCATGGCCATCCGCTACCCACTGGCGCTGTCCTTCGCTTACCTGCTCTTCCTGTTCCTCATCTGGCTGTGGCTGCGAACGAATGCCAGTGACTACACAGAGGTGCCAGACCTGTCGGGCATGGTGCCCAGCCCCAGGTCGTCAGAGTGTTCGCCCGGCATCAGGAGCGACGGCGGCGGTGACTTCGGGGGCGGCGGGGCATCCGGCTCTTTCGATGGCCCGGGCGATGTCAGCGATGCAGCCGAGTCCTCCGCGATGACGCCGGCCAGTGACGCGGTGAGCGCGGTGGTCGAGGCCGAGGAGTTGGCCACACCGCTGCTGGCCATCGCGCTGGCCTTTGGCATCGCGCTCGCGTCCCTGTATGTCGTCTACATCGCGCCCGCACTTTTCGCGGAGGTCTTGGTGGATGGCGCGCTGTCGTATGCGCTGTTCCGGCATCTGCGCGGCCAGGATCCTCGACACTGGCTGGCCAGCACGGTCCGCCACACCGCAGCGCCATTCGCGGTCACGGCCATCTTCCTGGTCGTTGTCGGCGCGGCCATGACCGCTTACGCTCCGGGGGCCAAGTCCGTGGGACAGGTCATCGAGCACAGCAAGCAACAACCCAAGGCAGGAACATGAGCCACATCTTCTGGGAGATCTACCAGCAACACGGCATCGCACGCGCCAATGGCACCGCCACGTCGGCGCATGGCGCAGCGCTGGGCGCCAAAGGCGATGTCGCGGAGCTCACGCGGCGCGTTGAAACACTGACCTTGCTGTGCCAGGCGATGTGGGAACTGGTCAGGGAAAACGCAGGCCTCACAGACGCCCAGATTGCCGCGCGGGTCAAAGAGATTGACCTGCGAGACGGCGTCGCCGATGGCCGCATCAAGCAGACCTCGGCATGCACCCACTGTGGCGCGGTCGTGTCGGCCAAATCCTTCAGCTGCATGTACTGCGGCACCGAGAACACCTCACGCCCGCCCTTCAGCGCCATCTGAACACCATGCCCATCACCCACCACGGCAGCTGCCTCAGCCTCGGCCTGGTCGTCTTGGGCGCCCTGTCAGGCTGCGCATCGACGACCATCGATGCCACGGGTCAGGCCCTGCAGGCGCCGCTGTGCGGCAGCATCGCTGCGTCTGCCCCCGTTTCGGCCACCACGTCCGTGGCGGTGCTGTGGGGCCCCTTGTGGCGGCCTGACCAGAAGGAGCCACAGCTTCGGGAGGCCGCGGCACTCAAGGGCATCCAGCAGTTCTTTGCCGCCCAGCGCTGTCTGACCGAGGTGGCCATCCAGCGCATCGCCATCCCGGCGCAAGGCGAGCGGCTGTCGGATGCGGCGCTGCTGGAAGCCGCCAAAGCGCTCGCACCCCAGGCCGACAAGGTCGTGCTGATCACGGTCAGGGAGCTGGGGCCCAAGCTGCGCATCGGGCTGCCCATCCTGGTCGAAGGCGGCACCGAGGTGGTGGTGGCGGTGCGTGTCGTGGATGCCAGGCGCCACATGTCTGAGGCCCAGCTCCAGACCCACTGGCAAAAGGGCGGTCCGTTCTATGTCAAGGGCGTCAAGTCGCTGGACCAGGACATGCAAGCGGCCCTCGCCAGCGTGTTTGTGGCACCCTTTGCCACATCGCGTCAGCCCTGAGGCACACATGTCGTTCACGCCCGCCCTCACCCACCTGCTGGGCACCGCCCTGCCCATCGTCCAGGCCCCCATGGCGGGCGCGCAAGGCAGTGCCTTGGCGTTGGCCGTGTGCCAGGCCGGTGGCTTGGGTTCGCTGCCCGCCGCGGCCTTGAGCGCCGACGCCCTGCGCGCCGAGCTGGCCGTCATGGCTGCACAAAGCCAGGGCCTGCCTTGGAACGTCAACTTCTTCGCCCATGTGCCGCCAGTGCCCGTTCCTGAGCAGGAAGCGACCTGGCGCAGGTCCTTGGCGCCTTTCTACGCCGAGCACAGCATCGACCCCGCCAGCATCACCACCGGCCCGGGCCGCAGCCCCTTCAGCGATGAGCTCGCCGACCTGGTGGCGCCGTTCCGGCCGCCCGTGGTCAGCTTCCACTTCGGCCTGCCTTCGCCCGCTTTGCTGGCGCGTGTGCGTGCCTGGGGGGCCAAGGTGCTGTCCAGCGCGACCACCGTCGAGGAAGCGCTGTGGCTGCAAGCGCAAGGCGTGGACGCCATCATCGCGCAGGGCCTGGAGGCCGGCGGGCACCGCGGCTTCTTCCTCACGCGCGACCTGTCCACGCAGATGGGCACCTTCGCCCTGCTGCCGCAGATCGTGCAGGCGGTGTCGGTGCCGGTGATTGCCGCAGGAGGCATCGTCGATGCCCAGAGCGTGGCTGCGGCCTTCGCGCTGGGCGCCGCGGGCGTGCAAGCGGGCACGGCCTACCTGCTGTGCCCCGAAGCCACGACCAGCGCCGTTCACCGCGCCGCGCTGCAAAGCGAGGCCGCACGCCACACGGCCCTGACCACGCTGTTCACGGGCGGCGCGGCGCGCGGCATCGTCAACCGGGCCATGCGCGAACTCGGCGCGCTCGACAATCAGGCCCCGGCTTTCCCCCTGGCCACCTCGGCCATCGCGCCACTGCGCGCGGCCGCAGAACGCGCAGGCCGCGGCGACTTCACCCCGCTGTGGAGCGGGCAGAACGCGAGCGCTTGCCGCGCGGTGTCGGCCGCGGAGGTGACGCGGAGCTTGGCGCAAGGTGTGCCAGCCTCCACCCGCATCACCAACATCGCTCAGTCCCTGGCCCATGCGCACCGCACCGGCAGCACCTGGCAGCCCACCGAGGGCTGGACCGAGCTCAGCGCAGCCGAGGCCTACGCGATCCAGGCCTCCGTGGCGAAGGCGTTGGGCTGGTTCCCCGACGGCCCGCGCGCCTGGAAGGTGGGTGGCACGACCGACATCAGCGCCGCGCCCTTGCCCGAGGTGCGGCCATCGCCCGCCAGCCAGCCCGTCACCTGGGTGCTGCCCGCCGGCCAAGACGAGGTGCTGATCGAGGCCGAGCTGGCCTTCCGCCTCGCATCGACACAGAACGAGGCAGAGCCCATGGCCTGCATCGGCACGGTGTGCGTGTCGGTCGAGCTCATCGGCACGCGCCTGACCGAGGGCCTGTCGGCCCCAGCGAACTGGAAGCTGGCCGACCAGGGCGTGCACGCGGGCTTGCTCATCGGCGAGGCGCAGCCTGCTGCGCGCTTCACCGCCTTCACGCCATCAGACTGGCAAGCGCAGGCCTGCCACATCCGCGTGCAAGGGCCCGATGGCGCTGTGGCCGTGCACGAAGGTCGAGGCAGCCACCCCGCCATCCTGTCGGGCCTGCAACCGCTGGGCACCTTGCCCTGGCTGGCACGGCATGCACGCGCTCAAGGCCAATGCCAGAACAGCGGCCTGCGCTCAGGCGACCTCGTCACCACCGGCGCCTGGCTGGCGGTCAAGGTGCGCCGTGGTGATCTGGTCGATGTCGGCTTCGACGGCCTGCCCGGCGTGCGCCTGTGCATCGCCTGAGCGGTTAACCTTCGCCCTCGTTGTTGGAACATTCGGAGCTTCGGTCCATGGACATCGGTCAGCATGTGGTGCAGCAGGGCTCGGGCGAGCCCATCGTCTTGGTGCATGGCTCATACGCCACCACCTCCACCTGGAAAAAGATGGTGGAGCGGCTCTCGCAGTCGCACCACTGCATCGCCATCAAGCTGCCCGGCCACGGCGGCATGCCCGACCCAGGCGATTTCGCCTCGCCCAGCATCGAGACCGAACTCGCCGTGATCGAGGCCGCGGTGCGGCAGTTCACCGACCAGCCTGTCCACCTCGTGGGGCATTCCTACGGCGGTGTGGTGGCGCTGGCGCAGGCGCTCAAGGGCTCCTTGCCCGTGTCTCGCTTGACCTTGTTCGAGCCTGTGGCCACCTGGGTGCTCGATGTGGTCGATGACCAAGTCAAGCTGGGCGAGCTGCACAGCTTCCTGAGCCGCTACCGGCGCGATGCCGCGGCGGGCAAGCCCCATGTGTGCGGCCAGGTCATCGACTTCTGGGGCGGTGGAGATCACTTCGCTGCGCTGCCTGCGCACATCCAGGACGCCATGGGCACGATGGTGGCCAACAACCTGCGCCACTGGGACATCTGCACCGTGCCCCGACACAGCCGTGCCGACCTCGCCGCGCTGAACATCCCGACGCACCTGGTGTGCGGCACACGGTCAAACGCGGTGGCCCGCGCGATCGTGGACCACCTGCACCAGGTGATGCCAGACAGCCAGCGCACCGACATCGAGGGCGCCAGCCACGCCTTGGTGACCAGTCACCCCGAGGCCTGCCTGGCCGCGCTGCTCGACGAGGGCTGGCTGGCCGCGGCCTGACGTCGCTCGCTGGAAGCCTCAGACCTCCAGCCACTCCTTGCGCACGTACTTGTCGGCGCGGAGCTCATCGGGCGTCCCCTGGAAGACCACTTCGCCGTGGCCCATCACGTAGCAACGCTGCGAGATGTCCAGCGCGATGGTGAGCTTTTGCTCCACCAGCAGCACGCCCAAGCCGCGGCGCTTGAGTTCCTTGAGGTACTCGCCCACCAGTTCCACGATCTTCGGCGCCAGGCCTTCGGTCGGCTCGTCGATCATGATCAGGTCGGGGTCGCCCATCAGGGTGCGGCACAGGGTCAGCATCTGCTGCTCGCCGCCCGACATCACGCCGGCCTCGGTGTGCTGTCGCTCCTTCAGGCGAGGGAACAGCTGGTACATGTCGTCCAGCGACCAGCGGCTGTTCTTGGCGCCGCCCTTCTGGCCAAGCAGCAGGTTCTGCTCGACAGTCAACTTGGGGAAGACGTCGCGGCTTTCGGGCACGTAGCCAATGCCTTGGCGGGCGATGTCGTAAGGCTTGTGGCCCAGCATCTCCTTGTCGTTCCACTTGACCGAGCCATGGCCATCGACCAGGCCCATGATGGTCTTGATCGTGGTGGAGCGGCCAGAGCCGTTGCGGCCCAGCAGGCTGACGATTTCGCCCGGGTTCACTTCCATGTCCACACCGTGCAGGATGTGGCTCTTGCCGTAGAAGGCGTGCAGGTTCTGGATCTTCAGCATGGGGTCAGGCTCCAGCAGCTTCGGCTGCTTGCGCTTCGGCGCGTTGGTTCTCGGCCAGCACCGAGCCCAGGTAGGCTTCCTTGACGCGGTCGTTGTTGCGCACGTTTTCGGGTGTGTCAAACGCGATGACTTCGCCATACACCAGCACCGCGATGCGGTCGGCCAGGCCGAACACCACGCCCATGTCGTGCTCCACGGTCAGCAGGGTCTTGCCCTCGGTGACGTCGCGGATCATCTTCACGAAGTTGGCGGTCTCCGACTTGCTCATGCCGGCAGTGGGCTCGTCAAGCAGGATGACGTTGCTGCCACCCGCGATGGTCACGCCCACTTCCACGGCACGCTGCTCGGCGTAGGTCAGGTTGGTGACGTTGGTGTCGCGCTTGCGGCGCATGCGGATCATGTCCAGCACCTCTTCGGCGCGGCGGTTCACTTCGTTGAGGTTGGAGAGGAAGCGCCAGAAGGCATAGCGTTCCCCCATCGACCACAGCACGGCGCAACGGATGTTCTCGAACACCGACAGGCGAGGGAACAGGTTGGACACCTGGAAGCTGCGCGCCAGGCCACGGCGATTGACCTCGTAAGGCTTCATGCCCTGGATGGTCTCGCCATTGAGGACGATGTCCCCGCTGGTGGGAGCCATGCGGCCGCTGATGAGGTTGAACAGCGTGGACTTGCCGGCGCCGTTGGGGCCGATGAGGGCGACGCGCTCGCCGGCCTTCACGGCCAGGTTGGCGCCACGGATGATTTCGGTCTTGCCGAAGGACTTGCGCACATCGCGCAACTCCAGGGCCAGACCGTTGGAAGCGTTTTTGCTCATGGGGATGTTCCTTGCGGGTCTGGGGCTCACAGCGCTTTACAACGATTCACGGCGCTGGATCTCGGCTTCGATGTCTTCCTGAACGCGGCCCCACTGGCGCACGAACTCCCGACGGCTCACCTCAAACAGCCCGACCCCGGTGGCCAGAAGCAACAGCGCACCCACCCAGGCATCGATGCCGCGGGTGTCGAGCATGACGCCCGCAAAGCTCATGGTGGGCCCCAGGGCCTCGTTGAGCTTGATGTGGTAGACCATCTCGACGATCACGGCCAGCGCCACCAGCACCGTCAGCGCCGTGCCGGCCAGAGCCAGGTAGGACGTCCACAGGCGGCGCAGGAAGCCATAGGCCGCCACACGCAGGTTCATCATCAGCAAGCTGGCGATGCCGCCCGGCGCGTACATCACCATCAGCAGGAAGACCAGACCCAGGTACAGGAGCCAGGCCTTGGTCAGCTCGGACAGCAGCACCGAGGCCAGCACCAACAGCACTGCGCCGATGATGGGCCCGAAGAAGAACAAGGAGCCGCCCAGGAAAGTGAACAGCAGGTAGGCACCCGAACGCTGCGCACCGACCACCTCGGCCGTGACGATCTCGAAGTTGATGGCGTACAAACCGCCCGCGATGCCAGCGAAGAAGCCGGCGATCATGAAGGCGAAGTAGCGCACGCGCTGGGTGTCGTAGCCAATGAACTCGACGCGCTCCGGGTTGTCGCGCACCGCGTTGAGCATGCGGCCCAGCGGCGTGTGCGTGAAGGCGTACATCAGCACCGTGCAGATGAAGCAATACACCGCAATCAGGTAGTACACCTGGATCTGCGGCCCAAAGGTGATGCCCATGAAGGGCGTGCCCACCACCCGGTTGCTCGACACGCCGCCTTCACCGCCGAAGAACTCCGGCAGCATCAGCGACATCGACCACACCAGCTCGCCCACGCCCAGCGTGATCATGGCGAAGGTGTTGCCCGATTTCTTGGTGCTGACCGCACCCAGCAGCACAGCCACCAGCAAGCCAGCCAGCCCCCCGACGATGGGGATCAAGGCCACAGGGATGCCCCACTCGCCTGCGCCCACCTTGTTGAGCGTGTGGATGGCCGCGAACGAGCCCAGCCCCGAATACACCGCATGGCCGAAGGACAGCATGCCCCCTTGCCCCAGCAGCATGTTGTAGGACAGGCAGACGATGACGGCGATGCCCATCTGCGTGAGCATGGTCATGGACAGGCTGCTGGTGAACAGCTTGGGCGCCACCAGCAAGACGAGGGCGAACAGCGACCACAGGACGAAGCGGCCGACGTTGTAGGGACGGAAAGAATAGGTATTGGCGCTCATGGTGCTCACTCCTCACGCGTGCCGAGCAGGCCTTTGGGCCTGAAGATCAGGATCAGCACCAGCAGGAGGTACGGCAGGATCGGCGCCATCTGCGACACCGAGATCTTCAACAGGGGATAGGCCCAGTGCTCAAAGCTCACGGGCGAGCCCAGGCTTTGCATCACGGAGGCCGCGGAAACATCGATAACCACGGCGAAGGTCTGGATGAGGCCGATCAGCAACGAGGCCAGGAAAGCCCCGGCCAGCGACCCCATGCCACCGACCACCACCACCACGAAGATGATGGCGCCCACCGACGCGGCCATGTTGGGCTCGGTCACGAAGGCATTGCCCCCGATCACACCGGCCAGGCCGGCCAGCGCGCAACCGCCACCGAACACGCCCATCATCACGCGGGGCACGTTGTGGCCCAGGGCCTGCGTGGTGTCCGGGTGAGTGAGCGCTGCCTGGATGATCAGGCCGATGCGCGTGCGCGTCAGCAGCAACCACAGCGAGCCGAGCATGAACAGCGCCACCAGGGCCATGAAGCCACGGTAGATGGGGAACTGCGTGCAACTGTTGCCAGCGGCCGGACCGCAAATGGCCACATCGCCCGCGCCCGCCAGCCAGCTCAGGCCTTGGCCCTTGATGTTGGCCAGGGTGAACAGCGGGCCACTGAGCGACTCGGGCACGCGGTAGTCCACGTTGGCCGGGCCCCAGACCAGGCGCACCACTTCCAGCACCACGTAAGACAGGCCGAAGGTGATCAGCAACTCGGGCACATGGCCATAAACGTGCACCTTGCGCAGGCAGTAGCGCTCGAAGGCCGCGCCCAACACACCCACGAGGAGTGGCGCGATGATGAGCGCAGGGAAGAAGCCGAGGGTGCCTGCCAGCGCGTAAGCGAAGTAGGCGCCCATCATGTAGAAGCTGGTGTGCGCGAAATTGAGCACACCCATCATGCTGAAGATCAGGGTCAGGCCCGAGCTCAGCATGAACAGCAGCAAGCCGTAGCTGACGCCGTTCAGGAAAAAGACGAAAAAGGTTTCCATGTCCGCAAGACGTGAGGCGGCCGCAGGGATCACCCGCGCCGCTGGACCTGCCTCGCACGACGGCAATCAGGCCCATCGCCCGCGTGCCGTGTGGACAGCGCGGGCATTCGGTAAAAAGCGCAAAAAGACGCGAAGGAGCGGGTCAGGCCCTAAGCCACCACCCGCCCCACCGACATCACGACGGGCGCTTCATCTGGCACGAGGTGGGCGTGCTGGCCACGTAGGCGTCGAAAGCCTTGACTGGCACGAAGGTCATGCCCGTGCCTTCGACGTCGTAGCTGTTCTTGGCATCGACCTTGGCCCATTGCGCGATGAACAGCGGCTGCTGCAGCTGGTGATCGGTCTTGCGCATTTCGACTTCGCCATTGAAGCTCTTGAACTTCATGCCTTCCATCACAGCCGCAACCTTGACCGGGTCGGTGGACTTGGCCTGGGCCATGCCGTTGGACAGCATCACCAGCGCGGAGTAGGTGGCAGCCGAGTAGAAGTCGTCGTTGAAGCGCTTCTTGAACTCGCCCACCAATTGCGCGTTGATGCCGCCCAGGTTGTAGTGGCCGTAGCCCACTTGGTAGACGCGGCCGTCTGCGGCCTTGCCCAGCGCGGTGGGCGTGCCGCCGAAGTTGGCGTAGTAGGTGTAGAACTTGGCGGTCAGGCCAGCGTCGTTGGCGGCTTTCACCAGCAGCGCCAGGTCGGAGCCCCAGTTGCCGGTGATGACGGTGTCGGCGCCCGAAGCCTTGATCTTGGCCACGTAAGGCGCGAAGTCACGCACCTGGGCCAGGGGGTGCAGGTCGTCGCCCACGATCTGGACGTCGGCACGCTTGCGCTTGAGGTTTTCCTTGGCGAACTTCGAGACCTGCTGACCGTGCGCGTAGTTCTGGTTGATCAGGTAGACCTTCTGGATGTCCTTCTGGTCCTTCATGAACGTGGTCATGG
>Ga0209617_10000205_pt1 | contig 24667 bp, 31 predicted proteins | sample LakEriepJuly2011_2_FD_187459 | JGI IMG/M metagenome (GOLD analysis project Ga0209617, IMG submission 187459) | Freshwater microbial communities from dead zone in Lake Erie, Canada - CCB epilimnion July 2011 (SPAdes) (version 2) | ecosystem: Environmental > Aquatic > Freshwater > Lentic >...
CTTGGCTGAGTGGGATCCAAACAGGTTAGGGAGATTCCCCACTGAATGATATATCCCAGAGGAAGCATTCCTCCAGGTAATCGCCCAGTTGGGCTAGGGCCTTTGCCCGTCTGCCGTCGTCCACCTCGATGTAGTAGCGGATGCGATCCACGAGGGTGGCGTTCTCCGAAAGCTTAGGCATGGTTGTCTGAGTTGGTGGAGTGGGATCAACAGAAGAAATAGGGGGAATCCGAGACCGTGCCTGGATCGAAGTCGTAGACCATCGGCGGATCGCTCTCCGCCCCAATGCTTTCGGCCAGGTCATGGAGGGGGCTGTGCTCGGTAAAGCACTGGGCATAGGCCGAGCGCACCGCCGCATTGAGGTCATCCATGTGGTTGGCCAGACAGAGCACCGAGTCGTGGATCACGGTGAACGGCGAGGCGAACTCCTTCAGACCAAGCGCCAAAATCGAAGCATCGAGGCTGTGGATCAGGTTCGGTGCCCCCGCATTGGCGTGATGCTTGAGGTCCGGCTGTCCCTCAGAGACGCCGATGTTGAGGTCCACCCGACCCATCAGGTGGGCCTGGATCCGCTCGGTCTCGATGTGCCTGAGGTCCTGCTTGACGTTGAAGCCGCTAGGCGTCGTCCACTCGATGTGGGGTAAGCCCCGTTTGATGGCCGCCTTGATCTCCTTATTGAGCCAATCCATCACCTGCATGGGACCGGGAACGATCTCCCGCATGGCCTCACGGGTCAGACTCACGATCAAAGTGAGCTGCTCTGGAGTGATCTCCAGGCCACGCTTTTTGACCAGGGCCTCGCGGATGTAGCTGCGATTAGAGAGGGGCTTGGCGTTGTAGGGGATGGTCATCACCACCCGTTTGACATCGGAGCGGGTCAACTCGATGCCCCACTCCTTTGGCAGGTTGGGATTCACCGCATGGGCCACCGCCTTGTAGGCATCACTGGGACGCTCACCAGGCGAGACATTCACGAGGGCTGCAGTCGAGCGGTCATGGCTGAGGCCCGCGAGCACCTGAAGGCCTGAGCACGTGGCATCGACGGCCGCCGGGAGGTGGGTATGGCTGCGGGTCTTAGCAACCACCACGGCATGGAACTCCTCGCAAGCTGCCAGAAAAAGGAAGGGCTCCTCCACCGATTCCCACTGGCTTAGTTGGCCTAGTGGATCTGTAGCGATCCGAGAGAACAGGCTCTCATTGCTGAGGGCCCACTCCTGCCGCTCCTCCATTGATGCCTTATCCAGGCCGGCCGTGGTGGCCAGCTGAAAGCGCAGCCAGTACAGGCCACGCTCCGTTAGAGGCTCACCATCAGCAAACTGGATCAGGCTCTTGGCGAAGCCGGTGTCCTGAGGCGTCAGGAACGAGGGGATGGGGTAAACCCGACCTCTGTAATCGAACGACCACGGCAGGTAGTACCGCTCCTCTTTGGCGAACTTCCTAGCCAAACTCAAGGTGAGCTTGGTGCGGATGCTGCGCTTGAGTGAGGTGCTGTTGAAGTCATAGACCGCAGCCGCCTCTTTCCTGTAGTTGAACCGGGCCTCCTTATTGGTGGCGATGTCGTGGGGTTTGAGAGGTAGCTCACGTCGATCTTCTGGGATGAACTTGGCACCCTCGATCTTGTAGCTGTCCTCCTCAAGGCGATTCGCCACCTCCAAGATGAAGGGGTTGATCCGATAGGCCACCTTCTGCAGGTGGTTGAGAAAAGCAAGGGGTGTTTCCCCCTGTAGACGGGCGTGACCAAAAGTCCTGATCAGCTTGTTACCCCGACGCACCTCGTTGGTGAGGTAGCCACCGGCTTGGTGGTTGGTCCAGTCGTTGGGCTCGACCACCATCGGCAAGTTGAGGGGAGCAAACAGCTCAGCCCGCTCCATCAGCCCGGCAATGATGTCCAGCATCTGTGGGGTGGGCCGCAGGTGGCTTGAACTGCGCCGCCCTGAGAACTTCAGCTGCTTATGCCACCAACCAGTGATCTGACAGGCAGCCTCAGCAAAGGTGGCGCCGATCTTGACCCGCGAGATGCGTGGCCAAGCAGTCCAATGAATGCCTTTCTCTCGGAAACGGCGGGTGGCGTCATAGTCCCGGTAATGGAGGCCCTTGCCCTGGTGGTGGCTGTTGGCAATCCAGCCCACAAGCTCGGGATCCTTCTCGTTGAAGTAACGCCATTTGGCCTCCTGCTCTACAGCTGTGCCCACCCTGTCGATCACGTTGTTGACCAGATCGGCGCGATCCTTGGGATCAGTGCAGACATCGAACAAGGTCTTGAGGGTGATCATGGCCAGCACCTCAGGATCGATGCCCAAGGTGTACTGAACCAAAGGAGCCAGAGCTGGGCCAGCACCTCCACGTAGGAGGCGGTTGGTCCGAAGCCGGGTGATCTCTTTGGCTACTGCGGGAATGGCCTCTTTAAGCATCCGCTGGGCGTAGACCGTGCTGGATGCGTAGGCATTCCCCTCAGCCTTTTTGGTGTTGTCTCTGAGCTTCTGGATGCCGTCATGGACGGCTTGGGTCTCCAGCTTGATCTGTCGTTCGATCTGCTGCGGTGTTGCCATAGGCCGGTATCACGAGGGTAATTGGTTGAGTGGCAACGGGAACTACCAATCAAAATCCTGTGATTCCCGCCGGATAGAAACGATGGACTCCGGGTCGTCCTGGATTGACTGGACCAGCTCGACTGCCTGCAGCCGGGCCTCGTATGCGTCGTCTGCATAGCAGCAGAACTCGCGCAGGAGATCGGCCTGGTCCTTGTAGCGAACGGAATAGGGTGCGATGGCCATAGTTCGGATGTACTAGAGGATGGTACGGCAGGTAATGCGGTTTTGCATTAGCGGTACAGCAGCTTGCTGCGCTCTAATGCAGCCTTCGCATAGCGCTCGAACTGGGCTAGGGCGGCCAAGGCCGCTGTGCTAACGGGCTGCCCATCCCGAAGCCGGGCAGCGGTGACGGCGGGGCTGTACTCAGTGACGAAAGACATGGGAATTCACAAAGCAGTTGGTTGAGTGGAAGTCAGACGGAAGGGAAGCAGTGGGTCACCTTGCGGATCTGGTAGCCCAGGGTTCCGAGGTCAACCACCGCTTGAACAGCGGAGGTGCTGATCACGGGCAGGGTGGTCTCTTGACCGTCCAGGTCCTTGAAGGTGATGCGGTAGCAGGTCATGGTGGGTGATTGTGGTTGGTGTAGTGGCAGTGATGATTCAGGTCAGGGACCAGCGCTTGGCTGTTGATCTGGAACAGCCCAGGCGATCAGCGATTCCGGTCCAGGTCTGACCATTACCGCGCCAACGCTGGATGCGGGTATGACGAGATTCGGTGGCCCACAGGAGGACCACAACAGGCAGGAGCAGCAGGACAGCGGCCCATGCCAAAAGGCAAGTGGTAGTAGCCATTGATGCTTGGTGTAGTGGAAATGAATCGGCCCGTTAAAGGGCCAGACCAACAGCTGGATTTGATCCACAGCCCACGGTCTAGTGGCTGGCTGCTGGTGGCTTCACGCTTACGTCGGATGGAATCCTGCTGGCCTCTCGCATCAGGCGGTGAATCGGATCGGTTGTCTGGTCCGATCTCGATGCAACAAAGATGCCACGGATTGGCTGAGTGGCAATGGTGCAGTGGACAGCTGCAGATCCGCACACTCCTGCTGCATCGGCGCAGCAAATGTGCATAGCACTGCAAAGCTGTGCCGCTGATTGGCCTTAAATGGGGTGGGCCAGCGCTGCTACCAACAGCCTGACCCGTGACCAACTCACTATCCATGAGCTGATGACACCGTTGTACCCAGCCCAGGCTGAGGCGCTAGCCCCATGTCTGCGTAAACCCGCCCGGATCACGATCACCGTCAACTGGGCCCTACGCCAGAAGCTCCAGGACCGCGCGGACTATGAGGGCCGCAGCCTGTCCAACCTCCTCTCCTATCTGCTGGAGGTGGGCAGCTAATCCAACCCATGAAAAAACCCCCCGCCGTAGCGAGGGGTTCTTAATCGTTCACGAGGCCTTAGGGCTAGTAACACTGCGTCGCGCAGTTGCCGTTGTAGCAAGTGGTGTTGCAGTTCTGCTGGGCTTGGGCATCGACAGGGCCATCACCCCAAGAGCCGAGGGCAACAAGGGCGAGGGCAATCAGGAAGCGTTTCATGGCGTAGCTAGTTGGTTGAGTGGAATTGATAGATCAAAAAGAAGGGATCGGTGGATCGAAGATCAAAAGGTCCTCGATATCCGCCTCGTCCCGTAGATCCAGGGTGAAGCGCCGCAGGGTGTCGGTATCCAGGTAGCTGATCAGCGACTTTGCATACAGCTCCCAATCGAGAGCCTCTGCGATGTCGTGCTGCATCTCCCGGATGGAGCCAGGAAATGAGGTCAGCTCTGGCTGGTAGTCAGATGGCACGTCGAAGGTGGCGAAGTCGGTGGTGGTCATGGCTGTTGATGGTGGATGAGTCAGGAGTTAGCAGCGATGAAGCGGTCAATCGCTTCAGTGCGTATCCATTCCTTGCCTTGGTCAGGAGCTTTCAATGGGATGCCGTGCTCGATGCAGAACAGGACGAAGCGGCTGTAGTCGAGGCCCTTCTGCTTAAGCAGGATCTGGGCGTGGGTGTGGTAGGTGACTGGGGTGGTCATGAGCTGGATCCTTGGATCCCCATCATGATGGATCCTCAGTTGGCTTAGTGGGATTGAGTTGTGACACTTCGTCACACGTCACACCAGCCCGCTCACAGGCATCCCGCAGCAGCTCGTTCCAGCGCTCCTCTGTCCAGTCGTTGATGCCCAGGCTGATGGCCTGTGGATCGGTCTCATCCCACTCGATGATCAGGTCGCCGTTCTCGTCCTCGGTGCAGGTCAACGACAGCACCTCGGCGGTGATCTCTTCGATGGGTACGCGGGCAATCTCTAGTTGTTCGTCCATAACAGTTGGTGTTCACGAGTGTTGGTAATTGTGGATCTGTTGCTGTTACCCGCTTCGACAGCCGTCACCGCTCCGAGTAATGAAAGCATGGCAATCGGCAGTAACAACAATGGTGAGGATGTGATCTGTTTCCTATTCATCTAGGCATTGCAGTAGGGATAGCTCTTCCCGTAGATCAGGATCGAGAATCCATTCCTCCTCGATGGACCAAAGGTTGCAGGCAAGGTCCTGGGCTTCAAGGTCCTCAGCCAGGTCAGCGCCCTCTGGGATCTGATCAGCAATCAAGCTCATCCGCTGATACATCTCAGCAACAGAGCGCTTGAGTATGTCGGGCATACCCTTGGGCTTACGCTTCCTAGTCATAACTTCAGCTTATAGTTAGTGTATCTTTAATAGTCCTGGCTTATTGCAACAGATGCGACGAGGTTTACAGGACCTAGACAGGCAGGGCCCGCGATCCCTCTCATTTGCAGCTGTTGTTGAGAATGAAGGGCCTCGCTAGATCCCGTATCTAATGAGAAACCCTGTTGCAGCAGGGGATTTGGGCGAAGGCAGGGCCCCACCCCTCTCGATTTTGGGCGGGAGGGGGGTACCGGGGGGCCAGCCGCCGCCGCGCTCTCACGTACTGGCTTCAGAGATTTTTGGCAAAATACTCCAGACCTGCTTATAGCGAGCGATCTGTATAGGGAGGGTGTTGCCGATACTCGTCTCTAAGCTCCTTTAAGGCCGTTCTGATGTTCTGGGCCATGAATCTATTGCCAGCCGCCTCTGCAGCCTTTACAGCTGCTTCTAGGCGGCTCCTACGGCCTTCATAGGTTAGTTCCGTCATCGTTGATGTTGTTAGGGGTAAGGGTATAGCGGGCTTGGATCCGAATCTCATCGAAAAAGTCATCACCAGTGGAGGAGAACACACCCTCTGTCAAAGGCGATGGGGTCACTTCTTCCTTCTCGTAATCCCTAATGGCTGTATCAACAGCTGTGGTGACCTTGAGATTGATGTACTTCTCTTGAAGCCACACCAGGAATCCATAGAGAAGATGGGCCAGGGGTTTAGGAAAGCCCCTCTGTATGGATCTGTAAGAGCGTTTAAACTCAGGCAGGACCAATCGATCAGCCATCGGACCACATCGCCTTAGAGACGCTTGGAAGGACCTCAGACAGGATCTGCTTGGCCTGGAGAGCTATCTGTCGATGCTCCAACTGGGTGCCATTGCCTGAACGGAGTTCGATGTAATGGAGCCAGGAGCGGACATTACCAGCCATATAGAGGCGGGTAGGGGTAGCTAGGGGCAGGACCTCACGGGCACACTCCTTAGCCACTCCAACACTCAACAGCTCCTCATAGAGCAAACGGCTCTGGTCGAAGAGGACCTGGGTTTTGGTTTGGAAGTTAGTGACAAGTTCTTCATCAAGATCATCGACACTGTTCTGTCGGTTTCTCAAGTCCTGCCGTCTAAATGCAGGAATTACCGGGTATCCAATGCTGGAAATGTCGGCATACCGCTGAGAGAACTCTTGGAAGCTGAAGCTTCGATGCCTAAGAATCTGTGCGGCTATAGAGCGGGTGGTGTTGATCTCTAGAACTACATGAGCCAGTTCAAATGGAGACCAGTGGTTATGCTTGATTAGGTATCGAATCAGTTTCTCACTGTCAGGATTGTCCTGGTTGTCAGGGTTCGAGACCCGAGCACAGTAAGCAATAAGCTCTTCTGCTTTAGGAGTGACTGATACGAGCGATACGTTAGGTGTAAGTGGCATACGTCGGTTATAACGGTTATAGCCGGCTACAGCCGGTTACCAGGCGGTTGAAATATATAGTTGATAGATATCATTGATGATGTACTACAAGCTAATATAAAAGCGATTGATAGTGTTGATCCTCAACTAATCAATAAGTTATAACTAGTATTAGAAGACGGCCTGCGGCCTGTACACTATTTGTGTTCCTTAAAGGGCCGCCTGACACCCCTTAAAGGCAGTGTTGCTAACTCACTGCTCGGTCGATTGTTTGTGTTGGTTAAAGGGTGGTTACAAAGGGGAAGACCCCCTGTTGAAGGGGGGTCTAATTACCGCATATCCACACAGGGGAGCACCACTTCCCCTGTAGACGGGCGTGATCAAAACTAGTTACGACTGGGAGTCCAGTCGTAGACAGGCTTTGAGGACGCTTTGATGCCACGAAAGGACAAGCCCAGTACCAGAGCGTCGGTGGCTAGGTGGGGGGTGTTTTCAAAGGCATCCATCATGGCGTTCCACTCTTCGTGTTTCCGCATGGCTTGGGCCTTGTGGGCGCTTTGAGCAAGGGCATCAATGAACCACTGAACGCCTTGACTGAGGGCATCGATACGGTCGTCATGCTTGATGGCGCCCCGCTCCCGGCACATGCGGGACATCTGGTAACCGAGCATGTACTCCAGCCGTTTCTCCGGGGGAGCGTCGGGGTTGGACTTGTAATCGTACTCGAATACTTTAGGGTCAATTATGAGTTTGTGTTGATTCATAACTGGCTCTAATGTATCAATGATGCGCTCCTCTTTGCGGACTGTTGCTCGAACTTCTTCGATGTCCACGGCAGCTTGCATCTGGATGCAGTGGCGTTTAAAGAGTTCGCAGATCATGCCATCACCAAAGTTAGATTCGATCAGGAGCTTTGATGCCTTATAGCGTTTAGCCATGCCAACGATGCTGGAGAGGGTGTCGTCGGAGTAGCCGTCTTTGAAGGCACGGAGATCACGGACGAAGACATAGCCATTAGCTTGGCTAAGGACAACGGCCACTGTTTCATCACTACCGCGTCCTGACGGGTCAACCGATACAATCGTTTCATCGAAAGGTACGATTCCTTCGTCAATGAACATGGGTCCATAGAAGCGATCTCCAGGTAGGCCCACAGCAGCGAGTTCCTTAAGGCAATAGCGAGGATCGCTTGACCAAGCATATCTTTCAGCACACTCTTCTCCGATTGGTGTAACGATGAGATCGGCAAACTTAAGGGGGAACTTCTCAGCGTCAGACAGGCTGGTGTCGAGCATGAACTGAAGCATGAAGTTCGAGCGGCCCATTGCTGCTTCTCGCTCGATTAGATCAAAGTCGGAGAAGCGGTCATCTGTGGGCTCCCAAGGCTCAGCCCCTTGATCTAGATCAGCCACCAGCTGGGGCGCTAGAAGGCCTTCGTACTTACCGATGTCCCTGGGATACCTAGCGGGCCAAACAAAGGGCTTGTAGGACCTCTCAGCGAGCTTACGGTAGATAGTCCAGGTGGACTGTGGTGTGCCTAAGAAGAGGATGCGGGAAGTCTCATCTGGAGTAAGGATGGATTCAGCTTCTGTGACAAGTTGAAGGAGCTTCTCCCGTTGCATGTCAGTGGCCGAGTTACCAGGGACCTCCACGTCGTCGAAGATCATCAGGTGGGCACGGGAGCCTGTCATCTGACCTGTGACCCCTACGGACTTAACAGAGGGGGCCTGGTGAGGCTTAGCGGGGCCTACGTCAAAGGAGATGCGCGACCAACGCTGGTCATCATTCTTAGGGCCTAAGTGGCCCAGCCAAGTAATCTCTAGGATAAGCTTCTGACAGAAGATAGAGAAGTTATCGGCCCGTTCTTTAGAAGCGGAGATCACCATGATCTTCTTATCGGGATCCTTATAAAGCGTCCAGAGCACAAAGGCTGCAGTGATCCAGCTCTTACCCACACCCCGGAAGGCGGAGATCTGAAGCCGCTTGGGGCCATGCTGGAGATACTCAGCGATGGCCAGCTGAGCCCGTGTTGGCTTGGGTAGCCCTAGTTCCCGCCAAACCAGGGTAAGAAAGACGCGGAAGTCTTCCCGTATCTTTGCATCTAGTTCTTGTAAATTAAGGCTAGCCATAAGTAGTCAATAAAAAGCCCCCCTAAGGAACAAATCCAAAGGGGGGTTAGTGGTTAGAAAAGTTGATCAGTTCTTGACTGAGGTAGCAAAGCCAGTAGTAGAGGCGGTATTGACGTGCTTATCAGCTACAACGGTGCTCAGGATCTGGAGAACTTGACGCACAGTTGTGGCAGTAGTCACGGCTGCCAGGGCAGTTACAGCAGTAGAGGTAAGAGTGTACTTACCACCATTCTTACGATCAGTAGTAAAAGTAGAAGCGTTAGCAGGCATGATAAATTAAGCGAAGGAAGTAAGAAAAGTGTTTACGTTCAGCGACCCCTTAGCCTGGTTACAATCCCGGCAAGCAGTCACACAGTTATCAGCAGTAGTCGGTCCACCCATAGAACGGGGGCGAACATGGTCAAGGGTTAGGTTTTCAGTCTCGCCGCAATACACACAGCGGAAGCCGTCCCTTCTTTTTATCTCTTCTCGCCACATGCGTTTTGCATCACTAGCTCGGAAAGTAAGGAGGTCGTACATCAGGCTTCGGGGGGTATCCATTGGCTGATAGGGCTGTCGTTTGGTTTGGGTGTGTTTGGGTTATTTCTTGGTGGACTTTCCGTTCTTGCCGTTACGGCCACGGTTAGCGGTTTTATTCTCTGCAACGAGACGGTTGGATTTGGTGTGGCTCATATCAGGGCCACCCTTACCAGCAATGCCTCGTTTCTTACGCTCAGCCCAGCGACGAGCACCTTCCGCGTTCAAGCGTTGTTTCTTAGGACCATCAGGAGCTAAGGATCCTTTTTCACGCTTACGGTATGCAGCGTCGTAAGCCCTTTTCTTAGCTGCAGCTGTACTATTAGATTTGTAGAACTTACTTGATTTACTAGGACCTGAGTGAGCCATTAGACATGCCTCTCGACATCTTCAAATGTCAACTCAGGGATGAGACCAACAAGGCCGGCAAGCGGAGAGCCTTCAATGGCCACTCCGGTAATATCGTTGGCCTTAAGCCAATCGATAGCGGCCCGTAGGTCAGCAGTGGTGGCCTCACCTGATTTAATCCTAGATGCAATCTCGTTAGTCAGGATTGCATGTAGTTCTTCAAATGCTTCCTCACTTGCGCGTTTTGACATGTCAATTATTGCGGAGGGCGATTTGATCGAGTTTATTTTCAATGCGGATCATGTGATCTTCCATCTTCTGGAGTGCATTGGATAGTTCATTACGTGGAACGTACTTCTCAGCAACACGTAGTTCCATTTGGTCAATACGACGGTCCAGTTCTGCCACCTTGTTGCTGGTACGTGAGTTAAGAGCTGCCATACCACCGGTAGCACCAATGACTAGTGAGACAACGCCGGTTAATACTGCTTCAATCATTGTCATTCATGATCTTGATCAGCTTCTGGCTATAGATAGGATCTGTGGCGTAGCCTTCTTGCTTGAGAAGACGGGCGCACTCTTCACGGGTGCGGGCACGGTTAACACCTTTGTAGCCCTTGTAATCTTTGTACCACTGGGTAACCAGATGATCAACGCAGTCGTAGGGAGTGGCAAAGTCTTTGAAGGCAGCTTGAATGATCACTGCACCGTTGCCATAGTCTTCCCAGGTGGTCTTAACAGTGCCAGCGCCTTTGATACCAAAGAAGTTGTTCTTACCAGACAGGATGGTTCCACGGGCAGACTCAAGAGCCCACTGAGCTGCGACTACTTCAGGAAACTTGGCACCAGCGTGGGCAGCGGCTGCCTTAATACCAGCCCAGGAGTTATCTAATTTGTCAGAGCTTACGTAAGGCTTCAGTACGGCCTTCTGAGGCGTTCTCCATAGCTTGACCCACTTCTGATCATCAGCCAAGTAATAAGGCCCCAGAGAGTCTTCCAGGGCCTTTAGAGCTGCATCTTGATGTGGCAAACCTTTATAGCTTTTAACTACGTCAAGGATGCTGATGGTCATGACTAGCGACCTTGAATGATACGACGGATGGCATCAATCTGATCATCTTCCTTACGGAGGGGCTTCAGGCCGTTGACCAGGGTAGCCAGGAGTTGGACAAGGCTATTAGATTTGAGTTTGCTGTTACCAATGACTTCACTGGCAATAAACAGCACAAAAAAGCCAACGGCCTCAATAGAGACCTTGGCACCAAGGATGGTAAGCATGATTGTTAGTAGGTTTAAATGTTAAAGTTTTTTGATCAAGGCTAAAAAAGCTGCCTTCTGCATAGGCGTCAGGTTAGCCAACACGTCAAAGTCCGGGTCAGACTCAGGTTCAGGTTCAGGCTCAGGCCTAGGTTCCTGAACAATAGGATAAGCATTGTCAGGATCTGGCAGCACAGTGCAACCTTCAGGTGGCTGCCAGTCGCTTACGCCGTCCCAAAGACAACGGTTAACGCAAGTGCCATCGGAGTTCAAGATGGCGTATTCAACTACAAGATTTTTCATGATTACCAGCTAATAACACGAACATATCCTCCACCACCCCGGCCGCCAGCGCCAGAGACAAAACCATTCTCAGCGGCGCCGCCGCCGCCACCGCCACCACCTGGGAATGCACCATTGCCTCCGCTACCACCATGTGAACCAGGAGCTGAGCCTCCGCTGCCACCACCGTCACCGTAAACAGTTGCTGCGGGAGCACTGAAGCCAGCTGTACCGGCTGCACCGCCGGAGCCCTGGCTACCAGTACTGAAGTTAACTGACCAGCCGGAGAATCCTTTACCTCCAGGTGCGCCAGCGCCGCCGACGTTAGCCGTACTTAAGCCAGTCCCCCCTGCGCCACCTCCTGCACCATAACCTCCAACACCACCACTCGCCCCGGTAGAAACGTTACCAACCCCGCCGGCCCCTCTAAAATTAACTACGTGTGTTGAGTTAGCCCAGTTCCCAGTTGGAGTAGCACCAGCTGCTGTGGTTGTGGTGCCACCTTGTCCATTACTAAAGGGGAAGTATGTATACATACGTGAGCCAAATGATGAAGTGCCGCCGAATCCCCCAACATTTCCTGTTGTACTGATACTAGTTTGGCCAAGGCCTCCAGCACCTCCTGCGCCGACAGTAATGGTTTCAGTTTCTGAAAGAGCTGAAGCGACAAAATAGTGAGAGAACAGAGGTGCGCCAGCGCCACCGCCACCGCCAGATCTGGAAATAGCAGAAATACCAGTCCTCCCTGATCCGCCGCCGCCGCCGCCGCCCATAATCTCTACATAAACTACTGTCGCTCCCGCAGGCTTTGTCCAGGTGCCGTTGCTTGTAAATTCTTGAAAATTAGCAGCTGAACCACCTCCACCACCTCCACCAGTAGCACCTGTGGCCCCTTGTGGAATATTGAAGTTAAGTACAGCCGCTGAACTGCTACCGACGTTTGTAACAGCAGCAGCAGAACCAGCAGCACCAGTTGTTACGGTGCCAACGCTAACGGTTGCAGCCGTACCATTAGTGCCGTTGGTTCCATTAGTACCAGCAGCTCCGGTTGCACCCTTGATGTTGGCGATAATGCTATAGGTTCCACTTGCCCTTTGATACACATCGCTGTTGGCTGTATTCAGGTATAGATCGCCATCTACGCCTGTACTGTTTGACGGGACGCCGCTACCTGTTCTCCAGATTGATCCGTTTGTTCCGGCAGCTCCGGTTGGTCCGGTGGCTCCAGCTGACCCAGTGGTTCCAGCTGACCCGGTAGCTCCAGTTGGTCCCACCAGGCTTGTTGCAGTACCCCAAGCCCCTGCAGTTTTAGGGCCGTAGATAGTGTTTAACGCCGTATTGATGTAAAAATCGCCGTTAACTCCAAGACCGACACTTGGAGCACCTGAACCGTTTAAGACTGTCTTGCCGTCAACGCCAGCAGGACCTGTAGCACCGGTTGGACCTGCAGGGCCTTGAGGACCAGTAGGACCTGTAGCACCGGTTGGACCTGCAGGGCCTTGAGGACCAGTAGGACCAGAACCCCCGCTAAATGAAGCGTCAACCCATTCGGTATCGTAGTTTAGATCGCTAGCCTTACGGAGAACCTGATTTTCTAAACCTCCAGGGGCTACTCCTGGACTTGAATCCCCCTCAGGGGCAGTCACATACCTAGCCATTAGACAAACTCAGTTACTTGAGCCGTACCGTTTGCATTAGTCCAGATGCCATAGATAGCATTGGATACAATAAGTTGTTGGTCAAAGAGAAGAAACGCTCCAGGCTGCATCTCAACAAAAGAGTTAGCAACAGTGGCAGGAGTGCTAAAAGATAGGTAAAGCTTACTAGTGCTCACGTTAGAAATACTAAGGCCCTTGCGATTTGCGTTAGAGGCCAGCAAAAGGCCACTGGTAGCTGAACCGTTGACGGAAGTCGTAGTCGGGGTACGAGCTGCTGTATTGGACGTAACAGGGATAGCGGAAGCCCGAAGCTGGGTATCGGTTAGACCACCCGTCACAGACAGTGCTGTGGCACGAAGTTGAGTATCTGTAAGAGGACCAGAGACAGGCAGGGCAGCAGCACGAAGCTGTGTATCAGTCAGAGGTCCGGTCACACCAATAGATGAAGCCCGAAGCTGGGTATCAGTCAGTGGGCCATCAACAGTAATAGAGCCACCACCATCATCAATAGAAATCAGACCGCCAGCATCAGAGATAGGAACAGGGCTGCCACTAGTATTATTGACAGTAACCGAAGTAGGTACTGTGATATTGCTAATGGTGACTGAACCTCCGTCCAGTGTTACCGGAATTGGATCAGTAATAGTAGTACTAACAGCTGAGCTGTATCCTAAAGGCGTTGTAGTATAAGTAGGCATGATTAGTTAAGTCCTAGTAGTGTTTTAAGTTCAGCCACAGTGAGGCCACTTGCAGCAAGTTTCTGCTCTGGTGTCAGTTCAACCGGGGGTGCAGGTGGAGCAGGTTCGGGTGCGGGCTCTGGTTCAGGAGGTGGGGGTAATAGCTCAACGCTCCACTCCCCGTCCCTGAACACCGCAACCTCAGGCTCGGTTACTTCGGGAGGTGCAACAGTTGTGGCACAGGCCGGAATAAGAAACACACCAGGCTCCAACGGTGATTCATCCGCTAGCCCTTCAGCGTAGAAGATGCAGGTTTCAGCAATGTAATGGTAGATTTTCATGATCAGAACTTAATGCAGGCCAGAAGGGCAATGTTGCGGGGGCGGGTTTCGGTTCCGCCAGTGGCACCTGTGCCACTTGCTTGAACTAAGCCACTTGGGATGGTTCCATAATCAGGATCGACCATCTGATAAAAACGGTCAGAACCATCACCGCCTACCAAGCCATTAGGTGTACCGTGCGAGTGACTTGCAAAGCTTTCTCCCTGAGCACTACCAAACGTTCGCCCTGTATCAACTGCTCGACCATCAGCCCAGCCCCGAATAAATTCACCCCTTAGATCTGGCACGTTAAACGTAGTACTGCCATCACCAGAGCCAAACGTGGTGCCAATAGCGGTAAATAATGCTGAGTACGTGGATCGACTGATTGCCGCACCATTTGCCTTAAGGTAACCAGTGGGCGCCGATGACATGGCGAAGTAATCAACAGCTCCGGCTGGTGTGCCAGAAATTGTTGACCACGTTGGCGCCGCACTAGCACCTCCTGAGGTAAGCACCTGACCACTGGTGCCGTAAGTAGCACCGCCGATGCCCAGCTGACCAGCACTCCCGATGCGGAATCGCTCTACAACTGTTCCTGGTGTAGATGATGTGCCAAACTTTAATTCGCTTGTATTACCGCCAGTGCGAACGGCTTTGATCTCAGCAACGGATAGGTTGTTGCCGGCATCAGTATCGCGATAAAAATCAACACCCCAAGAACTGGCACCAGCGTTGTATGCGTTGTAGAGCCGGTATAAATTTGGATTTTGATCGGCGGATTTAACTTCTAAGAGGCCACCGGGCACCGAAGTTCCTATACCTAATCTGCCGCTGGAGTCGATGCGGGCTTTTTCGGTAGCTGAAATGTTAAATACGTGCTGAGCACCATCATAGGTAAGTTGCGTATATGCAGAACCGCTTCGGTTATAACTGACCAATACAGGGGCAGAAGCAACGCCTATTGGGTTAATTTCAAGTCCGGCGGCTCCTCCATTGGATACAACAAATGGCGAAGTAGGGTTCGTGGTGCCAATCCCTACACGGCCTGAGCTGTCGATGCGGGCGCGTTCTAATTGCGCAGTAGAGAAACGAATGCCATCGTGACCCCAGCAACCAAGCCCATCGGCACCGGACCCACTATGGTCTTCTGTTGTAAAACCTGATCCACCTCCATTTCTTGGAGAAAGTCCTGGACGCAGAGTAATGTAGTTGGTTGACGAATCATTAAAACCGTCAACGCACAATGAACCATAAACTTCTAGATTATGGCTAGGATTTACAGTATTAATTCCAAGTCTTCCACTTGGAGTAAGGCGCATTGATTCCGACCAAGTGATTGCGTTACCTGCGGTACCTGTAGACGAAGTGCTCCTAAACTTAATGCCAGAAGTTGTATCAAAATGTATTTGCTGAGCGTAATTACCAGTTTTCTTAAAATTACCTCCTGTGCTAGTAAAATTACCACCAACATAAAGTGAGTTAATGTCCTGGCTAATGGCACCAACGTCTCCTAGCGAAATGGTGTTGCTTGGGGTACCTGCTGCAATCCCTATTTGCCCGCTCGCATCAACTAGAAGCCTCTGGGTGCCATTAGTGCTGACTGCTACTTGGTCTGCACCTGGGCTGTAGATGCCGGTGTTGGTGTCGCCGGTAAATGTTAGTGAAGGCGTAGTAGCTGAGCCTAAGGCAATACCAGCCTGCTTTAGATACCTAGTATCCGAATCGTTTGGAGCATAACCAATCCAATTCCAAGTACTACCTGTAGAAGAATATTGAATCTTAACATTAATACCCGAATCTCCAACAAATCCAGCAGGCTTACCAGCAAGTGGAGTAAAACTTTCAATACCAACTGAATTGTTTACCTGAACACCCTGCCCATTTACAGGACTTGCTGGTATGTTAGCAACAGCAGCTACAGGAGAAAAGGCAACAACAGACGAGACAGCATTAATAGCCGAGCTGGCGTTGGCATTAGCAGTACTTGCTGTGCTAAGTGCAGTAGAGGCATTTGCAGAGGCTGTATTGGCGGTAGAAACAGCATTCGTCGCATTAGTAGACGCTGTATTAGCCGTACTAAGGGCGGTGTTAGCCGTACTGGCAGCAGCACTTGCGTTAGTAGAAGCAGTATTTGCTGTTGCAAGAGCAACATTGGAATTGGTTAATGCAGAACTAGCTGTACCTGCAATACCATTTGCTGTAGCAGTTGCAGCATTTGCAGTATTGAGGGCAGCGTTGACAGAACTAGTACATGAATCAACGGTGCTAACGGTCTCCTGAGACACATACAATGTCTGCAAGAAGTTCCTATTGAGATCCGTAGAACGAATAGCAGAACCAGGGTAGAACTCAGCTTCCGTTTGATCGGAACTGGTTACCCTATAGATCTTGATAGCTACACCATTAGCTGGTGCAGCATTGAATTGAACCGTTGTAGCATTGGCAAGGGAATATGCAGTTGTAACAACACCATTAAGGCTTACCTTAATGTCTGTTGTATCGAGATATGGGAAGGTAAAAGAAAAGAGAACGGTTGAACCGTTCCCTGTATAGCTATTTGAGGTTGTTGCCATTGCTTAGTAAGGCATGTTAGATAGTGCTTCTATCGTGGTATTGCGGTTCAGAGGGACGCCATCAGGTCTGCCTTGACGGTCAGCAGTACGACTTGCTCTGTTCTGAAGGATCTCGTTATCGAGTTCCGGGTACTTACGCTTAAGCTGATCAATAGCGATATCCCTTTGATCAGTAATAATCCGAACGATCTCGCTATAGAAGGGTTGATTCTCCTTGTAGATCCGTTCTCCATTACGGAGACGCTGTTGAAACTCTTCCACAGCCGGCCAGAAGTTCTTATTCGATACCCAAGCCTTAAGCTCGTTCTGCAGACTGCTCTCACCCATCATCTTCTGAAGATCAGAACGCTGCTGGGGGGTTAGCTTTACGCCAGAAAGCGTCTTAAGAACCACAGAGCTATCAAACTCAATACGCTCTAGAGCATCTTTGACCTTGTTACCACCACGATCAGTAGATGCAAAGGGAAGCAGGGCATTGGGTCCGCCACTGACGCTTGGCACAGGCTCACCAGTAATGAAGTCATACTGGGTAGCACCAGTCTTAATCAGACCAAAAGAAGCTGAATAAGCCAAGCGCTCTAACGTACCGTTGTACTCCTGCATATAGGGACTCATGAGGTTGGCAAAGGTCCTACGTAGCCCTGATAGAGGTAGGAAGTTGTTGGCAATCTCCGCAGGCATAGAAGCAAGTGTCTGAATGCCCTGCCAGCCAGGTGTAAGAGCCTGCCCAAGGGGCACCACACCCTGCATATAGCTCTTATTGGTGAAGTTCATGGCTACTGCATAGGTCAGATAGCCGGCCAAGTACTGGGCACGGTCCTCAGAGAGTTGACCAGCTTTCGTCATGGCAGCCAGGTCAGCCACAGCAGTGAGAATTTGACCAAAAGGTTCTAATCTGCTGATATCCAGGAACTTATCCTTACCTTTCTCTCCTTGGATCTTACCCATTGAGAGTTTTGTAAGGTTAATAGACCTAGGTTGGTTATTTTGCAGCCAAAGCTTCTTCTCCTGAGGATCAGGAGGTCCATTACCAATCAAGATACCGTTAAATGCAGCAAGACCGCCAGAAAGAACAAGCATACGGCCATAGGCTTCGCGTCCTTTATAGACAGCCTTGGCGTATTCATCAGTTCCATTCATGATCGCCTTATATTCACCCAATGCCCGGTTAAGAACTGGAACATGGGTACCAGCATAGACCATGATGTTATGGCCTGTCTTCACAAATGGGAAGAAGATACGCATAACAGGAAGCTGGTTGACCATATCTCCGAATGCCTTCATTGGCCCATCGAGATCAGTCTGGAATGTAACCTCTTTAGCTACGGTGAGCAGATCCTCGTTGAGGATAGCTCCAGTTTTGGGGTCGAAGTTCTTATCCAGGTCAGCCTTGAGCATACGCTCAAAGGTTTCCTTAAGTGGATCGGAGGTGTTAGCAGACTCGCTGATGGCTTGCATCATGGTCTGGGAGTTGTACTCCATACGACCAACCATTGTCTTAAAGAACTCGTCGCTACTGGTCAGCAACTTGGAAGGCCAGGCAAAGAGTGGGAACTCAGCCACATCCTTCAACATGCTGATGAAACCAACAGCTGCTTGAAAGCCTTTATCATCAGATACATCAGCAGTACGCTGGAGCAACTTGAGCTTCTCAGTAGCTTCAGCAGCTTGTTCGACGACCTTTGAGCCACCGTTGACTGGCCCATCCTTCATGGCTACAGCAGCAATCCTGAAGGACTCTCCGAGAGTCTTGTGGAAGCCATAGAAAGAGGCAATAGCAGCCTTACGCACCTGTGCATCACCACCCGTAGCAGCCGCGATAGGCCGGTAGATGGTGTTCATAGCGTTGGAGATTAGGTTGATCTCCTGGGTTTTCGGGCTGGAGAGCATCGAGTTGAACATGATGTTCAATCCATTACCCGTAGCAATCTCCCTGATGTACTTCCAGAGGGAAGGCATCTTGGAGGGATCACCTTCTGCCAACACGAGAGCAGCAGATAGGCGGAATGCTTCAGCACGTGCCTGAGGATCGCCAGAGGCCAGGTCCTTCACAAGCTTGTCTAGGACCTTATCGGCGTTCTTGATCTCCTTAACAAGCTCCTCATCACTGAGAACCTTTACTGGGTTGGAGATCTCAATGCCAAGCACGGGAACTTTGATCTTATAAGCGCTCAGATACTTGCTATAAGCATTAGCACTTACCTTGTGAATACGCATCAGAGACTTAAGCTCATCTGCCATTCGCTGGACTTGTGGGAAGGTATCCATATTGGCCTCCCCTAACTTCATGATGGCAAAGCCAGACTCATAAAGACGGGTAGTAACTTCCTGCATCAGACCACGTACCTGGACAATGCCAGCACGGCTAAGCAGTTCATCACCCTCATCACCACGACGAAGGATCTTGGAGAAGTCAACCTCTCCAGCAACACCTAGGGCATCCTGGATTCCCTGAGCAGCTTCATTAGCAACCTCATCAACGGTCTGACGGGATACTCGGGAGAGTTCCTCAACGTTGACTGGGTTCTCCCTGACCATCTGGCGGAGCATCTGGGCAGGAGCATCACCAGTAGCCCTGGCGATACGACGCAGCTGGGCTGTGGTCACGGTCCGCTGGGATCCACCAGGAGCAGTACCAACTGAAGCAGTGCGGGCCTGCATCTGCTGCTGAATTGCCGTAGTGGAATCAACAGTGCGCGACTCCATTGGCGTTCCGAATTGGGAGCTGAGGTGGACGCCTGTTGTGCCTTCAAGGCTTTCACCGCCTAGGAGGGGTCGCGCACGTCCATTGGCGAAGATATACTCGGATTGATCAAAAAGATCTCCCAGGAAGCGAGCCTCATCCTCAGTTGAGACTCCACGTACCAGCTGGATCTCAGGAGCATTAAGTTCCTTATTCCAGGAAGCACGAAGAAGAGCATCATCACGGGACAGTATGTCCGCATGTTGAGCAGCAAAAGCGTCTATGCCTTCAGGGGTAAAGTCATTAAGGACCGCATTGTCATCAATCCGAACAGCAAAGTAGGAGACCTCATCGCCAGTTCTAGGATTAAGAAGAGCATTGTATCCATCTGATCTATTATTGATCAGTCGGAGGTCATTCTCAAACCTCTGGTAGAAGCGCTCAAATGGGACAGCGCCAGGTGTAAAACGCTCTGGCACAACGTTAGCTACATCATCCCAGGTAATAGGTAGGCCCTGGTATGATTGATTTTGAAGAGCAGCCAAGCGCTCCTGTAAGGGACCGCTAAATGTGAAATCATGAATTTCATTACCCTTGGCTACTGCACGTTCTACAAATGTGCTTTGAGATCCAATCAGCCTACGGGCTTCATCTGGATTTTCAAGGTCCAAGGGCTGGAGCCAACGGCCACGTCCATCAGGAGAACTACGTACAACAGAAGCTTGGATCCCATCACTTGAGGTAGGACCAAACCCGGCACGTTCGTAAAGACGGGCACGGACGGAGGTAGCAGTATTATTATAAGAGACTCCGTTAGTACCTAGAATATATCCAGTCCTAAGTTCCGGGTCCAAAGAATCCCAGGTCTCGCGTGTGCGTGATGGGGAATATTCACGGAAGGCATTAAAACCAGCTTCCTCCATTTCAGGAGTAATCTCTGGCATAGCGGAAGATGCACGTCGGCTCTGAGCTTCACTAGCCCCTCTAAGCCCGTAGTCGTCGCCTGCTGGGTAGTTAGTTAAGACAGAACCAGGGGGCAGCTGCTCACGAGCTATACGATTAAAGTCGGTCATGACCCTGCGGCCATAAGTACCAAACTCAGTACCGCTGTCTACTCCCCATTGGATATTAAAAGAAGGAGTACCTTCAGGAAGGCCGTAGGCTGGAGTAATATCGGTATCAGCCCTAATACTCCAAGTAACCTGTGCTCCGTTTGGAAGAGTTGTTAGAGTCTTTGCATAGTTCCCGTTCAATAGCTGCTGCTTGATTGGAAGAAGTTCTGGATATTCCCGCAATAGATAATCTCGGAACTCGATCATATCGTCATAGCTATTAAACCTCTTTGCCAGATCACCTGTAGAAAGGTGCTTATCCAGTACCCCATGAGGGTCGTAAATCATGGCAACCACATCTGGCTTGTCATGAAGCGCCTCATCCCAACCGGGAGGGGCATACTCAGTATTAAATGAAGTACGACCTACGGTGACGAATCCATTTCTCTCATAAACCTTCTTGAGGTTAGGTAACTCGAAGTTATCAAGCTTGATACCGCCTTGCTTGACGGCCTCTTGCATGATTAGATCACCAGCACCCTTAGCGGTTCCATAGACACCTTTAATCTCACCATCTGCTGTGACTAAACCATATCCACCCTCAACTGAGATGACTTTTGATTTAGCAACAGTTTCTGCATCAACACTGTCAACACTCCAGTACTTAGAAGGATCAGACGCCTTCACCTCCTCCAATCGTTGGACAAACTGCTCAGCGTCAAGTGGCTTAGTGGAAGTGACTGAAGACAAAGGTTGGGCAGAGTCCAGGGTCTCCTTGAAGACCTGCTCCCCAGCCGCTCCAGCAGCCTCTTCTGTTGCTCCACTCTTCAGGGCCTGCCTAGTGGCACGGACTCCACCGATGTATGCGCCAACAGCGTCGGCAGCAGCACCAAGACCAAAACCTTCAAGGCTGGTCTTGAGCATTGCCTCCCAGGGAGAATCATCCTCATCAACAGACAGGGCTGTCAGAAAGGTTGGGTACCACTCAGGAGCATTCTCCTTAATGAGGTTGGAGAGGTTGCCCTCACCACGGGTAGCAGACATCATGTCCGCAGCAATGCCGCTAATACCACCACGGGCCCCAGCCTGGGCAATGATGCCAGCCTTACCAAGATTGGTAGAAGCAGCAGCTACCTTTGCACCTGCACCTGCCATCCCACCAAAACCACCTGTAGCAGCAGAAAGGGCTGCAAACTCCAGGAATCCTTGGGCAATTTTGCCTACACCAGTCTGGGCGCCTGCATCATCCTTACCAAGGTCCCACGAGGCCCACTGGTACTTACTAGAGAAGGGGTTTTGATCTTCCTTGACGTTGCCAAGGGTATAGAGATACTTGTTAGTATCGCCAATAATCTCAGCTGTATTGAGAACTGACTCAGCGGCACCACGAATAGCACCACCAACAACACGAATCGGCTCACCAGCTGGGTCCTGACGGAGCTGCTCAGTGATCCGCTGGTCTTGTTGCATGCCAGCAGCTCTTTGCTGCTTACGCTCGGCTGCAATCTGATCTGGGGTCTTCTTATTTCCCTGGAAGACATTATCAACCATATCCACAATAGGGATGCTGGCGTTCTCTTCGATCCACTTACCAACGCCTTGGAGGGCTCCGTTAAGGGAAGGAGCAGCTAAACCTGGGATAGTACGTTGTTGAACATTCTGACCAGCAATACGTGCTGGTTGTTGTTGAGGCTTAGGTTGTTGTTTAACAGGAGCGGGGGCAACAGCCTTCAGCAGTTCTTCCCTAGACTCATCCAGGAAACCACCTTGGTTCTGTTGCTGCGCACCCTGAAATAACTGATCAATGTAATCAGGCATCTTTAGGGGGTAAATAATTAACCCCCCTTGACGCATCGCGGGGGGCGTTGATTAAAGTCTTCCGTTAGCTAGTAAACGCTCGGCATAGTCATAGCGAGAGCCGACATCTCTAAAGCCCCAGTATTGATAGGAGGCTCTCTTAAGATCACCGACAGAAGCGTTAGGATTCATGAATACCCGGTAAGCCCAGGGATTCCGCTTCTTCATTTCCTTAACCATGTAGTTAAGTTGGTCTGACTCTGGGATCTGAGCAATCGGCTTACCGAAGTGGCGTTCGATAGCACCTAGGCGGGCAGCGTCACCAGGAAAAGCAGCCCAGGAAACAAGACCACCATTCCGGACAGAAGCATCACCGGCAACCTTGCCCCATTGCCTGGTACCGTGCCATGTACTTTCAGCTTGGATATTGCCTGAAAGGTAGGCAGCTCCTCGACGGGGGAAGCCCATCTGTTCAAGCATTCTCATGCCTTGAGCAGCATCCTTGATGTTTCCACCTGATGCAGCAGGGTTTGCCTCTTGCCTTAAAGCAAGCAAGCCAGGCAGGCCATTGACTCGTAATTGACCATCGATGAAAGCCTGCTCACTGAGACCAAGATTTTTGGCAAGCAAACGAGTCTGGTTAGAAGGTCTCTCACCTGCGAGGACTCTTTTGATATCAGACTTGAGAACTGGAACAGGTAGGAATTTGTCCTTCCTGGCATCCATGACAGACCTGGGGAACTTAAGAGTTCCAAAGATCTCCTCAGCTTTGAACTTAGAGAAGTCCTGCACACCAGGGGCCACAGTGATACGAGATACCCGTTTATCAACGGATAGGTCACCCTGGAAGCTGTAGCCAGTCTTGGGATCTAGCTCAATCCTGTACTCAGGTCGCTGTAAAAGCGCCTTAGTCTTAACTTCAGCCAGTCTCCCAAGCTCAACAGGATCGCCAGCAAGGGCCGGTCTAACAGCTACTTCAGCAGCTAGTTGGCTGCGTAACTCCTCAATCAACATTGGGTGCCTAAGAGCAAGCTCAGCACTCACAGTGGGGGAGAGATCGCCATCTTTAGCCTTGCCCTTCATGGCAGACTTAAGCCCAGAGCTAATGCTAGACATAAACTTGTCGAGTTTCTTCTCAGCTTCCTTAGTGGCAGCTGGCTTGGCAAACTGCTTGTACTCGGCAGGGCTAATAGTCCCAGCGTCCAACATGGACTTGAGGAGGGAGTCAGACGGCTGCCTACCGCTAGCCACCATCTCCATGAGTTGGAACTTGGCCTGGGGGTCATAGCCAAGTCCGTTCTCTGTCAGGCGCTCGGCCTCCTTGAGGGCCTCTTCGGTACCCAATGCCCGCAGGCTTTCGACAGCCTTACGGCGGTTATCGGGAGTCGGATCGTCATAGAAGAACTGAACCGACTTCTTCATGGAGATAGTGTTCTCCTGGCTCTTGAGGTTGTACTCCTGGATGGCACCCTTACGGATATCCTCCTCAGCTGCATCGAGCTGTGCGTCGTACTCGTCACCCCACTTGACACCAGGGACCTTCTCTTGATTACGAAGCTCCTTAAGGAAATTCGTATCTCTATTAACAACTGCTTCTCCAATTAGCAGCTCCATCAACTTATCGTTGGAGGCTCGTGAGCGGCCCTGTAGGCCAACGTTCCCATTAAGAAGAATGGATTCTGCCTTGGAGATCTTGTCGCCTACAGAGAGGGTCTTATCATCAGCAATTAGGGAGATCTGGTTGGTTGCAAGCTTGAGGTTTGCAGTCTGATCTTCCTTAATTACTTGATTAAGTTTGGCACTGATAAAAGCCTGCCTTACCTGCAGAAGCTCCGGAGCGATGTCGGACAACAACGCATCAGGCTGTTTCCACAGGCCAGATGCCTCTGCAAAGACTCCACTGGTTGCGCCTATCCAAGCATCCATCTGGTCGCCGGTCCTGGGCTTCTGCTCATCAGGAAGCTGGTTCCAAGCATCAAGTAGAAACTGGGGGTAGGCAGCCTTAGCTTGATAAACATTCCCTTGGAGGCGGTTGAGTGCCTTGGCAGGGTTTGAGTCACGAAGCTGGTGGGCCACAGTATTAGCTGTGGTAGTACCCTCATTCTCTAGGCCAGTCGCAACTTTCTGAATTGCTTGACCTTCGGCTTGGACTTCTACCTTGGTCTGGGTATCACGTTCGACAGCAGCAGGCTGCCTATTGCCAAACATGGCCTGAACAGCTTGGCCCTGCTTCTGTTTCTTGGCATCCTCTTGCTCTGCTGCATCAAGCTTTACTTTAAGAGCACTAGGAACGCCAAGGGCAAAGTCTGTGAACTTGAGGATGGCATTTGTAGTCGCGTTGTTCTTACTTAACTCAGCCTGGGCAGATATCTGCTGAAGGTTATCGTAGCCACGATCAAGACCTTGTTGGCGCTGTAGATCCCTAGAGGCAGTCTCTGCATCACGCAGGGCGTTGAGGGAGGATGCAGCAGCTTGCTTGGAAAAGTCGCCAACTACCTCTGGGTTAAAGGCACGAGACTGGGCAGCTCTTTCAAACTGGACACCAGCAGCCTCTACTTTTGGTATTCTGGCCATTATGTCCACCCATATGAAGGAATACCAAGTCCTAGATCCTTACCAATTCCAACTGGAGTAGCTGCAAACTGTGGGGCCTGGACTGGCGCTGCAACCTGAGAAGCAGCTTGATTAAGTGATGACTGTTGCTGGATACCAATCTGATCGATTGAGACCCCGGCTTGTTGAATG
>Ga0209617_10000206_pt1 | contig 24666 bp, 23 predicted proteins | sample LakEriepJuly2011_2_FD_187459 | JGI IMG/M metagenome (GOLD analysis project Ga0209617, IMG submission 187459) | Freshwater microbial communities from dead zone in Lake Erie, Canada - CCB epilimnion July 2011 (SPAdes) (version 2) | ecosystem: Environmental > Aquatic > Freshwater > Lentic >...
ACTTTTGGAGTTTAGACAAATGCGTATTGGTGTACTTACAGGTGGCGGAGATTGCCCAGGACTAAATGCTGTTATTCGTGCTGTAGTCCGCAAAGGTGTAAAAGAGTACGGACATGAGTTTGTTGGTTTTCGCGATGGCTGGAAAGGCCCGCTAGAGAACTACACAATGGAGCTCAACCTTGAAAGTACTCGTGGCATCTTGCCTCGCGGTGGAACAATCCTTGGATCTTCTCGTACTAACCCATTTAAGATTGAAAATGGCGTAGAGCGCATCAAGCAGAACCTTGCAGATCAGGGAATCGATGCCCTCATCGCAATCGGTGGCGAAGATACTCTTGGAGTTGCAACAAAGCTTGACGCACTCGGAGTTAAGGTCATCGGAGTTCCCAAGACAATCGATAACGATCTCAACAATACCGATTACACATTTGGTTTTGATACATCAGTAAATATCGCAGTAGAAGCAATCGATCGTCTTCACACCACTGCAGAGTCACACCATCGCGCGCTGATCGTTGAAGTGATGGGTCGCCATGCTGGTTGGATCGCTCTCCACTCAGGTATCGCCGGTGGAGCATCTTGTATCTTGATTCCAGAAGTTAAATTCTCTGTAGACAAGGTCTGCGAGTGGGTTGAATCTCGCTTTAAATCTTCATACGCACCGATCATCGTGATCGCAGAAGGTGCTATCCCACAAGATGGTGATATGATTACAAAAGATTCAGAGCTTGATGCATTTGGTCACGTGAAGCTTTCAGGAATTGGCGAGTGGTTAGCTAAAGAGATTGAAAGAAAGACTGGCAAGGAAGCGCGCACCTCTGTTCTCGGCCACATTCAGCGCGGTGGAACACCGTCCGCATTTGACCGCGTTCTTGCTACACGATTTGGTCTTCATGCGATCACTGCGGCCTCCGAGGGCGACTGGGGAAAGATGGTTGCACTCCACGGCACAGATATCGTTCGAGTTCCTCTAGCAACTGCTACCGAAAAGCTCAAGACTGTCCCTATCGAGCGCTATAAAGAGTCTGAAATTTTCTTCGGATAATCCCGGTACGAGAACTCGCTCACACCTTCTATCCTTAGGACATGATGACTTCACTTGACTCACTTTTCGACGAAAGCCTTGTAGCTGCTCAGCAACCACAGTGGCCCGGCGGAAAAGATGGAGAGCCTGTAAAGGCGGCAGTCACGCGCTTGAAAACGTTGCCTCCTCTGGTCTTTGCCGGAGAGTGCGATGATCTCAAAACAAAGATTGCAGCAGCAGCTGCCGGAAAAGCATTCTGGCTTCAAGGGGGAGATTGCGCAGAGACCTTTGCTGCGGCAACTGCTGATTCAATCCGCAATCGCATTAAAACGATTCTGCAGATGGCAGCTGTTTTGCAGTACTACTCCAGCCTTCCAGTTGTAAAAGTGGGTCGTATGGCAGGTCAGTTTGCAAAGCCACGTTCAAATGATTTAGAAACTCGTGGTGATGTCACACTTCCTGCCTACCGTGGTGATGCGGTCAATGATCTTGAATTTACTTTAGATGCTCGTACTCCAAACCCTCAGCGCCTAGTTGATGTCTACAACACATCTGCTGCAACCCTGAATCTAGTTCGCGCATTTACTCAAGGTGGTTTTGCAGATATTCGTCGCGTCCACGAATGGAACAAGGGTTTTATTCGCGATTCAAGCGTTGGAGTTCGCTATGAAGAGATGGCGAAAGAAATTGATCGCGCTCTAAGTTTTATGAAATCAGCAGGCGTTGATCCTCAATCATTTAAGAGCGTAGATTTTTACTCCAGCCATGAAGCGCTCATTCTTGAATATGAGAAGTCACTTACCCGTATCGATTCTCGTACTGGAGATCCCTACGATGTCTCAGCGCATTTCGTATGGATCGGAGAGCGTACTCGTCAGCTAGATGGAGCACATGTAGATTTTGCTTCCAAGATTCGTAATCCAATCGGTGTCAAGCTTGGACCGAAATCAACCGTTGATGATGCACTTCGATTAATCGATCGCTTGGATCCCAACCGTGAACCTGGTCGTCTTACATTTATTACACGCATGGGTGCTGGCAAGATTCGTGAGGCACTTCCTGCTCTTGTCGATGGCGTAACAAAGTCAGGTGCTCAAGTGTTGTGGGTCTGTGATCCTATGCATGGAAATACCTTCGAAACAGCTACTGGATATAAGACCCGTCAATTCGATGATGTGATGGATGAAGTCAAGGGATTTTTCGAAGTACACAAGTCATTGGGTACCCACCCTGGCGGTATTCATATCGAACTCACCGGCGACGATGTCACCGAATGTCTTGGTGGCGGAGAGAAGATTTCAGAGACAGATCTTGCTACACGCTATGAAAGCGCCTGCGATCCACGCCTTAATCACTCACAGTCACTCGAGCTGGCATTTCTTGTCGCTGAGATGTTGCGCGATCGCTAAAGCGCAGCACTCATGGCCCTACTGATTGCTTCAACATCAACTCCGGTAGGAACGCTTAATCTCATTGCAGATGGTGAGCTATTACTCGGTGCAAACCTGAGTACGATCCGAGCACTTAAAGAAGGCTTAGATTTAATTTATCGTGGCTCTGATTTCAAGGAAGTAAATAAGATTCCAGTAATCTCAACTCTCATTGGAGATTATTTTGATGGAGATCTATCTGCAATCAACGGGATTAAAGTCAGTCAGCCTGGTGGATCATTTTCACAAGCGGCGTGGAAGGCGATGCGATGCATTCGTGCAGGTAAAGTACTCTCATACGCAGAGCTTGCTAAGAATTCAGGAAGCCCGAAAGCGGTGCGCGCTGCTGGTAGCGCATGTGCCAAGAATGCGATTGTGCTTGTGATTCCGTGCCATCGGATTGTTAAAACTGGTGGAGCGCTCGGGAATTATGCCTACGGCGTGAATAAGAAAGAGTGGCTCTTACGCCACGAGGGTCTTGCGTAAAATTTCTATCGCTTGATCACACTGCACATCATCAAAGTCACGATGCGTCACAAGGCGTGCAAAGTGTGGGCCGAGAGCTCCGATAAGTAATCCACTCTCTTGAGTACGTGTGGCAAGTTCTGCAGCAGTAATTCCCAGAGCTTTGAGATTAAGTCCGACAATATTTGTTGCAACCGATGCTGGATCTATCAGTGAAGAATCAACTTGAGATATGGCTGTTGCCAGGGCCTTTGCTCGGCGATGATCGTGGCTCAGATCGCTCATGTGATGTGTAATGGCGTAGTCCGCTGCTGCAGCCAAGATTCCTACCTGGCGCATTCCGCCACCGTATCTCTTGCGCCATACGCGAGCGGAGGCAATACGTTCGCTCGTTGAAAGAGCCATGGAGCCGATAGGGGCGCCGAGACCTTTAGAAAAACAGACGCTAATCGTGTCAGCATATTTTCCGTAGTCAGCAAGTGATACACCGCTTGCTACGTGAGCATTCCAGATGCGCGCTCCATCAAGGTGGATAGCAATTCCCATGGAATGTGCCTGGTCGTAGAGTGATTTCATCTGATCTAGTGGCTGAACTGTGCCGCCACCAAAGTTATGAGAATTTTCAATTGCAATAGCAGCGGTTGAGACTAAATATGGACCAGCGCTTGGCGCGGCAATTGCTAGCGGATCAGAGGCGTGCAATAACCCTGAGGGTGCCAGCCATGTTCGCGTAGTGATTCCTGAAAATGTTGCTGCCGCGCCAAGTTCGGCGCGTACAACATGTGAGTTTGTTTCAGCGAGAATTTCCTGACCAGGTTGCACGAGAGTGCGCATCATCAACTGATTAGCTAATGAGCCGGTCGGTGTAAAGAGACCAGCTTCTTTGCCAAAGAGTGCGGCAACTCGCTCTTCGAGTGCATTAACTGTGGGGTCATCACCATAGACATCATCTCCAACTGGCGCTTGTGCAATCACTTCACGCATCGCCGCAGAGGGAACTGTGACTGTATCTGACCGAAGATCAATCATTGGTCGGTTCCTTTACAACGATGAGGTACATCGCGGTGAGCAAGATAATTCCACCGAGAGCCACCTGGATACTCATTGTCTCGCGTCCAATAGTGATTGCAAAGAGCGCGGCAAATACAACTTCCAAGGTCAAAATGACCGCTACCTTTGTAGAATCGATGTGAGCCTGAGCCCATGTTTGAACAATGAAACCAAATGCGGTGCAGACGATCGCGGTGAAGATGACAACTGCCCACACACCGTAATCAGGTGGAGCTTGATATCCCTCAGCAAATGCGAATCCACCTGTAAGTACTGTAACGGCAAAGAGTTGCACCGTTGTCATTGCATAGACATCACGCCCAGCACTCCACTGGCCGAGGGCGACAATGTGTGCGCCAAATGCGATTGCACAGAGCAGCACAAGAAATTCGCCAAAGCCCATCGACCAACCACGAAGAGAAAGTAGGGCAAGACCGACAGTGGCAAGTGCTACACATCCCCAGGTAAAGAGCGAGATTTTCTTCCTCAAGAAAAGTGCTGAGATGAGAGGCGTTGCAACGACATAAAGTCCGGTAACAAAGCCTGTGATCGCAGCACCTGTTCTAGCAAGGCCCTCTGTCTGCAATATGTAGCCTGCACCTAGAAGTAGCCCGGCTGCAAATGCTTTGATAAAGAGATCTTTTGTGATCTGGCGAAAGACCGTGGGCCGAAATGCCACTAGAAAAAGAATGGCAAATAAAAATCGAGTAAAGAGAAAGCTATTGACGCTCTGTCGCTCAATTGAATCTTTCATAATCACAAATGCCAGGCCCCATGATGCTGCCAACAAGATGAGCGCAACGGGGGCAAGGCGCATACGCCCAGCATGCGTTTTCATCATGGGTTTGTCTTAGCCCTTTCGCAACTTCTTCAAGAGAGCAATCTCTTTTCCATGTTCTGGCTCCATGCCCGGTGTTTCAAGAATGAGTGGGGCGTTGACCACTGCAGGGTGTGCCAGTAGTTCTTTAAATGGATCGGTACCAATAAATCCTTCACCGATATTTTGATGGCGGTCTTTAAGTGCTCCACAGACATCCATCGAATCATTTGCGTGGATTAATTGAATACGTTCTGCGCCGGCAACCTCTACGAGCAGATCAAGTGTCTCTTTCATTCCACCTTTTTTGGCAATGTCATGACCCGCGGCAAAGACATGGCAGGTATCAAGACAGATACCAACTTTAGGATGATATTCAAGTGCTTTCAGGTAGTGCTCTAAATCTTCTAAACGCTTTACAAGGGATTGGCCTTGGCCAGCTGTGGGTTCAAGGAGTAGATAAGGAGCATCATTTGATAGCGCATTAAGAATAGGCATCATGCCCTCGTGAATTTGCTTCCAAGCACTATCGATAAAATCTTCATTCACCGCAGAGCCTGTATGAACAACGACACCTAACGCACCAATTTCTTGGCCTCGCTTAAGTGAGTAGGCAGTTGATGCTAAAGAATTCTTATATGTGCCTTCAGTAGGTGAACCCAAATTAATGAGGAAGGGAGCGTGCACATAAACTTCCAGGTCTAACTCATCTGCTCGCTCACGAAAGAGCGCATCTGCCTCATGATTTGTTTCAGGCATCGCCCATCCGCGTGGATTAGATGTAAAGACTTGAATTGCTTCGGCCTCAGTGATGCGTGCGTATTCGATGGAACGCTTAGCCATTCCACCGCTTGTAGGTGTGTGGGCTCCGATACGAGGCAGGACTACTTTTGGCATTTGCCTACCCTACTGTGAGAGTCACCGTACTTCCACGCTTGACCTTGGCATCGACCTTAGGGTCTATTCCAATCACCAATTTTCCACTCTTTGTTACCTTCTTCACTACAACTTTCAGCCCTAAATCTTTGAGAAGTGCAGTTGCACGCTCTTGAGAGAATCGCATCACATTAGGTATGTAGACATAGGCAGTCCCCTTGGAGACAAATATTTCCACCGCGGCTCCCTTAGGGAGTGCTGCACCTGCAGCGGGTTGCTGTGAAATCACTTCACCTGGCATGACCTTTTCATCGAATGCATATGTCACCGTTACGTTAAATCCAGCATCAGTTAATTCATTAAGAGCTTGCTCGCCATTTGTTCCAACCAAAGATGCGAGGTTAAAAGTTTCTACACCTTTACTGACGACCAGATCAACGATGGTATCTCGCTTGACGCGCGTTCCTTGTGCTGGATTTGAAGAGATAACAAACCCCTGTGGAAATTTGTCGTTGAAGACTTCAGTGATCTCGCCAACCTTCAGTGGAGATTTCGCTAAGAGATTGATGGCTGCTTCAGGAGTAAGGCTAATGAGAGAAGGAATGGTGTATCGCTCTGCTCCCTTTGATATAACGAGATTTACTGTTCCAGCTGGTGCTATCGAATCTCCGGCAGAAGGATCGGTTGAAATTACGCGACCCTTTGCGATATCTTCATCAAAGCGTTCTTCAAGGATTGCTGTAGTTAGCCCAAGAGCAGTGAGCGTGGAATTAGCTTGCTCTGTTGTAGCCCCGACAACCGAAGGAAACTTCACTGATGCCCCTGGGCCGATGAGCACCCACCACGTCGTAATCCCTAGAAGCAGTGCAAGTCCTGCAGCGATCCAGCGGTTGCGACGAACTCGCCTACTGGTCTTCCTGCGCTCCCTCACCTGCACGGTGGTCTCTTTTGCAGCGACAGATGGAAGTGTCAGTGAGATTTTTTCTGTGATCTGAGTAAATTTTCCGCGAGATTTCTTCTTTGCTTTCTCTCTCATAGGCGCGATAGGAATATCTAGTTCAAGACTCATCTGAGGTGCCGATGGGTTGAGTGCTTGCGAAATTGCAAGAAGCTGACTGTGGAAAATCTGACAATCGCGGGGACGCTCATCCGGATCGACACTTGTCGCAGCAAAAATGAGATCGTCCAGTGCCTTTGGAACATCTGGAATAAGTGAGCTGATTCGAGGTACACGCGAATTCACATGCATAAATGCAATTTGGATGGGCTCATCACCTTCAAAAGGTTTCGTTCCAGTAAAAATCTCAAATGCGGTAATCGCAGCCGAATAGACATCACTCCGTGAATCTGCAATTCCTCGTGAGACTTGTTCGGGGGATAGGTAGGAGACGCTTCCCAAGATGACACTTGATTCGGCCGTCATTGTGCTACCGATCATCGCACCCTTTGCAAGACCGAAATCTGTAATCTTTATTCGACCTTCCTTTGATACGAGAATATTTTCTGGCTTTACATCTCTATGAACAATTCCTAAGCGATGAGCAGCACCGAGTGCACTCAGAACTGGAAGCAAGAACTTGATTCCATCTGTAACGGGTATTGCGCCTCGCTCATTGAGATACTCACGCAAGGTGTGTCCGTCAACCAACTCCATCACAATAAAGACGGCAGGAATTCCACTTTGGTTCCAACCTTGATCTTGCACAGCAACGATATTGGGATGATTTAGCGCTGCTGCAGCTTTTGCTTCGCGGATAAAACGTTCAACGAACTGTTCATCCTGAGCAAGATGTGCGTGCATGATTTTGACTGCCACTCGTCGATCAAGGCGCGTATCTATAGCCTCATAGATTGTCGCCATTCCTCCAGCATCCATCTGGCGCAAGAGCTGATAGCGACCATCGATGAGGTTGCCAGTGAGGTCGGACATAGTTGAATTTTAGGTTGAAAGAAGGAATTCGCAGCGCTCTTTCGTCCTATCTGCCGCAAAGTGTTGCTCCTGCATCACAAGCCATTGCGTCATCTCTCGGGAAATTTTCTCACCATCTCGATCGATCACTCTTTGATATCCGATGAGTGGATCTAGATCGAGCCAGATCGAGGTGGCTAAACTTTCTTCGATGGAAATTTGTGCGCTGGCAACACCCTCGAGAATGAGTAAGTGGGTGGATGGATGAGACTTTGGTGCATCAAATTCATTGGCAATCCAGTTAAATGAAGAATAGAGCAGAGGTTTCTTAGCTTTATGGCACGAGGAAAGCCAGGTCAGCGTTTTTGTTAATTCGTCACCAAGTGCACTCTCCCAGCCAGGGTAGAGCTCATCCATATGAATAACCGTGGTGCTTATATGTGGTGAGAGCGCTAAGAAGACCGTCGATGCAAGTGTGGTCTTGCCAGCTCCTGCTGGCCCATCAATTGCAATGATGGGTTGGTCAACTCCTTGTGCAATCTCAGCTAGTGCGTCGATAAGTTGCATACCAACTCCTCCAACCCACAGCTGCTACGACGGTAAATACAAGATAGAGCATCGATGTGAGATATAGCTCTTGGCTGAAGTAAAGCGCGGTATATCCAAGATCCACCACAAACCAGAGAATCCAGGTTTCATATTTTTCATAGACCATGAGCAATTGCGCTGCAATTGATCCGAAGAGAAGGATTGCATCGGCATATGTCGATGCGGCACCCAAGCGATCGAGTATCGGTGCCAGAGCCAGAGTCGCAAGAGTAATCGCTACGACTGTGTAGATACGAAAACTATTTTTGAGCGGACCAGGGATTGCACCTTTCTTGCCCCAGCCAAACCAACCCGCGATTGCAGCGGCTATAAAGACAAGCTGTAACGCTGCGCTTGCAAACAGATCCCATTGAATGAAAAGGATCCCGTAGAGAACGCTGCTCAAAGCCCACCAAGGCCAGGTAATTCTCTTTCCTGTTACACCGAGTGCGACACCAATAAAAGAGATGATCGCTGCAATTATTTCAAGGGTAGACATCATTAATCCTTTCCACATCCGCATTACCGGACGGGTCTAGCGGTCGATCTCACGTTGAGATCCTCTCAGCAGCGTTACAAGTAACGCATGTGCTCCCGCGTTTTTATTCTAGCGCACGTCGGGCAGAAAGAGCTTGAATGTAAGCCTTGCCTGCAACACGAAGTCTGCGCGCTGTAGAAGTTTTTGCGCGTTTATTAAAGATGTCATAACCGATAGCTTCGACCTCATCGACAATCCCGCAATAAAGTTCGCTCGCTGCACGGATACATGGTCGGCTCGTTGGATGGAGTAGATCAATACCAGGAGCAGCTTCTGCCTGTAATTGACGAACACGGGCGATCTGAAATTTGAGTGCTTGAATAATCTCTGGGGTCAGAACTCTGGCATAGAGCATCTTTTCGTTAACCCCATGAACTGCAAGTTCATCAAGTGGGAGGTAAATGCGACCTCGATCGAGATCTTCACCAACATCTCGGATGAAGTTGGCAAGCTGAAATGCAATCCCTAGTTTTTTCGCACTCTCGTAGGCATCATTTGAGAGCGCACCAAGAATAGGGACCATCTCAAGGCCAATCACTGCAGCTGAGCCATACACATATTCGCTCAACGCTTCATAGGTGGCATAGGTCGATACGGTGAGATCCATCTCCATTGAGCGCAAGAAATCAACGAAGTGTTGGTGAGGGATATTAAAGCGAGAGACGGTATCCACAAGGGCTGCTCCCACCGCATCATTGCTTTCCTCTGCAGAGAGATCAGAGAGAACGCCAGAGCTCCACGTACGTAATACATCCGCTTTTTCTTGTGGGGTAAGTGTTGATGAAAGGTCATCGACAATCTCATCCGCATAACGCGCAAAGCCGTAGAGTGCATGAACAAATGGACGCTTAGCAGGTGGAAGAAGGAGCGTTGCTAAGTAATACGTTTTTCCATGCAAAGAGTTGAGCCTCTTGCACTCGCCATATGATGCGCGCAGTGCAGGATCAGTAATCCCGGCTGCATCAAGTTCGTTCATTACTTCACAGGTCCAACAATTCGTTCTGCAGCAAGGCGCCCTGAGATAAGAACCATCGGAACACCAACGCCAGGTTGAGTACCAGAGCCAGCAAAGACGATGTTTTCAAATCCCGCTGCAATGTTGCGAGGTCTAAATGGACCTGTCTGGAAGAAGGTATGTGCGCTGGCAAAGGGAGCCCCGCGCATCATTCCTTGATTCTCCCAGTCAAGAGGAGTTGTCATCACTTCAGTTTCAATACTGGCTTCGAAATCTGTATAGCCGCGCTCTTCTAGTGTTTTGACCATGTGATCACGGTAAGGACCAGCCTGCTTTTTCCAATCAATGTCAGCATCAAGGTTTGGGGTGGGGTAGAGAATGTAATACGACTCTTTTCCTGCAGGAGCTAGAGACGGATCATCCTTACTTTGAATCGTGACAAGAATCGATGGGTCAGTCATGAGAACTTTCTTTTTGATTAATTCATCAAAGACCCTATCCCAGGACTCACCAAAGTGAATATTGTGATGTGCGGCGTGCTCATATTTCTTCGATGACCCGACAAGTAAGGTCACGCAGGAAGGCGAATATTTCAATCGCTTAATATTCAGAGGAGTCTTTCCGAGAAGGTCGCGCCAGACAACAGGTAGATCTGGATTCATAACTAGGGCATCACATTCATAGCGCTCACCGTTTGCCGTTGTCACGGCGCGGGCACGTGAATTAACAACCTCAACGCCGGTGACCTCTGTGTTGTACTTAAAGGTCACACCATGTTTCTCGGCAGCGGCAGCCATGGCACGGGGGACCGCGTGCATTCCACCCTTAGGGAAGAAGACACCATTGACTGAATCCATATATGCAATTACTGCATAGATAGCAAGTGCTTGCTGAGGACTAACGCCGGCATACATAGCTTGGAATGAGTAAACCTTTTGTAGGCGAGGGTCTTTAAGAAATTGATTAACCTTTGGAGCAAGTTTTCTAAATCCACCTAGTGCAATAAGTCGAGCAAGATTCGGTGTGAGCAAGTTTAAGGGTGAATCTATATTTCGATCAATAAAGTCGTTCATCTCATATTTATAGAGCTTGGTGACAAATTCCACGTAGCGTCGATACCCGAGCGCTTCTTCAGCACTGACTGTTTGTCGAATCTCTTCTTCCATCTCTGCAGTGTTTGCATGAACATTAATCACGCTTCCATCATGATAGAAAGCGCGATACAGAGGCTTAACTGGAGTGAGTTCTAGCCAATCTTTCATATCTTCGCCCACGCAGGAAAATGCATCTTGAATCAGAGATGGCATTGTGAGAACTGATGGGCCGGTATCGAATGAGTATCCATCTTTATTAAGAACTCCATTGCGACCACCTGGAACACTCTCACGTTCGAGAACTGTCACTTTACGTCCAGCGCCAGCAAGGCGTAGAGCAGCACTTAAGCCCGCAAGACCTGCGCCAACAATGACAACGTGATCTGTCGGGCCTTTAATGCGTGCAACCATGATGGCTCCTAGCTCTTTCGCGCAGTTGCACTAGCGGCAAGTGCTGATAATAAGTCGTGTGCATCGGGTGCTATCTCATGAGACTGTGATGCCTGGAGAGCGTCGTAGGTTAATTTCTCAATCAGTCCTTCAACACTTTCCACAGCGCCACTATCAATAATGATGCCCCGAAGTACTTCAATGATCTCATGAGAAAGATCTGGCCGCCCAAGATAGGAAATCAGCTCGGTACGTCCTGCATCGGTCGTGCGCTCCATTGCCATAGCCATGAGGACTGTGCGTTTTCCTTCGCGGAGATCATCTCCTGCGGGCTTTCCAGTGATATCTGGGTCACCAAAAATTCCTAAGAGATCATCGCGTAATTGAAAAGCCTCGCCGAGGGGGAGTCCGTATTCAGATAGCTTCCAGTTAAGTGGATTATCTTTGCGCGGGCTACCGAGAGCGATCGCAACACCAAGGTGGAGTGGGCGTTCAATGCTATATTTTCCAGATTTAAAGCGAGCAATGCGCAGTGATCGCTCCACGCTAAAACTCTTTTCACCCGCCTCGCGAACATCGAGGTACTGCCCGGCCATTAACTCAATTCTCATCTCATCATGTATCTCTAGCGCGGCTAGTAACTGTGTCGATGAAATTCCAGATGTATGAAGCATGTGGTCTGATTGCACGAGTGCAAGATCGCCTAATAATATTGCAGCAGCTGCACCGAATTGTTCTGAGAGGCCTGCAAGTGCTTGCTCTTGATGCAAGTTTTCAAAGCGTCGATGAATTGCAGGTTTACCTCGGCGAGTATCAGATGCATCCATAAGGTCATCATGAATTAGGGCGCAGGCTTGTAAAAATTCCAAACTTGCAAAGGCTTTTATCTCGTTTGGCCCCACCTCTTTGCCGGCGGCTCTATGGCCAGCGTATGCAAAGAGAGGGCGTAATCGCTTTCCACCATCAAGGATGAATTCTTCAAGCCCATCACAGACCGGGGCTAACTGCGAGCCGATGGTTGTCAGATGCACCCGTGCATCAGCGAGATATAAAGCTAGCGCTGCCTGAACTTGCTCGCGTACCGATGCAAGTTCATCCATAACCTGACTATTCACGGGGGCAACGGTACCCTGACGCGGTGAGGATGCGACCTGAAAAGACTATGTACTCTTTTGAGTTTTTTCCTCCGAAAGATCTCGCTGGCGAAGATCGACTCTGGCAGGCTTTGGAAACTCTGGCACTTCATGCCCCTGACTTTGTAGCTGTTACATATGGCGCTGGAGGCGGCACACGTGATCGAACAATTCGCATCACCTCTGAAATAACAGCACGCACCAAGATTCCAACTCTCGCCCACCTCACCTGCGTCGGTTCAACCCGCGTCGAACTTATTGAGATTTTAGATCGCTATAGAGATGCCGGTATTAAAAGTATCCTGGCACTACGAGGAGATCCAGTTGGTGGACCACGAGCACCTTGGACACCGATTGATGGTGGTCTGACTCATGCTGATGAACTGATCTCTTTAGCGCGTGAACACGGTGACTTTACGATCGGAGTCGCAGCCTTTCCTGATGGACACCCCAACTCGGAGGGAGATTTTGGCAAAGATATCGACGTTCTTTTGCGAAAAGAATCTCTTGGTGCAACTTTTGCAACAACTCAATTTTTCTTTGAAGTTGATAAGTGGAAGCGTTTAGTAGATTCTTTGGCCGCTCGTGGATCGAGCATACCCATCATCGCTGGCGTGCTTCCTGTTACTAATGTGAAGTTATTGACAAAGATGGCAGAACTCGGTGGCACTCCAATTCCAGCCTCCATTGCATCACGTTTTGCCGCAGTTGAAGATAATCCGGAAGATGTGCGCAAGCTTGGCGTTGAGATCGCACTCAATCTCTGCAACGACTTGATTGATGCGGGAGTCCCGGGCATTCACTTCTACACAATGAATAGCTCGACTGCAACGAGTGAGATCTTTGAATCTTTACAAGATCGGCGCTAATTGATGAAACGCGAAGAGTTCTTTGCAAGATGGAGCCAGCTTCATCTCGGCGCAGAGATCAAGGGAATCGTTAAGGGTTGGTTGAGCATCTCCTACGTCATCGCTCGAGGATTGAACACTTTGAGGATTACCCCCAATGTTTTAACTCTGCTTGGAGTGCTCACCGCAACTGCTGCGCTCTTCTATCCTTACTCAGTAGTTGCGCTGGTCTTCCTCGTGCTATCGCTGATCTGTGATGGCGTAGATGGAAGTGTTGCCATTGTTTCAAGCAAGGTAAGTAAATTTGGTGCAACCCTTGATGCTATCGCCGACCGCATCACAGAAGCGCTCTGGTTCTTTGCTCTCTATCAATGGGGAATTGCCCCAGAGATTTGTTTAGCGCTCTTCGCCCTTGCACTCACACAGGAATATGCACGAGCACGGATGGCATCCCTTGGTTTTCACGAGATTGGTGTGGTTACTATTGCAGAACGGCCAGTACGCGCCAGTGCGATTGCAATCTTTATGGTGCTAGATCTACTTAACTTTTCTTTTGCGCCGGTTGCGATTTATATCTTTACTGCGATGGCAACCTTTAGTGTCTATCAAGTGATGAGAGCTGCTCGCCGTCATCTTCAGTGATAATTGCTTGAGCAACTATCTCGGCACTTAAACCCACCAATGGCAGTCCTCCACCAGGGTGTGCACTTCCTCCCACGCAATACAAACCTTTGAGCGGACTGCGATTCTTCGCACGATTAAAAGCACTCTGTGAGCCGTTACTTGATGTGCCATAGATCGAACCACCAGGAGCTAAGACGCTAGCCTCTAAATCTGCAGGAGTGCGAATCTCTAGAAGTTCAAGGCGGTTACGAATCTGAATACCGCGAGATTCGATGCGATCAATAATTTTCTGCGCATACTGGTCTGCAAACTTACGATCGCTCCAATCGAAACTATCAGATCCGTGACGAGGTGCGTTCACTAAAACAAACCACGCCTCATGTCCCTCCCTTTTCACCATCGTCTCATCGTGTGGGGCACAGATGTAGATAGTTGGATCATCCACTGGAACCTTCTTGCTGAAGATAGATTCGAACTCTTGGTCATAATTTTCTGGGAAGAGAACTGTGTGATGTTCCAGCTTTGGCTCATCTGATGGTCGAAGTCCCAGTAATAAAGAGAAACCAGCAAGTGATGGCTCCATCTTTGCTATTGAGCGAGCTACCCTACGAACTGATGCTGGTGGATTCTTGATCAGGCTTGAATAAATCATTCCCGCATCAGCATTCGCGACAACTACAGCGGCAGAAATATCACGACCATCGTTCAGAGATACACCTGTGACGCGACCGTTGCTATGAGTAATCTCGGAAACGCGTGTATTGAATTCAAAGGCGACACCGCGATCTAAACACCGTTGGTAGAGGGCGTCACCGAGCTTTCCGATACCGCCAGTGATATGCCAAGCACCAAATGCCTCCTCCACAAATGCGATTGACGATAAAACTGCAGGGGCAACACGAGGATCAGATCCGCTATAGGTGGCATAGCGATCGAGAATTTTACGAAGGTGTGGACTTTTAATCGCGAGCCCACGAATTGATTTCCAGGGAGAGATAACGAAAATATCTTTAATCAGCGATCTACGCTTGAGAAGTGAGGCCACAGATTTCAACTCTGATTCGATAAACGGTTCGCGCGAGACATCCCACATTGTCTCCGCCCGCTGCATCACCCGATCCCACTCGTTGGCGGCATCTGCGCCATATGAATCTGAGATTGCTTCTAAAGTTTTCTTGCGAGAGAGATTGGCAAATTTCACCGAGGTTCCATCGTGGAAGCGATAATCGAAAGATGGATCGACGGCTTTGAGTTCAACAACTCTGCCTAATACATCACCTGTTCGTTGAAAGAGATCGCGATAAACAGCAGGCAGTGTCAGAAGTGAAGGACCTGTATCAAATGCGTAACCATTAATCCACTCAGTTCGACACTTTCCACCGTGGCGATCGCCAGCTTCAAAAACTTGAACTGAGTAACCCTTATTGGCAAGGCGAGCAGCAGTTGCCATTCCACCCATGCCTGCGCCAATAACAACAACATCTTTCTTATCGGTTGTCAAACTGCTCGCCCTTTCCACGTGATCTTAGAGTGAAAGAGATTGGAGTAGATCAACAAGTAGATAAAGAAAAGCGCGGAGATGGGGTGGAGAAGGCCATCAACAAGAAGTGAACGCGAAGAGAGAGCTGAGACCACACGTGATGTGACAACGAGAAGTAAGGCTGCCGTAGCAATCGATGATCCTGCGATTGAATAAATGAATGGAAGTACTCCAGAAATAGCCATCACTAGAGCAAGTGCAAGAGAGCCAAAAATTCCCCCAAAGCCTGTCGACATTGACTTTCCATACCCTGCACGAATCTCTGCAAAAGATGTATACATGCGAGTAGATGCGATAGTCGATCCGTCACAAACCCCACCTTTGTATCCGCTACGAACCAGAGCACGCGCTAGATCAATATCATCCAAAACGCTCGATTGAATTGCAGCAAAACCTCCACACATCACGAGGGCATCTTTTTTTATAAAGAGAAACTGCCCGTTGGCAATGGCTAGCGATGGGCGTGCACTTCTCATTGCGAGTCGAAGTGGGACTGTAGTCATCCATGTCCACTGCAAAAGTGGTTGGATAATTCTCTCTGTCAGAGTCTCCGCTATTTGAGCAGGATATGGAGAGAGAAAATCTGATCCTGTTCGTTGCAGGACCGCATCCATCGCAGAGAGCGCATCGGGTGCGAGTCGAACATCGGCATCAACAGTCACAATGTAATCGTGAGTTGCGTGGCTAAGCCCTTGCGATAGCGCCCATGGCTTACCCATCCAATTATCTGGCAAGGGGGCCGCACTTACTACCTTCATCTCGGGGCGATTTCTAATTGCCTGGCTTAAGAGATCTCCAGTGTTATCCGTTGAGTTGTCATCGATAAAGATGACTTCGTATCGTGGGTGATCAAGTGTGCCGAGAGTTGAGACAAGCTCTGAGACGTTTTCAGCCTCGTTACGACATGGAACAAGAATAGAAAAACTTAAATTGTGCGAGCTTTGCCCTCGAGGTCGAATGATTGTGACGGCGTTGAAGATTGCCATGCTTAAGAGAAATGCATTAAGTGCAACGGAGAAACTGAGAAGTGCGGACATATCAGCTAGCTGCGATTAAGCCACTGCGTGAAGAAGTACGGAGCCAGGATGAGGCCGTAGATCAAAAAGGCGACGATCGCTAGCCCGTGGCGCCCAAAGAAGAAGAATTGTGCAATAAATCCACCGACCAAACTCCACCCTAAAAAGATATCCACGACCAGGGTGCTTGGCGCTTCCTTGCGTCGCTCTGTGGGAAGAATAAAGTGCAAGATTGCGATAAGTGTGAGGCCAGAAAGTAACCACCCAAATGCATTCGACAATGGAATTTCTGGAGCGTATGGAAATGAACGTCCTGTAACTTCCCATGTCCATCTTCCTGCGGTAACCATCTGCGGATCTAAGAAGAGATCCCAACCCATCAAGATTGCGCCGCCATAGAGAAAGACCCACCCACGTGCAATACGACGAGCCGCGATAAGTGCGGGGTAAGCCATCATCGTCCATGCAAAGAGGACTACAAGTGGAACATCGAAGATAAACAAGCCAAGCGTTTTACTATATTCGTATACGCCAAAAGGCCAACCAGTGTTTACTCCGATATTTTCGATTATCAGTGCGAAGACGGTAGTAATAGAGAGATAAGCAAAAGCAAATTTATTTCCAAAACTCATTCGAGCATGCAGGAGCATTGCAGCTGCGCCAGAATAGACAGTGAGCAGAGTAAAAATCTCGAGTGCTCGTCCATCTAAGAGAGGGTATGGAATTTGAAGTAGGATAGCCGTAGCGAGCACTACACCCAGAAAAATTTTTGAGCGCTGAGATTGCACGCGCCGACGATTTGATCGTGGTGTGAAATCTCTTATCGACATGGGCTAAGTCTGCCCTACTAGAGTTGACCGCGCACATGGCGCAATGCAAAGCGCGAAAATAGCTCTTCGGCATACCAGTTGTACTGCGCTGTAGCCTCAATCGCTCTCTGATGTGCCTGACCTTTATAAGCAAAGTCACGTAGGGCTTTTCCGTTCTCCCAGAGAGAGAAAGTTCCCTGCAACCCAATAGGTGCTTCACCTATCCCGATGGCTGCAATCAACCCAGGGGATTGATGCAGATCCGCAGATACTGGTGGCACTGCTTTCCAAAATCTGAAGTTCTGAAGCCATTTAATTCGTGCACGCGTTATTGCAACCATTTGAGCATCTGCCGATGGCGTAACGCTCCAGTCAAATGGATTCTTCCCCGACCATAATCCATGTACTGCGATTGGATCTAGGACTAATCGGACTTCATGAAGTGCTCGCTTGTTCCATGATCGAACTACCGCAAGAGAATCGATTGATTCCAGCGTACTTTCGTCAATCACTACAAGCGCACCCCAGCGAGAAAGATCAGCATCACTTGGCGTGAAATTCTCGCCTGTTCCTGTGCCCAACATCTTGGCAAAGTTCACACCTGTAGATCTGCGCAAACGTCCACGATCACGCGCCATAGAAAAGAGTGCGAAGGGAATTTGATTTCTCTTAATTGTCCAAAAGTATGCGACGACGACTTGAGTCACAATTAATCTCCAACAATCATCGGCGTTGCTTTTGTGCAGCTTAGTAATTCTGCGTAGCTTGTCGGATAGACCGCATGTGGATGTCCGGCAGCGGCCCAGACGACTTCGTAATCGTTGAGGGCTAAATCAATCAGCGTAATCTCAGGTTCTGATTTCCAGCCCAAAGGGCTTACTCCACCGATTGAGTAGCCAGAAATTTCTTTTACAAATTCTGCATCAACGCGAGCGAGCTCTTCGATTCCTAGATTCTTGGCAACAAGATCTGTATCGACGCGATGGCGACCACTTGTAATAATCAGAAGAGCTCCTCCTGATGGCAATTTAAAGATTAAAGATGAAGCAATCTGCCCAACTTCAACACCGAGTGAATCAGCTGCTTCTTGGGCAGTTCGGGCACTTTCACTCAACGCGTGGATAAGACCACTTACTTTAAGGCGATCCATCGCTTCCTGTACGCGCTTTACTGATGTGCGCTCGAGTATGTGTTCCACATGGGGATAGTACGACATCCTTCACTTCGTCCGCCGATTGTGCTCTGATGGTTTAGCGTTAGCGCCTATGAGTCCCCAAAGATTGCGTGCAACTGCCCCTGTAGCTATTGCCGATCAAGCACGTAAGTCACTCCTAGCGATGTTCTTACTTATGGGCATGGTCTCAATGGGGTGGGTTCCACGAATCCCTGAAATTAAAGATGCCATTGGGTTAAGCAATGGCCAATTCGGATTTATATTGCTGGCAAGCACTTTTGGATCTGTCACTGGCGCTCAAGTAGGTGGAAGAGCCATACATACCTTTGGTTCTCGCAGAGTTACTCAAGTTGCGATATCAATTATGCCTTTGGGGCTTGCTGGAATGGGTTTAGCAAATTCAGCGGTTGTCTTGGTCATCTCTCTCTTTGTGATGGGCTTTGGATATTCACTGATGGATATCTGTCTGAATTCTCAAGGATTTATAGTTGAAAAGATTGTCAAAAAACGCTGCATGTCCATGCTTCATGCGATGTGGAGCGTTGGCGCGTTTTTAACAACAATCATTGGTGGATCGATCGCCCGCTTTGTTTCATCTGAAGTTAATCTCGTGGCGATAGCTATCTTTGCAGGAATTGCATTTATTCCCGCTGCCTTTTTCCTCCTACCCGCAGATCTCGATGATCACGATGGTGGCGAAGAAGAGACGAGTGCAAAAATCCCTCTCTTTGGAAAGAGCGTTCTGCCTCTGTGGGGGTTGGGAATTGGATTACTCGGCTCCATGATCGCAGAAGGTGCTGCAAGTGATTGGGCCGGAATTTTACTTCGCGATGACATGGGATACGACAAGGGAGTCAATGCATCTGGTTTTGCCTGTTTTGCACTGGCAATGATTGTCAGCAGATTACTTGGCGATAAGACTCTGGATCGTTTAGGACCCGCAATGACGGTAAAGCTCGGTGCTTATATCGGCGGAGTGGGGTGGGGTGCAGCGATTCTGATTGCAGTGCCTTTGTCACAATCGCACCCACTTGTAGCTCTCATCATAATTAACCTTGGATTTATTGCAGTCGGATTTGGTATTGGACCAATGTTTCCCGCCTTTATCTTGGCAGCGGGAGCCACTCCAGGTGTTGCACCCTCAGTTGCTATGGCGCGAGTAGGTGTTATTGGTATTGCTGGTTATTTCTTTGGACCTACTTTGACTGGATTAATTTCAGAGGTAACGAGTTTGCCACTCGCACTATTTTTCCCAATAGTCATGCTTTTTCTCTCAGGCTATCTATCACGTACGATCCACACTGAAAAAGATCGCCACTAAGCACGCGAGTAGCTAGGCGATAAAGATTCTTTCGATCAAACTGAATGCAGCAACTGAAAATAGCAAGTAAGCAAAGACTTTTCGCAACAGCGCATCTGAAATCGGCAATTTAATGCGGGAAGCAATTTGTGCCACCGTGACAGCACTGATTCCCATTGCAAGAGGAATATCCCAGGAAACTTCGCTCACGAGTGCGTGGTGACCTATGAGGGCTGTCATCGAATTGATTGCTATGACCAAGAGCGCGGTGCCAGCGGCAATTGATTGTGAAGTTCCAAATCCAAGCACTAGAACTGGAATCACAAGGAAGCCGCCACCGATTCCAAAGAGCCCTGTGATCGAGCCGATCAAGAGCGAAATAACAATGAGGACTGGCCAACTCATACGTTTCGTCATGGTCGTTAATGGAGAGCCCAGCATGCTCAGCCCTGCGAAAATAATGACGCACGAGAAACCGATAGCGATGAAATCCTCTGGAAGATCATCTGCTAGGTTGGAAAAGCCAAGATTTGTTGTTAACCCGATCGCCCAGATAACAAAGGCATCTCGGTAATAGATTTCTTTTGATTTAATCTTTGCGCTTGCACCAGAGAGTGCGGCAGCACCCACAACGGCCAGCGCTGCAGTGGATGCGAGAGAGGGCTCAAATCCAAATCCATAAATCAGAATCGGAACTGTCAACATAGCTCCGCCAGCTCCAACAAATCCAAGGACGCTTCCAATAAATGTTCCTGCGATGAGTGCGCCCAAGATCTCCATGAACCAATACTCTCAGAAGATTTCATGCAAAAAGAAGATTGCCCACGGTTTCCCAGGGGCAATCTCGTGAACGTTCAATTTAATTTAGTTAAAGAACGAGACGCTTCCGATGTTGAATAGAAGATCGTCTGCTGTGACTGCACCTGATGCAAAAAGTGCGACGAGGATGAGAGCCGCGCCTGCAAGGGAGATGTCCTTATTGAAGGCGATCTGCTCTTGCATCTTTGTATTGGCATCGGTCTCTTTCCAGAAGTTATGGAAGATTACTGCCGCAAGAACGAGTGTGATTGCGATGAGAAGTGCACCGAGATCGACATATGTACCGATCACGATCAAGATTCCGCCAACAAGGAAGAAGAGTCCACTCGCCATTACTCCGAGCTTTGCAGCGGGGAGCTTCTTGTACTGTGCATAGCCAGTCATTGCCTCAAGCTTTGCGAAGTGACCAATGCCTGATGTGATGAAGAGGGCTGCGAAGAGCACCTGACCAATGAATAGAACGACGTTCATATTTCTCCTTGATTTTCCTTATGGGGGCGAGTCCAGCTTCTGCGGACTCTCTTACGTGCTTAGGGTAGGGCATGTAGTTGAAATTTCAACTATTTCCCCCTTCCTTGCCTTGGTGTGTTCCCTGCCCAGGCTTGCTCTTGTCAGGGGTGTGGGCTAGTTTTCGAACATCTGTTCGAATTATCCACACGATTAGCCAGAAGTTAAGAAAGAGGAGCACCAATGTCAGTCCCGGAGATACGTCCACCTCATGAAGTCCTTGCAGATGGCGTAGGTGCTTTAGCGACACCGATCGAGTTCACCTTTAAAGGTCGTCGCTTTCGTATCCACTCTGTTCTCTCGCGATGGTGTGAAGCAGGTGGATGGTGGAACCGAGTCAGTGACGGTGTTTATCGCCCTGATGATGGAGCGCGTGCGCTGTGGACGGTAGAAGCTGCACCGATTGGCACAGTGACAACATTTGAAATCGAACGCGATGAAGCTACCGGGCAGTGGCTTATTAGGTCGGTCTAGATAGCTCATGAGTTTTATCCACCTACGCGTTGCTAGCGCTTTCTCTATGAAATATGGAACAACGCAGCCACGTGATCTTGTTGAACAAGCGCGTGAATATGCGATGCCGGCACTTGCTCTCACAGATCGCGCAACTCTTTCGGGGGCGATTCGTTTTGCAAAGGCATGTGTGGCTAATGGCGTTGCACCGATTATCGGAATTAATCTACCGATAGAGATCACAGCTGGCGATAAGAAGGCCCCCGAAAAACGCGTGACTGTCTTGGCACACGGTGATGGGGGATGGGCTCACCTTGTACGTTTTCTGACAGGGTTACATATCAATAAAGGTGAGGGCAGTACACGGATCACGCTAGAGCTACTCGAAAAGTTCAGCGCACATAGCACCCACCTTCATCTTCTCCACGGCCCACAATCACCTCTGAGCTATGAATTAGCGGCTCACCATCCTGAGCGTGCCCTCGATCTCTTTAATCTCACTCGTGAATTCTTTGCAGATCACGCCATCGAATGTGTCTCTCATCTGGTGGCAGGCAATGGGCCAAGCTCTACATCTCACGCTGCCAGATCGCTGGTCTTTGCGCGTGATCACGATATCGATGCTGTGATTACCAATGCAGTACGGATGCGTAGTCGCAGTGATGGCCCGATTGCAGATCTCTTAGATTGCGCTCGCCAACTCGTTCCATTGGATTACCGACATATCGAACGTCGCAACGCTGAAGGGTATTTAAAGAACAGCCAAGAGATGACACTTGTTGCAACAGAGATAGCGCGGGCTGCAGGGGAGGCGACCCCGCGAGCACTTTTAAAAACTACGCGCGAATGGGCAGAGCGCGCTCTACTGTCGCCAGCACGCGATATAGGTCTTGGTGGAATTCATCTACCTGAGCCACATATTGTTGGTGCTACATCGCAGAGCTCAATGCGCACACTTTTACGTTCGCGAGTAGAGGCTGGAATTCACTGGCGCTATAACGCAAATACTGATGTAAAAGCTGCCCGTATTCGTTTAGATGATGAGTTAGCAACAGTTGCATCCCTTGGATACGAGTCTTACTTTCTTACCGTTGCAGATATTGCGCAGATGGCACGCGATCAAGGAATCCGCGTTGCAGCACGAGGCAGCGGCGCTGGTTCACTCATCTGCCACCTACTCGGTATTTCAGGGGTAGATCCGATGCGTCATGGACTTCTCATGGAGCGCTTCTGTTCACCGCTACGCGCAGCCCTTCCCGATATTGATATTGATGTCGAGTCAGATCGCCGCCTTGAGATATATCAAATGGTCTTTGATCGTTATGGCTCGCAATCACTACAAGAGCCAGGTGCTATCTCGCGCGCTGCAACTGTTGCGATGTTTGATACCTACCGTGCCCGCCATGCAATTCGTGATACCGGTGCTGCGTTGGGGTTACCGGCTGCTGAGATTGATCTTCTTGCTAAGGCGATGCCACATGTACGTGCCCGCAATATTCAGGCAGTGCTGCAATCTCTCCCTGAACTTAAAACTCTCAATACATCAGCGCCATTGATGGCGATGACGGTAGCTCTTGCACAAGAGCTCGATGGTCTTCCACGCCACCTTGCAATGCATCCCTGTGCAATTGTTCTCTCCGATGGCGGGCTCTTAGATCGCATCCCGCTGCATATCAATGCCAGTGGATTTCCTATGGTCGAATTCGATAAAGATGATGTCGAAGATATCGGTCTCCTTAAACTCGACATCTTGGGTGTGCGGATGCAATCAACAATTGCCTACACACTCTCTGAGATTGAAAAAACGCAAGAGAAGAAGATCGATATCGATGCCATCTCACTCGATGATGATCAGACCTATGAGTTGATTCAATCGACACGAACCTTAGGAATCTTTCAGATCGAAAGTCCAGGACAACGTGAATTAGTGGGCAAACTCAATCCACGAACTTTTAACGACCTGATTATCGATATCTCCCTCTTTCGTCCAGGGCCGGTAAAGAGCGACATGATCGCTCCCTTTCTTAACTCACGTCATGGCTTCACTACAGCCGATGTCATTCACCCTGATTTAGCCCCGATTCTGCAAGAGACGGAAGGCGTTGTTGTCTTTCACGAACAGGTGATCTCCATTATTGCAACGATGACAGGTATCTCATTGGCGGCAGCTGACGAAAAGCGGCGATCGCTGGGGGATAAGGCTGGACAACAAGAAGTCTGCGATTGGTTCTTTCCTGCTACAACACAGAAGGGATACCCGCTTGCTGTCATTACCAAGGTCTGGGAGATCTTGCGAGCCTTTGCATCCTTTGGATTCTGCAAGGCACACGCAGCAGCTTTCGCCCTGCCTACCTATCAATCTGCATGGCTGAAAACTCATTACCCTGCAGAATTTATTGCCGGCGTTCTTACACATGATCCAGGGATGTATCCCAAGCGTTTAATCCTTGATGAGGCGCGGCAGATGGGAATTGTTTTAGCACCCCTTGATGTCAATAAATCTGATTCAACATATCGGGTGGAAGAGCACGAAGGCGCACAAGCAATTCGCATCGCTCTCTCAACTATCTCTGGAATTAGCGATCAAGAGGTCACCTCAATTATTAAAGGCCGCCCCTATCTTGACATTGCAGATTTCATTGCACGAAGCGGCGCCTCAACACCTGTTACTGAATCGCTCATCCTTACCGGCGGCTTTGACGAACTTCACGCCATTGGTAGCGGCACAATCAACCATCGCGATCTTCTTCTACACCTCAACGATATTGAGAAATCACACTCTGCACGAAGCGGTAAGAGTGGCAAGAAAGGTATCGGTGGCGCGCAGATGACATTTGGTTTTACGCCTCCTGCACTGATCTCAAGCGGGCTACCCGATATCACGACCAATGAACGAGTACGTCACGAAGTAGAACGACTAGGCATGGATATCACTCATCATATGCTTGAGTTCTATGCACCATTTCTTAACGCAATAGGTGCGGTGCGCTCATGTGATCTTCTCGCACAGCGTTCGGGGGCCGAGGTTCTGGTGGCTGGAGTAAAGGTTGCGCTACAGACTCCACCCGTTCGTTCTGGTCGACGCGTGATCTTTCTGACTCTCGATGATGGATATGGCTGCAGCGATTGCACCTTCTTTAGCGATGTGCAGACAAGTAGCGCAGGCCTTCTCTACTCGACATCGCTGATTCTTGTGCGTGGAGTTACCCGGCGTACAGGAGAACGCGGCATCTCTATCCGCGCCACAGGGGCGTGGGATCTACGTAACGCCTATGAGAAATGGCAGAACAGTAAGGTAGCTATATGA
>Ga0209617_10000207_pt1 | contig 24632 bp, 19 predicted proteins | sample LakEriepJuly2011_2_FD_187459 | JGI IMG/M metagenome (GOLD analysis project Ga0209617, IMG submission 187459) | Freshwater microbial communities from dead zone in Lake Erie, Canada - CCB epilimnion July 2011 (SPAdes) (version 2) | ecosystem: Environmental > Aquatic > Freshwater > Lentic >...
ATATTTCAGTTTTTTAAGATATTCAAACCGGGTTTTTCAGCAATATCTTGACCAAATTGATCACCTACATAAGTTTTGCCAATTTGTCTACAATAAGCCATACAACAATGTTACTTTACAACATATCGCATCTGGAAAGTCTCATTTAACTTCCTGGTTTTTTCAAAGATAAATTATCAAAGGAAATCACGTTTTAACGGTGATTACTTTAGTCATTAAAACTGGCGAAGGTATTGTTGAAAAAAATTGCTTTTAGTAATCTTTAGAAATTGTTGGTCAACTATTCTGTCATCTCCATTGTTCTCTACAAATCAAGTTTTCTAAAATTCACTACTTGTATACTGGCAATTCCATGACAAATACTCATGCTCATTCCCCTCAGACTTTTGAGAGAAAAATTTATTCAGATAGTGTAAACATCTCTATTAATAAGCAAACCCAGGCAATTAATACCATCAAAATTGGTGTTATCGGTTATGGTTACTGGGGTCCAAATTTAGTCCGCAGCTTTGCAGATTTACCAGGGGCAGAAGTCATTGCAGTTAGTGATTTTCAAGTAGATAGATTGGCAAAGGTGCAATCTCGATATCCAGCCATCAAACTAACCACAAATAGCCAAGATATATTTGCCGATTCAGCAATTGATGCGATCGCCATTGCTACACCAGTTTCTACTCATTACGACTTAGCTCTAGCAGCTTTGCAAGCCGGGAAACACGTATTAGTCGAAAAACCAATGACTGTTTCCTCCCAACAGGCAATCAGACTAATAGATGAGGCTCAAAAGCGTAATTTAGTGCTGATGGTAGATCACACCTTTGTGTACACAGGTGCAGTGCGAAAAATGCAGGAACTGGTAGCAACAAAGGCTATAGGTGATATCTATTATTATGATTCTGTCCGTGTTAACTTGGGATTATTCCAGCATGATGTCAATGTGATCTGGGATTTGGCAGTTCATGACCTCTCAATCATGGATTATGTGTTGCCATCAAAGCCTTATGCTGTATCTGCTACAGGGATGAGTCACATTTCTAGTGAACCAGAAAACATTGCCTACTTAACCTTATTTTTTGAGAATAACTTAATTGCACATATTCATGTCAATTGGCTCGCACCAGTAAAAGTACGGCGGACAATACTGGGTGGTAGTCAAAAGATGGTTTGTTATGACGATTTAGAACCCAGTGAAAAAATTAAGGTGTACGACAAAGGAATTACTCTGAATGGCAGTCCTGAGAACGTTTACCAAATGCTCGTCGGCTATCGCACCGGTGATATGTGGTCTCCTAAGTTGGATATGACAGAAGCATTGCAAACAGAGGCATTACATTTTATTGATTGTATTCACCAAGGTAATCGTCCCATCACAGATGGAGAAGCAGGATTACGGGTAGTAAGAATTCTCGAAGCTGCTACCCAATCCATCAAGGAGCAGGGACGATTAATTGAACTGAACTTAGCAGAGGTAGCAGGATGATTCCATTTATAGACCTTAAATCACAGTATTTGAGTATTAAAGACGAAATCCATACCGCTATCTCTCAAGTCCTGGAGAGTACACAATTTATCTTAGGGAATGAGGTAGCAGCATTAGAACAGGAGTTTGCTAATTATTGTAGTGCCGATTATGGCATTGCCGTAAACACAGGTACGAGTGCTTTGCACCTAGCCCTACTGGCAGCGGGTATTGGTTCTGGTGATGAAGTAATTACCACACCTTTCACCTTTGTGGCTACCGTAGCCGCCATTGACTATACTGGAGCTAAGGCGGTTTTTGTAGATATTGACCCTGTTTCCTTAACTATAGATGTCACCCAAATTGAAGCAGCCATCACCGAACGCACGAAAGCAATCTTGCCAGTGCATCTTTATGGTCAACCAGCAGATATGGACCCAATTTTAGACATTGCTCGTCGTTATGGTCTGACTGTAATTGAGGATGCCGCCCAGGCACACAGGGCTGAGTATAAGGGGCAACGAGTTGGTAGTATTGGCGATTTAGGTTGTTTTAGCTTTTATCCAGGAAAGAACTTGGGAGCGTATGGTGAGGGCGGCATGGTAGTCACCAATAACCCCAAATACGCCCTCACTATGCAAACGCTGCGTGACTGGGGACAAGAACGCAAGTATCATCATGTTCTCAAGGGTTATAACTATCGCATGGATGGCTTGCAAGGAGCAATCTTGCGGGTTAAATTACGTCACTTAGATGATTGGACTCAGGCTAGGAGAGCGATCGCTATCCAGTATGATCAACTACTAGCAAAAGCAGACGTGATCACTCCTACTGTCATGCCATACAGCCATCACGTTTACCATATTTATGCTGTGCGAGTGCCTTCGGCAGTGCGCTCCGCGCAATCGCCTGAAAGGGATTTACTACAACAGCGGTTAAATGATCACAGTATCCAAACAGGAATTCACTACCCAATTCCTGTCCATTTGCAACCAGCTTACGCAGATTTAGGACATAAAGCCGGTGATTTTCCTCATTCAGAATTAGCAGCACAAGAAGTGCTTTCACTGCCTATGTTTGCAGAACTATCTCCAGTCCAAATAGAAACTGTCAGTGCAGCCGTGAGAGGATACCGTGATTGAACTAATGAAAAGTAGGATAGTGCAATCTGTACATGGCTCTCAAGAGTTAAAGCCAGATCCAGAATTTGAACTAGAAATGGCAGAGTCTTTCCGCCATCAATATAGCCATCAGGATTTAATGGAATTGTACACTCGTTTTACTTTAGGCGAGAGTGATTTTAATTTCTTGATGCGGCGAATTATTTGCCGCGCAATGGCCTGTAAATTTGGGCATGGTGTTCATGTTGGCAGTAGTGTAGGTTTTAAGCATTTAGAAACTTTTGAGATTGGCAATCAGGTATTTATTGGTTCACAAACCTACCTCCAGGGGCGGTTTGATGGTAAGTGCATCATCGGTAATTATGTTTGGATTGGACCACAGAGCTATTTTGATGCTCGAAACTTGATTATTGAAGATTACGTAGGATGGGGCCCAGGTGCAAAAGTATTGGGTTCAACTCATACTGGCTTACCAATTGATCTTCCCATTATTAAAACAGACTTGGAAATCAAATCAGTCAAAGTGGAAACAGGCGCAGATATCGGCATGAATGCAGTAATTCTCCCTGGAGTCACAATTGGTAAAGGCAGCATTGTTGGGGCTGGAGCAGTTGTGACTAAGGATGTACCACCCTTTGCCATTGTCGCTGGTGTTCCTGCTCAGTTTTTACGCTGGCGAGAAGGATATGAACCATTGGAGAACATAGAATATGCAAAATAAACGAATTTTAATTACAGGTGGTGCTGGTTTAGTTGGCTCTCATATTGCCGATTTACTGGTAAAAGAGGGAGTATCGGAAATTATTGTTCTCGATAACTTTACCCGCGGATGTCGTGATAACTTAGCTTGGACACAGGCAAATGGTCCGTTAGTGGTTGTTGAGGGAGATATCCGCGATCGCCAACTCCTGGCTGATATTATGCAAGGAGTGGATATAGTTTTTCATCAAGCCGCCATTCGGATTACCCAATGTGCCGAAGAACCCCGTCTAGCATTGGAAGTTCTCGCAGATGGTACTTTCAACATTCTCGAAGCAGCAGTTACAGCCGGCGTGAAAAAGGTAGTTGCAGCCTCTTCAGCCTCAATATATGGCATGGCAGAGAATTTCCCCACAACTGAATCTGATCATCCCTACAATAACCGCACCATCTACGGTGCAGCGAAAACCTTTAATGAGGGTTTATTCCGCAGCTTTAATGAAATGTATGGACTGAATTATGTAGGATTACGCTACTTCAATGTTTATGGACCTCGCATGGATATTTACGGTGTTTACACTGAAGTATTGATTCGCTGGATGGAGCGAATTGTTGCTGGACAGCCACCACTGATTTTTGGTAATGGTGAGCAAACAATGGATTTTGTCTATATTGAAGACATCGCTAGAGCTAACATCTTGGCAGCTAAAGCTGATATCACAGATCAGGTTTTCAATATTGCCAGTGGTGTAGAAACTAGCTTAAATGATTTAGCCCATAGTTTACTGAAAGTGATGGGTTCTGATCTGCAACCAGAATATAAACCAGAACGTAAAGTTAACGCCGTGCAGCGCCGACTGGCAGATGTGAGTAAAGCCAAGCAGTTATTGAACTTTGAGTCCCAGGTATCTCTAGAAGCAGGATTATCTCGCTTGGTTACTTGGTGGCACAAACAAAAGCTGACAAAGGAAACGAGCCATGTCTAATAGCGATAGTGTAGCGCAAGCCATAAAAATGCAAAATATCCCCATTGCTAAACCTTGGATTGGCGAACCAGAAGCCGAAGCAGCCAGACGCGCTATCATGTCCGGTTGGGTGACTCAAGGACCCGAAGTTGCCGGATTTGAACAAGAATTTGCAGCTTATCTAGGGGCAAAATATGCTTGTGCTGTTTCTAATTGCACCACAGCATTGCATTTAGCACTGTTAGCTGTTGGTGTACAGCCAGAAGATGAGGTGATTACTGTCAGTCACTCTTATATTGCCACTGCTAACAGTATTCGCTACTGTGGGGCGATTCCAGTCTTTGTGGATATTGAACCGCAGACATACAACATCAACCCGGTCTTAATTGAAGATGTAATTAATGAACGGACTCGCGCTATTCTTATCGTTCATCAGATGGGAATGCCTTGCGACCTCAAAGCCATCTTAGATATTGCCCAGCGTTACAATTTACTAGTGATTGAAGATGCGGCTTGTGCCATTGGTAGTGAGATTCTTTGGAATGGAAAGTGGGAGAAAATCGGTAAACCTCATGGAGATATCGCTTGCTTTTCCTTTCACCCTCGCAAAGTAATTACCACAGGTGATGGTGGAATGATTACCACTAATAATCCTGAATGGGATCAACAATTTCGCCTGTGGCGACAACATGGGATGAGTGTCCCTGATACTGTCCGTCACGGAGCAAAACAGGTGATTTTCGAGTCCTACCCCATATTGGGCTACAACTACCGCATGACTGATATTCAGGCCGCAGTTGGACGGGAACAACTCAAACGCTTACCAGAAATTTTGGAACGCCGTCGTTATTTAGCACAGCGATATCATCATCAGTTGGCAGATATACCAGGATTGAAATTACCAACAGAGGCAACCTCGGCGAAAAGCAATTGGCAAAGTTACTGCGTCCGCTTATCTCCACAGTCTGACCAACGCCAAGTGATGCAAGCAATGTTAGATGCTGGAATTGGTACACGACGGGGGATTATGTGCGCTCACCGTGAACCTGCATACCAGATTGAACCTTGGTCATCTGGAGTGGCAAGAGAAAACTGTCAGGATCACTTACGTGAGAGTGAATTAGCACAAGAGCAATCCATTCTATTACCCCTTTTCCATCAAATGACTGAGGAAGAGCAAGATTATGTCAGTAAGGTCTTTAATGATATCTTTACCACCAGAACATAAGTCCTATGACTCAACTGTTAATTTACTCAACCGTCAGCAAGAAGAAGGTTCTTATCTTGTCTTTCTCAGAGGTAGTGCTACCGTTGGACATACCTTAACTGCGGCTATTTTCAACAATGATGGCTTGAGTTTAACAGGGATAACTATTAATTACCAATGGCAACAATCAGTAAACGGCAATTGGATTAATATTGCTGGAGAAACGGCACAATCGCTCGTACTAACTAATTCTCTACTCCAACAACAAGTGCGGGTGTTGGCAAGCTACATAAATACATTGGACAGCAGTAAATATCTTGTCAGTACAGGGGTGACTGTTGCGGCTCAAAATGCGATCGCTCTGGAAAATCAAAAAGCTGGAACGACTGCTTGGAAAATTACAAATCTGGCCACGAATCATGAGATTGCTGGCTATGGCGATGCAACCAGTATCAACATAGGACAAGCCTTAAACCTAAAAATATCCCTGACTCAAGCAGGACAGTACAGACTTGATGTCTATCGCTTGGGATACTACGGTGGCAAGGGCGGTAGATTGATCACCAGTGTGATGGATCTCAAGGGAGTGACTCAAGCCGATCCAACCATAACAAATGCCAGTACCGATTTGGTCGAGTGCAAATGGAATACCTCCTATACCCTGCAAACTGGCACAGACTGGACTACGGGTCTTTATCTAGTGAAGCTGACTGACAGCAGAACAGACAAACAAAACTACATTCAGTTTGTGTTGCGGGATGATCATCGCCCGGCAGACTTAGGCTTCCAGGATGCCATTACTACCGCTGTAGCCTACAACAATATCGGTGGTTACAGCGTCTATGACTTCAACAGTAATAGTGGCACACGCGCTTACCAAGTATCTTTTGATCGACCCTTCCAATATGGTTCTGATCTTGCTTCAGAACAGTTCAACAATATGTTGACGTGGGAGTACAACATGACGCGCTGGCTGGAATCCCAGGGCTATGATCTCTCCTATTACACTAACCTGGATGTGAGTACCAATCCATTGCAATTGTATTCCCATCAGATATTTCTCTCAGTTGGTCACGATGAATACTGGTCAATGGATGAGCGCAATCACGTCCAACAATCTCGAGACAATGGCATCAACTTGGCCTTCTTCTCGGCAAACACTGGCTACTGGCAAGTTCGGTTTGACTCTTCCAGTAGCGGACAAGCGAATCGCGTTATGACCATCTATAAAGATACTTCAGGAATCGGTGCTGGTGCGCCACTCGACCCCATTGCAGCAACAAATCCTACTGCCGCAACCACACTGTTTCGGAGTCCAGAAGTCAATCGCCCAGAAAATGAATTGTTGGGAGTTGGATACATTGGGGATTGGGGTGCTGGCAATGTTTTCAACGGTTTTGATTATGTGGTCAGCAATGCCTCCGATCCTTACTATGCAAATACCGGACTCAAAAATGGGGATAGACTTACAGGGTTAGTAGGCTATGAATGGGACGCATTGCTGAACAACGGCTTTACCCCAGATGGACTAGTTGTATTATCGCAATCGCCCATACAATCACAAGGTGAACCGCCACCACTTCCGTCAGGAACTAATATGGCAATTTCCAATGCCGTGCGTTACACAGCGGTGAGTGGTGCAAAAGTCTTTTCAACCGGCTCAATTCAGTGGGTATGGGGTCTTGATAACGACTGGATTGTGAGTCCTCGTGTTGAAAGTTGTTGGCTCAGAAGGATGAAAAATTGGCTCAGAAGGATGAAAAGAAACTGGAGCCTTGGCTCACATGGGGCAAGGGTTACGAAGCCCTGTGTTGATTATCGAGCGCAGCAAATTGCAGTCAATGTCTTTGCTGATATGGGAGCTAAACCTCAAACCCCATCTGCTGGCATTGTTGTACCTTGATCCTTACCAGTAAACAGCACTGAAGTAACGCTATTAAAAGGAAGTTATCATCCGTTTTTTATTCTTATCCACTTATGTCTCTTATATCTGTTGTTATTCCTGCTTACAAGCGCGGTCACGTAATTGAGAGAGCGATAGAAAGTATCCTGGCACAAACCCATCAAAACTTTGAGATTCTTGTTGTTGATGATAATTCTCAAGATGATACAGAATCCGTCGTTGCTTCCCTTGCTAAAAAAGAACCTAGGATTCGTTACTTCTGTCATGACACTAATCGAGGCGCTCAAGCTGCTCGAAACACAGGTGCTAAGGCTGCCCAAGGAGAATGGATTGCTTTCCTAGATTCAGATGACTATTTCACTCCAAATAGTCTAGAAGTACGAATGTTAACTGCTCAAAATGAAGGAGTGAAAGTTGTACATTCCAAATGTTTAGTTATAGAAAGTGATGAAAGCACTACTGCTTATGAATCTCCCCCATTAAGTGGCTACATTTACCGTGAACTGTTAATCAATCCTGGACCATTGTACTCAGGGCTTTTAATTGCTAAGGAAGCACTTGAGAAAGTTAGTTATTTAGATGAACAAATTGTTTCTTATCAGGATTGGGATACAGTCATTCGACTAGCAAAATATTATCTTTTTGGTTTTGTCGCAGAGCCTACATTTATCTATGATTGTCGAGGCGATGACACCATTTCTAAAAATGTGGTGCGTGAGGCGGAAGGATATAGACAAGTATTTAACAAGCACTTTTTTGAAATTGTCATGCAGTTAGATCCACGCACAGTGGCTTACCATTACCAAAATATTGCCAACCGTTATCAATCAGCCGGCAATCAGAATTCTGCTCAACGTTATCAGATCCTATCTATTTTATGGTGGCCTTTTCGTTTCAAAACTATTTATCGCAAAGTTCGACAACTTGTCTACGCTACATGAGAGGCAAACATGACCACCATTATAAGCTGCAAAACACAACGGACTTATCAGGAACTTCTGGATATCTGGCGACACTGTTTCACTGGCGATCGCTTTAGCAACCCGCAGGAAGGGGTCGTTGACGAACTCAGCAAATTTTTCAACTTGCCTGCTCTCGGTTGGCAGACCTCTTTGGCTGATGTCTCAGAGACGGCTATAAACTTCGTTCGTTGGCGGTTTGAGCAGAGGGGAATACATGGTACGTTCTACAATTTTGAAAGCGACCAACTTCCGCCCAATACATACGACCTGATCACTGCATTCGATGTTATGGTTCATGTTGCCGATATTCCTGCCGTTCTGCGCCAACTGCATCAAAGTCTCAAACCTGGCGGATATCTATTATTCAACGTCGTTAGCCGGAATCCGACTTCTCCAACTACGGCTCAGTGGCACCTCTATACTGCCCACTATCCAGTGATACGTCATGTCCGGCAGACCGGTTTTCGTCGCCTACCAAACATCCGCTCCTACTACTGCTATCAGAAAATTGATCGTTCGCAACTCAATGCAGCCGTTGTGGCTTTCTTTGATCACTTGCAACACAATAGATTCAATACTGTAGTCCGAGAGCAGATCCGAAGGCTACTGCTTCCATATAGAGAAGACATCAACAAGTTTCGCAGATGGCTTTCACAGTAGGCCAGTCGCAGGACTTGTAAGAAGGTGTCAAACTTTGTTTGAGGTTTCTTGTCCTACAACAAAACAATAACCGAGAATTACAGGTTATTTAATCCACAGTGTATAGGGAATTGGTATCTAAGAGAGAAAGGAGTTGCAAGTATGAGTCCTGATATTGCGTCAACAGAACCTTTGCGAGTTTTAATGATACCAGATTACCGAGTTGATTGCCCCTATCAAACTCTTTTGGCTAAAGCATTAAAGAGTGAAGGAGTGGAAGTATTATTTTCTTGCGGTTATCATCGGGTATTTCCTATTTTTATGGCTATCAAAACTCATGTCAATCCCATAAATGTTTTACATATTCATTGGTTAAGTCCTTACCTCAAAGGAAAAAATAAACTCACCAAATTTATTTATGCCAGTAAATTTTTAATTGATGTTCTCCTAACTAAATGGTTAGGGGTCAAAGTAGTTTGGACAATTCACAATTATATATCTCATGATTCTCATTTTCCTGAGTTAGAAAAGTGGATTCAACAGCTTTTATTTAAGCTAGTAGACCGAATAATTTTTCATAGTTTTGCAGCACTCAAAGATATTTCTCAAATTTATCAGTTTGACAATGGCAAAGCTGAGGTGATTCCCCATGGACACTATCGAGAAATGTATCATAGTGAAATTGATAAAGTAGAAGCACGAAAGATTTTAGAACTCCCACTATCTGGACGCATTTACCTAAATCTGGGTTGGTTGCGTCCCTATAAAGGAATTGAACGCCTATTGCAAGTTTTTCAGGAAAATAGAGAATTTCTCCGAGATAGCACTCTATTAATTGCAGGTCAAGCATTGGATAAAGTCTATGCTCAAAAGCTAGCCAAGCAAGCTCAAAACACAGAAGGAGTTATTCTCCATACAGATTTTATTGAAGATGAAAAAATACATCTTTTTTTTAGTGCCGCAGATGTGGTCGTGCTGCCTTTTGAAAGGATTTTAACTTCTGGTAGTCTCATTTTAGCAATGTCCTACGGCAAACCAATTATCGCTCCTCGTACTAGCGTTATTTTGGAAAACTTGGGTACAGCAAATTGGTTATTGTATGACCCTTCAGACAATCAAGGCTTATTGCACAGCCTCAAAGAAAGTACACAGATAGATTTGAGGGCATTGAGTCAGTTAGTTCACCAAAAGTGCGATCACCTAGATTGGGGCAAAATAGGATGCACAACTCAAAAAATTTATCAGACAGTACTGATTGACTAATGGGTATGAACCTTGCTTAAAGGAATGTTATTTATAGAGGATCATCTAAAAAAATGGCTAACGACAACCTTAGTCTTTGGCGAGAAGAAGGCACTCAAACAATCCCTAAAAATCTCGAAGTTTTCAACAACTTGCTCTTAAAAGCTGAAGATTTAAGGAAGCGAGAGCAGTATGATGCTGCCGCAGCATACTTGCAGATTGCGGCCTCCCATGCAAATCTCAACCACTGTGGGTTTTACAGTTGCCCCAGACTGGAGCAGATGCTTCTGGATATTGGACAAAGGGTTATATCAAAAACTTTTTCCTATCGAAAGGAGGCTTCTTTCTCTGGAGTCAAGAAGATTTTACACATTTCTACACACATCAGTTATATAGGTGGAATTTCCAGATTGCTTCAGCGCTGGATTCAGCAGGATTCTGAGCGATCGCACTCTGTTGCCCTCACAAAACAAGGAGATTTGCAAGTTCCTGCCAATTTGAGGAATACGATATCAAGAAGCAATGGTAGTATTTACATATTGGATGAAGAAATTAATAGCATCACCTCTATTGCCGAACGACTTTATGAATGCTCAGTAGATGCAGATATAGTCGTTATACATACTTGGGAATTTGATGTTGTACCCACTATTGCATTTGCAAACAAGAAAAATTCACCGCCAATAATCTATGTAAATAATGGAGATCATTGGTTTTGGGTTGGAGTAAGTATTAGCGATGTGGTCGCCAATCTTCGTGAGTCTGGTATGCGCTTGTCAGAAGAGCGTAGGGGAATTGAATCAGAGCGAAATATGCTTCTGCCAACAATCTTAGAACCCCTACAAAGAACACTTTCTCGATCAGAGGCAAAACAACTTCTAGGAATAGACCAAAACTGTATTATGCTTCTATCTATAGCCAGAGCAGCTAAGTATAGAACAGTTGATAGGATGAGTTTTGCCGATGCTCATGTCCAGTTACTCAAACAGCATCAACAAGCAATATTGATTGTGGTTGGACCCGGTAATAGCAACGAAGATTGGTCTGAAACTATTCATCAATTTGGTGACAGAATTCGAGTTTATGGAGAGACTAAAGATACGGCTGTATTTTATCAAGCGGCTGATATTTATGTTGACTCTTTTCCTTTCGTTTCCATAACTTCTTTGCTCGAGGCTGGTAGTTTTGGTGTGCCTCTAGTCAGTCGCTACCCGTACTCCTCTGATGCCTGTGCAACTCTTGGGGCTGATATGCCAGGCTTGTCTGGAAATCTCATTCGAGTTAGAGATATTGATGAGTATACAGTTGTTTTATCTCGCTTAATTGAAGACCAAAATTTTCGATCATCCTTAGGACAAGCTACAAAAAGTAAAATTGAGGCAATCCATTGGGGAGAAAGTTGGCAAAATGCTCTGAATAAAATCTATCATCAGGCAGTTACTTTACCAGTAGTAGTAACGCCCTTAGCTTCGGTAGAAAAGGTATCCCTCAAAGAGCCTGATGTTTTTTTACCCTCTGTGAATGGTATGGAAATTAACAAGATTATGCAATCTCACTTGCCATATATGCCATTTCGATATCGTCTGTTTATGTGGCTAAACATGGTTAGACGATATGGACTCCGCAATAATCCACCCAATGCTTTAATATCTGGGAGATTTAGAGCAAAATTTTACAAATTGCGCTCTCGACTGTCGCATCCTTTAAGGTTGTTAATGTTCTCAAAGTTGTAAATGTATATGCTCTACGCTCAATCTTGCTCGTATTTTAATTTATTCCTTGCTAAATAGAGATCATTTTGGAGTAGGATGCTGCATTTATGTTGAAATTTGTATCTAAGCTTTTATATCTTACTAGGGGGAATAACAAAGCACTTGTTTTGATGGGGTTTGTATTCCTCTTTATCTCAGTTTTGGAAGTTATTGGCACTGGCATGATTGGTCCATTCATTGCCGTCGCTACTAACCCAGATTTAGTTAAAACTAATTATTGGTTGAACCTAATCTACAGCCAATTAAACTTTAGCTCTGAACAATATTTTCTGATAGTTTTAGGTGCGGTAGTTCTGATTGCCTTTTATGCAAAAGCATTTTTGAGTTTTAAAGCTCAAAAAGCAGTGTTTCAATTTGGTCATACCTTAAAAGGGAATCTATCCTATAATCTCTTAAAAGCATATCTTGAAGCTCCTTACAGCTTCCATCTACAGGTTAATTCTGCAACAATAATTCACAACATTACTGCTACTACAGATAATGTTTGTATTGGTGTAGTCATGCCTCTTCTAACTACTATCTCTAATTTTGCTATCGTCTTAGCCTTAACTCTACTTTTAATTAAGGCTAGTGCTATGGCACTGTTTCTAATTGGACTACTATTGCCTATTGTTGTTGGGTTAGTCAAGTTAATGAAAAGTCGTTTAGCTTTCTGGAGTAAGGAAGGGTGGGGAGCTTCTGAAGAGATAATTCGTATTCTGCATCATAGTTTCGGAGGCTTGAAAGAAACCCGTGTGATTGGTTGCGAATCTTATTTTGAGAACCAGATGGAGCAACAGACGAAGAGGTACGCCAAAAATGTATCGTTGAATCAAAGTTATGGCAATCTTCCACGCTTTGTGATTGAAGCGTTTATGATTACATTTTTAGTTAGCTTTACACTTTTGTATATCAATATAAATCGGGGGCAAGGAGAAAATTTGTCCGCTATTTTAGGGATCTTTGCTCTTGCCTCAATTCGTCTTCTGCCAGCAATAAGTAATTTGGTTGGTAATATTAATGTTTTTAGGTCTAATACCTTTGCTATTGATAAATTGTTCTTTGACTTTAAGGAGATAGAAAAAGGAAAGACTCTACCTGCTGCTGATACTAATCATCTCCAAAAAAACTTGTCACTTGAATTTGATAATTTGCCCCTTTCATTGAGGAAAGAAATAGTTTTTAATAATGTGACTTTTCAGTATCCAGATACTTTAAGGAAGTCGTTAGACGAAATTTATATGACAATTCAAAAAGGTCAATCTATTGGTCTGATTGGTAAGTCTGGTGCTGGTAAAACGACTTTAGTAGATGTTTTGCTGGGGCTTTTTATTCCTCAATCTGGAGATATTAAAGTTGACGGTGTTTCAATCTATAGCAATTTACGCGCTTGGCAAAATATGCTTGGTTATGTTCCCCAGAGTATATTTTTAATTGATGATACGCTGGAACGAAATATTGCATTTGGAGTTGCCGATCACTTAATTGATCAAACTAGACTACAGAATGCGATTGAAATGGCTCAGTTAAGAGATGTGGTCGAACAATTGCCTAATGGTATTCAGACAATTGTGGGTGAGAGGGGCGTATTATTGTCTGGTGGGCAAAGACAAAGGGTGGGAATTGCTCGTGTACTTTATCACGAAAGAGAAATTTTGGTGTTTGATGAAGCAACAGCGGCACTGGACAATGAAACTGAAAAGCTGATAACAGAATCAACAAAAGCTTTGAGTGGTAGCAAAACAATTATTATTATTGCTCATCGTCTGTCTACCCTTGAACATTGCGATCGCATTTACCAGATTGAACAGGGAAAAGTCATAAAATCGGGCAGTTATCAAGAAGTTGTTCTGGGTAATGAAGTTGCCTTAAGTTAACAAACACAATTGTTAAAATAGTAAACTCAAAACCAAAATTCAATGAAAATAGCATATTCGACCGTCTACGATGCACGAAGTTTAAAAGGCTCTAATGAATGGTCTGGGTCAGGCTACTACATTTCACAAACCCTAAAAAACCAAGGTATAGATATGGAATATCTTAGTCCTCTGCAAGAGCCATACCTATTGAGAATTGTGCAAAAGTGCAAGCGTCGTTATTACAAATTTTTTCAGCATACACATTATGAAAAAGATGCAGATTTGCTGGTTTTGAAAAGCTATGCTGATCAGCTTTCTAAAAAGCTGGTAGGGATAAATGCAGATGTTATATTTAGCGCAACGATCAGACCAATTGTTTATCTGGATTGTCATCAACCAATTGTTTTCTGGACAGATGCAACCTGTGCCGGATTAGTAGATTTTTATCCTCAGTATAATAATCTCTGTCAGGAATCGCTTGAGAATTGGCAGATGATGGAAAAGCTATCTCTACAAAAGTGTAAGTTAGCAATATATGCTTCTGACTGGGCAGCCCAAACAGCAATTGATTATTACAATGCTGATCCAGCGAAAGTGAAGGTAGTACCTTTTGGCGCAAATATTGACAGTTCTAGAAACTTTGACGAGATTAAAGACTTGATTGAGTCTAGACCCTCAAATAAGTGCAAGTTGTTGTTTTTAGGAGTTGATTGGTTCCGCAAGGGAGGAGATGTGGCTCTCAAGGTTGCTGAAGAATTAAATAAATCAGGTCTGAATACAGAATTAACGGTTGTTGGCTGTAAACCAATTGTCAAAGGTAGTTTACCTAGCTTTGTCAAACCTTTAGGCTTTATTAATAAGTCTACTACCGAAGGGAAAGAAAAAATTAATCAACTGCTTGCAGAATCTCACTTTTTAATTTTACCTTCAAAGGCAGAATGTTATGGGGTTGTTTTTTGCGAAGCAAATTCCTTGGGAGTTCCTTGTATTTCTAGAAATGTTGGGGGAATTCCCACAATTATCAAACCGAATGTAAATGGCAATTTATTCGATCTCAATGCTGAAATTACTGAATACTGCGACTATATTTCTCGCTTATTCTCTAATTATTCAGATTATAAAAATCTAGCACTTTCTAGTTTTAATGAGTATCAATCACGTCTTAATTGGGGAGTAGCTGGTAAAACAGTTAAAGAACTACTTACGACAATCATATAATGTCAACCAATATTCAAACTTATTTCAGAAAGTTATTATTCAATGCAAGAGAAAAAAATGGCAATAACCTTTAATAAAAAAGTTTTCTTTTACACAACTTCGCAAGAAGGTTCAGCAGAAGGTGCTTATTTTCAGGATCTAATTGTAAATTTAGCAGAAGGCTTTCAATATCTCGGAGTTCAGTATTATTCAAGTAATAACTACTGGAAATTATCTCCGGAAGATGATCAATATCTTCTTCAATGTGATTCTAATGTCACACATCAGGATTGTGATATTGTAGTTTTAGAACGGCAATGGTTTGAGGAAAATGGCTCATTGCCTAAAGATTTATTTAACCCCTGCCGTCAATATATTACTGTATACTTAGATTGTGCAGATGGCTTAAAAACATTTTCATGGTTGCCTGAATTTAGACAGTTCGATTTTATCTTTAAAACTCACTATAACAAAAATATTAGATGTTATAGTAATGTGCATCCTTGGGCATTTGGTTTATCAATTAGAGTTATTAAGGAGCTCATTCATGATATCCCTTTTGCACAAAAAAAGAGATGTTTACTTGTTAACTTTAGACATCAAAAGTTTAGCCATTCTCTGAGAAAATTTGTTGAAAAGACCTTTATTCCTCAAATTCAAGACTTTTTACAAATTGATACATCTAACGATGATTTGACGATTCCTCCTCATAATCCATACCATTTACTTCGATGGACTCAAACTGGTAGACGACATTATCCTAATTACTACAAAAGACTAACAGAATCAGTTGCGTGTGCTTGTTTTGGAGGCTACTTTCTTGCTCCAGATTTCACAGACTATAATGATAGAACCAGTTATCTTTCTACAAAACTTATAAGTCGGCTTGGCTTAAAAACAAATAGAATTGCCCAGTGGGATAGTTGGCGATTTTGGGAATCTTTAGCAGCAGGTTGTGTCACTTTTCATGTAGATTTTGAAAAATATGGTTTTGAGCTTCCAGTATTACCCAAAAATTGGGAGCATTACATCGGTATTGATCTAGATAATATTCAAGCATCCATTGATAAAATAGCTGAACAACCCGAAATTTTGGAAAAAATTGCAATTCAAGGTAGAGAGTGGTCTCTTCAAAACTACTCTCCAAAGGCTGTAGCCTTACGTTTTATGGAAAAAATTTTAAAGACAGAAATAACAGTATGAATGAGAAACTGCTCGTTAGCATTATTATCAATAACTATAACTACGATCGCTTTCTCCCAGAAGCAATCAATAGCGCCATTAATCAAACCTATCCTTATACAGAAATTATTGTTGTTGATGATGGTTCAACTGACAATTCCCGTGATATTATTACCGGATATGGCGATCGCATCATCCCCATTTTCCAACCCAATGGCAAACAAGCTGCGGCTTTTAATAGCGGGTTTACAAAAAGTAAGGGTGATATCATTATTTTTCTAGATTCGGACGATTATTTATTCCCTCATGCAGTTGAGCAAATCGTTGCTATCTGGAAACCAGAACTTTCTAAAGTCCACTATCGTTTAACAGTTGTTGATAAGATTGGGAAATCTCTTGGTTACTCTTCTCCCCAAGGATCTGCCCCTCTTGCCACTGGAGAGGTGTCAAAAATTCTTTTAGATAAAGGTGGATATGTCAGCACTCCCACTAGCGGTAATGCCCTAAATCGGCAGGTTCTGGAAAAGCTTTTTCCCATTCCTGATGAATATAAACTCACCGCAGATGACTATTTATCTTTTCAAGTTCCTTTCTATGGTGATGTTGCCGCCATCGAAAAACCACTAGGTGCTTACAGAATTCATGATACAAATCAGTGGGCATTGACAACTGTCACCGCTGCTCGATTTCAACGTTTTGTGCGTCATGACTTACAAAACTTTGCCCTGTTAATTCAGAAAGCTCAAGCATTGGGTTATGAAGTTCCTACTGATTTAGAACAACGCTCACTCGGACGTTTATGGTCGCGAATTATCTCTTTACGCCTAGATTCTCAAAAGCATCCAGTTCCCAGCGATCGCCCACTCAATTTAATTTACTACGGAATTCGCTGCCTCTGGAAATACTCAGACTTTAACTGGCAAAAACGACTTTTCTACAGCCTCTGGTTTATCTGGGTTGGCTTGATGCCCTTACCTCTAGCTGAACCGGCAATTACATGGTTGTATGCACCTCAACACCGACCCAAGCTAGTTGATTGGACTGTTACCAGAATTCGGGCGCTGATAGTCTAAAAAACTCATTTCTTGAATAATAACCAAAGAAAATAAATGAGGCTAACACAAAAACACAATGACAATTTGCCCATAGCCCAAGTCAACACAAAGCCTAGAGCTCTAAAAGTTCTTTTTGTTAGTCACGCCTACGTTGTCGGAGTGAATCAGGGCAAGTTGAATGAGATCGCACGGCAAGAAAATATTAAAGTCGGTCTTTTAGCTCCAAATAACTGGAAGGCGTTGGAATGGGATCGGCTCATCCCCTTAGAAACGCCCTATTCTCACATCCGCACCTACTCTGCTGCCGTCATGTTTTCGGGGCGGGTGGGAGCGCATTTATATCCCCCTTGGGTAATCTGGAAAGTATTACAAGATTTTCAACCCGATATTATCCAAATCGAGGAAGAAGTCTTTTCCATCTGTGCTTTCGAGGTGGCTATTTTAGCTCGCATCACCAACAAACCAATTGTCATATTTGGATGGGAAAATCAATTACGCCAATTATCATTACCTCGTTGGCAAATATGTAAATTTGTCTTGAATAGTGCCAGGGCAATTATCTCCGGTAATCAAGACGGAGCTAATGTGATGGAAAAGTGGAACTATCGTGGCTTATTAGAAGTGATGCCGCAAATGGGAGTTGATCCAGAGTTTTTTGCCCCATTTACAAAATCACCCCCAACGAATACATCTACTTTTCAAATCGGCTTTCTCGGTCGTATAGCTCACAGCAAAGGAATTGACCTAATTTTTAGAGCAGTTGCTCAACTACGCGATAGCGGCATCAATAGTCAAATCATTCTTTGCGGTTCTGGATCTGAAGAGGCAGCACTGCGAAAACTAGCCGAAAATCTGCAAATTAGCGATCGCGTCGTCTGGAGAGGAGCAGTTCCTCATCACCAAGCCCCCGCAGAACTAAGCCAATTTGATGTCTTAGTATTACCTTCTCGCTCCACCCCAACGTGGAAGGAACAATTCGGTCATGTGCTGATAGAAGCTATGTCCATGGGAATTCCCGTTATCGGCTCAAATTCAGGTGAAATTCCCAATGTCATTGGTCGTGCTGATTTGGTATTTCCAGAAGCAGATCACAGTGCATTGGCTGATATCCTCGCCAGACTAATCAACGACGCTGAATGGAGACAAGAAACTGCCCGCTATGGTATGGCGCGAGTACAGCAACTTTACACCCACGAACAAATTGCCCATAGATTAATTTCTCTATGGCAAACTATTCTCCTTCAATCCTTTTAATAATGTCATCAGGAATTAAGTTGTTACCAGGTCAACAACCTTATAAAAAACCGATCAGGAAATGAGAAATCAATGCGAGTAATGATTGTCCGACGAGTACCAGGAGCAGCATTTAGCTTAGATGTATATGCTGACAACCTAGTAGCAGGATTAAGGACGGTACGACCAAATTGGGAAATTGCCGAAATTGCACCCATTCCCTGGAATAGCTCTGATAAACTCTATCTATCAGGCTTAGGCATTAAAAAATATTATGAAACTTTTTGGCGGCATCCTCGCGCTGTCTCTCGATTAGAGGCAGATATTTTTCATGTGCTTGACCAAAGCGATGCTCATATTGTCTATGGACTACATCGAGCTAATAAGCCTGTAGTTGTCACCTGTCATGACTTGGTACAGTTTATCTATCCAGAAATTTTGCGAGATCAGTCACGGATTCCGGCATTAAGTATGGCTATGTGGAAATATTCAGTGAGTAGGATGGAAAAAGCAAATCATGTCATTGCAGTTTCTACCAATACGGCTCAAGATGTCAACCGTCTGTTAAAGATTAAGCCAGAGCAAACTACTGTTGTCCCCAATGGGATAAATTCAGAATTTCGAGTCCTACCTGCTTCAGAGGTGTCCGAGATTCGTAAGCAGTATACGCAATCACCTGACACTTTTTGCTTGCTGAATGTTGGTAGCACCCATCAACGCAAAAACATTTTGACAGTCCTGCGAGTATTAAAAGATTTAAAAGAACAGAGATTCCCAATATGTCTATGGCGGACAGGAGGCGACTTTACTAAAGACCAAAAAGCTTTTATTCAAGCGCACGATCTAGAATCATATATTGTCAATTTAGGTAATCCAGATAAAGCCCGTCTAGTGCAAATTTACAATGCTGCTGATGTACTTTTAGCTCCCTCTTTATATGAAGGATTTGGATTAACAATTGTGGAAGCAATGGCCTGTGGTACACCTGTGATTACTTCTAATGTTTCATCTTTACCAGAAGTGGTGGGAGATGCGGGAATAATGATCGATCCCAATTGTCCACAAGCGATCGCAGATGCAGTGATTGAGCTTTATAAAAACCCCACTCTTTATAAGAAGTTAATTGAAAAAGGACTTGCCAGATCACAGTTTTTTAACTGGGAAAATACAGCAGAACAGGTAGCAACGATTTATGAAAAAACTTTTGCCGCCTATAAAATTCCTAAATAATTTCTGAAAAAGATTAAATATAAATTTTGCCAACTTGTCTACAATAACTCATATATCAGTGTTACTTTACAACTAGATTGGCTACTTTAATCAGAATAAAACCAACGATGATACAAAATAAATTGTCCCTGTAAATAATCAATAAGTGCCTTTATTCGATTTAAAAAATCTCATCGGCATCAAAAATGTAGATGATTTTCAAAATAGAACTCAATGGCCAATAAAGTTTGAATAATGCAGAATATTTACAACATTTTGCAACTAAATAGAGCGCAGATACTAATCCAGTTCTTTTTTTATCCCATCAAGTTTTATTTATTGCCTCAAACGGAAAAATGCTATATACATTCTCCAGTCATGCAATAGGTAAATTATGTATTTGGATTCACCGACAACCAAGAAACCGAAAAAAAAAGAATGGGTTGATAACACAAGTTTAATTATCTTAGCCTTTTCCGTAGTTTTCTACTCCCGTATTTTTTGTGCCATTACTCACGCTCCTTCAATTTTTAACCTTGCTCACTTCGCAATTGTTCCCTTGGTTTTAGGAGTTGTATTATTCACAAGTCGAGCAAAAGATCGCAAACAAATTGCAATTGCCTATGCTTTTTTATTAGGAATATTCATTTTTCTAGTTGCCGTATTAGCTAGTGCATTATGGAATAATACAGGCTTAATTAATGCAATTGTCTCCTTCATGATGCTTTGCGAACCCTTCATCTTCTTGTTGGCTATAGTCTGTATTCCTATGTCTGCTGAATCCATTAACCGGCTCAAGAAGTGGCTAATCTGGTCTGTTTTGATTAACTTTGTTCTCGCTGCTGTCCAGAAACCCCTAATTGATGCAGGGAAACTCTATGCGAAGGGACTCGATGGAACGGACGGATGTGGTGGAGTTTTTTTTCCTACGGGGGCTGGGAATTATGTATCGGCTTCGGTATCAGTTGCCTTTGCTTTATACTTCTTCACCAATGAAAAGACTTTTCCGCTATGGATGAGAATTGGGGCAATTATCGCCGCTTTTTGGCAGATTCTCTTTTCTGATTCCAAACAACTTCTGCTTGCATATCTAATCGCCTGGTGTCTTTTAATTTTAGTCAATTCACAGGATTTTGGTAAAACTATTAAACTTCTAAGTGCGATCGCTATCTTCGGATACGGATTTATTTGGTGTATACAAAACTTAGAAGCCTTTGCCTCATTCACAGCCTGGGCGCGACCGGAACTTTATGGATCTGATGGTTATGCTTGGTATGCCAAATTCTACTCGGTGCGGGTTATTTTATCTCATTATCAATCGTCTCTGAATTGGTTATTTGGTCTCGGTCCGGGACATACTGTAAGCCGTCTAGGAGTGTGGTTTCTTAAAGATTATTGGTCAATACTCGAACCACTAGGTGCTACCACCAGTCCAATTGGTCCAGAAGCAAAAGAATTTGTGACTAGTGCTTCGCTTTGTTGGCTTTGTTCTGGTTCCAGTCTCTTCAGCCCCATTTTTGGCTGGGCTGGAATATGGGGAGATTTAGGACTGTTAGGTGTAGGAGCATACCTATTTCTATGCTATTTAGCTTGGCAACACTTTGCTCTGGATGATTCTTTAAAAGTTACTCTACTAGCTGTTTTAGTCATGGGTTTTATTTTTACTCAAATGGAAGAACCAGGTTTCATGCTTTCCATCGCCTTGATTCTAGGACTAGCATGGCAAGAACGACAACTCAAGAAGCAGATACAAAGAGGCAAGAGAGAGAAAGAATTTCCTAATTACCAATTATCAATTACCAATTTCCTATGAAGATTTTAATGTCTGCTTACTCCTGCGAACCAGGTATGGGTTCTGAACCTGGTGTGGGTTGGAATATTGCCCGCGAAGCTGCTAAATACCATGAAGTCTGGGTACTCACTCGACCCGATGAGAGTCAGGATATCATCAACGCAGAATTAGCACGTCACCCTGTTCCCAATCTTCACTTTGTTTACTTTACCCTCCCCTTTTGGCAAGATAGTAGACGCTGGGGACAGTCTGGGGGAATGCAGCTTCACTATTACCTCTGGCAAATTCAAGCCTATTTTGTCGCCCGTGACTTACATCAGAAAATTGGCTTTGACTTGAGCCATCATGTCACCTTTGTTAAGTATTCCAGTCCTTGCTTCCTCTCACTCCTGCCCATTCCCCTAGTTTGGGGTCCTGTAGGTGGTGGAGAATCAGCACCAGCAAGCTTTTGGCAAGATTTTAGCTTAAATGGCAAAATTTACGAAATTGCTCGTAGCGGCGCTCGCTGGCTGGGAGAAAAAGACCCGTTTGTCCGTCTGACTGCTCAAAGAAGTGCTGTAGTCCGAGCCACAACTAAAGATACAGCCCAGTGTCTCTATAAAATGGGTGTGAATCATGTGCATATTTTGCCGGAATCAGGGTTATCGGCGGCAGACATAGACCATCTAAATCAATATGAAATCCCTAATGAGCCAATAGTAAAATTTATCAGCATGGGTAGACTTTTGCATTGGAAAGGCTTTCATTTAGGATTGCGTGCCTTTGCTCAAGCGAATCTACCAAATACAGAATACTGGATTGTGGGAGACGGACCGGAATGGCATCACCTGCAAACTTTGGCATCAGATTTAGGAATTGCTAAAAAAGTTAAATTTTGGGGTAGGTTGCCTCGTGAAAAGGCTTTAGATTTATTAAAAGATTGTCATGTGCTAGTTCATCCCAGCTTACATGATTCTGGTGGGTGGGTCTGTATGGAAGCAATGGCAGCAAGTCGTCCTATCATCTGTTTAGATTTAGGGGGACCTGCTGTTCAAGTTACAGATGAAACTGGTTTTAAGATTACTGCTAATGAACCATATCAAGTTGTCCGTGATTTAGCGGCCGCAATGATTCATTTAGTTCAAAACCCAGAACTAATAGTGAGTATGGGTCAGGCAGGTCGGAAACTAGTCAATGAAAACTACAGTTGGCAGATTGTCGGAGAGCGTTTGCACAAACTTTATTTAGAGATTGCCAGCAAGAAAGTATCAGGAACTAATGTTGGATCTGAAGTTTTTTGAAACTACTTTTAAGTAATTAATTTTTCCCATTTTCATAATATGCACATATTAATTGGATGATGAAACTCCTGTAGTGCGGGCATCTTGCCCGCTGGATATATACCTCATAACACCGAAAAGTGCTGTAATTGCTGCTTTACACAGACCTGCAAAATCAACGTATATTTCTAAATATACTGCAACATAGTTTTCTTGAATCTAGAAGTTTGAAATTAAATTAAGGTATTTTTCCATGAATAAAATCGAAAATAAGCAAAGACTGTTAGGGATTGATTTATGCCGAGGAATCGCTGCTTTTGCTGTTGTTGTTGTGCATTCAGGTGATGAAACCTGGGGAATTCCTGTAAGTAATGAAGCATTGCATTTTAGATTATTCTTTTATTTCGCTGTCCCATTCTTTTTGGCTACATTTTTCTTCTTTATCACCCGTAACCTAAGTAAAAATATTGATTTACATTTTTTATGGATAAAATTTCAACGCATCTTGATTCCCTACTGTGTGTGGAGCATACTATATATATTTTTTGGAACAATATTTTCTTTTCTTGCTAATCAACCGGATAAACTCAATCAGTTGTTTCAAGACCCACTTTCAACTATTTTCTTCGGTGGAGCATCATATCATCTCTATTTCTTACCACTTTTATTATCAGGAACTTCATTAATATTCTTGCTAAAACATCTATTAAAATACAGATTCAGAATCCCAACAATGGTTCTTTTGTCTATTATTAGTATGATTATTAATAGAGTAATTGAATTATCAGGAAATTCTTTTCAGTTAAATCCTAACACTGCCTTTTCTAGCTTATTAAGCTTACTGCATCCAGATGAAATATATTATTTATTAGCTAGATTTATACTTGTTCAGATTGCCTGGATTTTGATTTGCCTACCTTACTTTTGTATTGCTGTGATTTTGAACCATTTGCTCTTAAAAATTCAGCCATTTGTATTTAAGAATGATAGATTTTTGTTTTTCTTGTTTTTATCCATATTTATTTATGTCAACACCTTTCGTGAAATATTCATCTTACCTCAATTAAGCAATATTATTATGGCTTTTTCCTTGTTATTTGTGGGCATTTGTTTATCAAATTATTTACAAGAAAGTAAAATAATTAAAAGTTTGGGTAATTGTTCATTTGGTATTTACTTAATTCATCCTATTATCAAAAAAATAACTGGAATTATTTTGACTTTTACTGCTTCTCAAATAACCTCTCAAATTACTGTTATTTCTATGTTATGCTTATCTATACCGAGTTTTTTAATAAGTTGGTTAGTTATAAATTTGTTAATGAATAACAAACACCTTGCTCAGTATATGTTTGGTATGAGAGTTAATTAAAAACAGCCTGATATTAAAGAAATCCTAATTCAGACAGATATACACTTTATTTAGAGATTGACAGCAATAAGGTATCACAAACTGACGTTATATCTCAAGTTCTTTGAACCTAAATTTGACTAATTAATTTTTCCCATTTTCATAATATGCACATATTAATTGCTGCTTTACACAGACCAACAAAACCAACGGGTGTTTGCCGACACGCTGCAAATCTAGCTCAATGTTTGGCTGATACTCCAGAGGTTAGCAAGGTGACTTTAATTGTCGGAACATGGCAGAAAGATTACTTTGAACAATTTTTTAATTCCCCAAAAATTCAATTAATTACTGTAGATATTAAAAATAGTTCCTTGGCAAGAAATATCTGGTTTTTATTTGGTTTACCAAAATTGGTAAAGCATTTAAATCCTGATATTGTCCATTTATCTTTTCCTTGTCCTTTTTTACGACCACTTTTTCCTTGTCCTATTGTTTCGACAATTCACGATTTGTATCCTTATGAAAAACCAGAGGTTTTTGGCTA
>Ga0209617_10000209_pt1 | contig 24547 bp, 20 predicted proteins | sample LakEriepJuly2011_2_FD_187459 | JGI IMG/M metagenome (GOLD analysis project Ga0209617, IMG submission 187459) | Freshwater microbial communities from dead zone in Lake Erie, Canada - CCB epilimnion July 2011 (SPAdes) (version 2) | ecosystem: Environmental > Aquatic > Freshwater > Lentic >...
CGCCATGCCGGCGAGGGGAAGGGCACCCATGCCCTGCAGCAGGCGGCGGCGGTTTTGGGACAGATCGTCAGAGTGGTTCGACATGGACAAGGCTCCTTGCACAACAGTGGGGATCGACGGAAGAATTCAGGGCGCGGTCTGCCTCGTCTTGGTGCATGCCGTTGGACGTTGTGTGCACCGTGTGACGCGGCCTTGGCTCACACAGTACGGAGCTCCGGGTATTCCATGAATACGTCAATTGACGTAGGTGCTGTGCGCAAGGCGCAGGCGCTTGGGGCTGGATCGCTTCTTGCGGTCTCCAAGCGCTTGTGTGTCCTGGAGCCCGCCCGTGCCCGTTGCCCGGCAAAAGATCTTCCACATCCGCCGTGAGTACAACGCCTGGGTTGCCAACGAGACCCTGGAGGACTTCGCCCTGCGCTACACGCCGCGCTCCTTCCGCAAATGGAGCGAGATGCGCGTGGCCAACACGGCCTTCGGGGCGCTGTCCTTCCTGGCGCTGGAGGCCATCGGTGGGGCCATCGCGCTCAACCAGGGCTTTGGCAATGCGCTGTGGGCCATCCTGGTCGTGGGCCTCATCACCTTCCTGACCAGCCTGCCGATCAGCATTTACGCGGCCCGCCATGGCGTGGACATGGACCTGCTCACCCGCGGGGCGGGCTTCGGCTACCTGGGCTCCACGCTGACCTCGCTGATCTACGCCAGCTTCACCTTCATCTTCTTCGCGGTGGAGGCGGCCATCATGGCGCTGGCCCTGCAGATGCTGTTCGGCTGGTCGATGCCCATGTGCTATGTGGTGTCGTCCTTGCTCGTCATCCCGCTGGCCACGCACGGCATCACCCTGATCTCGCGCTTGCAGATGTGGACGCAGCCGGTGTGGTTGCTGCTGTGGGTGGCGCCCTTCGTGGCGGTGTGGTGGCACAAGCCACAGGCCTACGTGGAGTTCACCTCGCTGGCCGGGCGCATGTCGGGCGACAGCAGCTTCTCGTGGTCGGCCTTCGGCATGGCGGCCACGGTGGCGTTTTCGCTCATCCTGCAGGTCGGCGAGCAGGTGGACTTCCTGCGCTTCCTGCCCGAAAAAACCAAGGCCAACCGCGTGCGCTGGTGGACGGCGGTGCTGGTGGCCGGGCCCGGCTGGGTGGTGCCAGGCATGCTCAAGATGCTGGCCGGCGCCTTCCTGGCCTACCTGGCCTTGCAGCGCGAGGTGCCGGTGGACCGCGCCATGGAGCCCACGCAGATGTACCTGGCCGGCTTCAGCGAGGTGTTCTCGTCCAACGGGTGGGCGCTGGGGGTGACGGTGCTGTTCGTGGTGCTGTCCCAGGTGAAGATCAACGTGACCAATGCCTATGCTGGTTCGCTGGCCTGGTCCAACTTCTTCGCGCGCCTCACGCACAGCCACCCGGGGCGGGTGGTGTGGCTGGTCTTCAACGTGCTGATCGCCGTGCTGCTGATGACGCTGGGCGTGTTCGGCGCCCTGGAGCACGTGCTGGGCCTGTACAGCAACGTCGCCATCGCCTGGGTGGGCGCGCTGGTGGCCGACCTGGCCATCAACAAGCCGCTGGGCTGGTCGCCCAAGGGCATCGAGTTCAAGCGCGCGCACCTGCATGACCTCAACCCGGTGGGCCTGGGTGCCACGCTGCTGGCCGCGGTGGTGGCGGTGGTGGCCCACGCCGGCGTGTTCGGCGAGGACTGGGTGCCCTGGGCGCCCTTCATGGCCCTGGGGCTGGCGATGACGGTGTCGCCCCTGCTGGCCTGGGCCACGGGCGGGCGTTACTACCTGGCGCGCCAGCCGCACACGCACTGGGCGCCCGGGCAGATGGTGCGCTGCTCGGTCTGCGACAACAGCTTCGAGTCGGAAGACATGGCCACCTGCCCGGCCTACGAGGCACCGATTTGCTCCCTGTGCTGCACGCTGGAGTCGCGCTGCCACGACCGCTGCAAGAGCCGCTCGCGCGCGGCCGAGCAGGTGTCCGATGTGCTGACGTCGGTGCTGCCGGCGCAGCTGTCGCGGCGCATCAACTTCCGCGTCGGGCACTACCTCATCGTTTTCCTGTCGATGGCGGCCTTGCTGGCCTTCGTGCTGGGTGCTGTCTATTACCAGGAGGGCCATGGGCCCGCCGCGGTGCTCGACGGGCCTTTCGTCAAAGCCTACGCCTTGCTGCTGCTGGCCGCCGCCGTGTGCGCCTGGTGGATCGTGCTGGCCTCCGAGAGCCGCCGCATGGCGCAGGACGACTCCAACCGCCAGAACCAGCTGCTGCAGCAGGAAATCGACGCCCACCGCCGCACCGACGCCGCGCTGCAACGCGCCAAGGAGCTGGCCGAAGCCGCGAACCAGGCCAAGACGCGCTACGTGGCCGGCATGACGCACGAGCTGCGCACACCGCTCAACAGCATCATGGGCTATGCACAGATCCTGCTCAAGGACGAGCCGGCAGATGGCGCCCGGCGGCGTCCGTTGACCACCATCCAGCGCAGCGGCGAGCACCTCATCGGGCTCATCGACGGCCTGCTCGACCTGGCCCGCATCGAAGCCGGTCGCCTGCGCCTGGACGCCGCCCCATTACCGCTGCACGACTTCCTCGACGAGGTGGTGCGCATGGTGCAGCCGCAGGCCGAAGCCAAGGGCCTGGACTTCCGCCTGGAGACCCGCGGCCGCGTGCCCGCCTGGGTGCAGTCCGACGCACGGCGCCTTCGGCAAATCCTGCTCAACCTGTGCAGCAACGCGGTGCGCTTCACCGAGCGTGGTCAGATCACGCTGCGCCTGGACGCCCGCCGCGAGGTGCTGCGCTTCGAGGTGATCGACACCGGCATCGGCATCGCGCCGCAGGACATGGAGCGCATCTTCCTGCCCTTCGAGCGAGGCAGTGGCGGGCGGCGCAGCAGCGAGCCGGGCACCGGCCTGGGCCTGACCATCACGCACTTGCTCAGCGAGCTGATGGGCGGCGAGCTGACCGTGCAAAGCGTCATGGGCGAGGGCAGCACCTTCAGCGTGCGCTTGTACCTGCGCGAAATCAGCGCCCCCGTCCATGCACCTGTGAGCGCACCTGTGAGCGCACACCGCCTCACCAACGGCCAGCCCCGCGCACCCGGTGATCCGGACGTGGCCGGCGGTGGCCAGGCGCCCGCCTCGCTGTCAGGCCTGCGGCCCGTCACCGGCTATGTTGGCGCGCGGCGCACCCTGCTGGTGGTGGACGACCAGCCCCTCCAGCGCCAGTTGCTGGCCGGCCTGCTGCTGCCGCTGGGCTTCCAGGTGCGCGAAGCGGCCAGTGGCCACGAGGCCCTGGAGAGCGTGCGCGAACATGGCCCCGACGCCGTGCTGCTCGACATCAGCATGGACGACATGGACGGCTGGCACACCGCCCGCACCTTGCGCCAGGTGGGTTTCATCACGGTGCCCATCATCCTGGTGTCGGCGAATGTGTTCGAGAACCGGCCGGAGAACCTGGCTGCGGCGCAGTGCCAAGCCTTCGTGGCCAAGCCCGTGCGTGAGTCCGAATTGCTCGCAGCACTGGGCGAGCACCTCGGCCTGCGCTGGTTGACCGAGCCTGAGGTGCCTGCCCTGACCGAGCCTCACGCTGCCCATGCCAGCGACACCCAGGCCAACGAAGCGCCACTGCCCACCGATGCGGTGTGGGAACTCCACCGCCTCGCACGCAAGGGCCATGTGCAGGCCTTGCGGCAGGCCGTCGGCGAATGGCAGGCCGCGGCACCCGAACACGCTGCGCAGTGGCGCCAATTGGCGCGGTTCGTGGACGATTTCGACCTGGACGCGCTGGTGGCGCGTCTGGCCCCCCAACTCACCGAGGACATGGCCGATGAACCACGCCCCTGACCGCCCACCCAACCACCAGGGCACCGTGCTGGTGGTGGACGATGCCCCCGACACCCTGCGCATGCTGTGCGACGCCCTGGCCCAGGAGGGCTACACCGTGCTGGTCGCGCGCGACGGCTTGCAGGCCCTGGACCGACTGGACGTTGTGGTGCCCGATGCCATCTTGCTCGATGGCGTCATGCCGGGGCTCAGCGGCTTCGAGACCTGCCAGCGCATCAAGGCCCACCCGCAAGGCGAGGCTGTGCCCGTCATCTTCATGACCGGGCTGTCCGAGACGGCCGACATCGTGGCGGGCTTCGACGCCGGCGGCGTGGACTACGTCGTCAAACCCCTGCGCATCGAGGAGGTGCTGGCCCGCCTGAACACCCACGTGCGCAACGCCCGCGCGGCTCGCGAGGCCCGGGCGGCCGTGCAACGCGCCAGCGACGCCTCGTCGGCGTTTTCCGTCGCCGCCGCAGCGGCCTCTGCCGCATCGGCCGAGCGCCTCAGCCACGCCGCCCTCACGCCGCGCGAAACCGAGGTGCTCACCTGGCTGGCGCGTGGCAAGACCAACCGCGACATCGCCGACATCCTCGGCATGAGCCACCGCACGGTCAACAAGCACCTCGAACACATCTTCGAGAAGCTGGGGGTGGAAACCCGAGCCGCCGCAGCGGCCCTTGCCAGTCAAGCCATCCAGGTGTGAGCTTGAGCGGCTGGCTCCTGGACAGCTGCTGCAACCTGGCGTGATTTGCACGCCACACAGAGGGTTCTTTCCGTAAACCCCGATGGGCGATGGACGGCCGTGACTGCAGGATGCGATAGGCTTCCAACCCGGGTGAAACACCCAGATTTTGAGACAGCCACAGGAGCAGTACATGGCGTCAGCGCACTCGGCAGCCTTGCAGGCCCCCCTGCATGCCGGGACCGTCCCTTACCAGCGTTTCAGCGAGTTGATCTTCGTGTCGGTCGCTGGGCACTATGTTTTTGCCTTGTTGTACGGCTTTGGGCTGGGGCAAGGCGCAATCGCCTTGGCCCTCTCGTTGCCGGCGACCCTGGTGCTGGCCTTGTTCCCTCTGGTCAAAAGCTCTCTGGCGGAGCATTGGTTCCGGCCCATCAGCCATGTCGCCATTCTGGTCAATTTCATCGGCGTCAACCTGGCGCTGATGTGGATGGGCCTGGGCGCTGACACCTCTGTGTGGTGGCTGGTTTGGTGGCCCTTGTTCGTGGCGCTCGTGGTGGGGGCCAACGATGGGCTGGTGTGGCTGGTGTTGACCCTGTTGGCCGGTGCCTTGCACTGGGCCAACGACACCATGGGCTGGGTGCAGCCGCATTTGCGCGCGCAAGAGAACCCCTTGATGGTGATGCAAGCCGGCTTTTTGTTGCTGGGCATTGCGATCGGCGTGGTCGCCCGTCGATCTCACGACCGCCATGCCGCTGACGGTGCCGACCAACAACGCACCATCAGTTTGCAGAACGAGGCGCTTTCGGCGCGGGCCTGCAAGCTCGAGAACACCCTGGCGGCCTTGCAGCAGGCCAACCTCGACCGCACCCGCTTGTTCGCCCAAATCAGCCACGAGGTGCGCAATCCGCTCAATGGCTTGCTCGGGTTCACGCAACTGCTGCGTCAGTCGCCCCTCAACGAATTGCAACTCAACCAGGTGGAGCAGATCAGCCGCTGCGGCACCGCCATCCACAAGATCGTCAGCGACATGCTGGACTTCTCGCGGCTGGAGGCCAACCCGGCCACGCTGGAGGTCAAACCCTTCGACCCGCAGCAGGTCGTGCGCGAGGTGGTGGAAATGCTGTCCTCGGTGGCGCAGCAAAAAGGGCTGCCCGTCGTGATGGAGTGCCAGTCGCCCATGGAGGCCGTGGGCGATGCGTTGCGTGTGCAACAGGTTTTGCTCAACTTCCTGGGCAACGCCTTGAAGTTCACGTCACAGGGCCAGGTCACGGTGCGTTGCACCATCGTCCCGAGGGTCTCAGGCGAGGACGCGCTCCACGTCGAGGTGCAGGATTCGGGCATCGGCATTGCGCCAGAAGCGGTCGGCCAGCTTTTCCAGCCCTTCAGCCCTGTGAGCGAGAAAACCATCCGTCAGTACGGCGGCACCGGCTTGGGCCTGGCCATCTGCAAGCGCCTGGTCGATGTCATGCAAGGCCAGATTGGCGTGATGAGCCAGCCTGGGCAGGGCAGCTGTTTCTGGTTCGAGGTTCCATTGCAGGCGCCGCAGCACAAGCAGGCTTTGCTTGACGCGGCGTGACCCTGTCTGATGCTCACTGCATGCGCGTGGCCGAGCCCAGCATCTCGTGGACGTCGTGCGTCATCACGGCCAGGAAGCCCAGCAGTCCCAGGTAAGCGGTCGCGTAAGTCAAACGCGTTTCGGCCGAGGCGCGGTAGTAGCCCGCATGGGCCGGGTCCTCGGCCTTGAAGCGCCACGCCTTCATCACCTGGGGTACGGCCAGCAGTGCGATCAGAATCAGCATCGGGCTGGGGTTGAGCCAGAACACGCCCAGCAGCACCGGCACGCCCAGCAACCACAGCCTCGGTGACAGCACGGCCGTGATGCGCCCGCCGTCCAGTGGTGACAGCGGGATCAGGTTGAACAGGTTGAGGAAGAAGCCGCTGTAGGACACGGCCAGCAGCCAGCGGCCGTCTGCGCCCATGTCGCGCGCCACGAAGTAGCAGGCCAACGCGCCCAGCGTGCCCACCAGCGGGCCGCCCAGGCCCACGTAGGCCTCGGTCTCGGCGTCGTGGGGCAGTTCCTTGAGCTCGATCCACGCACCCACGAAAGGGATGAAGGTCGGCGCCCCCACGTTCAGGCCGCGCTGCTTGGCAGCGATGTAGTGGCCCATCTCGTGCACGAACAGCAGCGCGATGAAGCCCGCCGCGTAGCGCCAGCCGAAGACCAGGCCATACACCACCAGCGACACCAGCATGCTGCCGCCCGTGAGCAGCAACTTGCTGAACTTGAGGCCACTGAAGACCAGGAAGAGAAGTTTGATCATGGGGCCTCAGGCCTGCGGTGTTTGCGGCTTGTCACGCTTGAAAAAGCGCTTGAACACGGCCCAGCCGCCGAAAGCAGCCACAGCGATCACCTTGGCGAACTTGGCCAGGAAGCCGGCGGCCAGCGCGAACAGGCCGATTTTCTTGGCCGCCAGCCCGCCCACCAGCGCGGCCAGGCCGTACTCGGCCACCTTGTCGGTCGAGGCGTTGAAATCGGCGTAGCGCTTGCCCTCGCCGAAGCTCAGCGCCGACAGCAGGGCCTGGGCGTGGCGCTTGTCCTGGGCGATGTCTTTCTGGTCGGTGATGAGGTTGAGCGTCACGTAGCCCTCGCGGCCCAGTGCGTAGGTGTTGTAGTTGATGCTGGCGGGGGCGTCGGCCGCAGCGCCTTTGTGGCGCACCGACAGCGACCACACCAGGCGGTGCGTGGCGGCGTCGTAGGTGGGCTTCTGCACCCAGTCGCCGATGGCCAGTTCCGGGAAGCCCTTTTGGCGGCGCTCCTCGTTGCTTGCCTCGGTGCCTTCCTTCAGGCCCTTGTAGAGCCCATCGACGTCCCAGTGCTCGGCATCGTCTTCGGGGATGTGGCCCGAGGGCTCGTAGCGCGCCACGGCCATCCAGCCTTGGTCATCGGCTTGAGGAAAGACCAGGCCCAGCATGCGCTCGTCCGGGTGGTTGCCCATGGCCCGCATCAACTGGCTGGCGGCGGGCTCGGGCACCCACAGGTAGCCGGCGGGCAGCTTGAGGGTGGCCTGGTCGCGCAGGGCGATGTCGGTGGGGCCGGCGATCTGGCTGGCCTTGACGGCGCGCAGGGCGGCTTCTGCCTCGGCTTCGCGCTGGGAAGTGGCAGATGCGGCCGGTGCGGTCTGCGTGGACGAAGGTGTTTCGGGAGGTGCGGAGGACTGGGCCCAGGCGCGGTCTGGCGCCAGGGCGCCCAGGCCGATGGTGCCCAAGAGGGCGGTGGACAAGGCGATGGCTGCAAGGCCTGCGCGCGGCCGGCGTGGCAAGCGGTGGGTCATGGTGAAGCTCCCTGAGGTGGCGGCTGTCCCGTGGCCGGGGCCGCGCTGCTGTGTTGGATGTGGGTGCGACAGCCTAGCATCCGCGCTGCAGGGGGGGGCATCGGCCGTTCAGCCGCCGCTCGACTGTCGGTCAGTCGCCCCAGGTCACTTGTGGGTGGCCATCGCGGTGCCGCACCACACCGGCGTCCAGCGTCAAGCGGTCTTCCACCAGCCAGCGCACGGCTTGCGGGTAGAGGCGGTGCTCCTGCACCAGCACACGCTCGGCCAGGGCCTGGGGCGTGTCACCGGGCAGCACGGGCACGGCGGCCTGGGCCACGATGGGGCCGTGGTCGAGCTCAGGGGTGACGAAGTGCACCGTGGCACCCGCCAGCTTGCAGCCGGCCTCGATGGCGCGCTGGTGCGTGTGCAAGCCCGGAAAGGCCGGCAGCAGCGAGGGGTGCACGTTGAGCATGCGGCCGTCGAAGTGCCGCACGAAGCCCTCGGTGAGGATGCGCATGAAGCCGGCCAGCACCACCACATCGGGCGCAAAGCCGTCGATCACCCGGGCCAGCTCGGCGTCGAAGGCCTCGCGGCTGTCGAAGGCCTTGTGGTCCACCACGGCCGTGGCAATGCCGCGCGCCGCGGCGAACTGCAGACCTTCAGCCGAGGCCTTGTTGCTGACGACGGCCGAGATGCGGGCGGGCCAGCCTTCTTGCTGGCAGGCTTGGACGATGGCTTCCATGTTGGAGCCCCGTCCGCTGATGAGGATGACGATGGATTTCATGCGAGCCGAGAGTGTAGTGGCCCGGCCGGCCAGTGTGCCAGCGCAGACGAGGGGGAGCGCCTAAAATCCACGCCATGAACCAGCGCGTCCTCACCGGCATCACCACCACCGGCACCCCCCACCTCGGCAACTACGTCGGCGCCATCCGCCCGGCCATCGCGGCCAGCCGCGAGCCTGGCGTCGAGAGTTTCTTCTTCCTGGCCGACTACCACGCCCTCATCAAGTGCGATGACCCGGCGCGCATCGCCCGCTCGCGCCTGGAAATCGCCGCCACCTGGCTGGCCGCCGGCCTGGACACCGGCCGCGTCACCTTCTACGCGCAAAGCGACATCCCGGAGATCACCGAGCTGAACTGGCTGCTCACCTGCGTGACGGCCAAGGGCCAGATGAACCGGGCGCACGCCTACAAGGCCTCGGTCGATGCCAACGAGGCCAAGGGCGTCGAACCCGACGACGGCGTCACCATGGGCCTGTTCTGCTATCCCATCCTGATGGCGGCCGACATCCTCATGTTCAACGCCCACCGCGTGCCCGTGGGGCGCGACCAGGTCCAGCACATCGAGATGGCCCGCGACGTCGCCCAGCGCTTCAACCACCAGTTCGGCGCCGGCCGTGAGCTGTTCGTGCTGCCCGAGGCCGAGATCGAAGACAGCGTGGCGACCTTGCCCGGCCTGGACGGTCGCAAGATGAGCAAGAGCTACGACAACACCGTGCCCCTGTTCGAAGGCGGTGCCAAGGGCCTGAAGGACGCCATCGCCCGTGTGGTGACCGACTCCCGCCTGCCTGGCGAGCCGAAAGACCCGGACAGCGCCCACCTGGTGACCCTGCACGACGCGTTTGCGGACGCCGCCACCCGCGAGGCCTTCCGCCGTGACCTCGTCGCCGGACTGGGCTGGGGCGATGCCAAGCAGCGAGTGGTCGACCTGATCGAAGCACACGTCGGGCCCATGCGCGCGGCCTATGCCGAGCTGATGGCCCACCCCGAGCGCATCGAAGCCGTGCTGCAGGCTGGTGCCACCAAGGCCCGCCAGACGGCCACGCCCTTCATCCAGCAGCTGCGCCAGGCCGTGGGCTTGCGCGCCATGGTGGCGGTGGCCCAGCCACAGGCCCAGGCGGCGACGGAGAAGGTCGCGCTGCCGCTCATCAAGCAATACCGCGAGGCCGACGGCTTGTTCTATTTCAAGCTCACCGACGCCCACAACCTCGTGCTGCTGCAGAGCTCGGGCCTGGCCGATGGCCGCGAGGCGGGCAACTGGGTCAAGCGCCTGAAGACCGAAGGCGATGCAGCGATGGCCGATGCCCCGGTGGTTCGCCCCGAAGGTGTGAGCGCAGAGGCGGTGTCGTCGGCCTTGGCCGCATTGGCCGAGGCCGCCCGGGCGGCCGAAGCCGAGAAGGCCGCGAAAGCCGGTCAGGTCACCAGGTGAGGCCGTCGCGCGCCATGGCCGGCATCCACATCACCGACATCGAATCCGCCATCAACTGGTGGCGCATTCGATCGCCTTCGCCCGACGGCATCAGCTTGGCCGCCGAGGTGAAAAAGCTTGCCGAAATCTACGCGCTGATGGTCTATTTCCGCGAGACCGAGTGCGACGAAGACACCATGCCCCGCGCCGCCCGTGAGGCCTGGCTGGCCTGGTACGACACCACGCCGGACACGCCCTGCATCGCGATCTGCTCGACCAGCCAGGGCGACGACCTGTGCAAAGGCTGCGGCCGCACCTTCGACGAGGTGCAGCTGTGGCCCGAGATGACGCCCGGCGAGAAGCGCGCCACCTGGCGCCGCATCACCCTCGAGTCCAGCGCCTGGCGCTTCAACCGTTACTCAGAGCGGGCGGCCGAACGCCGCGGGCAGGCTGCACAGAACCCCACCTCCCCCAGTGCCCCCACAGGTCAGGCCGATCGCGGTTGAACCACCTGAGCGGCGGCCGGCTTGCCTGCCACGCGCTGCTTGAGCACCTTCCACACGAAGGGCACGATGGCCCGCGAGAAAGCCGCCAGATCGGCCCGGGCGATGCAGGGCAGCTCTGTGCCTTGCTGCCAGCTCGGGTTGCGGCTCTCGAAGAAGCGGATGTCGGCGTCGCGCTCGCGCATCTCGTCGGTGATGGTGGCCACGTCGGCCTTCAGGCGGTTGGCGTCTTCGCCGAACTCCAGCAGCATGGTCTGGCGGTTGAGCTTGCCCGGGAAGAGGGCTTCGCAGTAGTCGATCACGAGGGATTCCAGCTCGGGCTGAGGCACGTCCCGTTGCGGGTGGAAGTCGGGAAAGTTGCGCGCCAGCAGCAGGTAGGTCTTGTAGCCCTTGGAAATCAGCAGCCAGTACTGGCGCGAGAACGGCGACTTCAGCGCTTCCAGGAACAGCTTCCACGCGAAGGCCGTCTGCAGCGAGCGCGAACCCCAGTGGGCCCGTTCGATGATGGTGTCGCCGCTGAAAAGGCCCTTGACGGTCGAGCCGCCCAGTTGGAACTTGTGAACGCCGAGCGTCGAGAAGCCCACGATCTGGTGCGTCTTTTTGTGACGCACCACGAAAACGCCCTCCTTGCGGCCAAGGTCGTCCAGGAAGGTGGCCAGCGGGCTGCAGGCGTAGTGGGCCTCGAACAGCGCATGCATGCGGTGCACCTCTTCCACGGTGAGGGTGTGGATTTTTTGGTAGGTGGTGTACAGCATGGCGGAGGGCCCGGAAGTCGCGTTGGGGTGCATCTTCCGGCCCGTTGTGGGGCTGCCGCACAGGGAAAACCTGAACGCTGTTCGATATACGCTCAATCGGGGGGTGTTTGAAACGGTGGTTTGTCTCCTGGGGAGATAAATCAATCAACCGTTTGAATTTGCGATGTCAGGGGGCGAAATGAGCAGCGAGCTGAAGGGCGGAATCGGGCGGTGCGCGTCGCTGTAAGACTCGCGCGCTGGTTTGCCCTTCAGCGCAGGCATCTCGAAGGCTTGCTCCGGCACGGCCTGGTCGGGCAGGTGGTCGAGCAGGTGGCGGATCAGGGTGAGGCGGCCCAGGCGCTGGTCGTTGAAGTCCACCAGCGTCCAGGGGGCGTGGGCCGTGTGCGTGGCCTTGAGCATGGCGTTGCGCGCCTTGCCGTACTCGGCGTACTTGGTGCGCGCCACCACGTCCACCGGCGACAGCTTCCAGCGTTTGAGCGGGTCGGCCAGCCGCTCGGCGAAGCGGGCCTCCTGCTCGGCCTGGTCCACCGTCAGCCAGTATTTGAAAACCAGCATCCCGTCGTTGACCAGAGACAGCTCGAACAACGGGGCCTCGCGCAGGAAGCGCTTGTATTCCTCGTTCGAGCAAAATCCCATGACCTTCTCCACCCCGGCGCGGTTGTACCAGCTGCGGTCGAACAGGGCGACGTGGCCGCCCGCCGGCAGGTGGGGCACGTAGCGCTGGAAGTACCACTGCGTCATCTCGGTGTCGGAGGGCTTGGGCAGGGCCACGACCTCGCAGCGGCGCGGGTCCAGCGCGCTGGCGATGGCGTGGATGACGCCACTCTTGCCGGCCGTGTCGCGCCCCTCGAAGATCACCAGCAGGCGCTTGTTGCAATGCGCCAGCCAGCGCGAGACCTGCATAAGCTCCAACAGCATGGGCTCCAAGGCAGCCTCGTAATCCTTGCGGCTCAGGCTGGGTGTGCCCTTCCCAGGCTTTTCCTTGCTGGATTTTTTGCTGTCTTTGTCGCCGTTCTTGCTGCTGATCTTGTTGTCTTGCTTGGCCATGTCTGCCTCCATCGAAAAACCGTCACCGTGGATGCCACCTTACCGCGAACACGGACCCCAAATCGGGTGAACCGGGCCAAGGGCCTCGATAGAATCGGCACATGACCGACGCCACCGATCCGAACTCCCCCGCCAAGCCCTCCAACTTCCTGCGCGGCATCATCGACCGCGACCTGGCGCAAGGCACCTACGCCAGCCGCCGCTGGGCCGGCTTGCCCGGAGATGCTGCCCACCACGCCGCCGGTGAGCCCGACCCGGCCAAGATCCGCACCCGCTTTCCGCCCGAGCCCAACGGCTACCTGCACGTCGGCCACGCCAAGAGCATCTGCCTGAACTTCGGCCTGGCGCGTGACCATGGCGGCGTGTGCCACATGCGCTTCGACGACACCAACCCCGAGAAGGAAGAGCAGGAGTACGTCGACGCCATCCTGGACGCGGTCAAGTGGCTGGGCTTCGGCTGGGACTCGTCGTTCAACGGAAAGCCCGAAAGCCACCTCTACTACGCCAGCAACTACTTCGACTTCATGTACCGCGCCGCCGAGGCGCTGGTCACGGCCGGTCTGGCCTATGTCGATGAGCAGACGCCCGAGGAAATGCGCGCCAACCGCGGCGACTTCACCACGCCCGGCACCGACAGCCCCTTCCGCGCCCGCAGCCCGCAAGAGAACCTGGCCCGCTTCCGCGAGATGCGCGACGGCAAGCACGCGGACGGTGCGATGGTGCTGCGCGCCAAGATCGACATGGCCAGCCCGAACATCAACCTGCGGGACCCGGCCATCTACCGCATCCGCCGCGCCACCCACCACAACACGGGCGACGCCTGGTGCATCTACCCGATGTACACCTTTGCGCACCCCATCGAGGATGCGCTGGAGCAGATCACCCACTCCATCTGCACGCTCGAGTTCGAAGACCAGCGACCTTTCTACGACTGGCTGCTCGACCGTCTGGCTGAGCTGGGTCTGCTGGCCCAACCCACGCCCAAGCAGTACGAGTTCGCCCGCCTGAACCTGACCTACGTCATCACCTCCAAGCGCAAGCTCAAGGCCCTGGTCGATGAGGGTGTGGTCGAGGGCTGGGACGACCCGCGCATGCCCACCATCGTCGGCCTGCGCCGTCGCGGCTACACGCCCGAGGCCATCCAGCTGTTCTGCGAGCGCATCGGCGTGACCAAGTCCGACAGCTGGATCGACTACAGCACCCTGGACATCGCTTTGCGAGACGACCTCGAAGGCAAGGCCCACCGCGGCATGGCCGTGCTCGACCCGGTCAAGCTGGTGCTGAGCAACTGGGCTGAGGTGTTCGCCGCTCAGGGTGGCGCTGCCCACCTGGAGCCCTGCAGCCTGCCCGCGCTGCCCCACCCGCCCGAGGGCACCGAGTCACCGGTGCGCCACCTCTCGCTGGGCCGCGAGGTCTGGATCGAGCGCGAGGATTTCGAAGAAGTGCCGCCCAAGGGCTACAAGCGTCTCTTCCCCGGCAACAAGGTGCGCCTCAAGGGCGGCTACGTCATTGAGTGCACCGGCTGCACCAAGGACGCCGATGGCCGCGTCACCGAGGTGCTGGCCACGGTCGTGCCGGACACCAAGAGTGGCACGCCCGGTGCGGACAGCGTGAAAGTAAAAGCCGCCATCACCTGGGTGGGCGCCGCCGACGGGGTGGCCGCCGAGGTGCGCCTGTTCGACCGCCTGTTCACCGACCCGCAGCCCGATGCTGGCGGCAAGGACTTCAAAGCCAGCCTGAACCCCGACAGCAAGAAGGTGGTGACGGCCTACGTCGAGCCCTCGCTGGCAGCCGCACTGCCCGACCAGAAGTTCCAATTCGAACGCTTCGGCTACTTCGTGGCCGACCGCCACGACCACACGCCTGGCAAGCCCGTGTTCAACAAGGTCACGGGTTTGAAGGACGGCAACTGGAAGTGAACTGCACCTCGGCGGGCGACATGACCCGCCAGGTGTGAACTGCACAGAGGGCTCGACCCCGCTGGACACCCTATGCAAAAAGCAGGGACCGTGGTTCGCTGGGAGGCGGACCGGGGCTTCGGTTTCATCCGCAGCCCGCAAACCGACGCGGACGTGTTCTTCCACGTCCGTGATTTCCGCGGGCCGGGCACGCCGCAGGTTGGCATGGCCGTGCGCTATGAGGAAATCCATGTGGGTGGCAAGGGCCCGAGGGCAATGGCGGTGTCTGCGGTTGCGGCTGCGGCCGCGTCCGTGCGCAACCGCGCCCGTCCCAAGGCCACGCCATCGCGAGATCCGTGGTTGCGACCGGTGCTGTGGGGTGCGGTGGTTTGGGCAATGGGCTTGGGCTGGGCCGCAAGGTCAGGGCACCTGCCGGTCTGGGTGCTGCCCGCCTGGCTCGCCCTGAACCTGTGGACCTTCGCCCTGTACTGGCGAGACAAATGGGCGGCTCAGCGAGGCCACCGGCGCACGCCGGAAAACACCTTGCACTTTTGCAGTTTGCTGGGCGGCTGGCCCATGGCCCGCATCGCCCAGCAGGTGTTGCGGCACAAGTCGGCCAAAGCGAGTTTTCAGCGCGCTTATTGGCTGACCACCACCGTGCACGTGGCGGTGGTCATGGCCTGGGCCGTCGTGATCTGAGGTCAGCGTGCGAACTGGTTGGCCTTGACGATGTGCTGCTTGAAGCCAAAGACATTCTCATCCTTGGCATTCACGGTCACTTCCACCCAGTGCACGTACTGCGCGCCGAAGTTCTCGATGCGGGTCACGTTCTCCAGCGTCTGCACGCCGCTGGTGGTGGTCGCCGCGGTGACGGGCTTGTCCACGCGGAAGTAGTGGCTGTCGCCGTGGGCGATGACCACCGGCTTGCCGAAGGCCACGGCGCGTTCCGTGATCTTGGCGATGATGGCGTTGAAGCCCTTGCGCTCTGCGCTGGTGGCAGGCAGTTCGAAAGCCGGGTTGGCCTGCATGGCCAGCAGCACCCCGGCGGCTTGGGCGCGCATGGCTTCGTCGAAGATGCGGTCGATCCAGGCCAGGGCAGCGGCTTCACGGGCGTTCACCTCGGCGATGCGGTCGGCGCGCGGCGTGGTGGCGGTGTCGCTGGGGTCGAGCTGGTTCCAGGGCGCCAGGTTGTTGTTGCTGCCCACCACGTGCACGGTGCCCATGACGGCGCCACCGAAGTGCCACAGCGTGTTCTCGACATAGGTCTCAAAACCGGCATCGCGGGCTTGCGTCAACACGCGCGCCTTGCGGCCACCCGTGGTCACGCCTGGCTCGGGGAAGAAGACCTGGCGCAGGTAGGACAGGCGCTCGGTCGGCAGGTAGTTGCCGTTGTTGGTGCGGTGGCAGTCGGTCCACTCGTTGTCGCCGGGGGTGTACACCAGCGGCATGTCGAAGCGCTGCAGTTGCTGGAAGCGGCGCTGGATGAGGTCGTTGTCGCAGCGCTCGCTGCCCGCCTTGATGTCGCCGGTGTGCAGCACGAAGCGCACCTGGGGGCGCGCATTGATGTCGTCGATGACGCGGTCGAACTGGGGTTCGGTGGTCACGCCGTAAGGCACGTCACCGATCAGGGCGAAGGAGCCCTGCTTCGGCATGGCCTGTGAGTGGCCGTGCGCTCGGTCGCGCTCCTGGCGCTCGGGTGCGGTGTCGCCACGGTCGGCGCAGGCGGGCAGGGCCAGGCCCACGAGGGCCACGAGGGTCAGTTGACGGATCATGGGATGCATGGGAGCTCCAGGGTGAGGGGCAGAACACCTGCCCGCAAACCCTTCACGCTACCGAGCCTGTGTGCCAGCCCTGTGTCTGAGCTTGGACCGGATGGCGTTGTGCTGCCCTGCTCAGCGCAGGTTGCCTGCTGCTTGGGCCCGCGAAATCAGTTCGTCCATGCTCTTGAGCTGATCGCGCCGGCGTGCGAGGGCCAGTTTGGTGGCCAGGCGCGTGGCTTCCAGCGCCGCGGGTTCCAAGGTCTGGTGAGGCACGATCTCCTTGACCGACGACAGCTCGGCCAGGCGCGAGGCCACGCCCACCAGCAGGCCACCGACCACGGCCTGGGCGATGTCGTTGTTGCGCAGCGCCGATGCGGTGTTGGCATCGTCCAGCAGCTTGAGTGCCTCGGCCTCACCGATGCCGTCGGCCAGGGTGTCGCTCACCAGAGCGCGCAGCTCCCACGGTGCGATGCGGCGCGATAGGCTTTGCAGCAAGGCGCCACCGGCCTGGGTGAGCTCGGCCACGGTGATGTCCTTGAGCGAGGGCAGGTCCAGCTCCTCGAACAGGGGGAAACGGGTCAGCTCTTCCAGCACCAGCGGGAAGCGGCGGCACTGGCGCACCCGCTTGGGCATCAGCCAGGTGGCCAGGTTGACGTAGTGCTCGCGGATGCGGGTAAGGGCTTCGGTGTCCACGCCAGCGGCGGTTTGCAGGCCGTTGAAGCCGGGCTCGCCGGTGCCATCGAGGTTGATGTTGATGAAGTGGTGCCAGGTCGAGTCGGTGCTGACGCGGCCCTTGTTGGCGCGGTGGCCGTCGTAGGCCACGATGGCGGCGAACAGGCGCGGCTCCAAGGCCTCCTTGGCGCCGGTCGGGCCGCCGGGGAAGCCGTCACCGTGCGAGACCGACATCGCCACGACCTCGGGCGACAAGGCTGCACCGGTCAGGTCATTGGGCCATTCGGGCACGGCCGTGCCAGCCAGGCTGAAGGTGCCGGCCAGGCTGGCGGGCACCAGGCACTCGCCTTCGTGGGGGTGGTCGGGGTAGACCTCCAGCGCACGGCGCGGTGCCTTCAGTTGCACCAGCGGATGCGGGTTGCCCACGCCACCGGCCTTGCTGCGGAAGTTCAGGTACAGGCGCTGCGGCTCGGTGTTGGACTGGTCGCTGAACTCCTCGGATTCGTTGGGGCCCGAGAGGTTGGTCGAGTGGCGCTTGACGCTGCTGACGTTGGGAGGCGTCTGCGCGTTCTTCCAGCGCCGCATGTTGCGCACCCGGGGGATGTTGCCGCACAGCGATGCGCCCAGGGTTTCGTGGTCACCGGTCGCGAAGACGCCGCCGCCTGCTTCCATGAACTTGGCGATGGTGTCGACCTGGGCCTGCGGCAGGTCGAGGTTGCCCTCGCTGCGGGCGCCGAACAGGAAGACCACGTCGTAACGCGAGATCAGCAAGCCGTTGGTGGCATGGTTGAAGTCGTAGTTGGGCAGATCGGCCGTGGCATCGGCGCTGCGGCTGGCCGTGGTGACCACGGGCGTCATGCCATGGATGGTGGACGTGCGCAGCGTGTTGACGAACTGCGTGAGGCCAAAGCCGCCGGCGCTGTTGTAGCTGAGCGTGTCGGTGACGACGAGGATGCGTGGCTGGCACTCTCGGAACAGGCTGATCAGGAGTGTCGGGTCAAGGGCGACGAGTTTGTCTTGGAAACGGATGCGGTCCATGGTGGTGTCCTGAGTGGATGGCATCGACACCGGTTGGCGGCGACGGCGCTGAGGCAGTCGCCACGGTAGGCCGCGCGTCCGATGTCCACATCCTGCAAACTAGGGCCCCCCCTAGCTTGTCAGCGCTTGGCCTGGCGGGCGCGCAGGCGCTCGAACCGTGCCTGCTCGGCCGGGCCCGCACCGGGGCCTTCGGTCACGGTCACGTCCTTGGATGTCAGCACCCGCCCGGTGGCCGATGAGCGCAAGGCAAGTGGTGCCACCTCGCGCCCGTTGCGGCGCTCCACGATGCGCACGGGCGGGCCATCGGGCGCAGGCGCATGGCGATCGCCCCATTGCGCCAGGGCCACGATGACGGGCAGCAGGTCGCGGCCCTTGTCGCTCAAGCGGTAGTCGAGGGCGCGACCGTTGTCGCTGGTGGCCGTGATTTCCAGGATGCCGTGCGACACCAGGTCATGCAGGCGTTGCGTCAGCACGTTGGGCGCGATGCCCAGGTTTGCCTGGAATTCGCCGAACCGCCGTGTGCCCCAGAAGGCCTCGCGCACGATCAAAAGCGTCCACCAATCGCCGACCTGCTCCAGCGTGCGGGCGATGGAGCAGCTCATGTCGGAGAAGGATGTGCGGCGCATGGTCAGTCCATGATACTTGCATCATGAAAGTAAAGCGAGTACGCTTCGGTCACTTCTTTCATGCAAGTAGATGGGGTTTTGCCATGGCCGATGTTGCCCTCTTCGCTCACTCCACCGGGGTGGGGCCTTTCATGTGGAACAAGCTGCTCGTTGGCTTGCCGGAGGGCATCGCCCCGCTGACACCGACCAACCGTGGCTACAGCCCCAGCGATTTGCTCGTGCGCGGCGCACCTTTCTCCTTGCAGGACGAAGTGGCGCACCTCAAAGCCCAGATTCCCCAGGGCACCACGGGTGTCCACCTGGGTGGCCATTCTTACGGTGGCCTGGTGGCCTTGAGTTTGGCCATGGACCCGGCCGTGCCCGTGCTTTCGTTGTGGCTGTACGAGCCCGTGCTGTTCGGCTCGCTCAACGCCGAAGTCGACACGCTGCAGGGCGAGGTGGCCCAGCAGGTGCGTGACTTGTTCACCGACCGCGAGTTCCTGCTCAACGAGGAGACCGGTGGCAACGATGCCTGGCTGGAGCGTTTTGTCGACTACTGGAACTTCCCTGGCATGTGGGCATCGATGCCCGACAAAGCCAAGCTGATGGCGCGCGCCGTGGGCTGGAAGATGTACCAGGAGGTGCGCATGGTGTCGCACGAGCCTGAGCCCTTCGCGCACTACCGGTTGAGCGTGCCCACCACCTTGGTGTACGGCGAGCGCACCCAGCCGCCTGCAGCCGAGATGGTGCGCCGCCTGGCGGCCGTCAACCCGCATGCCGATGTCACCGAACTCAAGGGTCAGGGACACATGGCCGTGGTCGGCGCGCCCGATGCCGTGCTGCCGACCTTGCAGGCCCACTGGGCACGTGTGACGGGCGCAAACGCCGCCGCCGACACGCCCGCCTGAGCGTTCAGTGCCCTGTGTGTCCCATGCCATGCCCCTTGTCATGTGACATGCCGGGCATGGCTGCAGTCGGTGCGCTGGGCGATGTCTGCTGTCCGTGCAGCGGCGCCGGCGCTTCCGGTGCCGTGACTCGCACGGGCACTTGCAGCGTCATGCGCGAGGTCTGGCCGTCCGGGTCGCGGAAGGTCAGGGTCATGGGCACGGTGCCACCGACCGGCAGGGCCTGACGCGGGCGCATCAGCATCAGGTGGTGACTGCCAGGTGCCAGTGACACGGCCTGGCCGGCGGGCAGTTCCAGGCCGTCGGGCAATGCGCGCATCCGCATGATGTTGTTGTCCATGCTCATGGTGTGCACCTCGACCGATTCGGCTGCTGGCGTGCTGCCACCGACCAGGCGGGCGCCGGCGGGTGCGGACAGCGTCACGAACATGCCTGTGGCGCCTTGGCCTGCCACGGCGGGGCGCACCCAGGGCAGTTTGGCATCCACGGCGGCCACCCCTGCGGGCAGGACGTCCAGGCGCGCGGCGGGGAAGTCCGGCTTGTCGGAGGCGCCGTCCAGTCCGGGCACCGTGGCCCAGTCGGCCGCGCCTTGGTCGCATTGCTGCAGCACCTTGAACCACAGCGTGCCGGGCTGGTCTGGCAGGCGGCCGGTCACGACGAAGGTGGTGCGCTCACCCGCTGGCAGAACGTTGGCGGGCGTGTTGGGCGTCCAGCGCACTTGCTGGCCTTGGTGTTGCACGGTCCAGCCTGGGCGTTGGGACACATCGGTGATGCGAAAGCCTGCAGGTGCCCTCAGGGTGATGCCTGTGGTGGCTTGCGCGCCGGCACAAGCGTGGCCCACGCGGAACGCGGCCGTGTACGCCGTGCCCACGCGGGCGCCGCCGGGTGGCAGGGTGATGTGGGCGTGTGCCAGCACGGGCAGCACAGACAGGGCGGCCAGCAGGCCGAGTGGTGGACGTGGTGTCATGGGGGGCTCCTTCACAGGTCAAACGACAGCTCGGCCGTGTAGCTTCGCTGCGGGTAGGGATGGAAGTTCCAGTACTTCTTGTTGTTGAGGTTGTCGATGCCGATGGCTGCGCTCCATTGCTTGTCGAAGCGGTGGCGGATGCGCACATCGGCGGTGACAAACTGGCTCACGCCCTGGTAGGTCTGGCCATTCACATCGGTGTTGTTGAGCGTGCGGTACTGGCGACCGCTGTAGCGCACGCCCAGGGAGCCGCTCCAGTGGTCGTTGAAGCGGTAGGTGCCGACCACTGTGGCGCGCCAGCGCGGGATGTTGGGCTGCCAGCGGCCCACCGTGTCGGTTGCCGTGGTGACGCCGCCTTCGTTGAAGCCGCCGTTGGACTTGATCTTCGAATCGGCGTAGGTCACGCTGCCTTGCAGTTGCAAGCCCTTGAGAAGCACGTCTTCGCTGGACGCGGCAAGTTCCAGCCCTGAGGTGGCGATGTGATCGACATTCTGAACGCGGGAGATGTTCACGCCAGGTTGGGTCGAGTCGGTGACCGTTTGAGAGTAGATAGCGTCTTTGGTCTGTTCGGTGAACCAGGTCAGGCGGGTGCGCACCTGGCCCATGTCTTTCTCGGCCGTCAGCTCCGTGGTGCGTGAGCGCTCAGCCCGCAGGTTCGGGTCGTTGATGAAGCGGGCGCTGGCGGTCGAGGTGGCGCCGTACAGCTCGTTGACCGTGGGCATGCGCACCGCACGGCCCACTGAGGCCTTGAGCACCGTGTCATCGAGCCATTGCCAAGACAATGCGCCCTTGGGCGAGTACCACACCCCCCGCCGCGTGTCGTGGTTGATCGCTCGTGTGCCAGAGAAGTCGGTGCGACCGTCGTTGGCCTCCCATTGCTCAGCGCGCAGGCCCAGCACGGTTTTCCAGCGGGGCGCGATCTTCCAGGTGTCTTGTGCGTACAGGCTGTGCATGTGGGTGTTGCCACTCACATTGCTGGCCAGGGCGCCGCCGTTGTCTTGCAGGTAGTTGCGCGTCAAGGTCGTGGTTTTGTAGCGCAGCTTGTAGTCGTCAAGTTGGTAGCCGAAATCGACCACGTGGGTGTTGACAGCCGGGTCGGGGCGCCAGGTGCCCTTGAGCGCCAGGTTGCTCCAGCCAGTGCCGCTGCCATCGGCCAGGGTGCCCGTACCGCCGGTCAGTGCATTGGGCTGCGTGTTGCTGGCGGCGTTCTGGCGCTTGTCGTCGCGCACGTAGTCGTAGAGGCTGGCGGCCACTTCCCAGTCGAAGGTGCCGCGCGTGTGCTGCTTCAGTGAAAAGCCGTGCATGGCGTGCAGCAGCTTTTCGCGGGTGACGGGGAAGTCGCCGCCATTGAGTGCCTGGTTGCCCGTGAACGATCTGCCGTTGATGTTGATGGCACCGCTGGTGACCGGCTGCCCCGCCGCATTGCGCAGGTACGACACCGAATTGCCCTCGGATTCGTTCTGCCACAGGCCCAGCACGTAGCTGGCCCGCAGCGACGCGTTGATGTCATAGGCCAGCTTGACCTTCACGTGGTCCTGCTTCGTGTTGTATTGCGTGGCCGAGCCGAGCACGTACCAAGGGCGGTTCTGGTTGTCGGCGTCCAGTGCGGCGCCGGTGACTGCCGTGCCGCTGTTGTTGGACACACCGTTGCTGAGCAAGCGTGTCGGGAAGGTCAGTGGCTGGCCCTGGCTGTCGGTGTGGTTGACGTTGAGCCACCACGACCAGCCGCCCTCGCGGCTGCCCAGCGAGGCGCTGCTCTGCCAGGCGCGGTAGGTGCTGTGCGTGCCGTAGAGGTCAAAGGGCTGGGACACGTAGCCGACCTTGACGTGCGCCTCGAGCTTCTTGGGCATGCGGGTGACGTAGTCCACCACCGCGCCCACCGAGTTGCCCGGGTAGATGGCCGAGAAGGGCCCGTACATCACGTCCACCCGGTCGATTTCTTCGGGCGTGACCAGGCCCCATCGCGGTGGGAAGGACAGGCCCCCCACGCCATTGCCCAGGTAGTTCGACAACAGGATGCCGTCGGCGTACACGGCCGAGCGTGCGCTGTTGCCGGTGCCCGAGGCCCGGCTGGAGAGGATGGCGTGGTTGTAGTCACCGATGTAGCGCTTGCGCACCAGCAGGCTGGGGAAGTATTTCAGCGCGTCTTCGCTGTCGGTGGCGTTGATGCTGTCGGCGATGTCCTCCCGCGTGATGCTGTGCATCGTCGTGGGGATCTGCGTGGGCAAGGACGTGGGCCGCGAGCCCGAGACGCTCACCATGCCCAGTTCTTTGGTGGGGGCGCTGTCGGTGTCTGCGGACACGCTGCTTGGCGCTGTTTGGGTGTGGGCGGCGAAAGGCCAGGCCAGTGCGATGGCCGCCACAAGGTGTCGTTGGTTCATGAGGAGATGGGTCTGCGTGCGCTGCCACCTTCCGTCACGGACGGCGGTTGGCAAGCGCGTGTCCGGGGTCAAGCCCGACGGACGGTGTCAACGGTGGCCAGCGCCCGGCATCAGGCGCGGCATGGCTGCGTTGTCAGACCCAGTTCGGGGGCGCACGTGATTGCGCCGGCCGCCAGGCGTGCGCAGTGTGTGGCGCATGCAAGAAGGCGGCGGGTTCGCGGAAATCGGGCAGGGGTGCAGCGGCCACGGTGGGCAGGGCAGGCACCGGAGGCAGCGCGTGCGCTTGCAGACTGCAGTACGGGCAGTGGTCCAGGAGCTGGGGCTGGCCCTTGGAAGGTGTCTGGTTGGTTTGCAGGTCGCCCACCGCCACCCAGGCGGTGCGGCCACCCGCCCGGCAGATCTCCACCCAAGCCGTGGTGTTGCCGCGCTGCAGCAGCTGCGAGATGGCCGGCGCCAAGGCGGCCATCAGCATCGCCAGAAGGGCGATCCAGGCAGCACGTTGGAGGCGGACACGGGGTGGCGGCATGCATCCATTCTAATCACGCTGCTCAGGCATCGCCCCTGGCTGTGCAAAGTCAATGCTGCTCTGAGATGATGCCGGCGGCCCGTTCACGAGGAAGCTCCCCATGACCCAGATCTCCATCAACGGCGTTCAGCGCCAGGTCGATGCCGACCCAGACACCCCGCTGCTGTGGGTGCTGCGAGACGAACTGCAACTGACCGGCACCAAGTACGGTTGTGGCGCCGGCCTCTGTGGCGCCTGCACCGTTCACATCGACGGCCAAGCCACGCGCTCTTGCCTGACCCCGGTGTCGGCGGTCGGTGCGCGCAAGGTCACCACCATCGAGGCGGTGGACCAAGGCCAATCCGCACGCGTGGGCCAGGCCGTCCAAGCCGCCTGGCAAAAGCTGGACGTGGCGCAGTGCGGCTACTGCCAGTCCGGTCAGATCATGAGCGCCGTCACCCTGCTGAGCAGCAATCGCAAGCCCACAGATGCCGACATCGATGCGGCCATGGGCGGCAACATCTGCCGTTGCGCCACCTACGTCCGCATCCGCGCGGCCATCCACGAAGCTGCCAAGGCTTTGGCCTGAGCGCCGCAGGAAACAACGCCATGACGATCGCCACGACCACCGCCATCGACAACCTCAGTCGCCGCCAGTTCCTGGGCAGCTCGGCCGGCCTGACCCTGGGCCTGACCTTGGGATTCAGCCTGGGCGAGGCGCAAGCCGCATCGCCCAAAGCCGTTGCCACGGCCGCCGGCACTGGCCCTGTCTTCGAGCCCAACGCCTTCCTGCGCATCGGCACGGACAACACCGTCACCGTCATCTCCAAGCACCTGGAGATGGGGCAGGGCACTTACACCGGCCTGGCCACGCTGGCCGCCGAAGAGCTGGACGCCGCCTGGTCGCAGGTGCGTGTGGAGAGCGCGCCGGCCGACGCCCGTCGCTACAACAACCTGCTGTGGGGCCCGGCACAGGGCACGGGCGGCAGCACCGCCATGGCCAACTCATGGGAGCAGATGCGCCAGGCCGGCGCTTCGGCCCGCGCCATGCTGGTGTCGGCCGCGTCGCGTCGCTGGTCAGTGCCTGCTGCCGAGATCACGGTGCGCGAAGGCGTGGTGCTGCACGCTGCCTCCAAGCGCCAGGCCACCTTCGGTGAGCTGGCCGAAGCCGCCGGCGCCGAGGCCGTGCCCGCGTCTGTGGCCCTGAAGGACCCGAAAGATTTCCACCTGATCGGCAAGGTGGCGCCGCGCAAGGACGCCGCCGACAAGGTCAACGGCCGTGCGCAGTTCACGCAAGACCTGCACCTGCCCGGCATGCTGGTGGCCGTCGTGGCCCACCCACCGCGCTTTGGCGGCAAGGTCAAGTCCTTCGATGCGGCCCAGGCCAAAGCCGTCAAGGGTGTGGTGGATGTCGTGGCCATCCCCAGCGGCGTGGCCGTGCTGGCCCGCGACACCTGGAGCGCCAAGAAGGGCCGCGATGCCTTGGTGGTCACGTGGGATGACAGCGCCGCTTTCCAACT
>Ga0209617_10000210_pt1 | contig 24494 bp, 18 predicted proteins | sample LakEriepJuly2011_2_FD_187459 | JGI IMG/M metagenome (GOLD analysis project Ga0209617, IMG submission 187459) | Freshwater microbial communities from dead zone in Lake Erie, Canada - CCB epilimnion July 2011 (SPAdes) (version 2) | ecosystem: Environmental > Aquatic > Freshwater > Lentic >...
TCATGTCGTATACAGCGAAATATGCCAGTGCGTTCTACGGACCCTTCCGTGATGCACTGGATTCAGCGCCGAAATTCGGCGATAAGAAAACGTATCAGATGGATCCGGCCAACAAACGAGAAGCCCTGCGTGAAGCGCGTTTAGACGAATCAGAAGGAGCGGATTACCTAATGGTGAAGCCGGCGCTGTGTTATCTCGATGTGATTCATGTGCTGCGCGAAAGCTCCCATCTTCCAATAGCTGCCTACAACGTGAGTGGCGAATATGCCATGCTCAAAGCAGCAGGAGAAAAAGGATGGATAAATTACGACCGTGCTATGCCCGAGATGTTATTGAGTATTAAACGTGCCGGTGCCGATGTCATTCTCACCTATTTCGCTGAGGAATTTGCGCAGCGTTTTCGCGAGGGCGGCATTTACTGAGCATCGCGAACACTCGCCGCAATTGCTGCTAGTTCATCCTGCGTGAACTTCAATCGTTCAGCACTGAAGTTTATGTCGGCCATGGTATTCAACGGAATCAAATGCACGTGAGCATGCGGAACTTCCAATCCAATGATGGCAACACCGACACGACGACAAGGAATCGCGCGCTGAAGTTTAACGGCAACTTCCTTTGCGAACACATTAATCTCTGCAAGCAAGTCATTCTCCAAATCGAAAAAATAATCGACCTCCTGTTTAGGAACAACCAACGTGTGTCCCTTTGCCACAGGAGTTATATCGAGGAATGCAATAAACTTATCATTCTCAGCGATTTTATGACATGGTATTTCGCCTTGAATGATGCGCGTGAAGATGGAAGCCATTAGCGCGAGATTTCAAGGACTTCAAACTGAACCTTTCCGGCGGGAATTTGCACTTCGGCAACATCACCAACCTTCTTGCCTAGCAAACCCTTTCCGATAGGTGAGTCAACAGAAATCTTCTTCAACGCCAGGTTAGCTTCATTCTCAGCCACGAGTGTGTACTCCATGACTGCCTTGTTAGCGAGGTTCTTAATCTTCACTTTCGACAAGATGAAAACCTTGCTGCTGTCGACCTGGCTATCATCAATCAAGCGAGCATTGGCCATGAGCGTTTCCATCTTGGCAATCTTCGCTTCCAATAAGCCTTGCGCTTCCTTCGCTGCATCGTATTCCGCATTCTCCGACAAATCTCCTTTGTCACGAGCCTCTGCAATTTGTTGTGAAATACGCGGACGCTCCACTATTTTCAACTGGTGCAATTCATCTTTCAAATTCTTAAGTCCTTCCGCTGTGTAATATGCTAACTGCGACATTTGCTGTGCGATTTTATGTTCAGGTATAAAAAGGGAAAAACCCTTCACAGGGCTTTTCCATATCAAACAAAAATAAACTTTTTCTTAGAGATCCACGTGGACACCAATCGAGTGCACACCACCGAATGGATTCGTCGCGCGATAACCGTAATCGATTCCGAGCATCGTTCCATTCTTTCCGGCAGGAACCTGAACGGTGAAACCACCGGCTGGTCCTGTGAAAGCTGTGGTTCTTGCGTCATCCAAAGTAACATTGGTTTCGTACTGATAGCCTCCGCGCAAAATGAAGCGATTGTTGAAGGCGTATTCAGCACCGAAAGCAAACTGGTCACGGGTAAATGAATTTGAAGTAAACTGCAAGTTAGTGGTCAACTTTGAGCGCTCACTGAAGTTGAAGTCGTAAGCGAATCCGACATTCACCATTGAAGGCAATTCGAATTTCTCAGAGCGCTGATCCATGTTGAGCGTGGTGGTATTTCCTGAACCGGTAGAGATAGTAGCATCGGTAGACAAACCATCACCGCGGTAGCGCATTGGGGGACCAACGTTTCTTAAGGTAATTCCAAAACGAACGTTATCCTTTTCACCCGTAACATAGCGAATACCTGCATCAAATGCCATTCCTTGCGCTTTCACGTTGTAAATCGCCTCTGATATCAGACGAGCGGTAATACCTGCGTAAATGCTATTCGAAAAGCTCTTGGCGTATGACAAGCCGATATTGGTAAACGTTGGAGAGAATGTTCCAATGCCACCCTCAGGTAAGTCAGTCTCCGTGATCTCAATTTCACCGAAACGCATGTTGCTGATGCTGATACCGAGTACACCCGTTTCACTCACGCGCTTACCCAATCCCAACGAATTGATTTGAATTCCCGTACCAACGAGGTATTGATTATTGGCGAAAACCAACTCGGTGTTTTTAACGAACGCCAATCCGGCAACGTTTAGAAACGTAGCCTCAATACCGTTGACGCTGGCCATCGCTGAATTGGCGAGTGCAGCATTACGAGCCCATGGATTAATGAGCAACTGGCTTGCACCAGCAGAACCTGCACGGTCAGGGTTACCGGCTGTGGCGGTTGTTGCCCATGTCAATGCTGAAAGAAGTATTAAAGAAAGCTTTTTCATAGTAAGCTAAATAATTCCGTTAATATTAGAATGAGTCAAGGTCAATTGGTCGCATAACACCGAACCATTTCAAGATCTTTTCGCCGATGCCGGGTACTTCGATGTGAATGATGTACGTGCCGCTGGCGATTGGAATGTTCTGATCGTTCTTCAAATCCCAGTCGAGCGACGTTGTTGGGTCACCCTTCTTGAACTGACGAACGCGTGTTCCATTCAAATCGTAAATGCTCACCGTACATACCGCAGGCAGATTGGTAATCTTCACACGGTTGTCGAGTTTGTTGGTTTCGTAGCTGCTGAATGCATAGTACGGATTCGGTACGATATTGATGTTATCTAGCTCGCTTTCCAGCGTCGCTGCATCGTTGGTTACCGTTGCTACACCTTCGGTTGAGAAACGGTAGAGGTTTCTCCAGCCGTTCTTAGCACCTGCAGCATCGAGTGCACCGCCGCTTGGATTGCCCAGACCGTAAGCCTTAGCCACACGCAAACGCACGCGGCAAGTGTTCGGAATCAAGCCTTCCTCAGGGGTTAGCATAGCGTTGCCGCCGCTATTGAGTTCACCCAAATTCGTTGCGGTACTCAAGCTTGAACCAATCCATGTGCAGGCACGATAGACCTTCTTCAAATCACCGGCGCTCAGGTTTTGATTGCCCAGCTTGCTGAACAGGAACTCGCCCTGATCATAACCCGGACAGTAGTCCAAATCAGCACCGTTGCCTTCTTCGGTTGAATCGAAATCAGTAAACGTTTCTGCGCGGATGTTCTTGAATACGTAGATCCAGTGCTGACCTCCAAAGAGCGCCTGAGCGTTAGAACCAAACAAACGGTTCGATGGATTGAAGATCATGTCGTTTCCGTTCTCACCGGCCAACCAGCTGTCTTCACCGAAGGCCACATTCAAACGCTCTCCGGTACCTACATCAATCACATAGCCCGGGAACCAGCCCATACCCCATGTACTGATGAGTTCACCTTCTGCAGCATTGTAGCCGGCATCACCCGAGGTGCGACCGTTCTTGTCGACCGACTTATGCTTGCGGCAGAACATCTTCTCAGGGTCGCCATTGGCGCCATTGAACTGGTCGTTGGCGATATCGGTAATCGATTGCATTTCCAATACAGGGCAGCGTGACCACTTCGACTTATCGCTGGTAAACACCACGTCGATGTTGTTCAAGCCTTTGATGTTGGAGATGTTGGCAAACTCAATGGCCGGTGACAAGTCACCTGATGTGGCCTCTGAAGTTGGCGCAGCGATGTTCATCCAAGTGCCGTCGGTGAGCGTCGTTGAGAACGAACCCAAACAGAATGGCGACCAAGTACCATCAAGTACTTTTTCAAACGTCTCTGTTGCATCAGTGAACGGTTCAGCACCTGATCCATCGCGATAGTCATCGTAAATGGCTTCTTCTTCCGGTGTGTTGTCGGTGGACTCTACGGTACCGGAGCGGATCCAGTTGAGATCGTCAAAGCCATCGACATCAGGAATACCGGTGAACCATGGGTTGAGCGGATCAGCGAACTCGATACTTGACTCGAGCAGGTCTGTTTTGTGCGCAATCACAACACCATCTTCGTTGAAGTACTCATATTGGCCCCAGGTAATGCTGAGTCCGTAATCGAGCAACAAATCTTCGTTGATGGTTGAGAAGGCATTGAATGAAGAATCGATATCACCGGTGGTGAGGTTTTCGAGCTTCCAGTACATCGAGTCGGTATTGAACTCACCGAGTGTATCGGCTAGGCTGAGTTCGAATTCACCCGCAGGTACGCGCAAGGGGTCAACTACCTTCACCTGCACAGGACCGCCACCGGGGAGGTACTCTGCTTCTTCTGCGTAGTATGGCGCAGACAGGATTTCATTCTCTGTCGTTGAGGACAGGTTCAATAGGTTCTTGCCGTTACCGGTTCCTTCCAAGCGCACCAGTGGCACACCGTCGCCGTAGCCGGCGTTGATGATGGTACCGCCGTTTTCGGGAGCCGTGCGATGTGGAATGGCGCGAATCAACGGAATTTCAAGCAGTGCAGCTTTTCGTGAAGGCAGAAACGCTTCATCTTGACCGCCCAAGGTCACAAAGGAGAAATCCGAATAATTGTTGTAACCATAGGCCAGGATCATGAAATAATAAGTCTTGTGATTGATGAGCTGCGGAGCGCCCAGTGCGAAGGCATCTTGTATCACGCGCAACGAATGAAACACACCTTGATTGGCTCCTTGCACTTTTAGCGACGCTACAATTTGACCTGTTGTTGCATCACGCTCATAATTGATGATGTTACTGACATCATCTTGCACATCACACTGCGCAATGAGTCGCGCCTGACTGATATCTTCGAGGTCTGAAGCAGCAACACCTTCATTGGCCAATTGATAAATCAGATAGCCTTGAAAAGAATAGCTACGTTCTTGCTCGGTATAAGGAGTGCCATCCGGTGCAACTTCCGGGATAGTCGGATCAATCAGTGAATAGTTCTCGTTGTAGTTATTGCTCAACGGATTTTCGTTGGTCCACTGCAGGATAATTTCATTTTCCAATTCACGCACAACTACATCGGGAGCATCTGGTCCTGATACGAGTTCGAAGCAATTGTCGAACAGTGCCTGTGCTTTATCATCAGCTACACGCACAGCATCGACACTGGCTACAGGATCACCCGTTGTTGCGCGCGCATACACGACACCTACGGTGATGTTGTTATAATCTCCGGGCTCGAGGGTGAACGGTCCGGCGCTTTGCATAAATCGTCGGTCGGCCGGTGGATTACCACTGCTCACTTCGGTCCATGGTTCTGTAATGACACCGCTTGTTCCGAAGTGATTCGGATCGGTATCGCCCGGAAACATATAGTCTGCAGCAATCGATAAATCTGCACCGCTGCTCGGTGTGAGCGCATTTCCGCCATAAGCCATACGCTGACCGTTTTTCCAAAATCCACGCAGGTAGTTGTAGTAGTGAACGGCTTGTTCCGGCGGTCCGTTGATGGATTGACCGGAATTGTGATACAGAAACTTGCGCATACCGAAACGCTCATTGTCGACCACACCATCGCCGTAGCCAATTCCGATGCCCTTGTAAGGAATTCCTTTCTGCTCAATTGCAGTAGCGATATCGGAAGTGAGCGGGTTGTCAGTGTTGTCTTCATCCTGATAGGGACCTTCGAAAAAATCCACGCCAACAGCAGGCGGATTCTCGCCGTAGCCCAAGGAGAGTCCTGTTGGACCGTCAAATGCATCGCCGTTGTAGCCATAACCTAAACCACGTTGCACATCGCATCCAACATAGTCGTCGACGTGACCACCGATGTCCAAATCGATCCATGTGCCGAAGTACGTTTCTTGCAAAGTCTGTGATCCTTGATTGATGAGCACATAGTTGTAGAAGGTCATGTTGTTCACCTCATCATTGGTGCTGAAGGCGAAGGCCTGACCGCGTATTTCCATACCGATAGGTTGACCGCCGGTTTCGGAGTGAATGTTCCCCTTATCGTTGAAGACCCAGTAGAAGGTCTGGTCGCCGAAGAGTGGAACGATGTCTTCGCGGCGGCGTGTTTTACAATTGATTTCCCGACTCAGATCATACCAAGGATAATCCCCATTCTCCGGTTCATACACCCCATTGCCATCGTAATCGTAAAATGGCGCGATGTAGAAGTCTTGACCAAGACCAACGTTACCATGTGCCGGATAATCCTGAAAGTATGAAGGCGTGGAATAGCCATTGGGAAACAGGCGATCCATGTCGCAATTGGGGTCTTGCATGCAGTCGTGATATTGACGGTGCAGGGCAGCGTCGGTGCGCAAACTCACAGCAAACTTGTCCCAGGCCTGACACGTTGTAGCGGTTACTTCTGCAGCACCGTCGTTGGTGAGCGGACCGGGCCAGTAGTCATTACCGCTGTAGCGATAGAGTAGCGCGGCCAACTTGAGCTGCTGGTCGGGAGACACGCCGCCAAGCCAAAGTGAACCGGCGAACATGACACCGACGTCACCATTCTTTGGAGCGAAATAATGGGAACGACCATTGGCGCGATCTTGCCACAGAGAGCCACCGGTTTCAATCAGTGCATTGATGTTATTCCATTCCAAATCACGCAGCGACGTTGCCGGTGCACACGCTGCAGCGCGACTTTGATCGGATACTGCATGGCTAAGATGATCAAGTTTTCCTGAGCTAATGAGCGGATGAGCGCTCTGAGAGAATAATTGCAGCTCACTGCCAAAAAACAGTGCAAGCGCAACAAGGACGGATTTCATGGGTGGCATTTGTTGCGCTAGAATACAAATAAATCGCTATCACACTTCGATAATTTCAAGGGGTCGCGTATACACGATATACCCTTTCGCAGGTTTATTGTAGAGTGTTTTAAGTTGATGTTTGTATGCGTCTACTTGCTGAATATGGCGGTCCGATTTTACTCCTGTCTTGTAATCAATGACCACGATGTGTTCGTGCAATTCAACTACGCGGTCGGGTCGCACAATGTCGCCTTCTGTGGAGCACAATTCGCGCTCGTTGATGACGGATCCTTTGCCATTATACCAGTCAACGAGTTGCGGATGTTGTCGAATGGCCTCGATATCCGCACATAATTGTTGCACGGTTTCTTCGTCATACGCCGGCTTACCCTTGATGGCGCGTTTCACCGCGTCCTGAGGTGTTTCCGTACTGTCGAGATAGGCAAGCGCTTCGTGCAATAGTTTGCCATAAGCCATAAAGGGTGTATCGCGTTGCTTTGCGGGTATAACTCTTAGACGAGGCAGGAGCGAAGAATCACCACGCAGGCCTGCCGGAATGGAAATCTTCTTGTCCTTCTCTTTGTCATGGTCAATAAAGGGTTGTCGTTCGCCAAGCGCGTATTCATAGGTCAGACCAAACTCAGGATACAACTCACACAGTTTTTCTTGGACGTTGTTATTGAAGTAGGAACCGCCGCCTCCATAGATAAAGTACAAGCGCTGTGCTGCGCGAGTGGTTGCTACATAGAGTGTATTGGTGTCATCCAACAACATGCTGGATGCTTCGGGTTCTATTTTCGGATGTTTGATGCGCTTGCTCTCGTCGTCGGGTTTTGTGTTTAATGGACTTGATGATACGAGCCCAACCGGTAAGCCATACACATCGTCGTCGAGGTCAATCCAGATTTTGTTCGATTTGGATTGTTGTCGCATCATGGGCACAATGACCGCGGGAAATTCAAGCCCTTTCGATTTGTGAATGGTCATGATATTGATTGCTCCCTGATGCGCCGCCGTCATAATCTTGAGCGAATCCTTTTTCTCTTTCCACCATTGAATGAATTGGGCCAGATTAAGGTTGTGCTGAATGCACTCGTGCTTAATATGATTCAGGAGAAACTCTACACCACTGTCGGATTGCAGCTTCAGTTTTCGTATAACGGCAATAGCCATGGTGAAAACGCTTTCACTGAAGTGGATCGACGATAAATCACCGAAGTGTTGTGTGAGGAAAGTGTATAGATCAATGTGGACTTTTCTCTTTTCACGCTTGATATGATGCGTTATGAATTCTTCCATATTGATGGCCGGATGAATTTCAGCCAACGCTTGCACGCAATCGAATCCGGCGAAATGATGATTGGGGTGTTCTGAAAATTCGAGAAAGCCCATGAGCGCACGCACGTGGATGGATCTTTTCAACAAGAAACTATCGCTGGTCGTACAATCAATCTTATTTTCATGCAACCACTCGGCGCATTTCGTGCCTTCCTTGCCGGTTCGCACCAGGATGGTTATTTCACCAAATGGAAATCCGTCCTCACGACATTCACGTATGCAGTCTAAAAGCTGGATCTTCCAGCTGTCGTTTTCTTCTTCGGAGTTATCGTCGTCCTCTTTTTGCTTTTTCTTCTTTTCCGATGGCGGCATATTCAACAATTTCACATACCCGGGTTGTTTGCTTTCAGCGTTTTGTTTTAGCCCGTCATAAACGTGACTGTGCTCTCTGAGAAGCGGGGCAAACGCTTTGTAAAAAGTGTTGTTGAATTCCACAACAGCTTTGCTGCTTCGGAAATTGGACTCCAATGGGTCGAGCTTGTGGTTTTCGTTAAACGTTCGTGAGGCCAGGGCATTGTCGAATTCTGCCGGTACATTGGGCAGGTCGGTAAATTGCTTCACATAACTCGCTCGCCAGCGGTAGATGCTCTGCTTGGCATCGCCCACGACCAGACAGTGATTGCCTTCTGACAAGCCGTTTTGAACAAGCGGAATCAAATTCATCCATTGCGTTTTCGACGTGTCTTGAAACTCGTCAATCAGAATGTGCTTGTAACGATTACCGATGCGCTCATAAATGAACGGCGCATCATTGCCTTGGATAATATTATTGACCAGGTTGTGGAAGTCCGACAGCAGCAGTGTGTTTTCCTCTTCGCGAATGCTTGCGGCACATTTCGCCATATAGTCGGATAGACCGAGCTGCGCTATGTTTTTCTGTATTTCACGGAGTAAATGATAGCGCACCAACGCATCGCCTTCGAGTGACTCACGGATAGCGCTTGCCAGGCGGCTCACTTCGGATGCGATCGGTTGGAAACGGCTGAGAGCAGCGGCGTTGACCCATTTTTCATCTTCTAAGGCATCCACGAAACGCGCCGGTACTTTTGCCTGGTAAACTTGTTGTGGTATTTTTTTCACCAGGCCAAGCCATCCGCTTTTTTTATAGGGGATGTCGTCTAATGTAATGTCGGCCTTCTCCAGCAGTTGCAAAATACTTTCTGCATAGGCTGTCATCGTGTTTTCAAACGCTTTGTTTTCTTCTCGAATCTTCGCACGCACTTCTTTGAAGGAGCTCAATTCAATCTCGGCGAGTCTGTTCAAGGGTTCAACGCCGGCCTCCTTGAAAAGTTCAGATGCAACCGCAAGTAAATCGTTGCGTGGATTCCACGTGCTTCCGTCCTCAATCTTACTCAGTGAGTATTCCTTCACATACTCGGTAAGCACTTGGTTAACGCCGAGATCATCGAGCAGTCGGTCAATCATTTTTTCTTTGAAAAGCGGCTCATTCATCTCGATGGAAAAGTCGCCGTTCAGTTTCAAATCTTTCGCAAAGGCTCTCACCAGGCGATGCGTCAAACTGTCAATCGTCATGATGCTCAAATCGCGGTAGTGATGAAGCATGTGATTGTACACCGCGGTGGAGCGCTCTAGGAGTTCTTCCGGAGAAATCTTTAGCATTGCGAGTAACGCCGGCTCCAGGTGTTTGTCGCCTTTGCCCGCTGCGAATTCGGATAAACGCAACATCACACGCTCCTTCATTTCCTTCACTGCTGCCGTGGTGAACGTGATGGCCAAAATGTGTTTGTAGTATCCCGGTTCCTTCGGTTTACTCAGCGCCATGAACAGATAGTACTTCACCAGTTGGAAGGTTTTGCCGCTGCCGGCACTGGCTTTCATGATAATAAAACGTTCGGTCGAATTCATGGCTGTGGTGTATTCACGTTGGTTTCGAAGATCGTTTGCTTTTCGTTATTTTTCACATGCGTTCGGGTAATTGTCGGTTATTTTTGTATAGAATTGAAAATGAAGAAGTCATGAAAAACACGTTTCTTTTAGTTGGTTGCCTTTCTGTAATCCTTTGGTCATGTAAGAATGAACCTGAACAACCGGTAGCCATCACCGCTGATGTGAACGTCAGTTTCAATGCCCTTTGGGATGATCAACCCTTTGTGATGCAGCAGGTGTATATGGATGACTTCGGCAATCGCTTGCGCGCCGACAAGCTCATGAACTACCTCGCTTTTGTAACGCTCGTTGCAGAGAATGGAACTGAAACCCAACTCAAAGATTTCATGTTGCTCGACTTCAGCGAAAACAATGAAATCAGTGCAACACTCCCCAAGGGCAAATACACACAGTTGAAATTTGGTGTTGGCGTGCCCCGTGACTACAACAAGGACCAGGACCCGGCGCAGTATCCAAGTTCCCACGCCCTCAGCGTCGCCGGTTCACAAGGCATGTTTTGGGTGTGGAATACCGGTTACATTTTCGCCAAGTTCGAGGGAAAGTGTGATACCACCGGAACAGCCGGCGCGGAGTTGCTCACACCGATTGCCATTCACGCCGGTGACGAAATCAGTTACCGTGAATTTGTTTCCGCCCCTTTCATGTTGGATCTAACATCAGGTGCAAAGAGCATCCGTGTGAATTTGCACATCGATGAGATTTTCTCCCCGGTCAATGGTAATGATGTCGATCTGGCGCAGGATGCCATCACGCACACAAGTACCAATCCTGAATTGGCGGCCGACTTCATGGATAACTACATCGCCGCGCTTACAGTGGATCTATGAGATGGTGGTCGCTGATCGCGTGCCTGCTCATCCTACAGGCTTGTCGCGAGCCTGCGATATCGTGGCCGGATAATCGGCCTATCGAAGTAAAGAAGCCTCAGTTCTTTCCAGCATTTGATTACCCGGTGGATAACCGACCTACGACCCTGCGCGTCTTGCTGGGACGAACATTGTTTTACGATACACGGCTTTCGGCCAACGGCACAACACATTGCGGTTCGTGTCATGTGCTAAGCGCAGCCTTCACCGATGGACGCGCCACCAGTCCGGGAATGGAGGGTATTGGCGGAAATCGCAATGCACCAACACTGGCCAATATTGCCTGGATGAATCGCCTGATGATGGAAGGAGGCGTTCCATCACTCGAAACACAGGCCCTTGCACCCTTGCACGATAGTTTGGAAATGGGCTACAATATGATGCATGTGGTGGAACGATTAAACCGCGATGGTGATTTGACTGCTTTGGCTAAAAAGGCATACGGACGCGATAGCATCGATCCGTATGTCATTACCCGCGCTTTGGCGTGTTTTCAGCGCACGTTCGTATCAGGAGATTCTCGCCATGACCGCTTCAACCTTGGACAGAAGGATCAAATGAATGCTGCGGAATTACGCGGAAAGGATCTGTTTTTTTCGGAGAGGACCCAATGCTCATCGTGTCATAGTGGTGTTTTCTTTACCGATATGGATTACCACAACATTGGGTTGTCGCTCGTCTATACCGATCCGGGAAAGGCTCGCGCAACGCATAAAGCGGAGGACGTAGGTAAATTCAAAACACCGACATTGCGCAATATTCAATTGACTTCGCCCTATATGCATGACGGAAGTATGTCGTCACTGGAAGAGGTCATTGCGTTTTATAATCGGGGTGGAGAGCCGCACGAAAATCGTGATGTCCGCAATCAACCCTTGCATTTATCGGATCAGGAACAAGCCGATTTGGTAGCCTTTCTGATTTCACTCACAGATTGGAATTTTGTTCAGAATAAGGATTTGTTACCTTTGGAAAGAAGATGAAATCACAGCATTGGATCTTGTTTTTATTTATGGTTGCAACGTTTGCCTGTTGTAAGCCAAATGAGCCGGAACCACCGGTACCACCGACGTGGGTAGGAACTCCCTATGAGTTGGTCATCCCTCCGCTTTTTCCGCCGATGGATATTCCCGCAGATAATCCGCTTACTTTGGAGGGCGTTGCGCTTGGTCGCTACTTATTCTGGGAGAAAAACCTCAGCGCAAATGGAACACAAAGCTGTGGATCGTGTCATTTGCCTGAACACGGCTTCTCCGATCCAAATCGCTTCAGTACGGGTATCACCGGAGAACAGGGAAACAGGCAATCTATGGCATTGGTGAACTTGGGATGGGCCTACAATTATTTCTGGGATGGACGTGCACAAACCCTCGAGGATCAGGTTATCGAACCGATTACCAATCCCATTGAGATGAACAATACGTGGGAGAGCGCATTGCAGTCCTTACGAAATGATCCTGCTTATCCTCCTATGTTCTTAGCGGCTTTCGGAACCACCGAAATCACCCGTGATCGCGCAGCGAAGGCGATGGCTTCTTTCCTGCGCACAATGATCAGTGCCGATTCGAAGTTCGATCGTGAGCGCGCAGGCACCTATACGTTTTCACCCCTGGAGGAAACAGGCTTTAACCTGTTTTTGGCAGAAGGGGGAATTAATCCGAATACCGGTCAACCTTGGGGCGGTGCCGATTGCTTCCACTGCCATAGCCACGCGGGCATGCAGCTGGGCGATTACCTCATGCACAACAACGGACTCGACGCACATTTCGCAGCAGACCCGGGATTGGCCGGAGTAACGGGGAATCCCCTGGATAGCGGACGTTTCAAAACACCCACGCTGCGCAACATTGAACTCACAGCGCCCTACATGCACGATGGTCGCTTTCAAACCTTGAGTGAAGTGATTGGACATTACAATACAGGGGGACAAGTCAGCACCACCATTGATCCGTTTATGGAAGCTGCCGGTGGTGGATTGTATCTGGATGAAGTGGATGAGTTGGCCTTGATTGCCTTTTTGAAAACACTCACCGATACATCGTTCATCAACAATCCGGCGTTCAGCGACCCTCACTAATGGCAGAGCAACTTCCGGATGGCCTGCGAAAGCATTTGGCCAGGGCAAATCAATACAAGAAGGAAAACAAGAAGTACTTGTTGAATCTGGCGCGCAAGAAGGACGTAGATGATACTTTTCACACGTTGCATGATGAGGCTTTTGAACAGATTGATTGCTTGACCTGCGCCAACTGTTGCAAAACAACATCACCCATTTTTCGTGATGTCGATATCGACCGCATTGCCAAACATCTGGGCATGCGCCCTTCGCATTTTACGGAGCGTTATCTTCATATCGATGAGGATAACGACTGGGTCCTGAATTCTTCACCTTGTGCATTTCTGGGAGCCGATAACTACTGCAGTATTTATGAGGTTCGACCTAAAGCGTGCAGAGAATATCCGCACACGGATCGCAAGCACATGACGCAAATTCTTGAATTAACTTATAAGAATACTATGGTGTGTCCGGCTGTTGCTTCTATCGTCGAGAAGATGAGAATGGGCAAGGCATAGCGAATGTCTTCGTTTTTCTAACCACTATTTTTCCGGAATAATGTATGCCTTTCGGGCATAATGCTTTGCGCTGTATCGGTTCATGTTGGCGAAAAATTTCACACCATGAGTCTTGCGTCGAATTTTGGTTTATTGCTTTTCCCCAGCTATTGCTCCGGTTGTAATCGCAACCTGATGCATTATGAAAAAGCAATCTGTTTGCATTGCCAGTCGAAACTACCGCGGCTTTACACGTGCGATCAGTCAGGAAATCCTGTTGAAAAAGTGTTTTGGGGTCGCGTGCAATTGGAAGCCGCTACAGCATTACTGAAAATGCCGCGTAACGGCGCAACGCAGCGCCTCATCCATCGGCTGAAGTACCACGATGATCAGGACGTTGGCGAACGGTTGGGCGCCATGCTGGGTTCGGAGATGCTGGCTTCGCAGCGCATGAGCGACTTTGATTTCATTCTTCCCGTGCCCCTGCACCCGAAGAAATTGCATATGCGCGGGTATAATCAATGCGACAGTATTGCGCGTGGCATTGCGGAGGCGATGAATTGTTCGACATTAATCGGCAACCTTGTGCGCACGCAGCACACGAGCACCCAAACACGCAAGGGACGATTATCTCGGTGGAATAATGTCAGCAATATCTTCTGGGTAAAATACCCGGAGCAACTCGAGTACAAACGCGTGCTCCTCGTTGATGACGTGATAACTACCGGGGCGACCATCGAGGCCTGTGTCAGCGCTCTGCAGAAGGTCGACGGGATTCAAGTGTCAGTAGCATCGCTGGCAATTCCCGCTTGAGGATAGGCAATGATCGATTGCGATTATATTTGCTCATGCCCCGATTACTCCTGCTATTGTTCGTATTGATTTCATTTCAAACACGTGCGCAAGACACACTCTTGCTCATGAATGGTCGTCAAATGAATTGCCGAATTTTAGCCGACACGGGAACCGTTTTTGAATTCGAGTTGGTTAAGCCCAATGGCAAGGTCAAGTTGCGTGAGCTACACAAGAACGATGTGTTCAGCGTGAAGAAGGCGGGTCAACAAGAAGTCATTTTATACGCTCAGGACGAATTGCTGGGGGATATCTACAGCATCGATGAAATGCGCTTTTATCTGGCAGGTGAACATGATGCGCGTGAGAACTTCTCGGCTTGGCCAACGTTTGCCGTTGGTTTTGCGCTGTGCGCCGGAATCTCCCTGTGGGGCGGCGATGGTTATATCACAGCAGTGGGTCCACCGATTTTGTATACCATGATTCAGCTGGTACCTAAAATTAAAATCCGTGAGAAAACCATGAGTCGTCCGGAGTACAAGTACAACGACATCTATGCGGATGGCTATGAGCCTCCTGCGCGTTCACGTAAATTGTTTCGCGCAATGGGCGGTTCTTTCGCAGGCTCTGCTACGGGTGTAGCCTTGTGGTTTTTGCTCATCCAAAAATGAAGCTGATTGCCTTCCTTGTGCAGTCAAGAATATGGGTTGCCCTTGCTGCGGCAGGACTCACCTATAAGGCCTATACTCTTTATTTAGATTGGGTGCGCATGTCCATGGTCTTGCATGTTTTTTTTCTGACCTGGACAGCCTATCTCTTCATCGATGATCAATTCACGGGTCAGCGTAAATGGTTACTGCGCATAGCACAAACGGGATTGATTGTCACTTGGCAAGGAACAGAATCACTATGGATGTATTTGCCGGTGGCTGCAGGTACATTGCTATACCGATTGCATTGGCTGCATGATTATCCCGGACTGCAGCGTTATGAGTTGCGCCGGATTCCGCTGTTCAACAATGCGCTAATTGCTCTTTGCTGGATCGTGATTTGTTATCTGCGTCCGCTGAGTATCGCGCAGATTCCCTTTCATCAAATGGCCTCTTTCGTGGTTGGAGATTTCTGCTGGATTATGGCGCTTTCCATGTGTGAAGACCTTATGCACGATTCCGAAACACCGGATGCAACCGCACGAGTTATGGGAGCGAAATGGTTGCGATTAACAGCGGCACTCTTGATTATGAGTGGTGCCGTGTTTCGCGAATTTTCCGGACGCGATGTATTCAATGCACACCTCACCTCGCTGGTAGCATTGGTGGTTGTTGTGGGGATGAAGCCGGGGCCTCGTTCTACTCTCAAGAGCGTCTTAGTGGATGGCGTAATTGTTTTGCGGGCATTCCTCTAATCAGCCGGCGAAGACAACATCAAGTGCACGTTGCATCGCCTCGATGGTGCGATCGATATCGGCAGTTGAATGCGCCGCCGAAACAAATCCCACTTCGTAACCGCTTGGTCCAAGATAGATGCCTTGTTCGAGCAATGCACGATGGAAGGGAGCGAATTTCTTCATCTCGTCACTGTCGATTTCATCACTGCGACGAATCGATTTTTGCGCCGAGAAGCTCACCCAGAAAATGCTACCGACACTGAAGATGTTGAAGGCGTAATTTTTACTGCGAGCGTAATTCAGAACATTATTGACCAAGTAGTCGGTTTTTTCCTTCAGCTCTTCATAAAAGCCCGGACGCAAGCACTCCGTCAATTGTGCAATACCGGCTGACATTGCAACCGGATTTCCGCTCAAGGTACCCGCTTGGTAAACGGGTCCTTCCGGCGCAACATGACTCATGATTTTTGAGCTTGCTGCGTATGCGCCTACCGGTAAACCACCACCGATGATTTTTCCGAACGCCAAGACATCGGGTTGAATGCCGTAGTAAGCCGAAGCACCTTCGAAACCCACACGGAATCCGCTGATGACTTCATCGAACAGCAGTACGATGTTTTCGCGCGTACACACTTCACGCAGGTAGCGCAGAAACTCTCCTTCTTGCAACAACAGCCCGTTGTTGGCCGGAATCGGTTCGATGGCAACCACGGCAATCTGATCTTTGAACTGCTTCACCGCTTCGTCAAGGGCCGCTTTGTCGTTGAGCGGAAGAACGATGGTCTCTTTTGCGTAGGCTTCGGGAATACCGGCCGAGCTGGATGTTCCCAGTGTGACCAAACCGCTACCTGCTTTCACCAACAGACTATCCACGTGTCCGTGATAACACCCTTCAAACTTGATGATTTTGTCACGACCGGTATAGCCGCGTGCCAAACGGATAGCACTCATGGCGGCTTCTGTTCCGCTGCTCACAAAGCGAATCTTCTCAATGTATTTATGATGCGAAAGAATGAGCTCAGCTAATTCATTTTCTAAACGGGTCGGCGCACCGAAACTACTGCCCAGCGCAACCGTGTCTTGAACGGCTTTCACCACCGACGGATGAGCATGACCTAGAATCAGCGGCCCCCATGAACAACAGTAATCGATGAATTCATTCCCGTCTTCATCCCACACTTTCGAGCCTAAGCCTTTGGCGAAAAAGATGGGCGTTCCACCTACCGAGCGAAAGGCGCGGACAGGAGAATTCACGCCTCCCGGAAAATAGGTTTTTGCTTTTTCGAATAATTCTGCGGAACGTGTAGTGTTCATAGATTCAATATTGAATTTTTTGCAACGGTAGGAATACCTTTGCTTTGCAACGATAAAAACGCGGCGCAAGATACTCGTCGCCCAACAAAGACACTGTCATGGAATTTCAATACACCGCCGAATTCGCCCGTTCACTTGATGCTGCCGATGCCCTGTCGTCGTATCGTGAACGATTTTTATTTCCTCAACATGAAGGTAGGCCTGTATTGTATTTCACCGGCAACTCCCTCGGACTTCAACCCAAGGGCGTGAAGGAAGCTTTTGTTGAAGAGTGCGATGATTGGGCGACCTACGGCGTAGAAGGGCATTTTTTGGCGCGTAAACCATGGTATAGTTATCATGAGCGCCTCGCTGCAGGAGCCGCCAAGTTGGTTGGAGCGGGAGAGGACGAAGTAGTCATGATGAATCAACTCACGGTGAATCTGAATCTGTTGTTGATTTCGTTTTATCGCCCCGAAGGCAAACGACGCAAGATCTTGTTTGAAGCAAGGCCATTTCCCTCCGATCAGTATGCTTTCGCCTCGCAAGCTCAGCTTCACGGTTTTAAACCTGAGGATGTACTTGTCGAACTCCTGCCACGCGAAGGAGAATACAACCTGAGAAAAGAAGATATTCTCGAGGCCATTCAACAACTGGGCGATGAGTTAGCGCTGGTGTGTTTTGGTGGCGTAAACTATTTCACGGGTCAGTTATTTCCGATGCAGGAAATCACGGCTGCTGCTCATGCCGCCGGTGCGATGTGTGGCTTTGATCTCGCTCATACCGCGGGTAACGTGCCACTGGAGTTGCATGCGTGGAATGTCGATTTCGCATGCTGGTGCACCTACAAATACCTCAATAGTGGTCCCGGCAGTGTGGGTGGTGTATTCGTTCATGAACGCCATGTCAAGAATCCGGATCTATTCCGATTGGCCGGCTGGTGGGGCCATAATAAATCAACGCGCTTTCAGATGGGCCCCGTGTTCGACCCAATTCCAACGGCCGAATCTTGGTCGATGAGTAATGCGCCTGTTTTCAACATGATTGCGCACGAAGTGTCGCTCGGAATCTTTTCTGAAGTAGGCATGACGGCGCTCCGTGAAAAATCGTTGCAGCTTACGGCTTACCTTGATTTCGTGCTTCAAACGGTTATGGAAAAAACTGGTCAGCGCCTAAAACGCATTACGCCTGGTGATCCGCAACAACGCGGATGTCAGCTGTCTGTAGTTGTAGAAGGGTATGACCGGAAATTAGTAGACATCCTCTACCGCCAAGGTGTAGTCGTCGATTGGCGAGAACCCGACGTCATTCGTCTGGCTCCTGTGCCCTTGTATAATTCGTTTGAAGACGTCTTTCGCCTGGGTAACGTGTTGGAAGAAATCTTCCGAAGCTAATTACAATCCGAGCAAAACTTCCTCGGCGCTCTTGCCGCTGAACAGCATGCGCTCCGGATTCTCCAGCATGTCTTTCACTTTCACAAGGAAGCTCACGCTTTCGCGACCGTCGATGATGCGATGATCATACGATAACGCCAAATACATGATTGGACGAATCACTACCTGACCGTTTTCGGCAACAGGACGCTCAACGATGTTGTGCATACCCAGGATGGCGCTTTGCGGAGGGTTAATGATGGGTGTCGATAACATGGAACCGAAGACGCCACCATTCGTAATGGTGAACGTTCCACCTTGCATCTCGTCTACGGTGATTTTTCCGTCGCGTACTTTCTTCGCCAAACCGCCGATGCTACGCTCAATGTCGGCGAGCCCCATCATTTCTACATTGCGTACGATGGGAACCATGAGACCTTTCGGAGAAGAAACTGCAATTCCGATATCGCTGTAATCGTGGTACACAATTTCACCGTTTTCGATGCGTGCATTCACGGCAGGGAAAGCAAACAAAGCTTCGCTGCATGCTTTGGTAAAGAAGGACATGAAGCCAAGTCCTACGCCATGTTTCTCCTTGAAGACGTCCTTGTATTTCGCGCGTAAATCCATAATCGGCTTCATGTTCACTTCGTTGAATGTCGTGAGCATAGCCGTATTGTTTTTGACGCTCACCAGACGCTCGGAAATCTTCTTGCGCAGGTTGGTCATCTTTTCTCTTCGTTCGGTGCGTGCGCCGGAATGACGCGACACCGCAGCTGTATCGAAACCTGCGGTCATAGCAGAAAGCACATCGCCCTTGGTGATGCGTCCACCTGGACCACTGCCGGCAACTTGTGATGCAGTGATATTGTTTTCTGCCATCATCTTGGCTGCAGCCGGTGAAGGAGTTCCGGTAGCATAGCTGGCAGCCGGAGCTGCTTTTTCCTCCGCTTTGGGAGCTGCAGGAGCAGCAGCGGGAGCCGCCTCTTTTTTCGCAGGAGCTGCGGGAGCACCGGCAGGTTTGGCAGCCGCTGTATCAATGGTGCAGGCAATAGCACCTACGGCAACCGTATCGCCGACTTGTGCCACTATCTGAATCGCACCCGAAGCCTCAGCAGCGAGTTCTAGTGTCGCCTTATCGCTGTCGATTTCGGCAATCACTTGTCCGTTTTCGACGTAATCGCCGTTTTTAACCAACCAGTTGGCAATGATGACTTCACTGATGCTTTCGCCCGGAGATGGGACTTTGATTTCGATGAGACTCATGAGTTTGTATCGCTGTTTTTGAATGCGGAAAGCTACAACATCTTTCAAAATGGAATTTTCCGAATCCTGTATATTGCCGCAAAATTACCCTAAACCCATGAAAACTTTGATCGTGTTGTCCAAACAATTTCCATACGGGAATAAGGAACAATACATCGCACATGAGTTGGGGTACCTCGCACGGGAATTTGATCGCGTCATCATTTATCCCAGTGATCATTTTAACGCCAAGGATCATATCACCTTTCAATTGCCGTCCAATGTTGAGGTGGCAGACTTAAATACAGCTTTGGCCGCAGTGCCTAAGATGCGCGTTTTGCTGTCGTTTATGACGGCTTATGTCACGGAGTTCATACGCTATCCCCTCAAGGGAAGTATGGTGCGAAATTTTCGCCGTTACAGGGCCATCTACGCAACGCAATACGCCATTGGTCAAACCCTGCTGAATTTTCTGTCGCGGAAGGCAATCCGTCCTGCCGACTGCGTTTTTTATTCCTATTGGATGAGCGCTTCCGCATTGAGCTTGTCAATTCTCAAGCGCCGGGGGGAAATCAAGGCTTACGTTTCTCGGGCACATTCCATCGACTTGTATCATGAACACTGGGGGTTGCGGGGTAATCTCGAGATTCCGCCATTTCGATGCCTCAAACAGCGCATGGCTGATCGTATCTATTGCATCTCCCGTCATGGTGCCGATTTTTTGGCGACTATCGGTATTCAACAGGAGAAAATCGCCGTGAGCTATTTGGGTGTAGATGATTTCGGACCCAATCCGGAAAACGCCGAATCAGTTCCCGTAATCGTGACCTGCTCGGGCGCCGATGCCAATAAGCGCGTTCACTTATTGGGCGAAGCCCTTGCGCGGATCAATAAGCCGGTGAAGTGGATTCACTTCGGTGATGGCGTGTTGCGCGATCGTGTCTTGAACGCAGTGAAGGGTAGCGCGGTTGATTTGGATTATCGCGGTAATACGCCCAACAGTGCAATCAGAGCTTTTTATCTCCATCATCACGTCGACTTATTTGTGATGCTCAGTAAGGTGGAGGGCCTGCCTGTTTCCATGATGGAGGCCATGTCACACGGAATTCCGGTGCTGGGAACGCATGTCAACGGTGTGCCGGAAATTGTGTCGGATAAGGTGAATGGTCGACTCCTTCCTGTGGATTTTACGCCGGAACAAATCGATGCCGTTTTGACGGAAATCGTGGCGCAACACGACGAACGAACCGCATGGCGAAAAGCCGCTAGGCTCATGTTTGAGGAACGATTTGATGCCACCAAAAACTACACGGCATTCGCTCGCGAGCTAGCACAATCAGGCTTTCACAGCTGATGATTCGAACAAACGATCCATCATCGCAGTAACTCGCTTCTCATGCACTTTCGGTGATCCTGTTGCCGGTGAGGCGGAAGCGGCCGGTGATATAATCGTTAGGTTCAAGTCACGTAGGGTGCGCAACATGTAACTCCATGCGCCCATGTTTTCCGGTTCTTCCTGAGCCCAAATCAGCTTGGTGTTCTTACCATAACCCGCAATAACCTCACGGATGCGCTTCTCAGGCAATGGATACAACTGTTCGACGCGCACCACAGCCATGTTGTTGCCTGCTGCGCGTTTTTCTTTCTGTTCGAGGATATCGTAATAAACTTTGCCCGAACACAACACAACAGTGTCCACTTGTTTTGCTGTAACGCTTTCGTCAGCGATTACCTCGTGGAAAGAACCGGTGGACATTTCTTCCAGGGTCGAAACGGCTTTCGGATAACGCAATAATTTTTTCGGAGTGAATACAATCAACGGCTTACGGAACTCCTGATGCACCTGACGACGCAAAAGGTGATAGTGATTCGCCGGAGTGGTCGGATTGCAAACAATCATGTTGAGCTCGGCGCACAATTGCAGGAAACGTTCCATACGCGCTGAACTGTGCTCACTGCCCTGTCCCTCGTAACCGTGGGGAAGGAACATGGTGATGCCGTTCATTGTGCGCCATTTATCTTCTGCAGCCGAAATGAACTGATCGATGATAATCTGAGCACCATTGTTAAAGTCACCGAATTGTGCCTCCCAAATCGTAAGGCCTTGCGGCGTACCGAAGGCATAACCGTAATCAAAACCCAGTACACCATATTCACTCAGCAAAGAGTTGAACACCGTGAACTTTGCTTGTTTTTCACTGATGGTGTTGAGTGTGATAATTTCCTTTTCGCGGTCCTCATCGGTTTTAACCACCGCATGGCGATGCGAGAAGGTGCCGCGCTCAACGTCCTGTCCACTGATGCGCACCGGGTGACCTTCCTCCAGCAACGTTCCGTAGGCCAGTAATTCACCCATCGCCCAATCGAGCTTATTGTCGTCAATCATCTTGAGACGATCGGCAAATACCTTCGCCGTTTTAGCGATGAATTTTTCGTCGGAGGGTAATGTGCTTATGCGCCTGGCGAGAGCGGTCAATTTCTTTTTATCGTATGCCGTTGAAACGCCTTGCTCAAAGTCAGCTTCCGTTGCCTTACGGAAACCTTTCCAGGTTTCCTCCAAGAAGTGCTTTACGTGCGCCATTTTCATGCCCTTGGCAATTTCCAATTTGGCGTCGAGCATGGCTTCAAAGCGATTCTTGACCTCAGTTGCGTGATCATTATCAATAGTGCCTTCTGAAACCAACTGGTTCATGTATATCTCACGCAGTGAAGGATGAGATGCAATCAGCTTATAGAGCGAAGGCTGCGTGAACTTCGGTTCGTCGCCTTCGTTGTGACCGTATTTGCGGTATCCCAACAGGTCGATGAAAACATCCATGTGGAATTTCATGCGATACTCCAGGGCGATTTTCATGGTTTCAATGACGGCTTCTACATCATCGGCGTTGACGTGAAATACCGGACAAAGCGTCGTTTTTGCTACATCAGTGCAATAGGTCGATGAACGACCGTCGAGGTAATTCGTGGTGAATCCAACTTGGTTGTTCGTCACGATGTGAATGGTTCCTCCTGTGCGATAACCATCAAGCAAAGCCATTTGAACGATTTCATACATGATGCCTTGTCCTGCGATGGCCGCATCACCGTGCACGAGTACGGGTACAATTTTGTCTTCGCTATTAAGGTAATGATCAATCTTAGCGCGTGTAAGTCCTTCCACAACAGGATTCACCGCCTCCAGGTGCGAAGGGTTTGGGCACAGGGTGAGATGAACTGGATTTCCTGCGGGCGTAACGATGTCATTGGAATAGCCGTAGTGATACTTTACGTCACCATCGAAATTATCGGAGTCTTCAAATTCCAATCCTTCGAATTCCGCAAAGACCTGTTCCTGTGGCTTGCCCATGATGTTGGTCAACATATTCAATCTTCCGCGGTGAGCCATGCCGATGACAAATTCTTTCACGCCCATATCACCACCGGCACGCACCATGTAGTCCATGGCCGGTACCATCGCTTCGCATCCTTCTACGCTGAAGCGCTTAGCGCCTACAAACTTGCGATGGATATATTGTTCAAACAGAGAAGCCTTGCTGGCCATCTCTAAAAACTGTTTCTTCTCATTGGCACTGAAAGCCGGCTTGTTAACAGCCTCAATACGCTCGCGAATCCATTGAATGCGCTCCGGCGTGCGCACATAGGTGTATTCAACCCCGATGTGTTTGCAATAGCACGCTTTGAGGTGAGCCAAAATATCGCGCAGTTTTGCCGCCCCCAAACCAACTTCACTTCCGGCCTGAAAAACGGTGTCCATGTCCGCATCGGTCAAACCGAAATGCTCCAAATCGAGCGTTGGCAGGTGCTTGCGGCGCTCACGAACGGGATTTGTTTCGGTAAACAAGTGGCCTCGTTGACGGTATCCGTTGATGAGATTGATGACCTTGAATTCCTTGATAACTTCGGAACTCAGTGCGCCTGACAATCCATCTCCTGATGGCATTGGCGCAAATTCGGCACGCTGGAATTCGAATCCTTCGAAAAACCGTTGCCAAGAACTATCGACTGATGAAGGGTCTTGCTGGTATTGACGGTAAAGCGTCTCTATCGCGTTGAGATCACTGCCGGATAAATAGGAGGAAGCATCCATACTTGATTCAATTTCCGTTTGGGAACGCGAATTTAGCGTTCATATCTGAATTAAACACATTTTTGAGTCCCAGGTTCGCGCGACCTCAAGGACGATAATGCCGGCGCAACCAAACTTTATACGCTTCACGCTCTAGAATGAGCTGCACCAACAACTCCAGCCGCTCATTGGCGTCGGTTTGCGCCATGGCTTGTTTGATCCGCGATTCAGTGATGTCAATGCGGTAAAGAATCGCCGAGAGGGAGCGACTCATGTGCTCGGATGAATCGTTGAGCACGTGGTACAGCCGCTCGCGAATCCATTCGAGCGTAGGAGTTTCCGGTATTTCACCGAAAACAAACGGAGGGATGTCTTTGGCAATTTGAGCAGCCAGCGCTCGCAGCAACCCTAAACGATCATCCGCGGAAAGTCCGGTTTGAAATTGTGCTAATTCGAAGCTCTTCATGATTCGAAGTTAGCCATTAGGGTAACTCCCCGTGAAATAGTAGTGTAAATCAATGTTCATGCGCTCGCTTCACTACATTCGCACTTCATTTTTGCTGTTTATGAATTCAAAATCCATGTTCTATCGTTTGAGCGCGCTGGCGTTGCTGCTAATGGCTTGCACAGCACTGTTTGCTCAAGGTACTATCCGCGGCTTTGTGAAGGATGAGGAAACCGGTCAGCCGGTAATCTTCATTTTGGTTGGCTTGGAAGGCACAGCATTCGGAACGCAAACCGATGAAAATGGATATTACACCCTTAGCAAGATTCCGGCGGGAAACTACACATTGGTTATTAATCAGTTTGGTTTCAAAGAAGTGCGTGAGCAAATTACTATCGCCGGTGACAAGGTTATCGCCAAGAATTACTTCCTGATTAAAGATGATCTGGTGATGAATGAAGTCGAAATCACCGACAAGGGCAGTGCACAAAAGAACAACGTGAACATTTCCGTGGAATCGATGCGCTCCAAAGATATCAAGCGCATTCCAAGCGTTGGCGGTGCGCCCGACTTAGC
>Ga0209617_10000211_pt1 | contig 24490 bp, 18 predicted proteins | sample LakEriepJuly2011_2_FD_187459 | JGI IMG/M metagenome (GOLD analysis project Ga0209617, IMG submission 187459) | Freshwater microbial communities from dead zone in Lake Erie, Canada - CCB epilimnion July 2011 (SPAdes) (version 2) | ecosystem: Environmental > Aquatic > Freshwater > Lentic >...
AAAAGTTCTTGGTTTTCAAGTTCAACTAAAACCAAAACTAAATATTTAAAATATAAAGAAAAATATTTAAAAATAAAAAAATGCATAGTTAAGTAAAATAGCTATACATTTGTTAGATTAGGATTTTATTCAATTGTTTTTTTCCACGACAACCCATCTAGAATAAAACCTAGTCTAACAAATGTATCTTTATGAATATTCCATTCAGGTTTAGATTTTATTGTTAATTCATATTTAAGAAAACGATCATCACGTACATCTTCAAATATTCCACCTTTTTTCTCTTTAATATCTATTCCTAAAGATCCAGGAATTTTTTCATCAAGTATAGTTTTAATAAATTCAATTCTATCTTCTAAATTTAAAGGAAATGGATATTTAGGATGGTTTGATGGTATTATTGTGTAAGTTTTTTTATTACCAGTTTTTTCAGTTGAGTACTTTTCAAGATATAATAATCTAAGTCTTATTGCATTACATATATTAGTACGGCTATCTGTGTTAAAGTCTGTTAAACCTATTTTTTTGGCTATTTTAATTAAATATTTTTTATCTTTAGATGAGAAACATACTGCCCCTTTTAGAGATGGGATACCAGTACCTCTTTTTTTATATAAGACCTTCTCTCTAGAATGTCTTATTTTAAATACATCATCTATATCTTCAACTACTATTTTTTTTCTTCCAACTGGTTTATCTATAATTCCAACATATTCAGCTTCATCTTTTTTATCATAATACTCAAAAACATCTGTAAAGTCATATTCTGAAGATTTTGATACTGATTTAATTATTTCAGATTCAACACCAAGTGATTCAAGTAATTTAGAATCTAATATATTTTTAAAGTATTGGTATAAAGATAGCTCTGTAACTAAATCTGTATGATAATTATTTCTATAAAACATAGGCACATCTTCATTTTGATTAAATGGTTGAAAAATATAATATTTTGATCTATAAATTAAATAACCAGGAACACTAAATTTATCAAATATATTATCATGAAAATTATTAAGATCATTTTCCGACACAGGTATTAGTTCATCTAATGCTTGGAATACAAAAAATGGATCAAATAGTTCTAGCTTTTCACCTGTAAAAGTGTTTTTAACTGTTTCAAGTATCTGATCTATTTGATAAACATATCTATATCTAAACATTTCCTTAATTTTTTCTTTACAAAAATCTATCTCATTTCTTGCTAGTTTGTTAGTAAAAGTAGAAAAATCTATTTTATCTTTAGATAGTTTTTTATAATATCCTGTTGTTCTATCGTAGTATTTTAAATTAAGTTTTTTATCAGAACAACTATAATCACATCTCTTAAAATCACATGTTAATGGACATTGAGTAAATTTAGTTTTATCTTCTAATGATAACTTGGCATACTCTAATGGTCCCACACATTCCTCATATTTCTTTACTTCTTCATCAAAAATATTACCATTATAGTTTAGTGCACAATCAATTGCAGATTCTTTCATTAGTCTTTCAGTTTCTTTGACTAGAAGATATTTACGTTCAGCCTTTTGATATAAAATTTCTTCTGTTGATAGATTTGAAGACCCTGTAGATACTACATATCTAAATACTTGAACTTCAGGATATGGATTTTCTTCTGTTGCTACTGAATTATGTACACAAAATCTAATTCCACGACCAATTACTTGCATCAACTGTCCCAAGTGATATGCAGTATCTAATATATGTATCTGTTTAATCTGTTTTATTGTTATACCTTCGGTCATAACTCTTGAACCTAATACAAATTTAATGAATTTACCATCTATATTACCTAAACTTGAAAATACTGAATCCAAAATCTTTTTTTTTTCTTCTGGTATTTGATCTGCTCCTTCTTCAGAACCACCAGTTACAGTAATATATGTTGAAGGATAAAATCTTCTATCAATCTTTGCTTTTACAAAGTCTTGATAGGTTATCCCAGTTAAATAATCTCTTGTATCAGGATTAAATGAATATGCACCATCTTCCCTATACTCTAAAAATCCATTTGCTAGTAAAACCTGTTCAAAAATTTCAATTCCAACTTTTACTAAATTAGAATAGATAAATGCAGTACCAGATCCTATGTTCTTTTTAATATTTGATAAACTTGGATAGTCTGAAGATGATTCAACTGGATCTGTTAGTTCAAGTAAATTAGTTAAACATGCATCAAATTTTGATGAAAAAAATTTAAGATAAGGTTGAGAAAATATTTTACCACTTAAAGATTTTGTTTTTTCATAATCTGTAATGATTTCATCTCCAGATTTATCATCTAGTATACCAAACTTTTTTCCAACAATTGATACTAGTTTTTCTTTATTTGTTTTTAACATATTACGTAATGAAGATAAACCTTCACGCCCAAATACTCCAATAACATCTTTTGTCTCTAAAGAATATGATGGAAAAACAAAATTAGCAACTGCTGCAGATCTTCTATCCAAAGTATCATCTGAATTAGCAATAACATAATCATAAACTGATTGCTGAAACTCATTCATTGGACATCTAACTAAAGGAGTAAATAGAATTTCTGGCGGCACCTCTCCCATATCAACTTGTTTAGCATAAACATATGGACTAGCACCTCTATAATATGAGATATATCCCTGACACATTTTACTAAAATATTCTCTTCCTCCTGGCTTGAATTCCATCAAATGATTTTTTTGATTTGTAAATACTATATCTCTATCAATTGGATCTTCAACAGGTCTCAAATAATTAATTAGTTGAATAACATCATCTGCCAAGTTTTTCATAGGTGTAGCTGAACAAAGCACAACTCTAAGATTTTTAGAATTTTCAATAATTTTTTTTACTGCTAACCCCCAATCATTACCTGTTAAATGATGTGCTTCGTCAATTATTAATACTGTATTATCTAAACTATCTATTTTATCAACTGCTATATCTCTTTCATAATCACCTTCTTCGTTTTTTCTATAAACTTTTTGTATATCACCATCACCTTTAATATGTTCAGTAATTTTTAATCCAAGAGCTTTTTTAGCAAATCCTCTATATGACATAATTCTATAGTACTGCATTGATAAAGCCTTTGCTTGTTTCATAGCACGATCTTTCTCTACTTTATCAATATATCCCATTGTTTGAGAAAAATCTTTTAAATATGTTTCTTTTGTACCTTTAATAATTTCATCTTTCCATGATTCTTTGAGTAGTGGACCAGGTACTAATACATAAATTTTAGTTCCATACTTCACTGCCATATCTTTAAAATTTTCAGCAATAGATATAGCTGCAATAGTTTTACCAGATCCTAACCCATGGAAAATTAAAACTCCTCGATAAGGAGTTTGAGGATTAATAAAATTTGATAATAAACTTTGATGAGATTGTAAATTTACATTTACTGAACAAATTTCTTCTCTAATTTTCTTAAGTTCTGGATATGTTGAAACTTGTATAGGTTTAGGGATTTTATGATAATAAAATTCTCTCTTTTCATAAATTTTTTTTTGAAAGTCATCTGCATTAATATTTGGATATGAAAAATCTTTCTTTAAAAGTTTTATTGTGTCCATTAGTATTTGACAAGATATTAAATTGAGTTAAAAAACAAATAATTTAGTTATAAATATATATTAATAATGAATACTGAAATCTTAGAATCATTTGTTATATCTGATCCAACTGCCTCTTTGAGTGAGACCACTGAAGAAATTAGTAACCCACTAAAGTCCACTCCTCCAGAGAAAACATTCAGTCTTTCACAAAGAAAGAAAATTGCAGAACGTGTTGAAATTCTTAAATCAAAAAAACATTTTAAACATATTTTTAAACTAATTCATGAATCTTGTCCTGGTTCTTATACAAGAGATAGTACAGGTGTATATATCAATTTTGAAGTTATTCCAAATAAAACAATTGAAACTGTTGAAAACTATCTAAATGAAGTAGCTCCTAAAAGTAGTTCAATACCTTTACCTACTAAGTATACACCATATTTTTCTGATGAATTTACTCACAAAGACTCGGGAATAAAACTATCAAATCATGAAAAGAATTTTCTTAAATATATAGGAAATGATTCTGATACAAATAACAAAACAAATAATAGTATATTAGAATCTGAATCAAGTATTAGAGCCACATCAGACTCAAATACAAATAAAACAAAAATTATAATCAAACCATTTACTTTTGAATAAAATATACTTAAAATTAATAAAATATAATAACTTATTAATTTATATGGAAAAATTTTTTGAGTATATAAAGTCAAGTCCAGATGCCACATCGCAATTTATCAATGGGGTGATGAAACAAAATTATTTAAACAAACAGTACTGGGAAGAAGTATGCCCTCTATTGAATTTTGCAGATCCCAAAGTAGAAACTTGGGTTTTGAATAATATTGACTTGTTTAATTTAAAGTATTTAATTCGATATGGTCATTGTTTGACACCAAATATAATTGATTGGATTTTATTAAATTTAGATCAACTAGATCTAAATATAGATGATTTATTCAAGTATCAATGTCTGTCTAGCACCCAGTTATTAAACTTAGTTGGATCTAATCCAAATATTAACTGGGTATTAATTCAAGAATTTCAACATATGTCTCAAGAGTTTATTAACAAGTATGAAATTAATTTAGATTGGGATTTGATATCAGAGTATCAGTTTATGGATTTGAAATTTCTTTTAACTAATAAATCTAAAATATCTTGGCATTTAATTCCAACTAATATTCATTTACAACCAATAATTAATCAGAGTTTTCTTAAAATATTTGGAGATACTAATATTTGGGATGGAATTGGATGGTTAGATAGCGAAGTAATAACAGTTGATGTTTTATTGAATGAATTTCCTAATTATCTAACACAAAAATCAATTAAATCTATTGAAAGAGCAAAAGAAGATGAACTGGATTTAATACAAAGAGAAAAACTAACACAATTAGCACATAATTTGAGAATTGGGTCTGTTTAATAATTATAAAAATATTGATTTTTTTATACATAAAAGAATAATCAATATTTATATACATAATTTAATATGGGGATCAAAGGGCTACATAAATTTTTGGAAACATATGCACCAAATGGAATAAAAGAAATTAATGTATCGACACTTCAAGACAAAGTTGTTGCTATAGATGCATCTATATTTATATACCAGTTTGCATCAGCAATAAAATCATCTGTTGATGATCTAAAAACATCAGATGGAAAAGTAACAACACATATCCATGGGATTCTTACTAAAACACTTGGAATTTTAAAAAAGAAAATTAAACCAATTTTTGTTTTTGATGGTAAACCTCCAAGTCTTAAACAAGGTGTCTTAGATACTAGAAAAGATACAAAGTCTAATGCTAGTGTAGAAATTAAACAAGTTAAACGCAAGTTAAGGAAGCTTCAAAGCAAGCTAGAGCCTATGCCTAAAACTGTTGAGGATATTCAAACCCAACTTGAAAATATAGCCAAGGCCAAAGAATTAGAAACTGTTCTAACAAAGTTACAAAAGAAGACTGTTAGTATAACTCATGCACAAATGGAAGAATGTAAAGAAATTATTAGACTACTTGGTATTCCAATTATTGAGGCATTAGAAGAAGCAGATTCTGAATGTGCTGCATTAGTTAAATCAGGTCTAGCTGATTTTGTGGCATCTGAAGATATGGATATATTAACTTTTGGCGCACCCAAGTTGATTAGAAAACTATCATCCAAATCAACAGTTGTTGAGTATGATTTAGCAAAAATTCTATCTGAACTAGGATTAAATCAAAATCAATTTATAGATTTATGTATTCTTCTAGGATGTGATTATACGGGCACAATTGGAAAAGTAGGACCAAAAAAGGCATATGAATTAATTAAAATTTATGGGTCAATTGAATCAATGTTAGTTTTAGATTCTGGTTTTAATCCAACAAATCCTAAATATATAATTCCAGAAAATTTTATATACACAGAATCTGCAGAATATTTTAAAAATCCTCCAATTAAACCAATTGATTTAGATAAAATCAAATGGACCAAACCAGATTATTCAGTTCTTCAAGAACTATTAAAAACAAAATATGAATATTCTGATGAAAATATTCAAAAAATGTTTGGAGTACTCCAAGGTGGGTACTATTCAGTAATTTCTGGTGAAAAGACTATTAAAGAGTACAATAAATCAAAATCTGAATATATTAAAAAACTTCGTGATAGTATTAATTTTGATTCTGATTCAGACTAAGGGTTACTTAAACTATTCAAACTAACAAATTTAGGATCTGACATTATTTTATTTGCTAACACAAAAGTTCCAATTAGTAGAATAAGAATAAACATAAACATCCATACGAGTAAGAACCAAGCAAATTTAGACCAACCTTTAACACATAACCAGTTTAGAGTGAAAACAACAACATATGTTACTGCTAATCTTACTAGAATATTTGAAAAATTAAGTTTTCCAGTTGTAATCATACGTGCTAGTAAAAACATAAACATAAAAGTAGAAAATACCAAATAAATATATGCAGGACCACATAATTTATTTATATTAATAATATCTTTGAACATCTATATATTATATCTATAGATTTTTTTCTGTACCAAGAAATTTATTTAGCGCATATACAAAAGTATATGGATTAGAACTTTTGAAGAGATTTAGTTCAAGTGCAACAATTTTTGCAATAATTTTTTTTATTTTTTTCTTATCTTGCTTCTTTAATGTAAAATAAGGATTAAATTCAAAGTTCAAAGAGTTAAATTCATTATATTTTGTAGTCAAGTCTTGTAACACCTTCTGTTGATCTGGATGTTCATTAATAATAGCCCCATCAAAAATATCATCTGTACCTAGACGTTGGGATGTTAAATATAAATATGCAGACTCAATTCTATTTATTTGAGATCCTCGATCTATATTTTCAGGATCTAAACTTGGGGGAATTTCAGGTTTTACACCATTAAAACCAAATAATTTATCAATTGAATTAAAAATCCAATCTAGTACAAGTTCAATCAAGGATTTAGACTTTGGTTTATCAGTCAAAGTTGTCTGAGAACCACCAAAAATAGTATTTTTTAACTGCCCTTGTATACCTAATGTTAGCCCTGCCATAATAATTCCTCCAAGAACAGAATAATTCAAGTCTGGAATAGGTAGTCCTAATTTGTTAGATTCAAGTCCAATATAGCTTTGAACAATTGACAAAATTTTAGGATATAGGGATTGAGCTGATGATAATGTCAAAGTAGTACCAACTCCAACTATTAACGCTTGAATTTCAGATTTTAAACTTGCATCTTTATATGATAGAAGTGATGAATTTGAAGACCCAGAATCTGATGTTACACCAAATATTGCATCTACTGCTTTATATGCTCCTAAAGTAGCAAAAGCAGTACCAGCAGTTACTGCAACAGTTTTTGCAGTTGAAATAATTTCTCCAACTTGTTTAACTTCATCTTCATTAACTGATGTAAATCCCATTTGAAGTTTCAATGCTTGTATTCTAGTATTTACTTCTTTGGTTATTGCATCTTGTACTTGTTCAGTAATAATATTTGTTGTTTCTGTTATTACTGTTGAAGTTTTTGCAAGTTCTCCAAGTATTTGATACAATTCTTGTTGAAGATCATAGTTTTCTATAATTTCTTGAGCTTGGTTTTCAGAATTAGATGTATCAGTTAGTCTAGCAAAAAATATTTTAATTGATTCAGCTTGAGAAATATATTCAGGTGATGCTTTAATTTGTTCAATTAATTTAGTAAGCTTGGCTTTATCTGTATTATCTGTATTATCTAACGTACCCTCTGACATTTTATCCAATATACCTTTTAAATCTGCATTTTCTTTATCTTGTTCTTCTTCATTTCTTGTTCTAAAATGTTTAAATTCATATATCTCAAACATATCAACTATCAAATCTGTTATACCTTTATTATCATCTTCTGTAAACGTTGTAATACCTTGTTCTTTCAAAAAATCAACTATATTTAAAGTATAAATATTTTGGTTTGATACTTCTAAAAGTATTTTATATAGTCGATTTGATAAGACTTTATTTACTCCAGGTTTTTTACTTCCAACATAAATAAATAAATCCATTTTTTCAACAAAATAATCTAGCTTGGAACTAGGTTCTTTGTTAACAAGCTTTAAAGATTCTTTATGTGCATTAAATATTTTTGTAAGTGTCTCAAATTGTTTTTCACTAATACCTTCATTAGATTTTAATTCATCTAAAATTTTTTTAAGAGTTTCTCTATTAACTATTAGTGCATCAAAGTTAAAATATGAATAAATTTTAAAAGTGTCTAGATCCCACTTGGGTACTTTTTTTGTTTGCTGATCAATAACATATTGTTCAAAATCTTTTATACTAAATATTGTATCTTTAGAACCAAAATATTGTTTTATACCAGTGATTGCTGTTCCAATTCCAAATTTAGATTGAAAATAACCAGTTATAAAATTAAGTAAATTCCAATCTATTGATTCAGGTGATAAAGCTATTAATAAATTATAAACATACTTTGCTAACTTTACTATCTTTGCTGGGTTGGAAGTTAAGCTTGTCAACTCATTTACCAACTGATTTATCTTAGTTTCAAGTATTGAATTTCGAATTTTCTTTTTTAAATATATTTTTTGTAAAGTTTTGGCATCTGATAAAGTAACTTTTGAATCTATTAATTTTTTAAGAATAGTTTTCAGTTTGGATTCTTTAACTAATTTATGTGATTTTTTTTCATTTGTATTTAAATTTAAATATATATGAATTGGTTTGTAAACATTTTCAATATTTTCATAATATATTTTATCTTTTGCACATTGATACATATATAAAAATATTTTAATTCCTGATAAAGTTTTATCTTTAATATTTAATATTACACATGGATCTAATAATGACGGGTCTATTAAGTCAAATAGTACAACTTTGTTAGTTTTTAAAAAATTTAAGTCTTCTAGTTTTAAGTTTTTTTTTTTAAGATTATCAATAATAGTTTTAGCCATAGTATCAAAATTTAAATACTCTTCATTTTGATCTATTATTATTAATAATTTGAATAATTCTTCATATGTAAAGTTTGTAAAATTTATATTTTGTTTTGATCTTTTTATAACCCAGTTATTTAATGATTTGTTGTATAAAACATAATCATTATCTTCAGGATTATGAACTTTTTGATTATATAATTTCAATATTTCTGTATATGTATCTATCTCTGGAATAGCTATAGTTCTAAAAACATTAACATATTTATAAAATTTAATAGAGGTTTTTAAAAGATCATAGTTATTAATGTTTGAATGGTAGTCTGAATGATTATATAATGTAAAAAATTTATTAGGTCCGGATTTAGATCTATCTATTTCTATTATATTAAAGTATTTATACACCAATCTAGTTGTATCCTCTGTGTCAGGATCTCCAAAAAAAATATTTTTCAGTGCTGTTTTAGTCACCTCTATAAAATCAAATGTATCATTAGATTCATCTTTAACAACTTTAATATAATCAATAATTTTATCTATATACCTAGTTAGTATAGGTTTACTATTATTTTGTATTATATCTTGATTAAAAGCTTCTGCTATTCGTGATAATTTATAATGTAATTCACTACCATCTAATTGTTGGTTTAAAGACTCGATATATAAACTAAAATCGTTTAAAAACTTTCTAATTAAATTATTACTATCAGGTATACCTAATCTAAATTTTTCTAATACTTTTTTAAAATTTAAATCTAAATTTAAATTTAAATTAGGGGTTATAAAATTAGTTTTAAGATTCATTTTACATAGGGAAATAATAGTATCATCATTTAGAAATAGAGGTTTAATAAATTCATAATAGTTTGTAGCAAGTTGACATAAAGTTTGATAATCTCTTCTACCTGCATCTATATCTTCATTCATAAATAATTCTTCTGGTATTTCATTTATTTTACTTTTATCACCTAATTTATTTTTAATCATCTCATTTACAGTTTTAAGATTTGTAATCTTTTGATTTATTCTTCCTATATCAGAAATTAAAGCTTTAGTTACAGTAATATAAAAGTCATAGATGTTATCAATATCTTCAACTGTAACTATAGTATCGGCATTATCATTTAAAATATTTAAATATTCTGCAATTTTATTATGCGGAGTCCCACATTTAGTTAAAAGATGATTTACTACTCGAGTTACTGCATTAAACACACCTCCATCTTGTATATCAACATACTGAATATCACTATTCATAATAATTAATATTATCCTAGATATTTTTATCTAGCTAAATATTAATTATTATGGGTATACCTGGATTTTTTAATGCTATATCTAAAAATTATCATATTGGTATTGGGGCTGAACTTGTTATTAAATCCCCTGATGTTTATTTAGATTTCAATTCTCTAATATATACAGCCAAGCATATTGTCGGGAACATTTTAACAAATTTTATTAAATCAAAACTAGGATTACCATATGATCAGTCAATAGAATTTAAAAACTTAATACCTAGATCTGAACTAATAAATTTCTCAAATCCTGATACTCTTGTGTCTGCCCGTGATTCTATGATATTTAAGACCATTGGTCAACTTTTAGCAAATATTCTTATTCAAACTTCTAATCCATCTGTTCATGTATATTTGGATGGTGTCCCTCATATAGGTAAAATGATTGAACAAAGAAAAAGATCTTTACTAGGAGGATTGATTGCGCATGCCAAAGATATAATTCAGTCTAATACTAATAAACTTGGTACTAAAGAATTAGAGTATCTTAAATTAGAATCCTATGTTATCCTAGATAAATCTGTGATTAAACCAGGTACAGGATTTATGGTCAAGTTAGAAACCTGGATTAAAAATAGTTATCCAACATGGACTTTAGATGGTTTTACTAATCCCGGTGAAGCAGAACATAAAATAATGAATGAATTAATTAATTTACCACATAGCTCCAATGTTATAGTTTATTCACCTGATGCAGATATGATTGTGTTACTTTTACCTCTGGCAACTAATATATCTAATTCATTTTATCTAGTTAGAGATTCAATAGATAAAAAGGTTTATGATTTAAAAGTTTTAGTTCAAGATATTCATTCGCATTTTACAAGCTTGACCAAACCAGGATCTAAATTATTTGACTTGCTATCTCAGATTGAACTCACAAGATTAATTTATGATGTATGTTTTATTTATAATATATTTGGAAATGATTTTTTACCTAAATTAGATGTAATTAATATATATGATAAATCAACTATATCTAGAGTACTAACCCAGTATATAAAATATTTGAATCAAGAAATTAAAACTAATTCTTTGGATAAATCATTTTTAACTAATCCAACTGAATCATCTGGTATTAACTGGATAGGTTATTCCAAATGGCTTGGTTTATTAGATAAAGAATTTCCTCATCCTATCCCTGAAAAATCTTTTCCTAACTCAAATTTTTTAACCAAATTAGATCCATCTAGTTATCATGATCAGATTTGGTCTTTAAATAATTGGGGTAAAGGATTTTATTCTAAACTCCCAGATAAAAATGTTTGGATCAAAGATTCATTTTATTCAAATACAATTTTCTTTGAACCTAATGAATCTATAGATTCAATAGTATGTGATTATTGTATTGGTGTTTTAATGATAGGGTTACTATATACCAAAGTATATACAACAAAGTTAACACCAGAAGAAAATCAAATTTTAACTCTGTGGTATTATCAACATCATAAAGCTCCATTAATTCAAAATATATGTGAATGGCTTGGAACTCAATCTAATAAATCTTTAAAAGAAAATATTCGTAAACATTTGAGATTAAAGCTGGAACGTTTTCCAGTTTCATTTGTTCCTGATTATATTTTCCAACTGTACTATGTGATACCAAGACACAGTGATTTTATAGATCTGGTTGGACAAAGTTACCAATCAACTTATCCTGAACTACTCCAACATAAAATATATGAACAATTTATTAGTCAATTAATTTGGAATAAAGAAAAGTCACGAGTTAATCTACAAGAACTTGTTGATTGTAATACTCAAAGGTTTATAGATAAATGTGTTCCTTTACTTAAATCAAAATTAAATGACCACTGGATTAATTTGATATTTGATCCTATAGATTGGATTATAAAATAATCCAAAAAACCTGCACATGATAAAACTTCGTAACAGTAGGTTTTGGATTTACGTACCAACCAAAATCAAATTTATCATCATCTCCCAAATATTCATATAGAAGTGTAAAAATAATCTCGGTAATATCTTTAGAATCAGGTTTCCAATCCATTGTATATTCACTATTCCATAAAATCCAATGATGTGTTTGATTAGGTAAATTATATCTAAAACGTGTGGGTTTAAATACCCATCCATTTGTTTTCTCCTCAAAAATCAACTTGATAATATCATCTTGATATATTATACTCATTAATGCTTTTTTTTCTATTTGAGTATTATGGTCTGGTCTACATGTATTACTATTTGGTAACCAAGGATATATTTCTGCTAGTTTATCTAGCTCTACTAAACTCGAATCAATCTGTCTTTGTAACATAATTTAAATTAAAGTAAATTTAATTTAACTTATTAAAACAAATATTTTTTCAATTATTTTTTATTTTCTTACATCTGGATAGTTTGATTCAAACCATTGGACAGTCTCTGCAAGTCCTTTTTCAATAGATTTAAATTCATGGTTAGGATAATATGATCTAAATAAACTATTAGAAGCAGTTTTTTTAAATTGACCATCTGATTTTGTAATATCATACTGAATGGGTCCATCAAAACCAAATTCTTTGGCAATTAATTCACCAACATAGCCAATTGATACTTCATCTGATGAATCTGGTGCCAAAATTATTGTGTCTATTTGTTTTGATTCTAATACATTTAATACACATCGAGCCAAATCATGTGAATGAATAAATTGTCTCAATGGCTTACCAGAACCAGAAATAATATATGGTAATTTATTTGATTTAGCTAACCAACATTTGTGGATTAATCCAGGAATCACATGTGAAGCCTCTAAATTAAAATTATCATTTGGACCATAAATATTAGTAGGGATAATACAGACCCAATTGTACCCATACTGGTTTGAATATGCGCGAATACCTACTTCTAGCATTCTTTTAGCATATGCATATGGAGCATTAGATGGATGTGGTGGTCCTGAATGTAACATTGTTTCATCTATTGGATAAGTTGTTGCATCTGGAAAAATACAGGTTGATAAACAACCAATTAGTCTATTTATTTTTAATTCATGAGCTGCTTTTAACACATTAGAATTAATAGTAAGATTTGTTTCTAACATTTCAACTGGATATTTCATATTTTTATATAGACCACCAACATTTGCAGCCAAATGTATAATAGCACTAGGATTAATACGTCTAAAATGTTCTAAAGTCAAGTCATATTCAAGTAAATTAACATCTGAACTAGAAATAAAAACAAATTCATATTGAGGATATTCTGATTCTATATATTTAATAGCTGAACCAACTAAACCAGAACCTCCTGTAACAAGTACTTTTTCCATGTATATCATATTAAAGGTATTTCTTCTTTAAATTACTTATTATTTCATCATCATCTATTTTATATGCATTTGGTGATACAAGTAACTCAATTACTTTATCTTTATTCCCTGCTATATGTGCAGAAATTATATCTCCTATTGTTTCTGTTTGAGTATATAAATCTAAGCTAGCATTGGAATTAGTATCTGAACTAGTATCCAAGTCAATATACGAGTTAGTATTTAATTCTTGGGTAAAAATTTGTTCTAAATCTTCTATCTGTTCTAATAGATCAAATGGTTTACCAAATTCTTCAATAAATTTATTAACTATTTCAAATTTAGTATCTAAAGACTCGATTATAGTATATTGAAGGTTTATTTTTGATATTTCAAGACCTGTATCTAAAATAATATTATCAAGTTGATCATACCAATTAATAAATATATCAATTGATGATTCATTTAATAGATAAAATGTTTTAATCCAACCTAATTCAGTTCTAATATCTAGTTCCAAATATATTTGGGAAAGAGATGCTTTGAAGGGACAATCCATTTATATAATTAATATTTCAGACAATTTAATTCCATAAATTAACGCGTTTAGACTCTGGGATATACATTGGATGTTCAGAATCTATCAGATACACTTTTACAAATTCTGGAATATTTGAAAGAATTTGATTTGTTCGATATCTTCCTGGAGCATGAGGATCTGTTTGTAAACGTTTGATTAATTCTTCTTGTCTAATTTTTTGTTTCCATACATTTGCATAAGATTTATATAGTAGTTTATATTGGTGTGTAAGAGCTTCAGATTGAGTTAATACTCTAGTACAAATTGTTATAGCAGTATAATCAGCAATATTTTCTCCAAGAGTAAGTTGTCCAGATACATTATGACCAAGTAGTTTAATAGAGTCAAATTGTTTAACAAGTGGTTTAGTTCTTTTAACATATGCAGATATATCAGATTGTGTCCACCATTCGGACAGTTGTCCTTTAGAATTAAATTTTCTTCCTTGATCATCAAATCCATGAGAAATTTCATGTGCGATTACTGACCCAATCCCACCTAAATTTTCTTCAAAAGAAGCCCTCAAAGAAAAAAATGGTTCTTGTAAAATACCTGCAGGAAAAACTATTTGATTCATTAGAGGATTATAATATGCATTTACATCATAACAATTCATATGCCATTCACCAATATTTGGTTTTGTTCCTAGCTTGGCTAGTTGAATATTTGAATTAAATATAGAATATGCTAATAATGTTTCAACTAAATTTTTTGATTCTAATTCAGCACTGGATTGCAATCCCGAAGGGATTTCAAATAATGGACTCCAATCTTTATATACATTTGTATGTCCTATTAGGACTTGCATTGATTTAATTTTTTTTACAGCAAGTTTTTTTGTTTGTAAACCCATCCACCCACAACCTAGAATTAAATCACATGATGCTAATTTTATTTTTTCAATCATATCTGAAATATAATCTGTTGTAGATAGATCATAGAATAGTTTAATATATTCTTTTCCAATTAATTCACCAACAACCCCGCTCATAATTTCAACAATTTTAATATCTGGAGATTTTTGTTTTTCAGTTCCATTTATAACAGTCTCAAAAAAATCAAAACATAAATTTTCACATTCTGTAGATAAAAATTGTCCTAATTTAACAAATATCCATAGTTTAATATACTCAACAAACATATCTGGATGTTCTGATTTTATTAAATTTTCTAGTGTTTTAAAATAATCAAAATTAAAAGAATTGATTTTATCTAAGTGTTTAGATATGTTAGGATTAAGATAACCTAATGGTTTGATTATTTGATTTAAATCTATACCAGGAACCAATGACTGAATATAATCTAAACTAACAATATTATAAATATTATCAATATTTCTTCTTTTAACATTTGAAAGAAGAGCACTAGCTATTTTTTTTTCAAAATTAAATATTTTTTTAGCTAGACCTGATCTAATCTTTTCTGTTAGGCCAGGTCGAGTAATAGATAAATATTTTTCAATAAATTTAATATATTGTATTCTAACAGATTCATAGGATGGTTCTAAATAGTATTCTTTAGATGGTAATAAACAATTAGATTCAATAATATTTATAATATATTCATCTCTTGATTTAAGATCTTGTCCAACATAAATTGATATTAATGGACATAAATCGAATACCGCAAGTACTCCTAAAATATAACCTAAATCTTGTTTTAAATCTATTAGTTTATATAGTGCATCTAATGGTTGAGTTTTTAGTCTATCTCTTGATTCATAATCAGAAATTTTTCTATATAAATCAACAATCAATTTTTGTTCTGAATTTAGACTTGAAAAATTTGTCGAGTCAAGCGTTTGTAAAATTTGAAAAATTTTTGAGTCAATTTTTGTTGAAATAATATTAAATGTAGAATATCTAGAATAGCCATCAGGTAGAGTAAAATTTTTAAGCCAGGAAGAATTAGTATGACTATAATAATCTGTGAAAGTTTCTTTTAATGAAGTCATCTTTATATAAACAAAGAAAAAATTATATAAAAAATTGAAAAACTAATATATTGAATATACAGTTATTTTGCTTTGATATATATAAAATGGGAAAGAATCTAATTGGCGGCAATAAGCAAAAAGGCAAAAAAAATCATGTACCAAAACAAAAATCGGTACCTATTAATGAAATTACGCCTGATAACAAAACAAGATTTGTTGGTCAGGTTATTAAAAATTTGGGATCTTCACGAGTTAATGTTGAAACTTTTCCAACAAATGACTCATATAATGCATTAATCCCTGGCTCTTTTAGAAAAAGAATCTGGATTAATACAAGTGACTATGTGTTAATCGAGATTTCAACGGAAATTAGTGGTAGTAACTGTTTTATTATTCACAAGTATGATCAAAATGAGATTGATGAACTAGTTGATTTAGGATATCTAACTTTGAAGCATCAAAATGATGATTTTGATAATAATTTTCAGTTTGCAGAAAAATCAGAAGAAGAAGAATCTGATTTTTTAAGTAAAATATAATTTAATTTATTTTATTTTATTTGTTAACTCGAGTAAAATTTTACATGTGATTTTTTTATCTATAAATCTTTGAGAAGGAATTTCTTTATAATTTAAAATAGTTGGAGTTGTAACTAAATTAATTAATTTTTCAAGTTCATCATATCCACCAATAAAATATTTTGTTTTATCCATATATAAAATTTTTGGATAAGATGTATATGATGGAGGAATTAGTTCTAAATCCGAGTCTTGAACTTCTATATTATCAACCCCAGATTTAATTTCATCTAATTTATTAACTAGATCATATTTATGTAATATATTTAAAGCTTTTAATGAATAACCGCAATTTTCTAAATAAAATATTTTAAACATTATAATTTAAATATACATTTTATTTATCTAAATACATTATATAATGACATCATTAACTAGCTATTTGCTTGTAATTTTAATTGTTGGAATTATTTTACTTACGATTACTTACACAACAGACTTTTCATTTCCTATTGGATCAATTAATATGGGTAATTTTTTTGATAATTCTAGCGAATCGTCTTCTTCATGTTCAAATATAGAATATGAAAAAAATAAAAAACCTCTACAACAATTCAAACCTAACCCTAATCAAGTCCAAAATAAATCTACACCCTCTGGCAGCGTATCTATAAAAACAAAAGAAGAATCAAATGATATTTCTAGCTTTTTAATAGATAATAATTTTGATTCTGATAATATAAATAAACAACTTTTTAACTATACCGAAGACTTTCAAATGACAGAAAATACAGGTAATGCTATTGCTAATGCATTAGCTGATTTAGCTTAAATACAGGTAATGCTATTGCTAATGCATTAGCTGATTTAGCTTAAATACAGGTAATGCTATTGCTAATGCATTAGCTGATTTAGCTTAAATACAGGTAATGCCAATGTTTAAACAGTTTGAATACAATTTATTGTTTTAATTTCAACTTGCTGAATTTTATCATAAAGATATGAATCTGCAGATCCACCATATCCCGTATCATTGATACAACTAATTCTAACAAAATTAGATGCTGATTTAATATCATAAGAAACATTAATTAAGACAGGATTTAATGACATTATAACAAAATCTCTATGTTTTATATTTTTAATTTTTTTAATATTTGACTGATATACTATATTATCAAGTACTGATGATGAATTTTCAATTTCAAGTTTATCAATATCAATATAAAAGTTTATATTTTTAAAATGTATAAAAAGCTTTTCAATATTTTTATAATAAGGGATTTCTTCAATTGAATTAAATTCATTTAATTCATTGAATCTATTTATTTTTTTTGAAACTGGTGAATTACATAAGTGAATTTCATTAGTTTCATTAAAAAGAAATGATCCATTAATAATAATATTGCCATCTAATTTTGTAGACTGATATAAACGATAAAACTTTTTTGGAAAGTAGCATGTATTCAAGAGAGGTGAAGTTGATAGTACAAGTTTATCATATTCTATATCAATAAATGACATGTATTCTATAATACTGTATTATATAATTTTTATGGTTAAATTTTTCATCCACTATTCTACCAAGCTATACTCTAAAACCTCTTGAATTGTTTTTACTAAGACAATTTCAATTGATTCTTTTGTTTGAATTAATAACTTTGTATAATCTTGTTCATTCTCATGTGGTATTAAAACTCGTCTACAACCTGCTTTAATCGCACCTTCTATTTTCGCATCTAGTCCGCCAATTGCTTTAACATTACCAATTAGATCAACTTCTCCTGTCATAGCTATATCATTTCTAATAGGTTTGGCTGCAAGTACTGAATAAATTGCAGTTGTGATTGCTATTCCTGCAGATGGACCATCTTTAGGTGTAGCACATTCAGGACAATGAATATGTAATCCAAATGATCCTATTGCATCCCATTCTTCTTTAACAAGTTTTTTAATATCAAATGGCAACAAATTCCAAGCGAGAGTCTTAGCACATACCATTGATTCTTTCATTACATCACCTTGTGATCCTGTTAATTCTAATCCTAATTTTTTATCTCCCATTGTTTTGATAATTTGAATCACGGTAATTCCACCAATTCCAGTTGCGGTTGCATATAATCCATTAATTAAACCTATTTGAGGTGTCAAATGTATCTGTTTGTGAGTTATTTTTGAATGTCTAGAAAGAACACGATCAATAAATTCTTGATCAATATATGTTCTGTATTGAAATATTTGAACTTGTTGAATCTGATCATGATTTATTTCTCTAAATATCTCTTTAAGTTTTTCAATGCATTTTCTCATACCTGCTTCAAATGTATATGTAGATATTAAATACTCGATTAATTTATCTTCAAATGTAATAGTTGAACTATCTATACCCACATTTTCACAAATTTGTGGAATTGTATAATCTTTAACTATCTTAATTTTTTCTTCAAGTCTTAATGGTTTAACTTTAATTTCTGTTATTCTATCACGTAACACTCGGTCAATTGCTTGAGGATCATTGTAGGAAAATATAAATATACATTTGGAAAAATCTAGTTCAATACCTGCAAAATACTTATCATATATCTCTTTATTTTGTGTTGGATCTGTTAAATGAATTAAAATATTAATTATATCTTTCCCATGATCCGTTGTTGAAACTTTATCAACTTCATCAAAAAATATTATAGGATTCATACATTTGGAGTCCATAAGTAGATCAACTAATTTACCCCATTGTGAACCTAAATATGTATAAGCATGACCTTCAAGAACAGAACCATCTCGAGCCCCACCTAAAGGTACAAAACAAAATGGTCTTGTTGAATCATCTGTCATATCAATTAAACATTTGGCAATACCTTCTCTAGCAATTTGAGTTTTACCAGTACCAGGAGGACCTTGAAGTCCAATTACTGCACCTTCAGCTTTTCCATTCATCCATTGAGCAAATAGTATTTCAATCTGTTTTTTAACATCTGATTGACCATAAATTGCAGAATCTAGCTTTGCACGGACTAATTTTAAATATTCTCGTTTTTCATTTGAAGCCTTTGATATTGATTGTATTAAAGATTCACACATATCTTTAATTTCAATAATTCTAATAAATTCACTTGTTTTTAAGTTTAGTCCAGAATTAGAATATATATCAATAGAATCTAATAAATTATTTAACTTTTGAATACTAGGACATATAGATTGATTTGATTTAAGTAAAATAATACAATCATGTTTAAGATCTTCTGGAATAAATTCATTATAGTTATTAATTAAATTTATTAGTTGAATAAACTCGTTTTTAAGTTTAGATGTTAAAGTAAAAATATATTCTTTTTTATAAACTCCAAAAGGTATTTTATAAAACCCATTTAAATAAGTTTCTGCTTTAGATGCAGATTCTTTAGATGAATTAAGTTCTTTAATCTTTGCAAGGGCTTTTGATTTATTTTTTTCTGAAGTTTTAAGTACAATTAGTTTTTCTTCCCATGTCATTTCAGGAAAAAATAAATCAAACCCTAACAACTTTTTCCTAGCAGCTATTTTTAAACTCCCAGACTCGTTTAGCAATTTTCTTATTGTCCAATGGAGTGTATCCTTCATATCTCCTGATCTAACATTTTCATATAATATATTTGCAACTATATTATCTTCTTCTTTTGAAAGTAATAATAGTATTATAATTTTTCGTTGTTTCACACGATCTGATCTTGTAAAATCTGTAATTAAATTACTAGTAAGAGATTTTGATATTTTTTTAAGTTCCTCATAATCTGTTTTAATTAATTCTACAATTTCATCAACTGTTTTAATTGTAAAATCTGTATATGCAAGTTGTGATAAATATTTATTTTTAAACTTGTATGGAATATTTAATAAATCAACATATTTATACAATTTAGTATATTTACATTCAAATTCATCCTCTTTAAATAAGGAGTTAAGTGGATCTTGTTTAAAATATCCATCAAACAAAAATGTATATGTACCTAAACATATTTTTAATACCGCAGAGTTTAACACGTATGTAAATGAAGGGGTTAAAATAGGATCTTTATTTTCAATAAAATTAATAGATGAGTTTTGATTCAAACTCAAATCTATTTTTGTTTCTTGTATTTTATTAATAATAAAATATTTATCTAAAAATTCAATCTTTGATTCAATTGTTGATTTATAATTATCAAAATCATATGAACTCATACAAAATTTAAAAATTTGATAAATTTGATTATAACCAATTGATAAAATTATTTTTTTTAATTCATCTCTTATTTCATCTAATGAACTATTATATAATTTAAATTTTTCAGTTCCTATTAAAGAATCTTCTTCAATTTTAAACTGTAAAAGTTTAATAGAAGAGAAAATATCTTCTAGAATTTCTAGAACGCTAATTAATGATTCATCTTTAATTACTTGATCTTTCTTCAGAGAAGAAATATGATAACCTATATTTTTATATATAGATACATTATCATCTAAGTCAGATATTAAAATACTTTTAAATAAATCTTTTTTATCTTCCATTATTATTGAACTATAGTTTATTGGGACTGATGGGTTTAAAAATTTTTAAACCCCTCAGTGTAAATAGTTATATTATATTTTAATTATATTTTAATTATATTCATTAGGTATGAAAATAGAATGAAATCCTAATCCAATCTCCTCTTTTATAGGTATATCTATAAAATTGTATGTATCTAGGTTCATTATTAACAATTTTGTGTCTTTATGATTATAAATACTAGAATAAAAAGCAAACAAATAATATGTGTTATCGATTTTTTTTATACTAGGTTCCCCAGATATATTTTTGTCAACTAGTTCGATCTTTTTTATTATTTCTAATCCTTCACATATTACAAATCCATTATTTACACAATTTTCAATATTTCTAAAAATTGTTCGATTACCATATAATATAGGAAACTCTATATTTAGTTCTTCAAGCTCGAGGTTTTTCTCTAAAGTTACTAATTTTGTTTTTTTATCTATTAATATTTTTCTATATTTTCCAGATATATCCATATTGTTGAAATTAATTATATCATAAAGAGATGCATAAATACTTATATGTGTAGTGTTTTCTTTACTATTTGCAAAATGAAACATATAAAAACTTTCATTAATATGATATTTTTCTATTTCCATATTCTGTTTATCTAATATATTAATAATAGTTTCTTTTGTAACATCTAATTTAACTGGCATAGATCCCTTAAAAATATTTTTGAAATCAACGAACAAAGGAGAATCAATAAAAATAATCTTATTTGGTGAACTCCAAAAATCATGAATTATTGGTAAATATTTTGTAGAAATTTTTTTAGTTTTTTTAGTTCTAAAATGTTTATTTAATTCAAAATAAGATACTTGATTTTTTAAAATATTACAATCTATTGTTTCTATGGTTATCCCATTTGTTTTTGAATGTGCTGAAAAATGTTTTATATTTTTAATTAATTTTTTTTCTTTTGTAGTAATTTTTTTTTTTTCAAAATCAATATTTAATTTATATGGCAAGTCCCTTTCATATAATGAATATGTATTATTGTTAAAATTTATAAATGCAGTATTTGAAACACCAATCAATTTAGGTAAGAGATCAAATATATTAAAAACTTCGAATAATAATCTTAAACCATTGTTTTTAGGTATCTTGCCATTCTTTTGTTCATATTTTAATTTATCTGTTCTTATAAAGTATTTTATGAATGTAATTTCTCCATTATCAAAAAAAACACCATTAATAACACCGTCTGCTATAAATAAATCAAAAATATTAGATACTTTTTTTATGTCTATATCTGGACCTATTAGTCCATAAAAACCATTTATTTTTTTCAAAAATTCAGACTGTTCATAATCTATCTTATAACTTATTACTTTGTTTATTTCACGATCTTTTATTTTAAATCTTGGGCCAAATGGTATCTTGATAAAAAATGTATTTACAAATAGTATTTCTGCTAACCATATCGACAAAAAGAAATATATATTCATATTAATATTAATATATATTTTTTATATTTAAATTTACGTTTTTTCATTTCCTATTAAATTACCTAGTAAATTACCTAGTAAATTTTTATGATGAGTGGATAAATATTGATTCTAGTTTGTTAGATTTAAAATACCCAATTAGCTCCAACTTCAAATGCCCAAAAAAATTTTTCTTTGAGAGTTGTTGAGAAGATCTTTTCAACAGGAATATCATGAGTTTTTAAAAATGCTACTGTAATTCTTGGATCTATATAATTGGTCTTGGATGTTCCCAATGAAATATTTTTTAACTCCATTTTTAAATCCTTTTTATGTTTTTGTGATTTAATATATTCTTTAAGTTTTTTAGCTTTATTTTTTTGACTTGGTGTAATTTCATCTAATCCATCGAGTTCAGATAACTTTTTTTTATATTCTTTGATTTTCACATTAATTTTTTCTACTGAATCTTCAAAACCTTTTGATACATTTTTTTGATGATTACAAAGTAATGCTACTTTAGCATTCGCTTTATTAAACATACCAAGTAGCAAATTAAGTTTGTCAGACTTATCATATGATTTATATTTTGATGTAATTGCTTGAAGTTCCTGCTGGAAAACATATGATGCATTAAATGTTCTAAAAACTTTTGCTGTTAGATCTGAATCAAATGTTTTTAAATAATCATTTAAATCTACTGATCTTATTTCATCAAATAAATCATCACCTTTGGATTTTGATGACAAAAATTTTTCTACATTTGAGTAAACTCGAGGATCCACTTGAACTTCATTCACATACCGGACTGAATCTTTACCTAAAAAATCTAATTTAATTATATAGTTTGGTTTACAGTTCACATGTTCAAATCTTAGTGAAGTAACACCTACAGTATCTGCTTGATCTTCTCCTTTTTCATTTCCAACTCTTAGAGCAAGTTTATCAATAAAATACAAAGCAGTTGCTAATTGGGCTATATGAGTATTTTCAGATTCTAAATTAGCTATATTAATTTTACGTATTTGATCAATTAACTTTACTAACTTTCGAGCTTTATTAAACTTTTCTTCATCTGATTTTGCTTTAAAATCAGATTTTGCACCTAACCATACATATTTGGTTTTACCTGTAATTGTATCTTTCCATGCTGCTAGCCATTCAGATTTATTATCATGAATTATTTTTTTCCATTTGGAACCTTGATAAAATGATGGAATTGGTGGAATTGGTGCTCCTTTTGATAAATTTAATATAACATCTTTTGGTTCTATTCTTGTCTTGATAGTTCCTAACTTGGGATGACAACCTCTACCAATAAAAATACCAGGAGGTTCCATTTTATAATTTCCAACTGGTTGGGGTTTGTTATCAACTAGAGCTGTTTTGAATGATTCTTCAAGAGCTGCTTGAGCTTCTTTAGACTGAGTTTTTGTTTCTGAATCTAAATCTTTTTTAGCTAGCTTGAGTTTTTCCAAATGTTTTGCTATTAAAGTAAAGTCACAAAGATCAAGAGATTCAATTGGCACTGATAAATTTTTTATAGTATGTTTCCATGATTTAAAAAAATTTTTATTAAATGATTTAGATTTGATATACTCGGTATCCAAGTATCGTGCATACATAGTTGCATACTCTTCAGCAAGCGGAGGTAAATTTACTTTGATTCCATTATAGATTAGAGGGATTCCATGAGGTTTATATAGTTCTGGAAACATTACTCCTGAATGAACAAAAGTAGACCATTTGACATCACCTTTAGCTCCACCAAAATGTTGATACAGCCAATATCTACATACTAGTTTAATATTAGTTTGCTCCATAGTTAAATATAGTTAAATTAAAATATATTTAGATATTTAAAAATTGCAATTTTGATTTAAATTTGATTTAAATAAATAACAACAGTAAATTATTATC
>Ga0209617_10000212_pt1 | contig 24440 bp, 19 predicted proteins | sample LakEriepJuly2011_2_FD_187459 | JGI IMG/M metagenome (GOLD analysis project Ga0209617, IMG submission 187459) | Freshwater microbial communities from dead zone in Lake Erie, Canada - CCB epilimnion July 2011 (SPAdes) (version 2) | ecosystem: Environmental > Aquatic > Freshwater > Lentic >...
GCTGCCTCTAGTTTGTCTTTATTAGATGTAAATAATTTAGCTTGTGTCCCAATGTCAGTAGTTAAAGTAGAATATGTTGGTGTGACTCCCCACGTTAATTTACCGGCATCATTTTCACCAGGGACATTCGCAGTTGATTGCGATTTCATATTGGGGCCATATGGATTGCAACCGCGACAATCAATGTCAGCCATACATTGCTCTCCAGTAATAGCACATCGTGCTGTAGCAGGTGCGCAAAAATTTTTACAACTATATTTGGTAGTTAATGGTAAATTTACTGTATGAGTTGTAGTTGGTGAACCAGTATCTTTATAAAGTGCAATATTAGAGTCAAAACATTCAACATAATAACGGTTTTTAACTAAATAGTTAATGTAATTGAAAATCCCAATTAAAAGAATTATGGATATTAACGCTAAAATAATTGTTGCATATTTGTTTTTTATTAATTTCATGATTTATATATATTTATTTTATATTTTAATTATAAGTATAAAATAAAGGATGGCGAATACAAATACAAATAATGATACTCTAGAACTTGATAAAAAAAAAGAAACAAATAATTCTTCGTCAAGTTCTGCAAATAAAAGCATAAAAAATATTGGTTCATTTTTAGTATCTGTTTTAATAACGGTTTTATTGATTGTAGGATATTTTATCATCGGTTCCATTGTTTTGTATGAATGCAAATTAGCACAATCTAACATTTTACCAACAAGTTTAGAATGTTATCCATATACAGAGACTTCGCCTGAAATACAAAAGGTTTTAACAAATATTTTTATTACAAACACGGACCCACAAGAATCCGTGAAATTGAGTTTTCCTTTTGATAAATATAATTCAAAAAATGTGATATTAGATATGTTTCGCAAATATAAAGAGCAACCAAAATCCCATTTTTTAATTAATTATATTATATCAATTTTAGAAGGTTTAATTAATTATAGTAATAATGCATTGACCAGTTTTTTTAATATATTAAATGGAGCACCTGAAATATTAATTTTATTATTTGGACCTATTTTATCACTAATTTATTTTGGATTAGCCCCAATCGTAGGTTTTGTTGTTTTTATTTACTATTATTTTGCTGGAATGAAATGGTTGTTTAAAGAAAATACAAATACTAATGTAAACTCTAAACCTGTTTGGAGCGACGTTAATTTACTTGAACCAGTTAACTATGGTATTGCTTTATTTTTAGTGTTTGTCTTTTTTATATTATTTTGGATTTTATTATTTACACTCACTCCCATGTTATCAATAGGTATTTTTTACATGTGTTTACTAATGAGTTTTGGATATAAAGGTGAAATAGACAACAAAAAGGCCAGCATTTTTACAATCATGCAAGAAATGTTTAAACATTACAAGGTGACAATGACTGTTATTTTTACTACAATGATTATAATAAGCGCATTTAGCAACCTAGGCGCAGTATCAGGTGTTTTCTCCATGTTAACTGTACTATTAATTTATTTTAACTTCATACCAATTAATATTTTTGAATCTATAAAAGCAACTAATTTGACACCTTTGACTAGTTTTGAGCAAGCCTATAAAAAATGCGACGGTATATCAAGTAAACCCAAAACATTTTTTGAAAATATTGAAAACTTTTTTGATCTAAAAAAAGGAGGAGGAATAGGAAGAGAATTGAAAAAATTGAATAAAAAAATAAATGGATAAATAAATAACACGAAAATATTACATAAATACAACAATTTATGTAATAAATATAATAATAATAAATAATGAGCAAAACTAATCGTCGTGTGTATCCTACAGTAAGCGTTTGTACACCAACTTTTAATAGGAGACCATTCATTCCTTATCTAATAAAATGTTTTGACCATCAAAATTATCCAAAAGAAAAAATAGAATGGATCATTATAGATGACGGAACAGATAAAGTAGAGGACCTGTTTTTACCTTTGTGTCAAAACAAGAATCAAAAATATGCAGTAAAATATTTCAAATATGATACTAAAATGACATTAGGTAGAAAACGTAATTTAGCACATGAAAAATGCAGTGGCGACATTATTCTTTATATGGACGACGATGATTATTATCCTCCAGAAAGAATATCTCATGCAGTTGATACATTACAGAAAAACCCAAACGCATTATGTGTAGGGTCAAGCGCAATGTATATTTATTTTAAACATATTAGTAAAATGTATAAATTTGGGCCTTATGGTCCAAATCATGCAACTGCAGCCACTTTCGCGTTTAGGAAAGAGTTATTAAAACAAACAGGATATGATAATGATGCTTGTTTAGCAGAAGAGAAGCAATTTTTAAAAAATTACACGATTCCTTTTGTTCAATTGGAATCATTGAAATCTATTTTGGTTTTTTCACATAATCATAACTCATTTGATAAAAAGTTATTGTTAAATGACGCGCCAAATCAATATGTAAATCAATCTAGTGTAAAAGTAGAAGACTTTATCAAGGAAAAAGATATCATACAATTCTTTATGAATGACATTGATAAATTACTTGAAACATATGAATACGGAAAACCTGAATATAAACCCGACGTAACAAAACAAATGAATGAAATGAAAGAAAGGCGGGAACAAATGGTTCAAGAACATAAATTACGTCAAGAAGAAGAGTTACGTCAATTTTATGAAAAATACGCTGCTTCAAACTCTGATACCAAACACACAAATTCAAGTGTAAATAAAATAAATGAAATGACAATGTTAATGAATGAATTATTAATGGAAAATAATCAATTAAAAGACAAAGTCAAATATTTGGAAGATAAAATCAAAAAAATAATTACACAACAAATAGAAGAAAGAAAAAAAAGAGTGTGAATCTAGAAATAAAAAAATTAATGGTAAATAAAACTTAAAGATACTAATATATAATAATTATCAATATAGTAGTATACAGTAACATACAAATATGTATTATGAAGACAGTTTTCATCCAAATGAAGATAATGATGTTATGAACAATCATCAAAAAAAAGAATTAAATAATATAAAATCAATTGACTCTGGTTATGGTTATATTTATAGAAGAAAAACACCTTTATCAAATAAAGTTAAAAATACTAGAATTGACTGTTATACTTCAGGCGACAGTGGAATGAGTATAAGAAACGCTGAAACCGGAAATTATTATAAATACAAAGTAGGTTCAAAAGAAGAAGACTTATTTTTCAAAATAGCTTTAGCAACGGGCGAATTAAAAACAAGAAATGGGTCTAATGTACTTTTTTATGATAGTCCTGAACAATATGAAAAACATTTAATCTATGAAATTGATCAAGAAACAAAAGATAGATGGGTAGAGAAGAAGAAAAATCTAATGTCTAAAAAATAGTGAGTCACTACGAAGATAATCATAATGATTACGATTATGATAAAATTATATTTTATACTAATAACATAAATATATATCTTATAATATATTTATGTTTACAACAAAAATTCTATATTTTCTATTGGTAGTTCAAAATAATTTAAAAAATTTTTTATCAGGCGATTCTGATTCTGTTTACATCAGATTCAAAAAATCAAAGGCTGGGAATGATGAACGATATTATAACACCGCCAATAAGAGCGATATTCGGATCATGTTGAACAAAATTAGAAGAAACATAATGAATAAAAATATAATAGATGAACTTGAAAACAATAGTACAAACATCTACAAGAAATTAGAACTGATTGAAAAATATACAGATATATATCAAAGTCAAAATAAGATTAGTGAATTCAATTTATTAGCAGGCAACTTATTGAAAGATTTTTATGATGATGATTATGCAATTTAGAACTACCTACACGTTACATCTCGTCATCACAATCCATATCGTATTCAATATCTATTTCATTTTCTTTGTCAACTATATCTGCAGCATCTTCTTTCATATATTTATCCAAATAACGGTAAATTCTGTTAATATCCAATTTATTAATTTCGTAATTTTCAAATAAGTTGTATATTTGATTATCATCATACATATTCTTGATTGATATAAAAAACCCATATAAATCTTTTTTATCCATGGATAACTGTTGACACAAATTTTGTATAAAAATGGAATTATTATATTCAGTAGAGTATTTAGTTAATACTTTTGTAAATCGTATGTCGCTTGGTATAATTTCTTTTTGTTTTTGTTTTTTAAAATTAGGATTATTGTTAGCATTATTGTTAGCATTATCTATTTTATTCTTATTATTTTTAAAATACTCGTGATATATTTTGTTATTTCTGAACGTTTTTATTAAACTACTCATTTCGTTGAATTGCCATATTTGTTTTTGAAATGTGATCCTGTCAATGTAGTCAGCAAAACAAACATTTTCTAATTGTTTCAAATATAAAGGAATAGAATCTTTTTTATCCATTTTTTCAATAGAATCAATAATATTTTCATGCCACAATAAACCAACGCTAGTTCTATCAGTATCATTCATTATGTTGTTATGACTTTCAATACTACAGTAATTATTCAATAACTTATAAGTAATTTTTTTGGTGTCATCATTATATGATTTAAGTTGAAATATATTTTCTATTACATTTGACGTAATTACTGATGGGTTATTTATATAAATGTTATAAATATTTGTAAGTTTTCTTAAATCACATTGGACATAATTAGTTATTTTATTTTGCGCGTCTTCGCTTATATTGGGTAAAATATTTTTTAATATTGTTTTCATTTGTGTGTCATTAGGAGTGTTCAATTCAATTATATTGCAAACCTTCATCAACTCTTTTATTTTTTTATCTACTTTGTAGTTTCCTATGCAAACAATTGGGTTCATTGTGATCTCTTCTAATTTTTGTTTTTTCGTTTTTTTTGGCCTGATTAGTTTTATTAATGTATTAATACCACCTTTGTCGCCATTATTCATACCATCTATTTCATCCATAATAATTGCAATTTTTTTGATTTTTTTATTAAAAATACTCATAATATTTTTGTCAGACATATTGTGTTTTGTAATTTCATCTATAACAGATTTATTTCTAATGTCTCCTGCATCATATTTAATAATATCATAATTAAGTTCTTTTAGTATATTAGTAACAAATGATGTTTTTCCACTACCAGGTTCGCCGTATACATATATTCCTTTTTTAAAAGCCATGTTATTTTTATTTAATTCAAAATTTTGTAAAATTTCTTTAACAAAATTTGCTTTTTTTTCTCTCTCCAATATTTTATTTAAATTTAATGTTTCCATCTTATATGTATAAAAGTATTCTTTTTATGCCGATTTTGACACAAACCTTGTACTTTTAAAAATTCATTCAATACATTACGGCAATTTACAGAAGAATTTTTTATACAATAATCAGTTAAAAAATAAAAGTAATTTTTGTACATTATGTTTTTATATACATAGTTTTTAATCTTTGATAGATTTTTGTGAAAATCAAGTAAAATCTGTGAAAACACAAATTCATTGTCACGCCTAATAATATGACGCAAATAATTTTCAAAATTGTTTTTACTGATTAAATTTTTTACAAAATAATGATATTTTTTATAGTAATATTTATTCAAAAAAATAAGCGAAGTTTTTGGTAAATAAGATTTGATCATCATTACTAATTCGCATGGAAGACTATTTATTGATTCTATTATCATAATTGTTATTGTTATTATTATATAATAATATATGTAAAATTATTATTATATCATTTTTGTAAAATTTGTAAAATGAAATTCGTTTGTGTCAACCGTGAGATATCTTCACACACAAGGATTGCTTACACCGTAAGTAAGACCATCCCAGGCTACCTTGCAATTATTTGCCCATGTGTATTTCGCACAATTACCGTTTGCGCCAGTAAACGGCGCATTATTGAAATTCATAGTGAGATGCTTTTTCCCAGACTGTGGTTTACAAACGCCTAAATTTTTGATATTTGTACAAGTAATATTATTTCCAGAACCATCGCTTAACCAATAATCAGGACAACTAGCAACTATAGGAGGCCAATTGGATTTTTTTGATTTTTGTAAAGCTAATGCAATAACGATTAAATTGATAATTAAAATAACAACTGCTACAATTAAAATAATTTTTTGAAATGGACCTATACTATTATTTCTTGATTTAACTAAAATAACATTAATAATTACAAAACTAATTATTAAAATAACTGCTATGATTAAAATTAATTTATAAAAAGGAGTCATGTTTTTATTATAATAAATAAATATAAAATATTTTTCTATTTCAGTAATATAGATGAATATAATTAATAATGGAAGAGTTGATATAAAAAGTCCTGATACCTCTAATTTATTCGCAATGTTTGATAAAATCCCTGCTAATCAATGTGCGACATTTAGGAATCCTACAGAAGGTTTATGGGATGAAACATATTTATCAAAAGCTTTTTTCTCTCATCAAAACATTCAACTAATTCAAAATGGAATAAGAGCAGGTGTTTACCATAAATCAAACGGGCAATATTTGATCGGTCCTCAAGATTGCGATCCATTAAAAATAATCATGCGAAGTGTCTATTTACAATATTCTGCAAATCAACCAAATAATCTAACTCAACAAATTGAAGAATTGAATAAAATTGTCTTGAATTATTGCATTCAGCAAGTATATGGAGAAGCCCAGGGTTATTTAAAGTACATAGATGATGCAAGTACCCTTGTTGTACCAATAGCTCACCCTGTTATGGCAAATAATACAGACCGCACTTTAGAATTAAAAACTTGGTTTGGAGAGAAAACCCAACATTCCGCCTTTTAGAATTCTACCTTTAAAAAAGGTAGAGCCACACTGTAAACCTTTTGGATCACAAATTTCTAAAAATAAACTCGCTATGTTTGGCTCCACCTTTTCAAAAGGTGGAAAGGTGGAAAGGTGGATTTTTATATTTGTATAATATAATAAAAATATATATTATGAGTAATAGCGGAGAATTACTTAAATTTTGTGATAATGACCTTGATTTATTTTTCAACACATTAGCTGAAAAATATAATGATGTATCAATACCAAATGTCAAGTTGAATATGGAAGAGGAATCAGAATTAAATAATATAACGATTGATATAGAAAATTCCGTCAATAAACTTAATCAAAATGGAAAGCAACAATTAGTATTTAACAAATTAGGATTTTCTGAAATTGTTAAAAGAATTTATTCTATAATTAAAAACGGTGAACAAGCTGGTGGTATAGATCCAATTGTTCCATATACAAAAAGAACGAGATTAACCAATAGTGATTTATTAGCATCTTTAGCGCTTGTAACGGGTTTAATTTGTATTATAATTGCATGGTATAAACTAATTAATATTCTTTCTGTTATACCAGTAAGTGACCATTTTGGTAGTGATGTTCAACAGGCGTTTCGTGATAATTTAAAAAATGTACCAATGGAAAACCTGAATTTTCTGGCTTATTTTTTCAAGGTACTATTTGGTATGACTGGTCAGGTTCTCACCTCTCAACAAGGCCACATACAATCTCTTTTAAGCAGTTTCATATCAAAAACAATTATGACGAGTTCTGGTGAAATTTTAACAAATTGTTTACCTCAAGAATCTAGTTCAATATTAAATAGTGTAAGTACTTTTTTTACAACATTTGTAAGTCCAAATTCATATCAACAATGTATACTTAAAAGTGGCGAGGTACTTGGAAATGCAGCACTTTATAATGCAGGAGTTAAATTATCTCTTGTAAATATTCAAATTGGGTCAAATATTGCAGCGATTGGTGATTTAACTACTTTCGGCACAAGATTAACGTATGCTTCAATAGGTTATATAAGTTATAGAATTGGGTTAATACGTGCGCCAAGGCTGGGTAATGATGCAGGACTAATAGAAACCGGTGGGTATAAAAAAAGAAAAACTATGAGAACTATGAAAACTAAGAAAACAAAAACTGTTAAGAAAACCAGAAGAAATAAGAAATCTAAGAAATCTAAGAAAACAAAAACTGTTAAGAAAATCAGAAGAACCCGAAAATAAAAAATTTACCTTACCACTATCACTTTTCAAAAAGTGATGCAAAGTTATTTTGACGCAACCTTTTTTAAAGACTGCTTTTTAATTTTAGATGAACTATTTTGTCCTTGTCCATCTAAACTTAAACCATTCATCAAACGCTCACGATTTTCTTTATATTCCAAATATTCGCCCTTCAGTATCTCTAATTCACTCAACCACATTTGATATTTCGTAGTATTTTTAACACTTTCTAACTCACATTTCTTGTTTTCATGCTCTTTGTTTAATTTGTCAACATTTTCTTCCGTTACACTATCCATCGGCATTCGTGTCAAATATTTATATTCGCCATCCACTGCATCGTAACTTTTATCATTTAACATTTTAGTAACTTCTTCGCTTTTCTTTTTTCTCAAATCAATTGTGTTTTCCAATATTTCTGTGATATACTTTGATTTATTTGATAATACCATAAGTTCCTTTTCCAAAGCTTGAATCATGTGTTGTTTTCTTGTTTGATAAAGTTTCAACCTTGTTTCATAATAATCATCAATAATATGTTCAACCTTCTCATATTTTTTTAGTTTGTCTTCTGCATCAAATAAGTGCATATTAGTAGTTGAATTTGTAGTAAACAGTTTCAACAATTTTTCTACCCCATTGCATGCATGGTCAGCTTTAGTAGATTCAAGCTCATCTAATTTGCCTTTTGCAAAAGTGATATTAAAGTCAACATTGGTATCTCTACTCATGTCGTCATAATCTTTTATTACAGGCGTGATTTTTTTACCATCTTTATCTGCTCCTGGCTCAATAAGATTTTCTAATAATTCTTTGAAATCTTCTGTCCAATAACCAACTGGTAATTCTGTAACTTTGATTTTATCCGGTCCGACCTTTTCATAACGACCTTTTATTAAGAACTTTCCTTCTGAAATTTTATGGATGGTTCCTTTGAACCCTTCGTAATATGGAACAAACTCAAAGGTTTCACTGGTTTCGGCGGTTTTGGTTACCACTAATTTTGATTTCAAATAACGGATAATATCCAAAGGATTGTAACACATAATATCAGTACTGAAACCTGTACCAATTCCTTTGGAACCGTTTACCAAAACCATTGGAATAATAGGTGCATAAAATATTGGTTCTACTAATAAACCATCATCATTCAAATATTGCAAAATTGCATCATCTGCATGTGGGAAGAGCGACCGCGTAATTTTATTAAGACATGTAAATATATATCTTTCGCTTGCGCTGTCTTTACCACCTTGTAATCGTGTACCAAATTGACCATTAGGCATTAACAAGTTGATATTATTTGAACCTACGAAATTTTGTGACATACCGACAATAGCAGCATTTAAACTAGCTTCACCATGATGATATCCTGAATGCTCAGAAACATAACCACTGAATTGTGCTACTTTAATTTCAGTCACTAGATTCTTTTTAAACGCAGAATACAATATTTTTCGCAAACTGATTTTCAAACCATCCATCACATTTGGAATACTTCTATCACAATCATATTTTGAAAAGTGAATCAACTCTTTATCTATAAAATCTTCATAACTTACTTTTGAATCACTCGTATTTAAATAAGATTTGCGATCATATTTTTCAAGCCAATCTTTTCTATCGTCAGCTCGTTTCTTATTAAATACCATATCAATAGAATCGTCGCTTTTTTTACCACTGTGTTCAAAACCGACAATTTTCTTATTTTGAAAATATTCGCGAAATTCTTTGCCTGTACTAGTACCTAAACCTTTATAATATTTGATTTTCCAGCCTTTGAATTCATTGTGAGATGCATTTTCGTGTTGCTCCTTCCATTGCTCATATTCACCTTCATTATAAAACATCAATTCTTTGTCTCCTTTTCGTGCCTTCAAAATGGGCGTGTTCATAAATCCAATAAACATTGGAATTTCTGTAAGCGATGGCCATTCTGATTGAAATAAATTAACACCTAGACCTTTGATATGACTACCATCTGTATCCTGATCAGTCATGAACAACACCTTACCGTATCTCAAATTTTTATGAACGTCTTCTAGTGTTTTATATTGCTTACCAGTTTCTAAACCTAATATTTTTTTTATTTCTGTAATCTCCTTATTTTCCGATATTTTTTTAATATTTTCACCACGAACGTTCAATATCTTACCTTTCATTGGGTAAACGCCGATTATATTACGGTCTTCACTTGATAACCCTGAAATAATGCCTGCCTTAGCTGAATCTCCCTCACAAAATATGATGGTACAATCTTTTGATTTCTCAGTACCTGCCCAATTAGCATCAGTTAATTTAGGAATTCCACGAATGCTTTTTGTTTTTGCACCATCGGTTTTCTTTGCAGCCTTATTTTCCTTTACTTCTGTGAGTGCACAAGCTGCATCCATCACGCCCATTTTAGCGACCTTTTCAATAAATTTGTCACTTACTTCACATTTAGATCCGAATTTAGATGACGGTGTATTCATAAAGTCCTTCGTCTGACTATCAAATGCCGGATTTTCAATGTCGCATCTAATAAATAAAACCAACTGTTCTTTGATTGTATTTGGATTGACCTTAGTTTTCTTCTTTTTTTCAATATATTCACAAAGTTTACGAGTTATTTGATTCAAAATGTATTCAACGTGTTTACCGCCTTTAGCAGTATGAATACCATTGACAAAGGAGACTTGAATAAATTCATTACTCGGTGTTAATGCAACCGCATATTCCCATCGTTCTCCATTTTCTTCATAAACTCGCGGTGTCTCATTTTTATCACCAATATACATGTCAATATATTGTTGAAAATTCTTCACTGGAATTAGATTAGAATTGTATTTTACCTTTAAAGATTTGTCAGTTACTGCAGCCACATCATAAACCCTTTTCTTTAGGAGAGCAATTAGATCAGCTGTCAAACCCTGAATGCCGAGTCTTTGATAATCAGGCTTAAATGTGATTTTTGTATATGGTTTTGTTTTGCATTTAGTAATAACTGGTTTACAAATTTCATCCAAATTGTTTTTGAATTCTTGTGTATATTTCAATCCACGAACATGATCAACTGTTTCAATTGAACCAAACGTAGACCAAATAAGGACAAGCTTGAACCCAAACCCATTTTTACCACCAACGATTTTTTTTTCTGTTTTATCATAATTTGTAGATGTTCTAAGATGACCAAAAATCAATTCAGGAATCCATATTTTGTATTCAGGATGTTGTGCTACGTCAATACCATTTCCATCATTAATCATGACAATTGTCCCATCACTTTGAATTGAAATATCAATACAAGACACAGGCAAAGCATTGGGAACGCTGTCTTTAACTGCTTGATTCATTCTTACAACATGGTCTCTGCAATTAACAATACCCTCATCAAATAATTTAAACAAACCAGGAATATATTTAATGTTTTTTTCAATTATTTTACAACCGACGACATTGTCGCTTGGGCTAGTATCATTAATAATCCAAACATCACTATCTACTTCTTCAACAGAACCAATGTATGTATCAGGGTTATCAAGAATATGTTGTTTATCAGTTTTTTGCTGATATTTGTTAGCAAGGGTAGCGTCAGTCTTAGTGTTAGTTGAACTCATTTTGTATATAAATACGCGTATAATTAATGTAGATACACGTATATTTTTAAATTTATTTCATTTTTATTTTTTTTGTTTTTTGGGCAATAAAATAATCATACATAATAAAAATGGAATATATGAATGTTAATAAAGCTCCTCCAGTAAAACGTTTTAAACAATTGATTGATAACGCTGTTTACGTGGATAATCAATATTGTTATTGTCAACCTGAAATATTTAAAAAAGCATCTGCTAATCCAAATAGTTCGTATAATTCACGTAATTTGAAAGTAGCTAGCGTAGTTAATAGTTTTAAAGGTGGTCGCATTCAATTTGGAAATACATATTTAGGCAATTCCAATGGTTTAGGATTAAATTATTTAGGGCGTTTAGAAGGAATGCCTGGCGGAAGTGGAACACCCATCAAAAACAGATTTTGAAAAAATTTTATTTTCTCTCGTAATTTTATATGACTCGTTTTACAAAAACAGCTTCTGGAAGATATATGGTTCAGGGTAAAAGTTATGAAATGTTGATGGGATCCCGCGCCCAAGTTTGGCATGGAACTGCATACAAAACATCTGGTGGTTTAACCAAGAATAATTTAATGCAAAACAAGGCAGGACGTATTGTTTCAAAAGACAAACATATGACTGCTAAAAAAGAAAAGCGTCTACTTAAAGCTGGTTATGGAACCAAGAAAGGTAAATTCGGATTTGTCAAGTTAGGTAAAAGTAGTAAACACCATGGACGCAAAAGTCGCAGTCACAGACGCCACAAGGGTGGAAACGGAACCAATTACCCATTAAGTCCATCATCATATGATGGAAGAGGTGTAGGAACTTCCGGTGTTGACCTACAATTTGTTGCTGGTAATGCCGCTTAAATGTAATAATAAATTCACTATTTTATTTATTATTATTTGGTAGTGTTCTTGGTATTTTATCGGCATAGGTATTTTTATCTAGAATATACTGACCGCATGGTCCACAATGATCTTCGTTAGATAGATCTACCTTTTTATTGAGTTTTTTATTGCAATAATCTATATTCCAACGACCTAAGATTTTTTTTTCTTCTTGAGTCACAATTTTATTTAGCGTATTTTTTACAAATTTAATTCCAAACATAATGATTATAGTATAATATTATTATTGTTATTATTATTAAATCATTTTATTTTAAAATCAATATAAATATTTTTTAAAATATAAAATTATATAATGTATCGTTCTATCTTTAATCGTGTAAAAAGAATAATACCTAAAATTTCAGAAACTGAAATAATTGCATTAAAATCAGGAGGAGTTTCAGTGGATAGAGAGTTGTTCAAAGGTAAAATAAATTATTCTAACCTTTATAAACCATTTGTAAAATCTAGTGAAAAACCTATGGAAAAAGAAACTGAAGAATTATTGAGAAAATTTGGTTCAGGTTCCATTTATCCAGATAAAAATATATATAATGTAATGAGTTATTTAGGTAAAAAAGGGTTTTTGAGTATGATCATAGATAAAAAATATAATGGTAATCGTATTTCTATAGAATCACAATCAAATATTTTGTCAAAAATATCATCATATAATCCATCACTAGGCGTTGCGACTATGGTGCCTAATTCATTAGGCCCTGCGGAATTACTGCAACATTACGGCACGCAAATGCAAAAAGATTATTATTTACCAAAATTAGCAGATGGAACTTTCATACCATGTTTCGGTTTAACAGGCCCAAATAATGGTAGTGACGCAGTTGGAAAGATAGATGAAGGATACGTAGAAAAAATAAACGATAAAATAAAAATACGTATTACATTAAATAAGCGGTATATCACTTTGGCGCCTGTATCAAATTTAATAGGTATAGCGTTTAAACTGAATGATCCAAATTGTTTATTATTAAACAACAAAGAAGGAATTACATTAGCTTTGGTAGAAAAATCCCAAGAAGGTTTGTTACAAGAAACATATCACAATCCAAACAACGCCGGCTTTCCAAATGGTACAATAAAAGGAACAATTTTTATAGATCCTGAGCAAGTTATTGGTGGTGAAGATAAGATAGGTGAAGGATGGAAAATGCTTATGGAATGTTTAGCAGTTGGGCGCGGCGTTAGTTTACCAGCAACCGCAAATGGATCTTCCAAGTTTATAACGCAATCTATTATGAATTACATTAATTTAAGAACACAATTCAATATGCAAATTGGTAATATGGAAGGGGTTAAAGAAAAATTCATTGAAATGTATTTGAATACGTGGATTATTCATAGTTCTGTAAAACTAACCAATCATATATTAGACAATGGTTCAACCCCGTCAGTTATTACAGCTATTATGAAACAACAAACAACTGAACGTGCACGCATGATTTTAAATCATGGTATGGATATTTATTCTGGTAGTGGAATTTGTACAGGTGAAAATAATTTTTTTACTAAATTTTATAATTCTTCGCCAGTAGGAATTACCGTTGAGGGTTCTAATACATTAACACGCAGTCTAATTATTTTTGGTCAAGGTTTAAATAAAAGTCATCCATATATTTTTCCTATTTTTGAGAGTATTCAAGATAACAATTTGGAAGACTTTAAAATAAATTTCAATAAATTGGTTACTGAAGTGATGACAAATTATATGCGTATTTTGATTTTGACGCCTAGTAATATTTTTAACAATAACAATAAAGACAACGCACAAAATCGGTTTGATGCTGCGACATTGAAATTTAGTGTGTTATCTAATTTCATTGCAATCATGGGAGGCAAGATAAAAGCGAAACAAATGCTATCCGGTAATATGTCTGATATATTGTCTAATTTATATTTAACTTACAGTTTGTTATGGTATCACGCCCATTATAGTGATAATTCAACTTTAATTTTACGAAATGAGTGTGTTGATTATTTAATGAATGAGTTAGAATATAAAATGAATTTAATAATAGAAAATTATCCTATACAAATATTGCGTCCATTGTTATATCCTTTGAAAAATAAACTAACTTATCCATCATTAGAAAATAAAAATAAATTATATGATTTCATAATAAATAATGAAGAATTATACAAAACATTTAAAAATGATATTTACTATAAAGATACTGTATTAGAAAAAATGGAACAATTAAAAAATATGAATAAAACATCTGCCGATTATGAAAAATTATATCAAGATATTATTAAAGTTGGAGAATATCCTATCCAATAAATAATTACATGTATCCAATAATTTGATAAAAATTTTATTTTATTCATTTATTAGTATTGAAAATGAATAAAACGCATAAAACACATAAAACGCATAAAACATATGAAATTTATTACTATTGATGAACCCAATTAGTCTCAATAAATTTTTCATAAACAATGTATTTTGCAATTTTAGAATACAAAAATTTCTCAAAATAACGTTTGCTTACAATCAATTTGTTGAATTCATTATTACAGTATTTATAATAATAATTGTAAGCATCATCAAATGATATAAGCGCTAACGTGTGATTTGTCTTGATTTGCGTTTTGATATAATCAAACGATTTTTCAATCTCAGCATTTTTATTCCAAATGTGACAAGAAACATTTAATACATATTTATTTTCAACAATTTCAATATTTGGAAAAAAGTGTTTTAATATTTTTAATACACTTTCTTCATTAATATTTCCATTGGATATTAATTTTTCATGGTGCGAATTAGTATGTGTCCATATTTTAAACAACATACACAATTCATCTATTTCCAATTCATCAAATGTTTCATTATCGTTGTTGTCGTTGTTGTCGTTCTCTCCGCCATTGTCTACAAGCTGAATTGTTTTCTCCCAAAATTTGATAAAATCACTCTCAATTGGTAAATATTTGCTTGTTAAATTAGTAAAACAATCATTGGATTCATCATAATGATAGAATTCCTTTAGCATATTTTTTAACGAATTAGAATAAATCATATTAGGCAAAGAATTTGCAGATAAAAATTGCTTCCAAATAAAATGTAAATTCTTCCAATGAATCACACTATTAGTATCGTCTACTTTATTCAAATAACTTTCACAGAAAGTTTCTATGATTTTGTTTTGGTTGTTAGAACGCAAATACAATGCAAATTGTTTTAACTCTTCATCTGATTTGTTTTCTAAAAATTTTTCAGAATCTTCATATCTTTTTGAATAATGGGTTGCAACACACAAAAGGTCAAGCCCTATTTTTTTTAACTGGTCTTTCCACAATTCATGAGAGAAAGTCTCGTTGATTTTGATTAAGCGGTAATTTTCATATGAATTGTTTTCATGATATTTGGTAACAAAATTATTTATGGTGATTGTGTTTCCAATAGACAAATATGAAACACTATCCAAATCGCCCATTAGTTTTTTCATATTTTGACTCACAAAAAATATAAGGTGTGTGTTCTTTTTGAATATATTATCACCAATAATTGTCAAGAAATATTTTGCCTGGGTTTTTGATGAAAACAATGAAGGATAAATGAAATTAAGAACATTTTGAATCGTGTCAGTTTCTGGAATTGAATTCAAAAGACTTCTCTCTTTGATAAGTTTAATAACATTTATTTTTGTTTTGTGTTTCCAGTCCAACAATACTCGCTCTTTTGAAATAGAAGAAAGCAGTTTATGTGTAATATCATCTTCTTTTACAATAAAATAATTTTTTCCATCATATTCATAAAAATATCCATTGCTTGAAAGATAATAATATTGATTCTTAGAGAGAAATACTTGGATGAATATTTGCTGTTCATTAGTAAGATAGTGATTACGATTTACACGTTTTTCGTGATTAATTTGTTCAGTTTTTAAAGTATTTGGTAAATAATTGTTAACATGTGTGTATATTCTTTGGAGCATGTATTCATCGTTTTCATAGCTCTTGAAAAGTTCTTTTAAAGATACAATGCAGTTTTCTTGTAATTGACATTGAAATTGTAGTTGAGAGGATTCATTTGTTATTTCGGTCATATTTCGCTGAATTCGCTTATTAGTATTTAAATTGTTTTTTTAAATTTTAATTTATTTTAATAATATAATTATGACGAATAAAACAAACAGAAAAATCACACTACGATATTTGCCGAAAAAATTGACTCGTCGTGATAAAAAGGCGCAATATGGAATGTTGATGAAATCGCGAAGACTATATAAAAAAGGTAAATATTTTACTAGAAAAGCCATATCATCCTATAAAAGTAAACCATCTAGTCATATAACAGACGCAAAACGTTTATACGGTGTTGAAAATATAGGCGCAACAGACGAATTGGCGCGCGCAACAGGATGTACAAAAGAAGCATTAGGAATGATCGTGAGAAAGGGTGAAGGTGCATACTTTTCTTCAGGATCTAGACCAAATCAAACCGCGCAATCTTGGGGTTTAGCAAGATTAGCAAGTTCTATCACATCTGGAAAAGCCGCTGCAGTTGATTACTCCATTTTAGAAAAAGGCTGTAAGAAAAATAGTAAAGCATTGCGTTTAGCAAAGTTGGCTAAGAAAAAACACGGTCATGGAACAAGGCGAGTCCCGAAAGCGTAGTTCCTTTTTTTCAGTTGGAGGCGGTGCGTTATTTTTGGAATTTTTGTAATAATGTTTAAAAACATAATGATTTAAAGATTATTACAAAAAATCAATTATAAGGACAATGTCAAACTTTGTAGATAAAACACAAAATTTACCTTTAGATAATTCTTTCAATGATGGAAATGTTTTAACAATTAAAACAGTACAAATTGCGCCTTTTAGAACATTAATGACAGCGCTGAAGGACATTTTATTAGAGACAAATATTACTTTCCAGCCTGACGGTATTCGCATTATTAATATGGACAAGTCTCATACAATTTTGGCTCATTTATTTTTAGCTGCTCAAAATTTTGAGTTTTATGAATGTAAAAAGAGTAAAATTGTTATTGGTGTGAATATGTTTCATTTATTCAAATTGATTAATTCTATTGATAATGATGATACTTTGACAATTTATATTGAGAATTCGGATTATGTAGATGGAATTGTTTCACATTTAGCTTTGAAATTTGAAAATGGTGAAATTAAGCAATGCAAAACACAGAAATTGAGATTGATTGAACCTGAACCAGAAGAGTTGGAATATCCTGATGTGAAATTTTCATCTATTATTAATTTACCTTCTGCTGATTTTCAAAAAATAATAAGGGATTTGTCATGTATTTCTGAAAAATTGGAAATTAAATCTGTTGGTAATGAATTAATATTTAAATGTTCTGGACAATTTGCTTCTGCTGAAATTCATCGCGCAGAATCGGATGGAAGTATGGGTTTTGTATTGAAGCAAGATTCTTCAAAAATAATTCAAGGGGAATTTTCATTGAAAAACCTAAGTTATTTTATTAAATGTACAAATTTGTGTAACCAAATAGAAGTATATTTAGAGAATGATTTACCATTGGTTGTAAAGTATGATGTTGCTAGTTTAGGTAGCATTAAATTATGTCTTGCACCACTTCCTTCATCATAGTAAATATTGTATTTATCTTATGCTTATGTGTATTATTATATATAAAAATTAATGTTATATATATAATAATACTAATAAAATAATAAATGCCCTCTTTAAATTATCCTTTAACTTCAAATTATTACTCTAATTATTCAGATTATTTAGGAAGACAAAAATCTCGTAACAAAAGAGGAAATGGTTCAGTGGGAAATCAAGGATTACAAGGAGTGCCTGTAAATTATCCTTTGAATTCAAATTATTACTCTAATTATTCAGATTATCTAGAAAGACAGATTTCACGAAATAATAGAGGAAATGGTCCAGTTGGAAATCAAGGATCAGAAGCACCTGAAAATTTGTCTTTAAATTCAAATTTTTACAGAGATATTTCAGATTATTTAGAAAGACAAGGTTTTAGTAATAATGGAAAAAATGGTGAGGTAGGACCACGTGGTCCACAAGGTTATACAGGGCTTCAAGGTTACACAGGTCCTCAAGGTATTCCAGGTGTTGCAACATTTACAGGTGCTACTGGGCCACAAGGATTCACTGGATCACAAGGTTATACAGGTCCACAAGGTTATACTGGTCCTCAGGGGTATATAGGTCCACAAGGATTCACTGGATCACAAGGTTATACAGGTCCACAAGGTTATACTGGTCCTCAGGGGTATATAGGTCCACAAGGATTCACTGGATCACAAGGTTATACAGGTCCACAAGGTTATACTGGTCCTCAGGGGCATACAGGTCCACAAGGAACGCCAGGTAGTGCATCAGTTACAGGTGCTACAGGTGCGCAAGGTTATACAGGGCCACAGGGTTTTACAGGGCTACAGGGTTTTACAGGGCCACAGGGTTTTACAGGACCACAAGGTTTCACTGGATTTACGGGTCCACAAGGTTTTACAGGTTATACCGGCCCACAAGGATATACCGGTCCGCAAGGTAACACAGGTTTTACTGGCCCTCAAGGTTACACAGGATTTACAGGTTCTCAAGGTTATACAGGTCCTCAAGGATATACTGGCCCACAAGGATATACTGGCCCTCAAGGTTACACAGGATTTACAGGCCCTCAAGGTTATACAGGATTTACCGGCCCACAGGGTTATACAGGTCCTCAAGGATATACCGGCTCACAAGGATATACAGGTCCACAAGGATATACAGGGCCACAGGGTTTTACTGGCCCTCAAGGTTACACAGGCCCACAAGGTTACACAGGCCCACAAGGTTATACAGGTCCTCAAGGTTATACAGGGCCACAGGGTTTTACAGGCCCTCAAGGTGACACAGGATTTACTGGCCCTCAAGGTTACACAGGATTTACAGGCCCGCAAGGTTATACAGGTCCTCAAGGATATACAGGCTCTCAAGGTGACACAGGATTTACTGGGCCTCAAGGATATACAGGTCCTCAGGGTTTTACGGGTCCACAAGGTTACACAGGATTTACTGGCCCTCAAGGTTACACAGGCCCTCAGGGTTTTACGGGTCCACAAGGTTACACAGGATTTACTGGCCCTCAAGGTTACACAGGCCCTCAAGGTTACACAGGCCCTCAAGGTTACACAGGTCCTCAGGGTTTTACGGGTCCACAAGGTTACACAGGATTTACTGGCCCACAAGGTTACACAGGCCCTCAGGGTTTTACGGGTCCACAAGGTTATACAGGATTTACTGGCCCTCAAGGTTACACAGGCCCTCAGGGATATACAGGCCCTCAAGGTGACACAGGATTCACTGGTCCTCAGGGTTTTACAGGCCCTCAAGGATTCACTGGTCCTCAAGGTTACACAGGTCCTCAGGGTTTTACAGGCCCTCAGGGTTACACAGGTCCACAAGGATTTACTGGCCCTCAGGGTTACACAGGTCCTCAGGGATATACAGGCCCTCAAGGTGACACAGGATTCACTGGTCCACAAGGATTCACTGGCCCTCAGGGTTATACAGGTCCTCAGGGTTTTACTGGTCCGCAAGGTTATACTGGTTCGCAAGGATGCACTGGTTTCACAGGTCCGCAAGGGTACACAGGTCCACAAGGTTTTACTGGTCCTCAAGGTTTTACTGGTCCTCAAGGTTACACCGGCCCTCAAGGTTACACAGGTCCACAAGGTTACACAGGTCCACAAGGTTACACAGGTTTTACAGGTGCACAAGGTACACCAGGTACAGCAGGTACACCAGGTACACCAGGTACAGCAGGTACACCAGGTGCAGCAGGTACAAATTATTTAAATTTATCAGGATCTAATTTAACATCTGGTTATAACATAATTCCAACGACAGATTATGGTTATTCGTTAGGTTCAAGTGGTCCTGGAGCATATTTTAGATGGAGTAATATTTTTTGTAATAATATTTATGCAAATGGAACTATTGCTGCAGGGACATTTAATACAACGTCAGATTATCGTATAAAAGAAAATGTAAAATTATTGGATGCCCAATTCAAAGTTGATTATTTGAATCCAGTTACTTATATTAACAATCAAACACAGAAACAAGATATTGGTTTAATTGCACATGAATTGCAAGAAATTTATCCAGAATTAGTAAATGGTGTAAAAGATGGTCCGGTATTACAATCTATTAATTATATTGGATTGATTCCACTTTTAATCAATGAAATTAAAAATATTAAAACCAGCTTTTCAATTTTAGAAAATAAAAATCTACAATTAGAAAATAAAAATCTACAATTAGAAAATAAAAGTCTACAATTAGAAAATGAAATACAACATATTAAAGAATATCTTGAAAAATAAAGTTAAATAAATTTTTTAATATGTATTATATTTAATATAATACATACGTATAATTTATGCAATTTACAGCACAAGGAAGCGCAAGTAGTATTTCGCCAACAAATACAACACCGTCCGTTTTAATAACAGCAAGTGCAACTGCTACTGCAACGTCATCTATATCTTATTTTGATGCATATGAAAGTGCACTTGAAAATGCTACAAGAATAGCTGAAGAAACTGCTATAAATGAAGCTCGTATAATTACTCAAGCAGTAAATTTAGCACAACAAGTCATAACCACACAGGAACCTCATGGTTCACAAGGATATAATGGAATTGGTGGGTTTACAGGACCTACAGGTATGTCTAGCAATACAGGTTCTACCGGTTCTACAGGTTCTAGAGGTTATCAAGGAAGAACTGGTCCAACTGGATCAAAAGGTTCAACTGGTCCTCAAGGATTGTTGGGGTCCCGTGGACCGCAAGGTTACAGAGGATTAATAGGATTCACTGGGTCACGAGGCCCACCAGGTCTACGTGGTTCTCAAGGTGCACACGGTGACCCGGGGCAACGAGGATGTCCAGGTCAGCGAGGTGATCCAGGTCCACGAGGTGACCCAGGACAACCAGGCCAACCAGGCCAACCAGGACAACCAGGACAACAAGGACAATCAGGACAACCAGGACAACCAGGAGAATCAGGAAATCCAGGACAACCAGGACAACCAGGACAATCAGGACAACAAGGACTATCAGGACAACCAGGTCAACCAGGTCAACCAGGTCAACAAGGTCAACAAGGACAACAAGGACAACAAGGACTATCAGGACAACCGGGGGGACCAGGTCCCCAAGGTTATATAGGTCCCCAAGGTTATATAGGTCCCCAAGGTTATATAGGACCACAAGGTTATATAGGCCCACAAGGTTATATAGGGTCGCAAGGTGATGTAGGTCCTCAAGGGGAAGGTTATACAGGTAGTCAAGGTGATTTAGGTCCTCAAGGATTAATCGGCTTCACGGGAGCTATGGGAGAAAAAGGTGACACTGGTTCAGTAGGACCACCAGGTTCAGCAGGACCACAAGGTTCACTAGGGCCACCAGGTTTAGAAGGAGTTAGAGGTCCACAAGGTTCACCAGGACTACCAGGTTCAGCAGGAGTTAGAGGTTCACAAGGTTCAGCAGGTCCACAAGGTGCACCAGGTTTAGCGGGACCTAAAGGTGACCAAGGAGAAGATGGTTATCCTGGAGACGTAGGTCGTGAAGGTCCTACAGGTCCTCCAGGACCAGCGTCTTCTGATAGTAGCAGTGGTGGCGGCGCAGTTAAAACATTTCTGGTATATTGTTATTTCACACCTACTTCATCAACCTTAGCCAGGTCTAACGTAACTGCTTTAACAAGTGTAACGACATCTCCTCAACTACCAGATGGTTTAACTATTGCTCCTCAATCACCAGGTGATGTTGGTTCTTTATTACAAATTACAAATTCAAATATTACAAGTGCTTCCTCGTCATTGAAGAAGTCTTCAATGGTTCCATTTATAAATTATGCAATAACACTAAGTCAAGGTTCAGATCTTACGACGAGTGATCCGATTTATGTTTATAATAATTTTGTTGCTGCGTCTGGCGTTAAATTTAGTACTATTAATTATAATACTAATTATACAAAGATTTCTATGACTGTTAAATATGATACTGGATTTATATTCGGTAGTGGTTCTTTTTATACTACTACTTCTTTACATTCATCTTTATTATTTCGCGAATTATTATTAGGAGTATTATGTTTAAGTTTTGATTCTCGCGCATTTGAACCAACATAATATTTTTTAGAAATTTTTGTATTCTAAAAAATTAAAAATGTGCAAATGGTATTATCTTTATAACTTGATACCCACTGACAAGTTACTTTTCAAATTTATAAATTAGTAAAATATAAAAAAAATAAAATAATTTATATTTTAATAAGAATTATTATTATTATTATTTGTAAATATGTCTGATTTAATAGTAGCGCCAATATCTTTAGCATTAACCGGATATACAGATGTTTTCCAAGAATTTGTTTTATTACAGCCATCTGGAAGTAATATTTTTAGAGCAAAATTTTATCCAGGAACACAATATTATAATTCAAATAATAGTAGTGGAAATTCACAAGAATATTTTTATGATATAAAAAGTATAAAACCTGGACAATGGATTGGTGGTTCAGTTCATGGTTATGCTTGGTTGATAATTGATTATCCTCCGTATATTCAAGAGATAGGTTTTGATGAGAACGGACAATTTATTATAGTAACTTTACAAGATGTGGATAATTTTTGTTATAATTTAGATGCAATTGCGAATTATGGTTTACCTCAACCAAATTCTGAATATATATTATTTGAACTAGGACCAAATGGTATACCTTTATGTGTCGGGTTTACAGATATATTATATGATCAGTTAGTTATTGATATAACATCAAGATTTTTATCAAAAGAGCCTCTTAGTAAAACAGGGCTTACAGGTCCTCAAGGTTACACAGGTCCTCAAGGTTCCACAGGTCCTCAAGGTTTTACGGGTCCACAAGGTCTTCCTGGTAGTGCGTCAATTACAGGCGCCACAGGTTCACAAGGTTATACTGGCCCACAAGGTGACACCGGTCCACAAGGTCTTCCTGGTAGTGCTTCAATTACAGGCGCCACAGGTTCACAAGGTTATACTGGTCCTCAAGGTTATACTGGTTTTACAGGTTCTCAAGGTAATACCGGTCCGCAAGGTTTTACAGGTCCTCAAGGTTTTACAGGTCCTCAAGGTTATACTGGCCCACAAGGTAATACCGGTCCGCAAGGTCATCAGGGATATACAGGTTCTCAAGGATACACAGGTTCACAAGGTAATACCGGTCCGCAAGGCCCTCAAGGATACACAGGTCCTCAAGGTTTCACGGGTCCTCAAGGATATACAGGACCGCAAGGCATTCCTGGTAGTGCAACAATTACAGGCGCCACAGGTTCACAAGGTGATACTGGTTTCACCGGTCCACAAGGTATTCCTGGTAGTGCAACAATTACAGGCGCGACAGGTAATCAAGGATATACTGGTCCTCAAGGTGTTATTGGTTTCACCGGGTCGCAAGGTTATACAGGTCCTCAAGGTTTCACGGGCTCTCAAGGTTATACTGGTTTCACGGGCTCTCAAGGTTATACTGGTTTCACAGGTCCTCAAGGTTTCACAGGTCCTCAAGGTTTCACAGGTGCACAAGGTTATACTGGTTTCACAGGTCCTCAAGGATACACCGGTTCTCAAGGATACACAGGCCCACAAGGTTTCACAGGTCTGCGAGGATATACGGGTCCGCAAGGGTTTACAGGTCCTCAAGGATTTACGGGTCCTCAAGGTAACACAGGTTCACAAGGTAATACCGGTCCGCAAGGCCCTCAAGGATACACAGGTCCTCAAGGTTTCACAGGTCCTCAAGGTTATACAGGTCCGCAAGGCATTCCTGGTAGTGCAACAATTACAGGCGCCACAGGTTCACAAGGTGATACTGGTTTCACCGGTCCACAAGGTATTCCTGGTAGTGCAACAATTACAGGCGCGACAGGTAATCAAGGAT
>Ga0209617_10000216_pt1 | contig 24151 bp, 23 predicted proteins | sample LakEriepJuly2011_2_FD_187459 | JGI IMG/M metagenome (GOLD analysis project Ga0209617, IMG submission 187459) | Freshwater microbial communities from dead zone in Lake Erie, Canada - CCB epilimnion July 2011 (SPAdes) (version 2) | ecosystem: Environmental > Aquatic > Freshwater > Lentic >...
TCGTCTTCATGGCGGTAGACGCGGGTGGCCACGCGCCAGAGCACGCGCTGGGCCAGGCGGCTTTCCAGGTTGAGGCGCAGGGTGTGGTCGATGAGGGCGGCGCGGCATTCCTCGGCCGTACGCAGGTCGGCGGCGGCCTGCACTTCGACGCCACCGCGCGAGGCGATGACGATGGGGCCCTCACCCAGGATGCGGCGGACCTCCTCGGCCAGCAGCTCTTCGACGCCCAAGGCGCACGACAGGTAGAGCGCCGTGGGGCGGTCAGCGGCCAGCGCGTTGGCGACGGGCTCGGGGCGAGCGCCCGGGCGAGCCTCAGAGCGACCCACAGGGCGGCTGGGCGAACGCTGAGCGCCCATGGGCGAGGAAGGGCGCGCAGGCGCATGTCCCGGCCCCTCGCCAGAAGGCCGGCCGGTGGCAGCGGACACGCGGGGGCGTTGGGGGGGCTTGATGGGCATGGGTGTCAGGACGGAAAAGGAAGGGGGCCAAGGCAGGGCCGGACGGCCCGTTGGCGCTCGCTCAGGCGCGCAGGATGGCCAGCACGTCCGATCGGAATTCTCGCCGATACAGCACCCACAGCACGGCCAGGGTGGCCAGGGCAAAGGCGGCAGGTGACACGAACCAGCCGATCACGGCGAAGGACATGTAATAGGCGCGCAGCCCATCGGCGAAGCTTTCGGCGGCCATGCCCATGAGCTGACCGGCGCGCTCGGCGAAGGCGTGCCGATCGGCCTCGCCCGCATCGAAAACCTCGACATTGGGCGCTGCGCCTACCAAGATGGCGCCGAATGAGTAAACGCGCATCGACCAAGTGAAGCGGAAAAAAGCGTACACGAACACCGTCAGCAGCACCATGATCTTGATGTCGAAGACCAGCATCGAGGTGCGCGCCGCGAAAGGCAGGTCCTGCACCAGCTCGGTGGCCTTTTCGCTGGTGCCCAGGACGGCCAGCAAGCCGCCAAGCACCAGGATGGTCGTGGAGGCCCAGAAACTCGGGCTGGCGGCCAGGTTCTGCGTGACGGCGGCGTCCACGATGCGCTGATCGCGGTACGTCACTTGCATCATCCAAACCTTGCGGAAGTGGTTGGTGCTGGCCAGCAGGGTGCGCTCGACTTTGGCGCGGCGGCTTGCAAACGCGGCGTAGCCCACCCAGCCGAAGAAAAACAGCGCCAGCGCGGCCCAGTCTTCCCAGGGCAAGACACCGACGAGGTTGATGAACTTCTGCATCATGGTGGCGGGCCCGATGGCGTCACAGCGCTTTGCGCAGGTTGGCCGGCGCGATCTTCAGCGCCTCGCGGTACTTGGCCACGGTGCGCCGCGCCACTTGAATGCCCTGCTCTTCGAGCATGGTGGCCAACTGGCTGTCAGACAGCGGCTTCTTGGCATCTTCGGCTGACACCAGCTGCTTGATGAGCGCACGCACCGCCGTGCTGGAAGCATTGCCGCCGGCCTCGGTGTTCAGGCTGGAGCCGAAGAAATACTTCAGCTCGAAGGTGCCAAACGGCGTGTTCATGTACTTGGCCGTGGTGACGCGCGAGATGGTGGACTCGTGCAGGCCGAGCTCGTCGGCAATCTCGCGCAGCACCAGCGGCTTCATGGCGATCTCGCCATGGGTGAAGAAGTTCTTTTGCCGATCGACGATGGCCTGCGAGACACGCAAGATGGTGTCGAAGCGCTGCTGGATGTTCTTGACGAACCAGCGGGCCTCTTGCAGGCGCGAACTCATGGCCGTGTGGCCTTCGCTGGCCGCCGTGCCGCGCGGTGAACGCGAGGCGCGCAGGGCTTGGGCATAGAGGTCGTTGATGCGCAGCTTGGGCATCACGTCGGGGTTGAGCACGACCTTCCAGCTGCGGCCCGACTTCTGCACGATGACGTCGGGCACGATGATGTTGGCCTCGGCGCGCGTGAAGGCCCGGCCCGGCTTGGGCTCGAGTTGCACGATGAGGCCTTGCGCCTGCTTGACCTCGCTTTCGGTCGCTCCGGCGGCACTCATGAGCTTGCGCGTGTCGCGGCGGGCCAGCAGTTCCAGGTGGTGCCTGCAGATGTCGATGGCGACGTCGCGGATGCGGCTGGGGGCTTGCGTCTTGAGCTGCAGCACCAGGCAGTCGGCCAGATTGGCCGCGCCCACGCCCACCGGCTCCAGGCTTTGCAACCAGCCCAGGGCGCAGCGCAGGCGCGACATCAGCTCGTCGAGCGTGTCCTCGTCGGCATCCTCGGGGTCACCGGGCAAGAGGCTGGCGGCGATTTCCTCGAGCGGGTCGGCCAGGTAGCCGTCTTCGTTGAGCGACTCGATCAGCACCTCGACCGCGGCCATCTCCTCGGCGCCCAGGCGCGTGCCGAGCAGCTGCGCCTTGAGGTGGTCTTGGAGGCTGACGGTGGGCGCGTTGCGCGACATCGGGTCGAAGTCGTCGTCGCTGTCGTTGTTGCGCGAGGGCGTTTCGCTGATGCCGTCGAAGTCTTCGCGCTCGGTGCCGTTTTCCCAGTCGTCGCGCTCGGTGGTGCCAAGATCGGCCTTGTCGATGCCAGCGGCATCGCTGTCACCCGGACCGCCATCGGCGTCGGACGACGACGAGGCGGTGTCTTCGCCGCTCTGGCGCTCATTGCGCTGGCGCTCGAACTCGGCCGCGGCCAGGTCGAGCGCGGGCAAGTCGTCTTCCGGCTCCAGGAAGGGGTTCTGTTCGAGCATCTGCTCGATTTCCTGGTGCAACTCCAGCGTGGACAGCTGCAACAGGCGGATGGACTGCTGCAGCTGCGGCGTCAACGCCATGTGCTGCGACAGGCGGAACTGCAAAGAGGGCTTCATGGTGCGCCAGCCGCTCTCACATGCGGAAGTGTTCGCCGAGGTAAACCTTGCGCACCTCGGCGTTGTCAACGATGTCGGTCGGACGGCCTTCGGCCAGCACGCGCCCTTCGCTGATGATGTAAGCGCGGTCGCAGATGCCCAGCGTTTCGCGCACGTTGTGGTCGGTGATGAGGACGCCGATGCCGCGGGCCTTGAGGAAGCCGATGATGCGCTGGATCTCGATCACGGCGATGGGGTCGACGCCGGCGAAAGGCTCGTCGAGCAGGATGAAGCGCGGCTGTGTGGCCAGGGCCCGGGCGATTTCCACCCGGCGCCGCTCGCCGCCCGACAGCGACAGTGCTGGGCTGGCACGCAGCTTCTCGATGCCGAGTTCGCGCAAGAGCGTGGTCAGGCGTTCCTCGATCACCGCCGCCTTCAAGGGCTTGCCGCGCTCGTCGATTTGCAACTCCAGCACGGCGCGGATGTTGTCCTCGACATTGAGCTGGCGGAAGATCGATGCTTCCTGCGGCAGGTAGCTCAGGCCCAGGCGCGAGCGCTCGTGCATGGGCAGGCGCTCGATGCGCTCGCCGTCGATGTCGATGGCGCCGGCATCGGCCCGCACCAAGCCGACGATCATGTAGAAGCTGGTGGTTTTGCCAGCGCCGTTGGGGCCGAGCAGGCCGACCACTTCGCCGGCCGACACGGCCACGTGCACGTCGTGCACCACGGTGCGTGCGCCGTAGCGCTTTTTCAGGCTCTCGGCCTTCAGCTGGCTGGGAGGCTGACCCGGGGCCCCGCCCCCCTGGACTGGCGTCGCCATCTCAGCGGCCCGCGCCTGTGCCAGTGGCCGCTGCGGCGGGTTCGCTGGCGCGCGGCGTGATCACGCCCTTGACCCGGCCCGCTGGCTTGCCACCATCGCTGGCCGCACCCATGACCTGGTACACCGAGGTCTTGTTGTCGTAGCGGATGGCCTGGCCATTGACCTCGTCGGTCTTCGCGCCTGCGGTGAGGCGGCGCATCTCGGCGCGGGTCGTGAAGTTCACGGTGTCATCGCGGCCTTCGTAGACGATTTTCTCGGCCTCGCCCTCGATGACCTCGTCCATGCCCTCGCGCTTTTGTTTGAAGTAGCTGCGCCCGCCCTGGCCGCCGGTGGCGGTGGCCGTTTGCGTGCCATCGGGGTTCTGGCGCACTTCCACGCGCTCGGCGCGGATGAGCATGGTGCCCTTGGTCATCTCGACGTTGCCCGTCAGGATGTTGACGCGCTTGGACTCATCCACCCGGGCGGCATCGGCGGCGAACACCACGGGCTGGGCGCGGTCGGACTTGTTGGCCAGGGCCGCGCCATGCGCCAGGAAGGCCCCCGCCAGCAAGGCCAGGGCGCGGGCGGCATGGGCCGCACCTTGGGGCAGCGTGGCAGTGCGCAGGAGGTTGCGCACATCGGTGCGCAGGGCGGCAACAGCAGGAGGCACGGGCAAACTCATCTTCGGCATGGAATTTGCATAGAGTTTACCGAAGACCGTGCCACCGTGTGTGGCTGGTCTGCAAATACCGCGCAAATATCCCGCCAACAAGGCCAGGTGAGACCGAGGCGCCTAGCAGGCGCCCCGCGGCATCACTTGCCCTTGCGCAGGCGGTTGACGAGGAAGTCCACCGTGGCCAGCGTTTTCTCGGGCGTGCCGTTGAGCGAGATGGATGTCAGGAACTGGCCGCCGATGCCGATGGCAGGCACGCCGTCGATCTTGTAGGCCTCGGCCAAGGTGCGGGCCTGGCGGCACTTGGTCTGAACGGCAAAGGAGTCGAACACCGACAGGAACTTGGCGCGGTCCACGCCGTTCTTGGCCATGAAGTCGGCGATGAGCTCGGGCTTGTCGAGCTTGAGGCCCTCTTCGTGGAGGGCGTGGAAGACTTTGCCGTGCAGCGAGGACAGCAGGCCCATGGCCTCCAGCGCGTAGTAGATGCGCTGGTGCATGCCGAAGGGGTTCTCGCGGAAGGCCACGGGCGCGCGGCGGAAGGCCACGTCGGCAGGCAGCTTGCCGATCCAGGCGTTCAGCGAGGGCTCGAAGTGGAAGCAGTGCGGGCAGCCGTACCAGAAGAACTCGACGACGTCGATCTTGCCGGTGGGCGCAGCCACAGGGGCGGCCTGGCCCAGCTTGACGAAGTTCGTGCCCTCGACGGGGTCGCCGCCCTGCGCCAGGCTCAGCGAGGGCAGCAAGGCAGGCGCAGTGGCCAGGCCCAGCCCCAGGGCAGACAGGGATTGCTTGGAGAAATCACGGCGGTTCATCGGGGACATCCTTCGGGTCAGGGGTCGGATCACTTTTGCACACGCACCAAGGCGGACTCGATGCCCGCGGCCTGCAGCTTGACGCGGACGTCCTCGGCCTGCTCGCGCTGAGCGAAAGGCCCCAGGCGCACGCGGTACATCGTGCGGCCGTTGACTTCGCGCTCCTGCAGGTGGGCCTCCAGGCCCATGATCGCCAGCTTGGCGCGTTGCTGCTCGGCTTCGGTCTGGCTGCCATAGGCGCCAGCCTGCACCTGGTAGCTCAACGCATCGGCACCCGCGGGCGACGACACGGCTTCGCCTGCCAGTATGGCCGCCGGATTGCGACCGGATGTTGACGATGCTGCCGGTGCGGGCGCCTTGGCCGCCGGGGCAGAACCCGCCGGCGCGGCTTCGGGCGCCGAGCCTGCCGACGCCGCCGCCTCGACCTGCACCGGACGTGGCTTGGCCGGGTTCTTGCCGTAGAGCGGGTTGTTGGGGTCCCAGTTCTTGTTCTTCTCGGCCTCGGCGGCGTCTTGCTCGGCGGTGCGCTGGGGCACCTTGTCGATGAAAGGCAGCGGCACCTTGGCGATGTAGAGCGCCACGCCAAGCGCCAGGGCCAGACCGGCCAGCAGGCCGACGATCATGCCCAGGAAAAAGCCGCCACGTTGGGATTTCATCAGTGTCCGTCCTCTCTCATCCGACGCTGTGCGCCGGGGTCACATCTTCTCGGGTGCGCTCACGCCCAGCAGGGCCAGGCCGCTGCGCAGCACCTGGGCGGTGGCCGTCAGCAGCGCCACGCGGGCCCGTCCGAGTTCGACATCATCCACCAGGAAACGTTCCGCGGCGTAGTAGCTGTGGAAGGCGCTGGCCAGGTCGCGCAGGTAGAACGCCACGTCGTGCGGGGCCAGGCCCAGCGCTGCCGAGGTGAGCATGTCGGGGAACTCGGCGAGCTTGCTCATCAGCGCCAGCTCGGTGGGCGCGGTGAGCCGATCCAGCTGGGCCTGCGCCAGGGCGCCGAGGTCGCCGCCGGCCTTCTCGACGTACTGCGCGCGCACCGAGTGGATGCGGGCGTGCGCGTACTGGACGTAGAACACGGGGTTCTCGTCGTTTTGCTTCAAGGCCAGGTCGACGTCGAAGACGAATTCGGTGTCGGCCTTGCGGCTGATCAGGAAGAAGCGCACGGCATCTTTGCTGGTCCACTCGATGAGGTCGCGCAGGGTGACGTAGGAGCCGGCGCGCTTGGAAATCTTGACCTCCTCGCCGTTCTTCATCACGGTGACCATCTTGTGCAGCACATAGTCGGGCCAGCCCTGGGGGATGCCGACGCCGGCGGCCTGCAGGCCGGCGCGCACGCGGGCGATGGTGCCGTGGTGGTCGGAGCCCTGGATGTTGACGCACTGGCCGAAGCCGCGCTCCCACTTGGCGATGTGATAGGCCACGTCGGGCACGAAGTAGGTGTAGCCGCCGTCGGACTTGCGCATGACGCGGTCTTTGTCGTCACCGTAGTCGGTCGAGCGCAGCCACAGCGCGCCGCCTTCTTCGAAGGTCTTGCCGGCGTCTTTGAGCTTTTGCACCGCGGCCTCGACCCGGCCCGAGGTGTACAGGCTGGACTCGAGGTAGTAGTTGTCGAAGCGGACGCCAAAGGCCTTCAAATCCAGGTCCTGCTCGTGGCGCAGGTAGGCGACGGCGAACTGGCGGATGCTGTCCAGGTCATTCACATCGCCAGACGCGGTGAACTCGCGGTCGTCGGCCTTGACGGTGGCCTTGGCCAGGAAGGCTTCGGCGATGTCGGCGATGTAATCGCCGTTGTAGGCCGATTCGGGCCAGCCTTCTTCGCCAGGCTTGAAGCCCTTCAAGCGCGCCTGTGTGGAAGCGGCCAGGGTGGCGATCTGCACACCGGCGTCGTTGTAATAGAACTCGCGCGTGACCTGCTGGCCTTGCGTCTCGAACAGGTTGCACAAGGCATCGCCCAGCGCGCCCTGGCGGCCATGGCCGACGTGCAGCGGGCCTGTGGGGTTGGCCGAGACGAACTCGACCAGCACCTTGTGCGCGTTGGCGGGCTGCCAGCCGAACTGGTCACCGGCGCTCAACACGTCACTGACGATGGCCTGCTTGGCGGCGGGCTTCAAACGCAGGTTGATGAAGCCCGGGCCGGCGATCTCGATGGGCAGCGTCACCCACTGCTGCACGGCAGGCTGGTCCTCGAGCGCGGCCACGAGGGCCGTGGCCAGCTCGCGCGGGTTCTTCTTGAGCGGCTTGGCCAGCTGCATGGCCGCGGTCACGGCCAAGTCGCCGTGGGCGGCCTGTTTGGGCGCCTCGAAGACGGGCGCGGGCAGGGCGCCGGCAGCAGCGGCCTCAGGGGCCACCTGGCGCAGGGCGTCGCCCAGGGCAGAAAGAAGGTCACGCTTGGCTTGGATCATGGGCGGGATTCTACGAGGCCGGGCCGCTGCGCAGAATTGCCCAAGCGGCAGACGCTTTTTTCAGCGCTCAAGCCAGGCGCAGCGTGACAAGATGCACAACATGAACTGCATCGGATGAGCATGGACGTCAGCACGATCGGCAAGTACCGGGTCCTCCAACGGCTGGGCGAGGGCGCCACCAGCGAGGTCTTCCTGTGCCGCGACGACTTCCACGACCGCGAGGTGGCCATCAAGCGGGTGCGCGCCAGCGCCCTGGGCGACGCCGTCGATGGCCCGGTCTATGCCCGTTTTTTCGCGGCAGAAGCCGCCCTGGTGGGACGCCTGCAGCACCCCAACGTCGTGCAGATCTTCGACGCGGTGGCCGACCCGACTTCACCCTATGTGGTGATGGAGTACGTGCCGGGCACCACGCTGCGCAGCTTCTGCCGCCCGGACCAGCTCCTGCCCCTGGAGCTGATCGTGGAAATCGGCTTCAAGTGCGCGATGGCGCTGGGCTATGTGTACCGCCAGGGCCTCATCCACCGGGACGTCAAACCGGCCAACATCCTGGCGCTGACCAACGCGCAAGGCATGGTCACCGACGTGAAAATCAGCGACTTCGGCAGCGTGCTGAACATGACGGCGGACTCGACCCAGGTGCACAAGGTCGGCTCGCTGGCCTACATGGCACCCGAGCAGCTCGATGGCCAGGTGCTCGACAGCCGCGCCGACATGTACGCGCTCGGCGCGGTGCTCTACCACCTGGTGGCGGGCCGACCGCCTTTCGATGCCCCCTCGCAGGCTGCGCTCATGAACCTGATCTACAACGAGACGCCCACGCCGCTGTCTGGCCTGCGCGCGGGCGTCAGCCCGGCCGTCGATGGCGTCATCCTCAAGGCGCTGGCCAAGAACCCGAACGATCGCTACCCCAACTGGGACGCCTTTGCGCAGGCGCTCTCAGGGCTGATCTCGGACCACCAGGTGCCGCGCGGCCACCTGCAGGGCGTGCTCGACTCCGAGCGCTTCAACCTGTTGCGTGCGCTCGATTTCTTCTCCCAGTTCGGCGATGTGGAGCTGTGGGAGGTGGTGCACCGCGCCCGCTGGCAGCGGTTTGCCTTCGGGCATGCGCTCTACCGCCGCGGCGAGGAAGGTCGCACCTTCCACATCATGGCCCAGGGCAGCGTGGAGGTGTACCGCAACAACAAGCGCGTGGCCCTGCTGGGCGCGGGCACCTCGGTGGGCGAGATGGCCTACCTGGCGCCCAGCCCGGAATTGCGCAAGCACAGCACCGACGTGGTCGTGACCGAGCCGGCCACCACCATTTCGTTCACGCCCGAGGCCATGCAGCAGCTCAGCCCGACGTGCCGACACCTCTTCGACGAGGCTTTCATCCGCGTGCTGGTGCGGCGCCTGCATGCCGCCCACGAGGCCCTGGCGCACCCGCGACGCATCATGTGACGAATCCGCTGGAGGCCTGTCATCCGGGTGGCGATGCGGCGCGTTACAGTGGGACCAGGCCGTGCCTTCCCTCGTTCGCGGCCCGCCAACCACCCCACTCAATTCCTAGGAGTTCGACATGCGTGCACTGATCGCCACCGCCGTCCTGGCCCTGATGTCCACCCTGGCCCACGCCGACGCGGCCTGTGATGCCAAGGCCGCCGAAAAGAAGCTGGCTGGCGCCGCCAAGACCAGCTTCCTGAAGAAGTGCGAGAAGGACGCTGGCGGCAGCGCTGGTGCAGCCTGCGCCGCCAAGGCCGTGGACAAGAACGGCAAGGCCCTGGCCGGTGCCGCCAAGAACAGCTTCGTCAAGAAGTGCGAAAAGGAAGCCGCTGTGGCCAAGTGAGCACCCTGCTCACGGCCAACGGTCCAAGCCGCCTTCGGGCGGCTTTTTGCTGCCTGGGACTTGGCCTTGGTCTTGGTCTTGGCCGAAAGGCGCTCAGCGCGTGCCGACCCCGCGCGCCAGCATCGCCCCCAGCAGCGGCAGGATCAGCAGCAAGTGCGCCTGCACCATGATCCAGCGCCGCACCCGGCGCACCTCGGCCGCATCGGGCAGGGCACCGGTGGCACGCTCGGCCTTGCGCCAGCGGATGAACGCGAAAGTCGGTTTGAGCGACAACAGCCCGATCACCACGAACACCCCCACCTTGGCGTGCAGCACAGGCTGGTGCCAGTACCAGCCCATGCCCTTGATGCCCCAGTGCGTGCGCGCCAGCCCGGTGGCCAGCACCAGGATGGCGGCCAGCAGGTAGAGCAGGTCCAGGCGCCCCAGCCGGTGCACCACGGCGGCATTCAACCACTCGGGCCGGCACAGCGCCGCCTCGCTCGTCAGGAAGACGATGAGGCTGAAGATGGCGATGTAGTGGGCGTAAGCCAGCAGGGTTTCTTGCAGCATGGCCGCATCATGCCCCAAACGGGTCACAGCCCGGCAGCGCGGCGCCAGTAGGCTGCGTCACCGTACGTGGCCTTGATGAAGTCGATCCACAGGCTCAAGCGCAGCGGCAGGTGCTTGCGCTGCGGGAACACGGCGTAGATGCCATTGGGCGGTGCCGCGAACTCGTCGAGCACGCTCACCAGGCGGCCGGCGCGCACATCGGCCTCGACCTCCCACCACGAGCGCCAGGCCAGCCCCAAGCCTTCCAGGCACCAGGCGTGCAGCACCTGGCCGTCAGAGCAGTCCAGCCGGGGCGCGGGCCGCACGTGCACCACCTGGCCGTCGGCGGTGAAGGCCCAGCCACGCGTCTGGCCGGCCTCGGAGCTCAGCGCCAGGCAGGCGTGGCGGACGATGTCGGACGGGTGGGCGGGCATGCCGTGGGCCGCGACATAGGCCGGGCTGGCCACGCACAGGCGGCGGTTGTCGGCCAGGCGCACGCTGATGAGGCTGGAATCGGGCAAATCGCCCACGCGCACCGCGCAGTCAAATCCCTCGTTGACCAGGTCCACCATGCGGTCCGACAGGTTCAGCGACACCGACACCTCGGGGTGCAGGGACGCAAAGCGCGGCACCAGGGGCGCCACGTGGCGTCGCCCGAAACCGGCCGGCGCGGTGATGCGCAAGTGCCCGCTGGCCTTCAGCCCGCCCGCGCTGACGCTGGCTTCGGCGCTCGCCAGATCGGAGAGCAAGCGCTGGGCGTCTTCCAGGAAGGCCGTGCCCTCGTGCGTCAGGGTGATGCGCCGGGTGGTACGCACCAGCAACTTGACGCCCAGGCGCTCTTCCAGTGCGTCGATGCGCCGCCCCACGACCGCAGGCGCCACGCCCTCGACGGCCGCAGCGGCGGTCAGGCTGCCGCGCAGGGCCACACCCACGAAGGATTCAATCTGCTTGAGTCGGTCCATGGCTTTCCACCGCTTGTCGGACAGGGCAAGATCACACCTGCGATCGACTTTAACTCTCAAGTCATGAATCAATGACTTTTTAGGATCTTAATGTCGCGATTGGTATCGAATAAACTGCCGCCATCGCATTTGTTTCCTGACCTTCGAGGGGTTTTCATGAGCGCACGCACCACCGTCCACGGCCTGCAAGTGGCCACCGAGCTGTTCCGTTTCGTCGAAGACAAGGTGCTGCCCGGCACCGGCGTGGACAGCGCCAAGTTCTGGGCCGGCTTTGACGCCATCGTGAACGACCTGGCCCCCAAGAACGCCGCACTGCTGGCCGAGCGCGACCGCATCCAGACCGAGATGGACCAGTGGCACACCGCCCACCCCGGCCCCATCACCGACATGCCGGCCTACCGCGCCTTTCTGGAGAAGATCGGCTACACCGTGCCCGTGCCCGCCGACGTCAAGGTGACCACGTCGAACGTGGACGCCGAGCTGGCCACGCAAGCCGGCCCGCAGCTGGTGGTGCCCATCCTGAACGCGCGTTACGCCCTGAACGCCGCCAACGCCCGCTGGGGCAGCCTGTACGACGCGCTGTACGGCACCGACGCCATCCCCGAGACCGATGGCGCCGACAAGGGCAAGGGCTACAACCCGGTGCGTGGCGCCAAGGTGATCGCCTGGGCCCGCAACTTCCTGGACCAGTCCGCCCCGCTGGAAGGCGCATCGCACAAGGAATCGGCCGGCTACCGCGTGGAAGGTGGCAAGCTCGTCGTCGCCCTGACCAACGGCAAGACCACCGGCCTGCAAAACCCGGAGCAGTTCGTCGGCTTCCAAGGTGATGCCGCTGCGCCCACCAGCGTCCTGCTGGTCAACAACGGCCTGCACGTTGACGTCCAGATCAACCGCGGCACCGCCATCGGCAAGACCGACGCGGCCGGCGTGTCCGACCTGGTGCTGGAATCGGCGCTGTCCACCATCCTGGACCTGGAAGACTCGGTTGCTGCCGTGGACGCCGAAGACAAGGTGCTGGGCTACAGCAACTGGCTGGGCATCCAGAAGGGCACGCTGACCGAAGAAGTCGCCAAGGGCGGCAAGACCTTCGTGCGCAAGCTCAACGCTGACCGCGTGTACACCGGCGCCAATGGTGGTGAAGTCAAGCTGCACGGCCGCTCGCTGATGTTCGTGCGCAATGTGGGCCACCTGATGACCAACCCGGCCATCCTGTGGGGCACGGAAGGCAAAGAGATCCCCGAAGGCATCATGGACGCCGTGGTGACCACCACCATCGCGCTGCACGACCTGCAAGGCCGTGGCGCCATCGACGGCAAGCAGATCAACAACTCGCGCAAGGGTTCGGTCTACATCGTCAAGCCCAAGATGCACGGCCCGGCCGAAGTGGCCTTTGCTGCTGAGCTGTTCACCCGCGTCGAGCAGTTGCTGGGCCTGCCCGACAGCACCGTCAAGCTGGGCATCATGGACGAAGAGCGCCGCACCTCGGCCAACCTGAAGGCTTGCATCGCCGCTGCTTCCAGCCGCGTGGCCTTCATCAACACCGGCTTCCTGGACCGCACCGGCGACGAGATGCACACCGCCATGCTGGCCGGCCCGATGATGCGCAAGGGCGACATCAAGGGCAGCGACTGGATCGCCGCCTACGAGCGCCGCAACGTACTGATCGGTCTGCAATGCGGCCTGCGTGGCCGCGCCCAGATCGGCAAGGGCATGTGGGCCATGCCCGACCTGATGGCCGAGATGCTCAAGCAGAAGATCGGTCACCCCAAGGCCGGTGCCAACACCGCCTGGACTCCCTCGCCCACCGCCGCCACGCTGCACGCCACCCACTACCACCAGGTGAACGTGGCCGCTGTGCAGCTGGAGATCGAGAAGTCGGGCGAAGAGCCGCAAAGCCTGATGGACAAGCTGCTGACCATCCCCGTGGCCGCACAAGCCAACTGGTCGGACGCCGAGAAGCAGCAGGAAGTGGACAACAACATCCAGGGCATCCTGGGTTACGTGGTGCGCTGGATCGACCAAGGCGTCGGTTGCTCCAAGGTGCCCGACATCCACAACGTGGGCCTGATGGAAGACCGCGCCACGCTGCGCATCTCCAGCCAGCACGTGGCCAACTGGCTGCAGCACGGCGTGGTGACCGAGGCACAAGTGCGCGACAGCTTCAAGCGCATGGCCGCCGTGGTGGACGGCCAGAACGCGGGCGACGCCGCCTACAAGAGCCTGGTGGCCAACCCCAACGGTGCGGCCTTCCAAGCCTCGCTGGACCTGGTCTTCAAGGGCAAGGAACAGCCCTCGGGTTACACCGAGCCGCTGCTGCATGCTTGGCGTTTGAAGGTCAAGGCACAAGGCTGATGCAAGCGGGCGCCGAGCCCGTCAAAGCGCTCAGCCTGGCTGACACGAGAGGCACCCTGCGGGGTGCTTTTTTCATCGTGATGGCATCGCCCATTTGGCCCACGCGCGCCATGGCTGGCGCCTTTAAAGTGGTGCCCACTCGTGCATCACACCAGGGAGTCCCGCTCATGAAATTCCAAACCCGCCTGTTGACCATGGGCACCGCGGCCATGGCCGTTGTGTTGCCGCTGTGCCTCAACGGCTGCGCCACCGAGTCATCGCAATCGCTGGCCGTTCAGCAAACCACGGTTTCGACCAAAGCCTACGCTGGCGTCCGATCGCCCATCGCCGTGGGCAAGTTCGACAACCGCTCCAGCTTCCTGCGCGGCGTGTTTTCTGACGGCGTCGACCGCCTGGGCAGCCAGGCCAAAACCATCTTGATCACGCACCTGCAGCAAAGCAACCGCTTCAATGTCCTGGACCGCGACAACATGGCGGAGATCAAGCAGGAAGCGGCCATCCAGGGCGCCACCCAAAAGCTCAAGGGCGCGGACTTCGTCGTCACGGGCGATGTGACCGAGTTCGGTCGCAAAGAGGTCGGAGACCACCAACTCTTCGGCATCCTGGGGCGCGGCAAAACACAAGTGGCCTATGCCAAGGTGGCGCTGAACATCGTCAACACGCGCACCTCTGAAGTCGTGTACTCGGTCCAGGGGGCAGGTGAGTACGCTCTCTCGAACCGCGAAGTCATTGGCTTCGGTGGCACCGCCAGCTACGACTCGACCTTGAACGGCAAGGTGCTGGACTTGGCCATCCGCGAGGCGGTGGACCGCCTGGGCGAAGCCATCGATTCCGGCGCCTTCAAGCCCGCGCAGTGAGGGGCTCGTCACCATGAACAACAGCCTCATCACGCGGCTGGGGGCGGGCCTTGGCCTGATCGCAACCGTCGGCCTGTCCGGTTGTGTGGCTCCCCAGCAAACCCTTTACGCATGGAACGGCTACCAGCCGCAGGTCTACGCACACTTCCAGGGCAAGGGCCCCGAAGAACAGATCATCGCGCTGGAGGCAGGCGCGCAGAAAGCAGCTGCCCAGGGCGCGAAGCTGCCCCCTGGCTACCACGCTCACTTGGGCCTGCTTTACCTCAACACAGGACGCACAAACCAGGCCGTCGCGGCACTCCATCAAGAGAAAGCCATGTTCCCGGAATCGACGAAGTACATCGATTTCCTGCTCAACAACATGAAGAAGAACGGGAGCTGACATGACCGGGAACACACAAACGCTGCGGCGCCTGTCCTTGCTCGGCCTGGCCACAGCCACGGCCTTCTTGGCGGGTTGCGCCGCGCCTGTGAAGGTCGACTACACGGCCTTCAGGCAAGCCAAGCCCGCATCGATCCTGGTGCTGCCGCCCCTGAACAACTCGCCCGATGTGAACGCCACTTACAGCGTGTTGTCACAGGCCACTTTTCCCTTGGCAGAAGCGGGCTACTACGTCCTGCCCGTGGCCCTGGTGGCAGAAACCTTCCACCAAAACGGTTTGAGCAACGCCGCTGACATGCATGCGGTAGGACCAGCCAAACTCAAGGACATCTTCGGTGCGGACGCGGCGCTCTACATCAAGGTCACGCAGTACGGCTCGAAGTACATGGTCCTGAGCAGCGCCGCCGTGGTGACAGCCGAGGCGCAGTTGGTCGACCTCTCCACGGGCACGCGACTCTGGAGTGGCACGGCATCGGCCTCCAGCGACGAGGGTGGCAACAACTCAGGCGGGGGCTTGGCGGGATTGCTCATCACCGCCATCGTCAAGCAGGTGTTGAACAGCATGACCGACGCCTCGCACCCGGTGGCGGGTGTGGCCAGTGCCCGTTTGCTGTCGGCCGGGCAGCGCAATGGCATCCTGTACGGGCCACGTTCGCCGAGATACGGCTCAGACCCTGCCAACTGAGGAGACTGCGCCTGCCGGAGGCGGCCCTCACCGCCAGGACGTCGTGTTTTGCATCGGCCAGATGGGTGAGTGATGGTGAAACAGGGGGGTGGGTGTGACCACAAGGCGACACATCTATCGCATCACGATACGCCTGAGCAACACGCCCACATAGAATCGGCGCGACGCTGAGTATCCGCGGACCAGGGAGGCGGAGCGAAAACACATGGCGGCACAAGCCATGGTGGACGGCCCACGTCACACATCCCAAGCTGCGCCTGCGCAGCCTGTGCCTCCCTGCGCCACCCATGCACTCGCTTGTTGCGGGTACGAACGTCGATTTCACCGTTCGCATACCCAACAAGGAGTTTTTGATGCAAAAGCTGGCTCTGTCCGCCGCACTGGTTTCCGTCGCTCTGCTGAGCGGCTGCTCTACCATCTTCAACGAAAAGACCCAAACCGTGAACGTCACAACGTCTGACGGCCGCACGATCAAGGGCACCGTTGACGGCTCACCGTTCACCACCCCTGGTGCCGTCCCCGTGCTGCGTACCAAAGCCGCGAAGACCTTCCTGACCGACGCGGAAGGTTGCAACAAGCAAACCACCAGCGAGAGCAAAGTCGACGTGAAGTTCTTTGGCAACATCATCACGGGCGGTCTGTTTGGCTCGACCACCGACTACAGCACCGAGAAGATGTGGAAGTACGACGACAACGTCACCATCACTTGCGCTTCGAAGTAATTTCGAGCATGCAGTTGACCTGCAAACCAAGCGGCTTTCGGGCCGCTTTTTTTGCGCGCCTCTGCGCGGTGCTGTGGCTGGCCTGCCCTTGGATGCTCGCATGCGCGCAAGCGCAGACACAGCCCCCCTCTATCGATGTCAGCGCGTGGCTGGCTCAGGCTGAGCATCAGGGTCTGCACCGGTCAGGCACCTGGCAGGCCTTGCTGCACCTGCGCGATGGGCAAGCTCAAATACTTGACGAGAGCTTCCTGCTCAGCTTGCCCCAGTTCTCACCGAAACGTGAGCTCGACGCCACACTGGCCCAGCTGTACGGCCCGCAATCGGCGCAGGCGGTCTGCCGCTTCCCGGCCCGCTACCTCTGGCTGCAGCGCACGCTGAACCTGCCACCCTTGCCGCTGACGCACTGTCAGACGCTGCAGGAGTTCATCAACCGCGCACCGGCCGACCACATCAGCCTGGTGTTCGCCTCGGAGAACCTCAGCCAACCGTCCAGCATGATGGGCCACTTGTTCTTGAAGGTGGCCGGCCGGCGCCCTGACGGCATCGAGGCGGCCCACGCGATTGCCTTCTTCACCGACGCTGACACCCTCAACCTGCCCAAGTTGTTCTACGACAGCATGGTGGTGGGCAAGCAGGGCTACTTCGTGCTCACACCTTTCCAGGACGAGGTACAGCTGTATGCGGTCGATGAGCAACGCTCACTGTGGGAGTACGAGCTGCAGCTCGATGGCTTCTCGCGCCAACTCATGCAGGCCCACATGCACGAGCTTCGCCAAACCCGCATCACCTATTTTTTCCAGGACTACAACTGCGCCACCCTGGTCAAGCACATCGTGGCCATGGCAGCACCCCAAATGCTGGACGGACGCGAGTGGTGGACGACGCCCAAGGGCGTGGTGCAGCGCGCCCAGCAAGCCGGCCTGGTGGCCAGCAGCACGGTCACGACGCCCTCGCGCTGGCACGTGCGTGCGCTGCGAGAGGGCCTGCCAGCATCGCAGGTCGATGCGGTGCGCGCGCAAGTCGAGCAACGGGTCGTGCCTGAAGCTGCGGCCACCGCCACCGACGTCCAGCAGGGCTTCCTGGCGTTGGAGCTGGCGCGGGCCTACAACGGCCACCTGCTGGAGCAAAAGCGCGTCACGCGCAGCGACGGACAGGCGTACGCCGCAAAGCTCGACGAGGTCCGCCAGCGCCGCTACGCCGGCCTGGAGCTCCGCACCGACGAGCGCAAGAACCCCGTCAACACACCGCCTGAGCGGCAGATCAGCCTGGGCTGGCAGCGTTCAGGCGGGGCGCAGCACCTGCGCCTGGGCCTGCAGCCGGTGTCGCACGCACTGGTCGATGACAACCGGCAGCTGTTCAGCGAAAGCGAGCTGCGCCTGTTCGACAGCGCGGTGCTGGTGAACGCCCAGAACGGGCGCGTCCAGCTGGACCACTTCACCGTGTACGCGGTGGAGTCGCTGCTGCCGCGCGAGGCCATGACGGGGGGCTTGTCGGGTCGCTTCAAGATCGGCGTGGAGCGACAGCCCCAGGTGCTGCGGCCTGAGAAGAAGGCGCTGCTCATCGAAGGTGCTGGCGGCTACACCTGGCGACTGAGTGACGACGTCGATGCTTTCGCCTTGCTGGGTGGCGGCTGGGGCTACCGCCAGCAGGGCTACCTGTACGCGATGCCCAGCGTGGGCATGGTGGTGCGCGAGGTGTTCGACATGAAAACGGTGCTGCGTCTGAGCCAAATCTCCAAACCGCTGGGGCAGGACCACAGCAGCAGGGAGCTGCGCGTCAGCCAAGTCAAGTATCTGGACACCCAGCACAGCCTGCTGCTGGAGTGGCGCCGTACCTGGCAACAAGGGCGGTCGGCCAACGAGGGCATGGTGGTGCTCAAGCGCCTGTTCTGACCTCGTCTTGTCTGCGACATGAAAAAGGCACCCCGAGGGGTGCCTTTTTTGTGCGCTTGCGACCCTGCTCAGAAGTCGTATTGGGCGCCAAGGCTGAACAGGCGGACAGCGCCGCTGTCGCCCTGGAACTCGGCGGAGGTGAAGTCGGCACCAGCCGTGATCTTGAGGTTCTTTTGCAGGGCGTATTCAGCGCCCAGCCCGACGTAGATCTTGGTGCCGCTGTCGGTTTGTGAACCACCGATGACGCGTGGGCCACTCAGCTTGGTGTCGAGCGTTGCCACGCCCAGGCGGGCGACGCCGTTGAGCTCGCGGGTGAAGTTGTGGCGGAAGGCTGCGTTGATCAGGAAACCGTCGGTGGCAAACGAGCCGCCGGTGAACTTGGCCTTGCCGAAATCGACGTAGGCCACTTCCAGTGCCACGGAGGGGTTCAGCTTGTAGCCGCCGTAAACCTTGTAGCCGGTGTCGGACGTGTCGCAATTGCCCAGGATGGCCGGGCAATCGATGTTGACGTGCGACGGACCGAAACCACCACCCACGTACACCTGCGCAGAGGCGCCGCCCACCGCGGCGAGCAGCAAGCCGGCCAGTGCAATCTTCTTCATGTGAATCTCCTTGGTTCTGGGTGAGCCTCACCCGAAAGAGCGACGAATTTAACGCGAAGCGGTTCGCCCTTCATCCCTCAAGAGGGCGCAGGGTTTTCCCGCAAGATGTGACAGGCCGGCAACATCTGCATGCGCGTCCTCAACGGGCCAGGAAGGACTGCAGCGCAGCGGCGGTCACGGCCGGGTCTTCCTCGTGCGGCACATGGCCCAGGGTGTCGAACACCACCAGGCGGCTGCCGGCGATGTCGCGCTGGAAATGATCGGCGTTGTCGGGCGGGATGAGTCGGTCCTGGCCGCCCCACAGGATGAGCGTGGGCTGCTTGACCGAGGCGATTTGCCCTGCGTATTGGCCGCCCGGGCTTTGGCGGAAGCGCTCGCCCAAGGCGTGGCGGTTGCCCGCGCGCAGGGTCAGCTCGAAGTAACGGTCGATCAGTTCAGGGGTGACTTTGGCCGGGTCACCGTACACGTTGCGCACGCTGGATTCGATCATGCTGCGTGGCAAGACGTTCTCCATCACCGGGCGCAGCCATGGGATTTGCGCGACCTTGAAGCCGATCGGCACAGACGTCGGGTCGTAGGGGTAGCCGGCCGCATCGACCAGCACCAGCTTGCTCACGCGCGCGGGGTGGTCCACCGCCAGCTTCCAAGCCAGACCGCCACCGAAGGAGTTGCCCGCCACGACGGCCTGCTGCACGCCCAGCTTGTCCATCAAGGCGGCCACGAATTCGACGTAGCGCGTGAGTTGGTAGTCACCATCGGGCATGGGTCCGGTCAGGCCGAAGCCAGGCAGGTCCATGCGGATGACGCGGCGCTGGCCCCTCAAGGCCTCGGCCCAGCCGTCCCAGGTGTGCAGGCTGGCCGAGGTGCCGTGCAACAGCACGATGGGTTGGGGGTCGTTGCGCGGGCCTTCGTCGCGCAGGTGCACCTGCATGCCCATGAGGGGCACGAACTGCGATGGCGGCGGCGCCCAACGGGCCTTGAGGCTGTCCACGTCGCGGTCGGGCGCCCAAGCCTTGACCACCCCGACGCCCACCAACACCACCAGGGCGAGCACCAGCCCGCCCAGCACCTTCAGCGCTGTCTTCATCCTTGTGTCCCTCGCTTGTTGAAACCACACGTCGCATGCGGCCACGGCCATTGTGCGGGACACGCGGTGGCTGGCTCACCCACAGTGCCTGGCCAGTTCGGCCAGCACAGATCAGCGGTAGCTCAACAGGGAAGGATTCGCGCCTTCGACGTGGGCATGCTCGTTGATGGACACCAAATGCAGCCCATCCCGGCCCACCAGGATCTTCGTGATGCCGGCGTTGGCCAGCGTCCAGTTGATGGTGAAGGCCTGGGTGTCGTGCAAGCCCAGCAGGTGCGCGCACACCACGCTGATGAAGCCGCCCGAGGTGAACACCACGGCCTGGCCTTTGGCCGGTGTGAGCTGGACCAGCTCGTCCAGCGTGGACACGCAGCGCAGCTTGAACACGGACCAGGGCTCGCTGTACTCGGCATCGTGGTTGCCGCCCACCCAGCGCGAGACCGCGTCCTGGAAAAAGGTCTGGAAGGCGCGGCGCGGGTCACCGCTGGCGGCCATCTCGCCCATCATCGCGGCCTTGTCGGCGTAGCGCGGCTGGGCCACCTCGATGACGTTCTCGTGGTCGAACTCGTTGACGCCGGCATGGATGCGCATCTGCACGTCCAGCGCCATGGCCGACAAGGCCGCGCGGGCGGTGTCCTGGTGGCGCTGCATGGTGCCGCTGACCACCACCTCCGGGCTGACGCCGCGGGCCTTCAGCGCCTGCCCGACGGCATGGCCCTGTTGGTGGCCCAGGGCCGACAGCTCATCGTAGTTCTGGCTGCCGAACGAGGCCTGGCCGTGGCGGACAAGGTAAAGCGCTCCCATGCCCGGGCCTCACTTGCTGCCGTACTTCATCAGCTCCAGGCGGGCGATCATGCCCTTGTGCACCTCGTCCGGGCCGTCGGCCAGACGCAGGCTGCGCGCCTGGTTGAAGAAGGCCGTGAGCATGGTGTCGTGCGAGACGCCCATGCCGCCGTGGATCTGGATGGCGAAGTCCACCACCTGCTGCAGCACGTTGGGCGCCACGACCTTGATGGCCGAGACGTCGGTGAGCGCGCTCATCACACCCAGGGTGTCGATCTTCCAGGCGGCTTGCAGGGTCAGCAGGCGGGCCTGGTCGATGGCCAGGCGGCACTCGGCGATGCGTTCGCGGTTGCCGCCCAGGTTGACCAGGGGCTTGCCGAAGGCCACGCGCTTCAAGCCACGCTCGATGGCCAGCTCCAGCGATTTTTCGGCGGCGCCCAGCATGCGCATGCAGTGGTGGATGCGGCCAGGCCCCAGGCGACCCTGAGCAATCTCGAAGCCACGCCCCGGACCGGCGATGACGTTGGACAGCGGCAGGCGCACGTTGGTGAAGTGCACCTCGCCGTGGCCGTGGGGCTCGTCGTATTCGCCAAAGACAGGCAGCATGCGCTTGATCTCGACGCCCGGGGTGTCGAGTGGCACCAGCACCATCGAGTGCTGGCTGTGGCGGCCAGCGTCAGGGTTGGGCGTGGCGGCCATGAAGATGCCGATCTTGCAGCGCGGGTCACCCACGCCAGACGACCACCACTTCTTGCCGTTGAGCACGATGTGATCGCCCTCGACGACGGCGGTGGCGGCCATGTTGGTGGCGTCCGACGAGGCCACATCGGGCTCGGTCATGAAGAAGACGGAGCGGATCTCACCGGCCAGCAACGGCGTCAGCCACTGGGCTTTCTGCTCGGCGCTGCCGTACTTCCACAGCACTTCCATGTTGCCGGTATCGGGCGCGTTGCAGTTGAAGATCTCGGGCGCCATCATGGAGCGGCCCGTCTGCTCGGCGCTGAAGGCGTAGTCCAGCACGCTCAGGCCGGCGCCCAGCTCGGGGTCCGGCATGAACAGGTTCCACAGGCCTTCGGCGCGGGCCCGGGCCTTGAGCGCCTCCACGCGCGGCGGGATCTGCCACTTCGTCCAGTCGCCACCGTGGCGGGCCTCATGGATCTCTTTCCAGTGCTGGGCCTCGATCGGCGCGATGTGTTCGTCGATGAAGGCACGCACGCGCTTGGCGGTGCTGCTGGCACGTTCGCTGGGCTGGAAGTCCATGGGGTCTCCTGGGTGGGATGAGGCTGACTGCCTTCGGTGCACGGATGCTACGCCGCGGTCACCCTTGCATCAAATGATGAATTTTCATCGCAAGTCATGCAGGATTCGCATGACTCCAGGGCTTGCCTCCCCCTTGTGTCCATGCCACGACCACCCGCTCAAGGGGCGCCCCCTCCTTGCGGTGGCCCCAGACTGGGTTGACTCATGATTCAATGCGAGCGGCTTGGAGCAGTACGCATGACCACACCTCAGCTTGCACCATCGTCCCGGACGGTCCGATTCGATGCCCTGGATGCCATCCGGGGGCTGGCCGCCATGGCGGTGATGGTCGACCACTTCACCCACCAGTCCCGACTGCACGGCGCTTGGACCGTGGTGGACATGTTCTTCATGCTGTCGGGTTTCGTGCTGTGCCACAGCCATGCCGACAAAATCATCCAAGGGCGACAAGGTTTCGCGTCTTTCATGTGGTCGCGCGTCCACCGACTGGGGCCGCTGTACTGGGTGGCGTGCGGCATGGGGGCCGTGGCGGCTGCATTGGCACGCGGCCCACACCCCGAACTGCACATCGACAACGGCACCCTGCTGGAAACCTTGGTCGGCGCGCTGCTGATGGTGCCCAATTTCGGCCAGACGCTGTGGCCGCACGGCGACAGCATCCGAGGCGCTTTGCTGTTCCCGCTGAACCCACCTGCCTGGACGACCTTCTTCCAGCTTGTGGTCAACATGGGTTTCTTCCTGGCACTGACCCGCCTGCGCATCGCCTGGAAACTGCCCGCGGCCCTGTTGGCGCTGGCCGCCCTCAACTGGATGGAGTGGCACGTGGCCAGCATCAACCCCGGCTGGGGGCAAGGCAATTTCCTGATGGGGTGGCCCCGTGCTTTCATCGAGTTCGGCGTGGGTGTGGCCTTGTACCGGGCCCACCTGCACATGCCCCTGCTGCCGCCAGCCATCGCGCTGCTGCCGGCCGCGGCGTTCTTCTTGAGCTTCTTTGCGCTCCCCGAGGAGGTGCACCTGCTGGGCGTGGTGGTGATGGCACCGCTGGCCATCGTGTCTGCCGCCCGAACTCGGCTGCCCGCGTCAGTGGCGGGCGTCTGCCAGAGACTGGGCCACCTGTCCTACCCTCTCTACATTTGCCACATGCCGGTCTGGGGCCTGGTGCTGGTTTTGTTGCCTCTGCCCGGATGGCCTGGGGCGATGCACACCCTGGTGGCCTGCGTGGCCGCGCTCTCATGTGCCGCTTTGTTGATCCCGCTGGAACGGGCCATCCGCAGCCGCCTACCGAAAGCCTGAGCCCATGTGCATGGCCTGGCGCGCGCCTGCGGCCACGCTGTCGCGCATCCAGCGGTGCACTGGATCGGCTTCGCGGTCGGTGTGCCAATACATCCAGATGCCGATGGGCGGCACAGGCACGGGCAGCTCGTGCAACGTCAACGGGAGCGCGCGCGTCAGCGCCTCGGCATAAGTGCGCGGCAGGGTCAGCAGGGCGTCGCTTGCCGACACCACATTGGCAGCGGCGAAGTAGTGCTGGCAGCGCAGGATGACTTGACGCTCCCCCAACCCCTGGGCCGCCCACACGGCCTGAAGCGGGTCGGGCTGGTCGGGTTGCAAAGTCACCATCACATGCTGCTGGGCGAAATACGCGGCCACATCGAGATGCGCCTGCGCGGGATGCCCATGGCGCATCAGCACCGCCAGCTCTTCATCGGCCAGGTGCTCGCCACGGATGCGCCCCGCCACGCGGCGCTGCCGGTCGATGACCAGGTCCACCTCACCGAGCGTCAAGCTGCGCTCCAGCGCATCACGCGGCACCCGCACGCTGGCCAGGGTCACATGGGGTGCCATGCGGCCCAGGCTGGCCATCAGAGGCGGCAAGGTGATGGCCTCGAGCACATCGCGCATGCCCAGGCGCAGGGTCATGTTCAGCGTCAGCGGGTCGAAGGTGTCGGCCTGGCCCATCAGCGACTGCAAGCCGCGCAGGTGGGCTTGCACCTCGCCAATGACGCGGCGGGTCAGCTCGGTCGGCACCATCTGGTTGCCCTGGCGCACGAACAGCGGGTCGCCCCACAGTCGGCGCAGGCGGGCCAGGGCGTGGCTCACGGCCGGCTGGCTGAGGTGCAGGTGGCGGGCAGCGCCAGAGATACCGCCGTGCTCATAGACGGCGTCCATCACGCGGAACAGGTTGAGGTCCAGGCGCGAGACCGCTGCACCAGACGTCTTGAAGGCAGGCATGACCATGGGCCGAGACCATACACCGAGCCTGCGGCCGTTCACACGCATCCCCGAGCCTTCCGGCCGTGGTTTTTGCACTCGCAGCCCCCCGGCCCAGGACACACAAGGCAAGCGCGCGTCATAATGAGGGGTTGCCGCCAAAGCGGCGCACACATGGAGCGTTCACCTTGGACAGTCACCCTCGGTGACCGCCCACTCCAGCCAACCGGCGCCAGGGCTCGGCTTGATGCCAGCCCAGCGCGACGGATGTGGTCGGCCCCTCAGCCTTCACTGAAGCATTGAGCGCGGGCCGACCTTGCGGGAGGGGGCGGCACACCCAACACCACCCCTCACCGTCATCTGTGCATCCCGGGCGCCCAGCACCAGCCCCGCGGCATGCACGTGCTGGAGACCCCATGCTCAACGTGTTCACGCTGGCCAACGGCCGCCTTTTCCAGGAAGAAATCGACAGCCTCGATGAGCTCACGCCCGTGAGCCCGATCTGGGTGGACCTGGAAGACCCCACGCCCGAGGAAAAGGGCTGGAT
>Ga0209617_10000217_pt1 | contig 24138 bp, 12 predicted proteins | sample LakEriepJuly2011_2_FD_187459 | JGI IMG/M metagenome (GOLD analysis project Ga0209617, IMG submission 187459) | Freshwater microbial communities from dead zone in Lake Erie, Canada - CCB epilimnion July 2011 (SPAdes) (version 2) | ecosystem: Environmental > Aquatic > Freshwater > Lentic >...
AGGTGTATACCCCCGAAGACTATAAACTCAAACCGAAAGAATACTGTGGAATGACGATTAATGACAACCCACATTTTGATAACTAGCGCGTCCGGCCGCGAACCACCGTGCGCTAACGCGCCAATGAGCATGGAATGGAGTGTGCATATCATAATAGAATCAGTCACGCGTCCAGCCGCGAACCACCGGGCGCTAACGCGCCAATGCAGCATTACAATTTTGTTCTGTATCTAACACTAACCCATTACGCATATTGGTTACATGGCGCGTTAGCGCCCGGTGGTTCGCGGCCGGACGCGCTTAGATCTCCATTACCTTTCCTAATCGTAAGAATATTGTGTTCGGTGTTCGTCGTTCTTGTATTGATTTAAGGTCAGATGGACGCGTAATACTTGCAACAAAATCACGGTCAACGTCCATTACGCGGTAAAGATTACTACTCCTACCCCCTTCGCCATGAAACGATACATATTCTGGTATTGAATTAGCGTCCGTCCAGCACCAAATCGCACGGTTAACTATATCATTCTGACGCGCCTTCCATTCTTCTACAGATGGATATTGATACATAAGCAGAAATGCTGCATCATGTTCATAACATTCGTCAACAAATGTCACGAAAATATCATCAACGGGATATAATGTTGGCAATGAAAGCACTTGTTCATAGATTGATGCACCGCCAATAAACCAAACACGATCGTAATTCATGGCGTAATTATGAATGTCCGAGAGATTTTTGATGAATGTAACACCGGTAGGCGTAGGCGTAGTATCGGGGTCATGTAATGCAGATATGACAAAATTATCTCGAAAAGGCAGTGGTCGAGCATGTGCAGGGATACTTTCCCATGTCTTTCGCCCCATCACCACCGCACTATTATATGGAAAGATGGTTGACCGTGTCATTTGCGAAAAAAAACGAAGATCTCTTTCTATTTTAGGCCATGGCAGAGTTCCTTCATATCCGATGCCACCGCCGCGGCAAAGCGCGACAATCATTTTGAATTCAGGAGTTCGAGGAGACATTGAATAACTTCGTCCGGATAAAATATAGAATGAAAACACTTTATTATATATTTATTATTACTATACGATACAAACAACAACACGACGGATATTAATCTTCTATAGATATAATAATATCACAATCAATATGGAAAAACCGGTATCAAAGATTCCGATTTATAAAATATGTCACATCAGGTCACCTGATGATATTTCAGAACCGGTCGCAACTGAATCGACTGCTGCAATGGCGTCATCGCTTTCCCCGGAATACAATATATTATACGTGTTTTATGGGGATATAGAAATTCCAACCGAAGATGGCGCCGTCGTAAATATCAATGAGGCTTTTATACGAGAACCAGATAACCCTTTTTTCAAAACCCCTTATTTCAAAACGATGATATTTAGTGATTACGAACAAAACTCAATCCGGGAAAGTAATATAAAGGTCGAATTTCTTCCCGAGAAAATTTACCCGGATGATTCGATTGAAACCATAAAAAAGAAGTTTCTTACTATGACACGCGACAAGGTCCGTAACTCGTATTCTGAGTTGTATTTATTCTGTAAGCAAGTAAAAACGATTACAACACAAATGGCGCACGATCATATCACATCAAATGGAAAATTAGAAATGACGCCGGTGAGAGTTCAGAATTATTTAATGAATATTGATAACCATCCTAGAGCAAATGAGGCTTGCTGTGGTCGGTCCGCATCCACAGATGAACCCGAATACGCCAAACTCGGTCCACCTACTGAAGGAGTCAATGGAAATTATACGTATACGAACCTTGCAAATCTAAAATTAGAAGAAAAATCCCGTATTATAAATGTGACATTGGGTCAAGAATTAAATATTGCATCCACCTATGAATATCCGTATGCAGTAAACCCATTTGATGCAATAAATGCCGACCCTTTTCTAGAAGTTCATGCAAGCGAAATTGTGAATACTACAAACAAGATGGTTCTTGTAGATTACGGTATTTTGATTCATAATACGATTTATTTGGTTACAGCCGAAGATGTAATGACTTATGCGAAAGAAATAAATATTGTTGCTCCTGGCGCTCCTGGCGCTGCACCGGTTGCTGCGTCTCGTGCAACAAAACTGATTTACGAATCCTATATGATTCGGGTATATTTCCCGTATCTCTCGGCGTATCGTGATGATACGCGTCATTTACCAGTCGGCGAAGGATCGGCCGAAGCGTCGGGTGAAATAGATTTGGCTACGATTCATTCACGCGACACACTTCTTCTTAATAAATTAATACTATTCAACGCGGATGAAAAGATCCTGAACGAGAGATTTAAGCGCCAAACCGAGAATATCAATTTACTTTACGACATTTTTGAGAAACGCAAAACTGAGCAAAATTACATTGACCCTGGTATTCGCGGAGTTGAACTCATGATTCACCCAGAAACACCCTACAACCAATCTCTCGACGCGGTGTTTAAAATGATACACTGTTCCGAACATATTCCTTATATCAAATACAATCCCGGAAAGAAACGTGACAATATTTACAAACTTCATATTTCAGGAATGAGTCGAAGCGGGCGTAAGATACCTTATCTACCGAAAAGCGATATTTTCCGTCTTATCAAAACAACCGCGCGCAAGAAGAGTGTTGCAATATATATTCGCCACAACGAAGAAAATGCCACGAATGCACCGATCCCGATTTTATGCGAATTTTATCCCGACGGTTCTATCTATGTCAAAGTATTTGACATAAAGAAATCATTTGAAACGGAGGAGATAGAGAAAATAATTAAATCGAAAGTAAATCCGGTGCTGAAGGAGATCAAGGAACATGTAGAGCAAAGTGGATTTCAGATGACACTCTTCACGAAATTATATCATCCTCAAATTGAGTTGATTAATATGGGATACTTTAGGCAAATTGCAATTACACGGAATATCGAAATAAAACAGATGATCAAGTGTATATCCAGTGCGTTTAATGAGATAGAAGGTAGTCTAAAGAAAGGAATCGTAATGCGCTACAAGCGTGTTAGTAATTATAATGATATGTCAAGTCAAGATGCATATGTGATCGAAATGATGAATAAACGTCAAAGCGACCGCGACATCATTGAAGGACTCAGGGATAATTATATGATGTCGGAAACCGATGCTCGCGCCAAATTATCTTCTATATTATCATCGCTACAAACACAGCAATTTTCGCGGTTTCGTGGTGGGAATATTCGAATCAAGAACAATCCGGGTTTTCTTACCAAAATAACAAAGGGTGCGTTTAATAATATTATTACCATTGAAATCGGAAATATCAACAATGTTCTATTTTTACCGTCACTCGATGCTTACTTAGACTCTATCATTCGTATTTATCAGAATCCGGGAACAACTGATATTCCCTATGCTAAAATAATGGAACTTTGTGCAAATTCGGCAGTAGCGCCAGCAGCATCATTATTACCTGCCAAATTACCACCAAGTGGTGCGGTTGGTGCAGCAGATTCATTTGTATCGGAAGAAGAAGAAGACCTTTTTCTACGTAATGTGAGAGTAGAAGCCGTAATTGGAGACACACATCCATCAGATCGTGAGGAGTCAATTGAAGTTATGCCAGAAATTGTTCCAGTGATCAAGAAACCGACCACTACGGCCAGCGCTGCGGCAGCGTCGGTTGTATTCGGATTCGAAGCCGAAGCGCCAAAAGAAGAAGAAGTAGATTTGTTTGATTTACTACAAGGAGATGATGATGATGATGAGGATGATGGTAGAGGGGCGAGTGATAGTGCGCCGACCAGCGAACAAGGAGGAGGCGCTGGCGCTGGCGCTACACAGAAACGAAAACCCAGTGTTGCCGCAAGTGCATCTGCCGCAGGTATAGAAGAAGATCTCTCGGATATAACTGGTATGGATTTGGCCAATCCGAATCCATTTTCAAAACGCATTCAAGAACGCGATCCGATCATCCATTTAAATGAAGATGTTGGTAAATTCAACGCATATTCGCGGAGTTGTCCATGGAACGTGCGTCGTCAACCGGTGATTTTAACTAATGAAGAAAAGGAACGTATTGATCGTGAACATCCGAATTCCTATTCGCATAGTATATCCTATGGTTCTGACCCAAGTAAACAGTATCACTATATTTGTCCGAGATATTGGAGTTTAAAAGACAATACGAGTCTTACCGAAGAAGAAGTAAAATCGGGGAAATATGGCGCCGTGATTCCATCAAAGGCGAAGAAAATACCACCTGGTGCAAATATATTCGAGTTCACTGATGATAAGCACCATGTAGATGAGAAAGGAAATTACAAACAACATTATCCCGGATTTTTGAAAAAGGACGCGCACCCGAAAGGATTATGCGTTCCTTGTTGTTTCGCACAATGGGATAAACCGTCGCAAACTGAGAGACGAAAAGAGTGTGAATCAAAACAATTTGAAGCAATCCGAACAGAGACACCACGTGAGATGGAGTCTTCAATGGCGAATGTTGATCCATCGTCGCCGGACATGGGGGCGTCAGAAGCGGTGGCGACGGCTGCTGCTGCTGCACCTTACCCAGTCGTCGCACCGTCCAAAATCAACGAAATGAAAGACGATCGTATTTTAAGTTCAGATAAGTTTCCTCTTGAAGATAATCGATGGGGATATTTACCCGTTCAAATTCAAAAGTTTCTATTTACGGATAGTCGTAATTGTCAAGTGAGTCTTAAAAATACCGCAATCAAAAAAGATACACCATGTCTTTTACGGCGCGGTGTTGAAACCAATGATCGTCAATCGTTCGTATCTGCAATCGCATATTATTACAAAGAAAGTATCGGTCTTACGTCAAGAAGGGTTATATCTCGTGAAGATCCTGGCGCATCATCGACGGGAAACGGCAATAGTCGATCAGTGAAATCCGATACTCATGAAACGATTTCAGCATTAATCAATACGGAACCGTTGGTTGTTGAGGGAGGTAAATCTCTCAAAGAACGAATATATCAGCGCCTCGCGCAAACTAGTCAGAATTCTTCCACGCAGATCAAGAAAAAGACCGCATCGGTCGAAGTTGCCGCGCAACCGAATACTCCTCAAGTTCAAAGAGCTGTGGCCGGTGGTGGAGGCGAAGAATTGGTCGAAGAATACGACTACAATTCTGATGATGAAACACCGGTATCAATGACACCGCGTGTAAGCAGTAGCGCGGCTGCACCTATTTCATACGTGTCAGCATTTGGGGCAGTTCCATCTTCTTCTTCTGTCGCCTCATCCGCAAATGATGTTCCTAAGATCCGAGAGATGCGAAATATTATCATAGAATCTCTCGACATTGATACATTTGTAACTTTAAACAACGGAACACTTGCCGATATATTCTATAATCCGAAGAAGGAACTGAGAGATCTACAAAAATACGAGATGTCGAAAATCTCTCGAACTCTCCCTCAGGAAACATTTGCAAGGATATGTAATGCGTATGAAAATTTTATTGCCTATCTTGATGATGATGCGTCTATTATTGATCATACGTATCTTTGGGATATTGTCTCTCGACCAAATGATAAACTCTTCAAGAATGGCAACAATATTATCCTTATTCATATCCCTGATGATGACATTACAAATAACGTTCAGGTGATTTGTCCAACAAATGCATATTCCGGTGAAGTATTTGACGCAAATCGCAAAACGATTATTATAATGAAACGAGATACGTATTACGAACCGATATACTTATTTGAGAGTAAATCCAATGGGAAATACGAGTTTACAGGGCGATTTTCCATGAAGGATAAAACAATATCGCCGAAAATCAAATACATCATCGAAAATATCCGTAATATTTATTTTTCGTATTGCCGCCTTCGCGAAAGTCAACCCAACGAATACCGATACAAAATGAATGAACCAGCGCCGATTATCGCAAAAATGTTAACAGACGCAGGGTTTAAAATTCATGCACAAGTGTTGAATTTCAATGGCAAGGTGATTGCTCTACAAATCTCTCAAACGATTATGACAATAAAATTAAATCCAAACGCGGTTGTAAAGAAAACAAGCGTGAGTAAAAAATGGGCAGGTGTTATCCCTACTGCAGTTTCAGCGCCGTTGGTTAATAATCGTGCATCGGCGCCACTACCAACGATCATGATGGATGATGATGCGCTTTGGGAGATGAGTTATAGTGAAACAGTGGATTTCTTAGAAACAGTTGCCAAACATGTAAAGAAAATCACGAAAAAAGATTTATTTTGTCGTCCCAAAGTAAAAGTCGTTGAAGATGGTATAGTTGTAGGGGTTATCACAGAAACAAACCAGTTTATTCAAATAAATGTGAATAAAGACCGCCAACTGAATCAAGATGACGGATTGCCAACCTTAACAGAAAATAATCACCTTGTTGTAGATAAAGAAATTGGAAAAAAATCAGAAGGTAATGTCGATCACAAACGTGAAAAATATGTTCGGAATATTCGTCTGGAAACTAATTTCTATAATGTATTCCGTAATACAGCGCGTAATGTGTTGAACCGACCGGAAAATAAAGGAATAAAAGACGATATTGAGAAATTGATTGCGTCTCCATTTACACTTTATCAGAACAAATTGTCACAAATTATTGCACATATGAAACGAATACTTTCGAAATATATTTCATTTATCAAATACAATAAGGATACATTGAAAATGGTTGGTGAAATATCAGGTTGTATTACGAGTGATGATGAAACATGTGGAAAGAAAAGTTATTGTTTGAAGGAAGCCGGTGGTTTATGTAAACTACTGCTTCCACAGCGTAATTTAATGTATCCGAATATGAATAATGAAGTGGCCTATTTTGATAAAATATCAGACGAAATGATACGATATGAACGCGTAAAACTGTTTATGTTTGAACCTACAAAGTATCTCTCGTTTCAGGATAGAAAATACGACCTTTTTGATAATGAAATCATTTTACTCGAAACATTTATTACACAGGAGTATTTCGAAAATATGGAACCGGTTGATGAAAATAAGTATGCATTCCAGACAAATTTTTATACAGTAGCGCCTAGTAACGCTGGTAGTCGCGGTATCCAAACATACGATCCAGTGTATCGTAAAGATTACGTTGACCGATATTTAGATTCGGAGTCGTCGTCGTCGTCGTCGAATCGCGGGCGTGACAAACAAAACCAGGTCAAAGGTCTAGGCGAAGAAGTAGCGCCCCCCCCTGCTCAACCCGAATTATCATTTCAAATCAACGAAATCAATCACGTTCTCGATTTTTGCCAGCAAGTATCAAAACGTAAAATCAGTGATAAATTGCAGTTATTATTCCCAAACAAGGATACATTTGAAATCAGATTTTCGAATGAAAGTAACGAATGTTCATTTGATGTTATTTTGACGATATTGCGTATGGTTGCACAAAATGCATCAAAGTGTCCAAATGGTCATACATGTGTTCGTGAAAAACTAAATTCATTTAAATTCATGACCTCCGCCGCCTCTGCCGCCTCCGCCCCTGATCCTGATCCTGAACCCGAGTTTTGTCAAAAATGCCGTGCATCAATCGGTCAAGAACACACAGAGTTTGCGTGTCGTCAATGCAATTACTTTATTTGTGAAAATTGCCGTCATCAACACGTAGACGAATTGGGCGAAATGACCATTATAAAACTTAAGAATATACTAATAGGTGAATATGATAAATTCGCGAATATGGGTCTTGAAAAGAAGTTAACAATGATACTCAATGGGTATGGAATGAAGAAATACGCCGATGTTATTAACGAAGAACGGGCCACTTTACCACAAATCATTCAAAGTGAAAATTACTTTTTGACCAATATAGATATTTGGATTATAGCGTTATATTTTAAGATCCCAATTGTTTTCATTTCCCAAGGATTATTAAGTGAAAATGGCAAGAATGTAATGGTTTTATATGATGATGGTGAATCAAACAGTTACTTTTTTGTTCATCCATCTGCAGTAACACAAAATGTGCCATCTCGGTTCGGTTTGATTGAAGTAAAACTCGATGAATATTCATTATTAAAGATACCGATGGAATTCATATCTGCGCGCCTACAAGAACAAATTCGTAATGACGAAGATGGTCGAATTTCGATTGAAGAGTATATAAGCACATTTAAATTGGGTAATATAAAAAATAAAAAGCGTGTATTTAAACTTACGGAATCGAGTAATGTAGGAGAACCCGCGCAATAAACTATACTGCAGGATAATCCAATTGAAGTGCTCGAGAGGATGTCCACAAATGCATCACTGTTTCAGTAATGAAAAATAAACTAAAAGATATATAGGAAAAAATGAATCAAGAATCCATATCATCGGTCTATGTAACAGCAGATATTGTATCATCTCGTAATCCATCAAATATACCAGAAGTAATCATAAGTGATGTGTTTGATATACCGGATACACCCGCGCCAGCACCCGCGCCAGCACCCGCGCCAACACCCGCGCCAGCACCCGCGCCAGCACCCGCGCCAACACCCGCGCCAGCACCCGCGCCAACACCCGCGCCAGCACCCGCGCCAGCACCCGTGTTCGTTACTATCCCTTTACAATCTCCAGTTGCTCCACGAGCATCCACTCCAGTACATGTAGCAACCCCTGTATCTCCAGCAATACACAATAATACGAATACGACGACTGCATCAATAACAAATATACCCATCAATTTCATAAAGGCAATTAATCATACTGCAATGAAAGATGTTATGAATCAAGCAATCGTGCGTAATACGCCAACGGTTCCATCAATTGTAACAAAAAAATCAGATCATTCAATTCCAGTGCAACTAGTAAAGACACCAGCGTTACATGCGAATATACCGACGCCGACACCGATACAACAACCGTCGCCAGCGCATACAGCGCATCAAGCGCATCCAGTGTCGAATAATAAAATAACACACCGCATTAAACCGGCCAATACTAAAATCATAATAGAAGACGATGATAAAGACAGTGCAATAGATTACGACGATGATGACCCTGAAATAAAAAAAACCAAACTATCTCTTTTTCATTTCGCCAAAGATGTAACATTCAATTTGATATTTACGATTCCGTTTCTTCGAACCAAACTGAACAATATTCTTCGAGAACCTACTTTAGCAATAAATCAAATTGAGCGTGTTTTTGATGAATTTAAGGATCAACTGAACAGAGTGCAATTGGATACTCTTAAGAAATATGTATGTGAGGATGGAATACGCGACAAGTTAAATTTCATACTTGAATCTGGGTTCAATAAAATATTATCCGATGGAAAAATCGACATTAACGATGCACCGCAATTCAACCAACTTGTGTATTTTATTATTAAGTCATTTAACAATATCAATCAAGGTAAAGTGTATCGTTTTTATATATCTAGCGAACATGTAATGCTTCTGCTGCATTTCATCTTGAAATCCGTGTTTACTCTTACATTAAAAGGCGAAGAGGAACAAATGGCGATCGGTCTTTTAGACACGAGTTTTAAATTGGTTCAAATCGAGGTTCTTCCACTCATTTCAAAACGCTGGTATCATAGATTTAGGATATGTCACGCAGTTAAGGAAATCGAGGAATTGATCGAATAATGGAATATGGAATATGGAATATTTAGGGAAAAAATGCGTAAACTCCTTCCTCCGTTTTTTCGCGAAAAGAACTTAAAGATATTTTCTCCGTATACTATGAGAAGGTGCGATCCACTTCCTCCTCTTTCACGCAGAAGGAGTCAATTAAGTGTAGTTTTTTTATAGTTTCTATATGGTAACAAATCATTCTTTCGTCACAAATAATTTGACTGGTATCACATGTGATGTGATGTGATATTAGGTCCGCCTTGTGATGATTATCTTATGTAATTAAAGATTTGTCGATTCTAGAAATGTAGATTAATTACACATGTTATACCGGTGTAGCTCAGCGGCAGAGCGTCTACAACATCGTTTGTTACTTTTTTACTAGTTTCGAAAGAAACAGGTCCGATCTACGAATGGTTATCGCCTTATAAGCGGAAGGTCGTAGGATCGAAACCTACCGCCGGTATTGTCAAGCTGGACGCTATAAACGCAGCATCATCATTTCATTCTAAGAACACAATCATGTTACCGGCATGGCGCAGAGGCTAGCGCGCGGGGCTCATAACTCCGAGGTCACTCGATCGAAACGAGTTGCCGGTATATATCATCACATCGCACCGGTGCATCAGGCACTTGAGCAACATTTCAAACCCCCTTAGCTCAGCGGCAGAGCGATGGACTCATAATCCATAGGTCAGGCGGATCAAAACCCCTAGGAGGTAATAATCCATAACTTTGGGTTTTCATTTTTCACTTTATTAAGAAGTGAACCCGTCTACGTATTAGACATAACACAAACATTTCAAACCACTTCCACGGCGGACGTTTTATCGTCTGACATCTACTTTACTGACATTCGTGTCGGTCCGAAAGTCGGATGGTTATCTTCTTTCTCATTAAAAGAACGGTGTGGGATCGATACCTACAGGTGGTAATTGTCAAGCTGGACGCTATAAACGCAGCATCATCATTTCATTCTAAGAACACATTCATGTTACCGGCGTGGCGCAGAGGCAGCGCGCGGGGCTCATAACCCCGAGGACATACGATCGAAACGTATCGCCGGTATTTTTCATTTTTCGCATTTTATAGAAATTCGGATGTCTTGTTTGAGGGACAAAACTATTTTATTTTACCGACATGGCGCAGGGGAAGCGCGCGGGGCTCATAACCCCGAGGTCACTCGATCAAAACGGGTTGTCGGTATCTTTCCAAAATCATATAAACACCTGTTGTTTATATTATTTAACACAACACAACAAAATGGAAGGACAACATCGACGGTTTGAGCAAATGAAGGCCGTCCAATCGGAAGCCCTGGAACTATTTACGCGTAAAAATGCGGATTATGGCGACGCATTTGCAAAATATGGCGTGATTGGAGTTCTCATGCGCATTGAAGATAAAATCCAGCGATCCATGTCGATTACCAAAAACGGAGTGAATGTAGTCAATGATGAAGGAATTCGTGACACACTGATCGACTTACACAATTATGCGGCAATGGCTTTGATGTTGCTAGATGAAAAAGAGGTAGAGGTCGTATAATTATGCAATAATTTTCAACATGATATATTTATTATTTGTGTTGCGTGATAAACAATCATAAAAATATGTAGATTCATTATGTGTTTTTATTTGTTTAAATACTGGTTTAATGTTTGTAAAATATAGCGCTATAATACCTTGTTCGTTTGTTCGACTAATCGGATATTCATATGATAAATGTAGTAAATTATGATATGTATCCTCTTCGATTATTTTTGTGTCATATAACATGATTCCTGTTTGAAAATAGTCAATATCCAAATTATATTTATTATTAAGAACACTAAAATATTCGATAATATCTTTGTCAAATTGAACATGTAATTTCCATTCATACGTAGGATATGCGTCTGAGTGCGCTAATAATGTATTTTCGGTAACTTCGTGCAGTATAGGTGATATATCATCAAAAATAGTCATTCCACAATCTACATAAAATATATAATTCCACTGTTTAAAAAAAACATTGAATAAATGAAGTTTATGCCATTGAAACTTTTTTGTTCTATTTCTTCCATCACAATTTACTTTGTTGTTTATTTCTAAAAATTCATTTGAAAAAGAAATATTAGGAAAATATTTGATCACAATATTGTTATTTTTTATAAATTCACAATCTAACATTCCATCGTTATGTAAATCATCACCTACAACTAAACAAATCGTCCCATTATATTTACCGGTATGCATCAATTGTGTGCAAGTAGTAACAAATTTATGAAAGTAATTTTTATCGCATACAAATACTACACAAACATTATTATTGATCATTTTTATACTTTTATATTATACTAAAATAGTTGCATGTAAACGAACAAATCGCGCCCAGGGTTTACATCAGAAAAGGACTTAAAATAATGATACGTAATTTAAATGGGTATGATCAAATATGCGTCGATTGTATTCCACGCTGGTTACGCTCTTTTAGCTCAGTTGGTTAGAGCGCGGGTCTTATGAGCCCGAGGTCACGGGTTCGAGCCCCGTAAGGAGCATTTTTATTTGTTTTACATAATGAAATTAAAATACTAATATTATGTATAACACTATTATTCGTATATATGGTTAACTATCGAAGAAATTCGTCGCGTAAGACCCGCGGTCAAAAGCGCGGCAGCGCTCGTCGTCGTCGTGCAACTACTGTCCGTCATCGCCGTCGTCGTCATATTCAAAGCGGTGGATGAGGTCAGGCTGTTCCTATTGCAAATTAAATAGAACTACACTACTACGAAATCTATGAGAATATATCGTTGTGAAGACGCGTTTGTAAACCGAGAACATAAACGGAGAAATGCGGTACTGATTTGATATATAGAATGATTTGATATTACTAGTAGTGTATGTATGAATATTTAGTATTATTATATTATAGTATTACTATAATTTAGTATTACTATAATTTAGTAAATATTCGGATATGGTAACAACAATACAGAAAAAAACAACAATACAGAAAAAACCGATCCAGAAACCTAAACCGAAACCCGCACCGAAACCTAAACCTAAACCTAAACCTGAACCTGCACCACCACCACCGTCAACAAAAAAAAAGGAAGAAAATAATGATAATGATAGTGGCGGTTCTGTTGATGAAAAAGGAAATCCATTTCCCATCAAGAATCCAGAAGGTGGAGACCCAACTTGCACCGGAGGATATAAAATCGACTATGAGTTTGATATATTTGATCCGATTGATCCATTATTCCGCTGTATTCCTTCTTTGAAAGATCCAAGTGATGGATTCGCTGGTAAAATGCTTGAGATGGCAAATAACCCATCATCCGGTGTAATCAATGACATGACAAATATGAATCCAATAGGAGGTGCAGGTAATAGTAGACGCAAGAATACGCGTATCCGCATCCGCCGTCGCACTCGTCGTCGTCGTCGTCACCGCACTCGTCGTCGTGACCGCACTCATCATTAGAATCCCATATCATAATCATCATCCACCTTTCCAAGTCGCACTTTCTTGACATTATCGACGCATGACTGAATCGCTAATTTTGGAATACCGCACTTATCCGTATCCAATCCAACAGATGAGTTCGCCTTGAACGCTTCTTCGATCTCTTCATTTGCGTCAGTATGACGATACTCTACTGCTTCTTGTTTCATCATCTCGTCCATATTCACGAGCACCTGAAACGCACTTGTTCCATAATATCCTTCCTGACCACACATGACATTTGCAGATATACCGCGCATTGGATCCAACTCTGCATGTCGCGCAGCTTTCAAGAACATCTCAGGCGTCTCTTCAAATGACGCCTTTGCGATCGGACCAATATCATCACTATTGATTCCATGACGGAAGATTGAGATCATCGATGACGAAACAGTCATACGGTCGCATAACAGACATACATGGTGATAGTTAATCGGTGAATCATCAAACACTTCAGAGAGTTCATTATAAATGGCTTGGCGTGCAGCTTCAATTCCAAACACACGATATACTTCTTGAATATCATTACTCACTGTGCGCTTGGTATCAATGTAGTCTAATCCGAGCATATGAATAAGGTTTGTTCCCGTCGTATCAAGAACCCAACTATCCTTCTTTGTGTATACTCCATCCGCCTTTGTCAATGTATTCTTGATCTTACGAAGCATCACTTTTTTGATTCCCTTCACACCACGAAGCACAATATTATTCAATAACTGATCTTGAAATGATTTGATCATATAGATATGGTCAGATTGATCCAGCGGATTTTGTTTGTTGCCACCACCACCACTACCACTACCGCCGCCGCCGCCGCCAGACTTCTTTCCTTGCGATATATTCTCCATACGAAGTCGAAATACAAGATTGTCGTCATTATAATCCGAAAATGCGCAACTCACTTCATTTCCATAACTGTTCTTTATTGCAAAATGGATATCATCCATCGTCAATTTCTTATCCAACATTGCTTCTGCGTCAATCTTGATACGTATGATCCATTTTGATTTCATCGCGGAAGCAGCACTCGATGACGCTGAAACACCGCCACCACCCGGAAGATCAGGAACACCCGATTCGCCAGCAATCATCGAATCACGAACACACTCTTCAATCAACTTCTCGAACTCTTGATACTGAGACATCACTTCACGGTCTTGTTCCACAAGGGTATTCAAGTCGTCTGGATCAAAGCATACTTCGACGCTTTCTACAACCTCCGAGAGTTTGGTATGCTCGATAACAGGAATAAACTCTTGAACCTGCTCAGGTGTGCCTTCGTCATCTTCTTTGAAGTATACCGTAATCGACGGATTCTTCGGGTTCTCTGAAAGCGACAAGATTTCCTCAATACGCGGAACACCACGTGTAGCGTTTGACTTTGATGCAACACCGGCCGAATGAAATGTATTCAATGTCAACTGTGTGGTAGGTTCACCGATACTCTGTGCAGATACCATGCCTACCATTTCGCCAGGCGCAACGATCGATCGCTTATATTGAAGATTTATCATACTGATCAGGATGGATAGCGCGCTTTTATTGAACCGCTTGATGAGAAGAAGTTCTTTTGGTGACAGATAATAATAATACATGACCTTGAAAAGCATGGTGGGCGGTGCATAATACAGATTCTCCAATTGGCGAAATCCGGCCGATATCATATCCATTGCTTCTAATGGTGTAATGTCCACCATTGAATTCTGATTGATCTGTTGTTGCGCCTGAACATTGTTAATGATGTGTGTGAATGCAACAGGCATCTGGACATTCTTATTGTCGAGGCGATTAAAGACACGTTCAATAATCAAGTCTCGCATTTCAATCATATAATCAATAAGGTCTCGGATTTTCTTTGATGTCGCCAGTTTCTCCTTCTTCATCTTTGCATAGGTTGTCTTTGTAAATGCGGTTATTGCGCTTTCTTGTGTTTCGCTCGAATTATCAAGTGGCATATGAAAGTGAGCATAAATTTCATCCATACTCATTGCCACGAGTGGGAGAGACTGATTTTCCACTTTAATTGTGTCGATTCCATCGTCGCCATATACAAACTGAATAATACGCTGTTTGCCATTACGGACAGTCATATCGTATTCCACTTTTAAGTCTTCCATGCCTTTCACAAGACGACGTTGAATATAGCCTGTGGTTGACGTATCACGAACTTGAAGACCATTGGCGAGACCAAAATTGAGTGTCTTTGGAATTGTTAAATCATACATCTTTGGATGAAGAGCAGGATCGATGATTTCCATTTCAACAATTTCATCGAGGATAACATTATTCACTGCACGAACCTTGTCAAGTTTATCAGTCCAAACGATCGATTTCATTTTACGATTTTTTTCTGGATGAAGGAGGACAACTTCTTCTGAAAATCGTTGTCCATTCATTGCGCGGATTGACAAACGATACGCTGGTTTAATATTCTTTGTTCCGAAATTGTTTGACTTCAGTTGAGACTTCGAGATCTTCGCGAAAATACCTAATCTTGAACATAGGAATGCTATATCTTCAGTTAATCTTTTACTGCATGATGAAGACTCAATTGAATTTCGCGAAACATATCCATCTCCAGAAATATAACCGCTAAGTATTCCCTTAACAAAGTCGGAATTTGAAATATACGCTTCATTAGGAATATGCTTATTCTCAGCACCATGTCCTACTAATGTTGTAATGAACTCAGCCATAATACAAGACCTTCCAACAATTGTTGTGGTAGTTCCATTGGCTTTATTTATCCTACTTTTTTCTACGTATTTGATGTTAAACTTGGTGAACCAACCTTTGACAAAAGACCGAATTGTTTCATCATTATTCGTAATAGTAATAGATGTATTATAAACGTTACCTTCTGCAATGAATAATCCGATAAACATACCATTATCGAAATTCATTTCAAATGTTTCAGGAATAGTTGAATGATGTCGCGTTCCGTTGTATGAATATACGCCGTTATGTGATATATTTTCAATGTTTGAACGAACAACTGCTCTTTGAAGTCCAGCTTTGCTAGGATAAGGAAGAACAAACGTGTTATTGTTATGTTCACTCCACCAGTTAGTAGGAATTTTTGCTCTATCATGACCCATTGCTTCTTTCATTAGAGTAACTGCTTTTATCATTTCAGAACCGTATACATAGTGAGTTTTTGGTAAGTATTTTTCCATTGATATTGACATGAGTGAGTTATCCGCATTATATTTCACGTAATCGCATACATTCTTTGCAACAGGAACAAAGTCTCCAACTTTAATTTCTTCGGTATACTTTTCGCGGAATTGTTGAAGTTCTTCATTCCAAACAAGAAGAGACTTATTCGCCGTAACTGTTACATGACGTCCTGCTTTTGTTTTGATTTTGAATAACTTTTCGCCTGGGTCGTGACGCGTCACTGCAGTGATTGTCTCCCATGATACATTTCCATCATAATCCATCGTAACAATTTTGATAGGATGAGACAACTCCAAATATTCCATATTTTGCTCGGTCATATACTGGATCTTTCCATTTGCATATTTTACACTATTGGTCAAGTGTTCGTCAATCCATTCACCGATCTTAACATACTTAGGTATATCATTTTCTACAACGATAATCGGTGTCTCCCATGTAACAGACTTAACAGCCGTGTCAATCAGACCAATACGACCACCCATCGCGTGGAAGAAGAGTTCCTCCGGCGACAATCCCGAAATAAACGAACTCTCAATGAATCCGCGCGCTAAAGGTCCGTCATCAAACTTGTTGAAGTGTGGCAATGTGCGACTGTCAAAACCGTATGAGATACGCTTACCTTCGATTGCTTGTTGTCCAAGACACGAAATCATTTGCGAAATATTAATGTCAGTTCCTTTCGATCCTGAAAGCACTAACCCAACGAACCGATTTGAAGAGTTTAAACTCTTCGTTCCAATGCCACCAGCGTCATTTGTAGCGCTGCTTAAAATATTCGACACTTTGGCTTCAAATTCCGTCTCATTCGATTTGCCAGTCTTGTTCTCGAATATCCCCAGATGGACTTGGTCGATCAAGTTCTTCACCTCCGTCTTCTTCTTTGTAATAACATCCGCGATCTGGGTATTTGTCGTTTTGTTTGCAATAAGGTCGCTAATACCAACACTATATGCGTGTGATTTCATATATTCCGTAATAATATTTTGAAGACCGTCGATAAAATCCGACGCCGCGATATTTCCAAAATCGTTGCATACACGCTGAATCAATCCAAGACCGCCGCCGCCAAGAACACTCTTGTCGATTTGACCACGAATCATTCGACCGTTTCGTATCTCGACTACATTGTTTGAAGTAGCGTAGTCTTCATTCGGATTTTTCTCACCGAACGCCTTCTTCTTGTATTTCAATGTAAGCGGCGGTAAAATCTGCGACAACACGTCGAAATTGCTGACATCCTCGCCGCTCTTGAAAAGGGTTTCATTCACACGAGGGTATGCTGCGAGCAAGTTCATCGCCTCTCTCGGCGTAAATTTGATATTTTCACGTGTAAACAAATACGATCCAATCAGCGAATCTTGAAAGACGCCGATAATCGAATTATTGTTAGCCGGACTAATGAGTTGGTAGGGAACTGCGGCCAGATGGCGCAACTCAATCTCGGACTCATCGTCCTGTGGCATGTGAAGGTTCATTTCATCTCCCGATGAATATCCTCAAGGTTTCCCAAGAGGTCGGACTGTATCTTAAGCAAGCTCCAAATGGTTAGTTTGTCATAGCTCACCAACACCGGTTCAGTCTCTGAATGCCTTCCATAGTCTACCATACGACCGTAGGAAGTAACACTGCTGATTGCCCAATCCTTTACATTATTACCATTGGGTTCGTCAATTAAACGAGTTCCTCGCAGATGTTTCCATCCGAAAGTGGTAGTAAAGGCTCTAAGGGGTTTCCAGCAACAAGGTGTTTTGCCGCATGACGCATACGGGTGCACTTACGCACGCACATATACGCTATCCGACTAGGAGGTAGCACGCTTTTCACGCCTCCTGTTTTCGACAGAGATGTTTATCGAAGTCTGCATTATAGGGTTTCGTACAACCAACATTCATACGAAACGTATCTCCCTGATACATCACACGCGCAATATGACACATCATACTCATTCTGTGAAGTGTCGGTTGACGATTGAATAGAATCGCGTCACCGTCCATCATGTGTCGATGAACAATATCGCCGTTGTTCAGCATAATATTCGCGCGATCTGCATAACGAAGCGAAATCGATTCGCCCGTCTTCCGCTCCAGGATCTTCGCACCAGGATACTCATCCGGACCGGCGCGAACCAACCGAAGCAGGAATTTCTTATTCCGGTCATTCACCACAACCGGTTTCGTAATATTCTTCGCAATTTTCAACGGAACGCCGAGTTCGCGGATGGAGAGATTGGGGTCAGGTGTAATGACAGAACGCGCCGAGAAATCCACACGTTTTCCCATCAAGTTTCCACGCACACGACCCGTCTTCCCATTTAAACGTTCTTGGATAGATTTCAACGGACGACCCGATCTCTGTGCAACAGGTGCGCAACCAGGAATGTTATTATTGACTTGGGTCGCGACGTAATACTGAAGCATCATGTGCCATCCATCAATCACATTTGCCGGCGCACCCTCATTGATTTTGTCTTGAAGTGTTGTATTCGCCTTAACAATATTCACAGTAATATGAGTGATGTCATCTTCGCTTCTTTGGGAACCGTCCATCTTCACGGAAGGACGCACAGCAGGTGGCGGAATCGCAAGAACCTGACAAACCATCCAGTCAGGGCGTGAAAACACAGGACTAAATCCCATGAACTCGACATCTTCATCACTGATTCTGCGGAAGATTTTGATCACGATTTCTGGAGTGAGTTTCATAGATAGCGAACCATCCTTATCGGTTTCGGCCGCACTACCTGCAATACTACTTGCCGTAGTCTCTTCTAAAATGCCTTTGACATTATCCCATTCTGCGTATATTTTTCCGAGACCAGCTTTCATAGTAATTCGACTAGGTTGAAGACATCCGCAACCAGTCTCTGTATCCTCGCCGCATCGTTTGATTTTGCTTGCAATCCGAAACACTTGCGTCCATCGTTCATCTGCAGGTAATCCTAGAAGTTGCTTGTTGGCCGATTTGCTTATTCGAAGTGAACTACACTTGATGCATACACACCGCAATATTTTTATAATCGTTCCTAGATATTGATAGTAAAACACAGGGCGAGCCAATTTAATATGTCCAAAATAGCCCGGGCATTTCATATAATCCAGTCCGTCTGTTGGACAGATCACACCGGGATCAATTGGACCCATCCTCGGGTCAAACAAACCGCCGATTACGGGTTTATTATTTACATATGTTTCACGGTTTGTTATTTCGGCAACAGATCCTCGCAATATTTCATCCGGCGACATGATACTAAATTGAATGCCGATGATTTTAGATACAGGGGTGGTAGTCATTGCAGATGCCATTGTTTTTGGGTATGTGAAACCTTTTGTATTCGGTCTTCTTATATACCTACTATAATATTTAGATTGTTTTCAATTTTACTGAGATATGGATATTCGAATGATAATGGAATGGAATATGGAATATGGAATATGGAATGGAATATGGAATATGGAATATGGAATATGGAATATGGAATGGAAAAAATTGAAATGGGTTTTCCATGAATGATATTCTACAGTGATTCATCAAGACCGATAAGAACGTCAATGCCATTCATTATCAAGAAGAACAATAATAAACGTAGCGCTGCTATGGCGCATATCTTCGGACCCAAGACGACATATAAGAAGCATCGTGATGATGATGACAAAAAGGGCAAACCTGATTCGGAATCCGGTTCTGGGTCAGACTCTGAAGGAGAGCAATCCTCATCGGGTTCATCGTCGGTATCTGTATCTGTCCCTCCTCGCCGGCGCAGCAGCACTCACGCGATGATCGTGACAAAAAAAACCAAAACCCGCGCTGCAAACATGGTGGTTGGAAAAATTGCGGAGGCGCTTGCTTCATCAGTCATTGCTGCGGCGATTGCCAATGGTAACGGAAAAGGAAAAGAAAAAGGAAAAGGAAAAGGAAAAAAGGCGCGCCGTGACGATGACGACGAAGACGAGGAAGAAGAAAACAGTGACGCTGAAGAGGAATACGAAGAAGAAGAAGACGACAGCGAAGAAGCAGACGACGACAGTGAAGAAGGAGACGACGACAGCGAAGAAGGAGACGACGAGAGCGAAGAAGGAGGCGACGACAGTGACGACGACAGTGACTACGACAGTGAGGATGATGAAGACGACGACGATTACTTCAGCGATGACGACAGCGATGATAGCAGCGAAGCCGACATTGCGCGTCAGAAGAAGGATCAAAAGAAAATGGAACAGCGTTGCGAGAACAACAAGAAGCAACTGGTCGACATCAAAGAAACAATCCAATCACTCACGGATACTATGGCGACGAATGCTTCGCTTGCAAACAATAAGTTCATGAAAAAGCAACTCGAAGAAATGAAGCAAAAACAGCGCAACATTGAGAACCAGCTCCGCGCCGATGAAAAGAAGCGCGACAAGTTGAACGTCAAGGAGTTCAAAACACTTCTCCGAAAGAAGAACTCTACCAACGATCTCCGCTACTTTCGCCGTCACATGACACCTACTGAGCAACAAAAAGTCATTGCCGACTTGAAGCAAATCCATGCAGTCAGCATCATTCAGAAACCATACCGACTTTCCCTTTTGGAGACCGACATTCCCATTGCATTCAAAGCAATTGCTATGCGCAAAATCAATTCGCTTCGTCATATGGAACCAGGATGTGGCGAGTATTACAAGGTGAAGAACTGGGTAGATACTTTCATGAAGATCCCCTTCAACAAGACCAGAACTCTCCCTCTCACCATCGAGGATGGTATCCAGCGTTGCAGTGAGTTCATGGAAGCGTCGAAGACTATGCTTGATACTGCGGTATACGGTCTCAATGACGCGAAACTCCAGATTATGCAGATGCTCGGTCAGTGGATTTCCAATCCAGGCGCGATGGGAAGTGCAATTGCAGTGAAGGGTCCAATGGGAACTGGAAAGACATCGCTTGTGAAGGAAGGTATCAGCAAGATTCTCGGACGTGATTTCGCCTTCATCGCACTGGGTGGCGCTACCGACAGTAGTTTCCTGGAGGGTCACTCTTACACCTACGAAGGCAGCACCTGGGGAAAAATCGTGGAAATCATAATCCAGTGTGGTTCCATGAACCCGGTCATCTACTTCGACGAACTCGACAAGATCAGTGAGACTGCAAAAGGCGAGGAAATCGTCGGAATTCTGACGCACCTCACCGACACGAGTCAGAATTCACAATTCCACGACCGTTACTTTGCAGAGATCGACTTTGACCTGAGCAAGTGTCTCTTCATCTTCAGTTACAATGACGAGAGCAAGGTCAATCCTATCTTGCTCGACAGAATGTACCGGATCAATACAACTGGCTACAACAAGAAGGACAAGACTCAGATTGCGCAGAAGTATCTCATCCCCAAGATTTGCGCACAGGTAGGTTTTCGTGAAGGAGACATTGTCATCCCAGATTCAGTGATCGAGCACATTGTGGAGAACTACACGGAGAAGGAGGAAGGCGTTCGTAACCTGAAGCGCTGCTTGGAGGTCGTTCACCGTAAGTTGAACTTGTATCGTCTCATCAAACCAGATACGCCACTGTTTGAGAAAGAGATGTCGCTGAAAGTTGCGTTCCCATTCTCGGTGACAAATGAGGTTGTGGACAAGTTGGTCAAGCAAGCCAACGACGATAAGCGCGTGAATTTGAGTTTGTATTTGTAATATAAATCAGGAATCAGGAACGATCGTAATGAATATAAAGATTTTTTATATATTTTTGGTATTATCATGTCAACAAATACTACACCCGTGAAGGTTTTCTTCTATAACTTTTGGAGTGGTTTCGTTGAAAAAACAGATAGTATGGATTCTACGTTTTTTATAACATTATTTGAAAAGGTATTTAATGCACCAATTCATATTACAACTTCTCCTGATGAAGCAAGTGTATTAGTCGAATCCATATTTGGAAATAATACGTTTTTATATTACAAAAAATGGATTGCGTCATTTTTATTTACTGGAGAATCACGATATTGTTCTTACCCTGATGTGTCTCATTATAATTGTGTATTGGGATACGATGAAACTCACGACCGTTTTGTAGCGTGCCCATTATACCTTTTATATTTACAATCGAATCCTTCTATTATGGAAGAGTTAAAATCGAATGATGAGAAAAATGCTTCTTCTCCGCTAGTTCCAACGTCTGCATCTGCATCTGCGTGTGTAATAATTACTGCTGCTCACGGAGAAGAGCGATTACGATTTATGGATCGCCTTGAACAACATATGCCGTTATTTTATGGCGGGAGATACAAAAATAATGTTGGAGGTCCAGTTGCCGGACAATATAATTCTTTGGCGATGAATGAATTCTACCAGCGTGGGAAATTCGCGATTACAATGGAAAATTCGAGTCGACCTTACTATATTACGGAAAAATTGGTGAATGGTTTTCGGTCTGGCGTTGTCCCTGTATATTGGGGATCCGACCATGTTTGTGAATTTTTTAATCCAAAACGGTTTCTTCAATTAAAGTCGGGTGCAACAGAAGAAGATATATCTGAAATGATTGAGAGAATGAAATCAATGACGGATGAAGAGTATTTGAGTATGATTCGTGAACCGATTATGATGCGTTCTATGGAATGTGTCATTAATGAGATTTCGGAATCTATAAAAAAAATACTTACCTAAGTCTTACCTGTCCGTCTGTGCAGCGCCGCGATTGATTTGATTTAGCTCCACGCCATTGCAACACATCCCTCCCAGATGCGAGATTCGCCTTCGTCGTCGTCGTCTTCGTGTTCCTCCTCCTCTGTTTCGTCCTCGTTCCTGACGACCGCTCCTCTTGCCGCTGCCGGGTGCGAAGAAATTGTTCCGTTGTGTCCTCTGTAGTAACTTGGCGCCTCACCTGCTTGAAATGCGTTCACGGCTTCTTCGGTGAGAATTGTCTCTGCAAGTTCTTGGTCAAGGTATGTGCTGAATACGATAGAATGTTCGAGTGGTGCGGCTGCGTTTTGAATTTCGATCCGGATGGGCGAAATTGCGGCGTCATTTGGGTTTGTCAATGACGGGTTAGACGCATGAAATTCGCGGGGTTCCCCTTCGAAGACGACCTTCACGTAGTAGGACGAATGATCCATTGGGTCCTTTTGCGTCTCCATCCACCATGCAGCAGTGCAGAATTCGATCAGCGCATTGTAGCGACACTGCGCGAAGAATGCGCGACATTTTTCGGCGTGATGGATGATTTCGCCAATTGTGTTTTCGGCTGCGAGTTTGTAGAGCACAATGTGACGCGCTCGAATTGTGAGAAGAATGGAATGAGCTTGTTCGAGAAGTTTTTTGGCAACGGTCCGATGATTCTGCTTGACTTGTTCAATGATCGCCTTGAGACTTTTCACGGTTTCCGTTTCGTCGTGTTCGATTTCCACCATTTCTGCATCGCCGTCGTTCATGTGCGCTGCCGCAATTTTGCATGTCTTCTTGATGTTGTTGATCATTGTTTGTTTCTGCTGTTTGTTGTTGACGAGCATCTTGCGGATGTTTTCAAGTTGGTTGAGGCATTCCTTCAAAGGTTGTTCGGTTTTCAGAAGTTCGCTGTGTTGAGGCAAGATGGTTGCCGAATGAACGAAACTCGCGTGCGCTGCCTCACACATGGTGCAATTGAAATCGCGAGATCCGAGAAATGTGGTGGGTAAATCAGCGCGGGCAATCGGTTGTTTCAGGACATCGTCGAGTTCCGTGCGCACGGAGGTCATGAGTGCATGAATTGTCTGGATGTATTCCTTGAGATCCTTGGGTCCGTCGACAGTGGTGGGAAATGTATTTCCGGTAGTAGTAGTAGTAGTAGATGGCATTGTTGTCTTTGTCTGCGTTTTCCTTGATTGAATCACTGTTATTCAAGAAGTATTTGAAAAAACA